>Ga0306925_10000724_pt1 | contig 25017 bp, 21 predicted proteins | sample flu12Cox44000176_FD_203755 | JGI IMG/M metagenome (GOLD analysis project Ga0306925, IMG submission 203755) | Lab enrichment of tropical soil microbial communities from Luquillo Experimental Forest, Puerto Rico - flux8day.12C.oxic.44.000.176 (v2)... | ecosystem: Environmental > Terrestrial >... | reverse complement strand
GCCGTTGCCCGAAAGCTCCTCACCATCCTAAACGCCATCCTAAGAGATCGTCGGCCATGGCAACCCGCTTGACAAACAAGACAGTCGCTCTCCCCGGCGGGGAGAGGTCGCGAGCGAAGCGAGCGGATGAGGGGGCCCGCAGGGATCGCGGTTGTTCGAAGGAAACCCCACCCGACCGCCGGTCGCTACGCTCCCGGCGGTCGACCTCCCCTTAGGGGAGGTATTAGGAGTCTGTGGCCGCTGATATGCGATAACTGCCGCACCTGGGCTGCTACAATCGCGCTGCGTCAGACCGGCGTGCAAATATCCCGCCCCCGGCTCTCTCCCGCCGGCCCATGAAGGAAACGAATGACTCCGAGCCCGCTGCTGACCGATCTCTACCAGCTCAACATGATGCAGGCGTATCTCGATCACGGCGACACCGGGACCGCGGTGTTCGAGTTCTTCATGCGCAAGCTGCCGGCGCGGCGCGGCTTCCTGCTCACCGCGGGGCTCGAGCAGGCGCTCGATTTTCTCGAAACGTTGCGCTTCTCGCCCGAGGACCTCGCGTGGCTCAGAGAGAGCGGTCGCTTCGGCAAGGGGATGCTCGATTATCTCGCGGCGCTGCGCTTTAACGGCGATGTGCACGCCATGCCGGAAGGCACGGTGTTCTTCGCCGACGAGCCGATCCTGCGCGTCACTGCGCCGCTGCCGGTGGCGCAGCTGATCGAGACGCGGCTCATCAACATCGTGCACTTCCAGTGCCTGGTCGCGTCCAAGGCCGCGCGCATGATGCTCGCCGCGCCCGGCAAGCTGATGGTGGATTTCGGGCTGCGCCGCGCGCACGGCGCCGAGGCCGGCGTCATGGCGGCGCGCGCGAGCTACATCGCAGGCTTCGCCGGCACTGCCACCGTGCTCGCGGGCGAGCTCTACGGCATCCCCATCTTCGGCACCATGGCGCACTCGTTCGTGCAGGCGCATGACGACGAGGCCGCCGCGTTCGAGCTGTTCGCGCAGTCGCGGCCGGAGAACCTCACGCTCCTCATCGACACCTATGACACCGAGGCCGGCGCGCGCAAGGTGGTGGCGCTGGCGCCGCGGCTCGCCGCGCGCGGCATCAAAATCGGCGCCGTGCGCCTCGACAGCGGCGACCTCGCCGCGCTCTCCAAAAGCGTGCGCCGCATCCTCGACCAGGGCGGGCTCAACGACGTGCGTATCTTCGCCAGCGGCGGGCTCGACGAGGACAGCGTCGCCGCCATGCTGCATGCCGGCGCCCCGATCGACGGCTTCGGCATGGGGACGAGCCTCACCACCTCTTCCGACGTGCCGGCGCTCGACTGCGTCTACAAGCTGCAGGAATATGCAGGCTTGGCGCGCCGCAAGCAGTCGACCGGTAAGGCGACCTGGCCGGGCCGCAAGCAGGTGTGGCGGCGCTACGATGCCGATGGGCGCATGCGCGGCGACATCCTTTCGCTCGAGGACGAGGCGCAGGAGGGCGAGCCGCTCCTGCAAATGGTCATGCAGGGCGGCAAGCGCATGGCGGCTTCGCCCGCGCTTGCGGACATCCGCACACGCGCCGCGGGCGAGCTTGCGCGCCTGCCGGCGCCGCTGCGCCGGCTCGAAGGCGCCGCGCCCTACCCGGTCGAGATCGGCGCGGCGCTGCGTCGCATGGCCGGCGACGTCGACCGGCGGCTGCGCGGTGCGTAGCCCGCGTTGAGCGCCAGCGAAACGCGGGGCCTTGCCCCGGATTTCGCGCGCCAGGCGGCGCGCATCAATCCGGGCTACGATGCGTCCGGGACGTTGACCCGCGAGCAAGCCGACGCTAGCGAGCGCGCATGATCGGGCGCCGCTCCCTTCTCGTGCTTTCCGCTGTCGCTCTCGCGTGCGCTGCAACGACACCTCAGGCAGAGGTGCCGCCGGGCGCCGAGGAGGAGGAGGCCGCGCGCCTGCGCCGCCTCCGCGCCATCGACGACTGGGGCTACTGGCTCGCCTCCTTCGACGTCGCGCGCGTCGCCGCCGCGCCGCACGACCTCATGGTGATCGACAGCGAGATCTCCGACGGCCGCAGCTTCGAGCGCCAGTTCTCGCCCGCGGAGGTGGCGCGCATGCGGATGCGCCCCGACGGCAGGGCGCGGCTCCTGCTGGCTTACCTTTCCATCGGCGAAGCCGAGCGCTACCGGCCCTACTGGAAGGAAGAGTGGGAGGATGCGGCCAAGAAGCCTCCCTGGCTCGACCGGGAGAACAGCCGGTGGAAGGGAAATTTCGCCGTCCAGTTCTGGCAGGGCGACTGGCAGCGGCTCATTTTCGGGGAGGCCGAGAGTCATCTTGACCGCATCGTGGCGCAGGGCTTCGACGGGGTCTATCTCGACCGCGCCGATGCCTTCTTCGAGTGGCGCAGGCGCCATCCTTCCGCCGCCGCCGACATGGCGAGCTTCATTGCGCGCCTTGCCCGGCATGCGCGCGCGCAGAGGCCGGAATTCCTCGTGGTGATGCAGAACGCCGAGGAGCTTGTGGATGACCCCACCGTGCTCGACGCCATCGACGGCATCGCCAAGGAGGACCTGCTCTACGGCGTGCGACACACGGAAGAGCCCAACCCGCCGCACGACGTGACGTGGTCGATCGATCTTCTGCGCAAGGCGCAGGCGGCAGGGCGTAGGGTGCTCGTGGTCGAATACCTCAAGGACCCGGAGAAAATTTCGGCGGCCGCAACGCGCATCCGCGACGAAGGCTTCGTGCCCTATTTCGCCCCGCGCCTTCTCAATTGCCTCAATCCGCCGGCGGTGCCGGATGCGGCCGGCAAGCTGCCGGCGATGCACTGCAAGTGAGGGCCGCAGGTAGCCTGGGGGGCCCCCTCACCCGGATCGCGCAAGCGCGATCCGACCTCTCCCCGCCGGGGAGAGGTTAACGGTGCGTGGGGCACGGTTTCAGCACAACTCAGGGGCTGAGAGTCTCGCGGCACGAGCGGCAGACTCGATTACCTCTCCCCGGCGGGGAGAGGTCGCGAGCGAAGCGAGCGGGTGAGGGGGGCTCGCGTGGCCCGGGTGGATCAGTTGTCGAGGAAGCTGCGCAGCTTGCGCGAGCGGGAGGGGTGCTTGAGCTTGCGCAGCGCCTTGGCCTCGATCTGGCGAATGCGCTCGCGCGTCACCGAGAACTGCTGGCCGACCTCCTCCAGCGTGTGGTCGGTGTTCATGCCGATGCCGAAGCGCATGCGCAGCACGCGCTCCTCGCGCGGGGTGAGCGAGGCGAGCACGCGCGTGGTGGTCTCGCGCAGATTGGACTGGATCGCCGCATCGATCGGCAGGATCGCGTTCTTGTCCTCGATGAAATCGCCGAGATGGGAATCCTCCTCGTCGCCGATCGGCGTCTCCAGCGACAGCGGCTCCTTGGCGATCTTGAGAACCTTGCGCACCTTCTCGAGCGGCATGCCGAGCTTCTCGGCGAGCTCCTCGGGGGTGGGCTCGCGGCCGATCTCGTTGAGCATCTGGCGCGAGGTGCGCACGATCTTGTTGATGGTCTCGATCATGTGCACGGGGATGCGGATGGTGCGCGCCTGGTCGGCGATCGAGCGGGTGATGGCCTGGCGGATCCACCAGGTCGCATAGGTGGAGAACTTGTAGCCGCGGCGGTACTCGAACTTGTCGACCGCCTTCATCAGCCCGATATTGCCCTCCTGGATCAGGTCGAGGAACTGCAGGCCGCGGTTGGTGTATTTCTTCGCGATCGAGATCACGAGGCGCAGGTTCGCCTCCACCATCTCCTTCTTCGCCTGCCGCGCCTCGCGCTCGCCCTTCTGCACCATCTGCACGATCTTGCGGAACTCGCCGATCTCGAGCCCGGTCTCGCCGGCGAGCACGTGGATGTCGTGGCGATACTGCCTGATCTTGTCCTTGTCCCTGGCGACGAAGCTCTTCCAGCCCTTGGCGGAAAGCTTGGACGCGCGGTTGAGCCAGCGCGGATCGAGCTCGGAGCCCTGATAGTTGCGCAGAAAATCCTCGCGCGCGACGCCATGGCTCTCGGCGAGCCGCATCAGACGGCCCTCGTAGCCGACCAGGCGCTTGTTGATGTCGTAGAGCTGCTCGACCAGCGAATCGATGCGCGTCTGGTTGAGCCGCAGCGACTTCACCTCCGAGATGATGTCGTCCTTGAGCTTCTTGTAGCGGCGCTCCTGGGCGGGGGAGAGGGTGGTGTTCTTGAGCTTGAACTCGATGTCCTGGTCCTGCAGGCGGCGCAGCCGCTTGTAGGCGTCGGCGACCTTGTCGAAGGTCTCGACCACCTTCGGCTTGAGCTCGGCCTCGATGGCCGCAAGCGAGAGCGAGTTCTCCATGTCGTCGTCGTCGAACTCGCCTTCGCCCGGCACCGCCTCGGCCGTCTCGCCTTCCTCGCCGTCGGCGCGCGCCGGCTCGCTCTTGAAGGGCGTTGCGGCGGGAGGCGCCGCAGGCGGCGCCGCGGTCTGCACCAGCACCGGCGCGCCGGGCATGGCGGCGACCAGTCCCGGCTGCGCAACCGGCTGCCCGTCCGGGCCGAGCACGGGCGGAGCGGGCATGGCCTTGGCGTCGGGACCGGCATAGGTCGCTTCGAGATCGATGATGTCGCGCAGGAAGACCTTGCCCTCGTTGAGCTCGTCACGCCAGATGATGATGGCCTGAAAGGTGAGCGGGCTCTCGCACAGGCCGGCGATCATGGCCTCGCGGCCGGCCTCGATGCGCTTGGCAATCGCGATCTCCCCCTCGCGCGAAAGCAGCTCAACGGACCCCATCTCGCGCAGATACATGCGCACCGGATCGTCCGTGCGCTCGGTCGGCTCCTTGGCCTCGGTCTTGGCCGGGACCGCGCGCGCCACCTCGACCAGCTCGGCGCTTTCAGGCTCGTCCTCCTCGGCCTCCTCCCGCTGCTGCCCATCCTCGTCGTCGCTGTGCTCCTCGGTCTCGACGACATTGACCCCCATCTCGCTGAACATGGCCAGCACGTCCTCGATCTGCTCGGAATTGACCTCCTCCGAGGGCAGCACCGAGTTGATCTGGTCATGGGTCACGTAGCCCCGCTTCTTGGCGGTGCGGATGAGCTTCTTGACGGCGGCATCGCTGAGATCGAGCAGGGGCAGCGGGGTGTCCGGAGCCTCGGATGCCTCCTTTTCCGGCGGCTCCTCCTTGTCTTTTTCTTTTTCCTTGGCCGCCACCTTCGCCTTGGTCGCCATGCATTTCTCCTGAACGCCGGTGCGCACGTCGGTCACAAAAACCATCCCCCTACCCTATGTGAGAAGACTCAGGGTAGGCCGCCCCGGGTTCCACTCCCCGATTCGGCCCTCGGGGGGAGTGTCGGCGCGGGTCATTAAACCCCGATTAACCCTCCATCCGCCGGCGCACAAGGATTGCAGGGTTGATTTTTGCGCCCGTTTTTTGCTCGCTTTTCGCAGCCGTTTTCGCCGCCTGTCCTGTTCGGCCCCTGTCTGCCTGCGATCAGAGCGTTCGGGCCAACCTGCCGGACGAGGCCCCAAAACCTTCGATCAGGGCCTCCGTGCCGTCGAGGTCGGAGAGCCGCGCCTTCACATCCTGCAACCAGGAATAGTTGGCCTCGGTCGTCTCCTGCCCCAGCGCGTGCTCGGCTTCCCGCAGTTCCCTAACTAGCGAATGGCGCTGGCGATGCAAGGCAACGAGCTGCTTCCAGGTGGTGACCACGTCGTCGGGCGCGGCCCCGGCCTGGGAGCCCCAGACCGAGGAGGTGGTGATCGCCTTCTGGATGCGCGCGGACGCTTCTGCGAGACCGCGGCGGCCGAGCTCGGCCAGCATGGCGTCCGCGTCGAGCGCGCTGCCGGGGGCGCTCCCGACTGCGCTACCTTGGGCGCTACCATGCGCAAAAATGTCGATCAGGGCCGCCTTCACTTTCGCTGCCTCGGAATGGCGCAGCTCCACCGCGGCAAGCTCCTCGAGGTGGTCGTGCAGCAGCCAGGGATGGTTGATGACGGCCTGGAGAATGAGCGCCTCGCGGCGGGGGATGGCGGCGCCATGACCGCGATGCACGGGGCTTGCCGCGAGCTGCGGGCTCGCAGCCACATAGGGTCCCTCGGCGATCCCGGGCGCACGCGCCTCTAGCCCCGCGCGCCCGAATGCATTGCGCGCGCGCCCAAGAATTCGCCCAGGAGCTCGCCGGCCTTCGCCCCACGACGGGCCGCCGCGCAAAGGCGCCGCACCGGATCGCGGCCGCGCCTTCGGGCGCTCACGGGCGCCGAACAGACGCCACAGCCGGTCGCCGAACTCCCTGCGATAGTGCTTGCGCACGGATTCATCGCCGATTGAGGCAACCACCTGCGCAAGCCGCGCCTCGAATGCGGCGCGCCGCTCCGGCGTGTCGAGGCTGCCCGCTTCCGTCTCCCGCATCCACAGGACATGCGCGAGCGGACGCGCCGCCTCGATCACTTCAGCAATCGCCGTACGTCCTCCCGACCGCAGGAGGTCATCGGGATCGTGTCCTTCCGGCAGGGTTGCGAATTTCAGGCTCTTTCCCGGCTTGAGCAGCGGCAATGCAAGGTCGATGGCGCGATAGGCGGCGCGGCGCCCGGCCTCATCCCCGTCGAAGCACAGCGTGGGCTCCTCCGCCATCCGCCACAGCAGCATGAGCTGGTCGGCGGTGAGCGCGGTACCGAGCGGCGCCACGCCTGCCTCGTAGCCGGCCTGCACCATGGCAATGACGTCCACATAGCCTTCGACCGCGATCACCGGGGCGCCTTTGTGCGCGGCGGCGCGCGCCGCGGCGATGTTGTAGAGCGTGCCGCCCTTGTGGAAGAGCGGCGTCTCCGGCGAATTGAGGTATTTTGCCGGCGCGTCGGGATCGAGCGCGCGCCCGCCGAAGGCAATCACCCGGTTGCGCACATCGGCGATCGGGAACATTACGCGCTCGCGAAAGCGGTCGTAAGGCAGCGGAATGTCCTCGCCGGCAACCAGCAGCCCGGCTTCGACCATGTCGTCGGTCGATACGCCCTGCCTGCCCAGATGCTCCTTGAGCGCAAAGCGCTCGTTGGGCGCGTAGCCCAGGCGGAACTTGAGCTGCGTCTGCGGATCGATGCCGCGATCCCCGAGATAGCCGCGCGCTCGCGCGCCCGCGCGCGCGGCAAGCGTCGCCTCGAAGAACTTGGCGGCGAGCTCCACAACTTCGTTGAGCGTCTTGCGGTGCTCGTCGCGGGCGATCTCCTCCTGGGAAAGCTTCGGCAGCGCAAGCCCCGCCTGCTCCGCCAATCTCTCGACCGCCTCCGGAAACGAGAGCCCCTCGGTGAGCATCAGGAAATCGAAGATGGTGCCGTTCTTTCCGGCCGAGAAATCGAACCACATGGATTTCTGGTCGTTGACGAAGAACGAAGGGGTCCTCTCCTTGTTGAAGGGCGAAAGCCCCCGCCACTCGCTGCCGGATTTCTTGAGCTTCACCCGGCGCCCCACCACTTCCGATACCGGAAGCCGCGCGCGCAGCTCATCGAGGAATTGGGGCGAAAAGCGCATGCGGCCGCACTCCGAATCGATTCGGCCATGATAGCCCGCAAACGCCATCGCAGCCGCGCCGCGGCGCAAGTCGCGGACAAATCGCCGCGAGCCGGCACGCTTTCCAAGCTATCCACAAGGTTGGCCGCGACATGCACGCGCGCCCGCGACAGCTTGTTTCGATCGCAATACGTTTGTATATACAGAAAATTGCCAGCCATTCCGCCGTTCGGCTCTCCTGAGGGTCAGAGCCAGGATTGATCCCATCGTTGGTGAGGGGCTGGGAGGATGTCAGCCGATGAGGATGCTGAACTGTTCGCCAACATCCGTGCGTTCGAGTGGGATGATCAAAAAAATGAAGCAAATCTGCGCAATCACCACATTGATTTCCGAGATGCCCGATGGGTAGTTCAGGGCGCGACCCTCATTCGCCGATCGGACCGAAAAGGCGAAGTCCGATATATGGTCTTTGGCTTCGTTCGAAGGCAGAGAAGTCGTTGTCATTTGCACGATCCGCGGGACAACGTGTCGACTCATTTCCGCTCGCCGAGCCAAGCGTGATGAAAGAAAAAAATATCACAGTCGTATCGCGCGGCGACCGGAGCCGCGGGAACACTGATTGGAAGAAGGTGGACAAGCTTACCGACGCGCAGATCGACGCGGGGATGACCAACGATCCCGAATGGGCGGGGTTTGCGGATATCGACTGGTCGGACGCGGTGCTGGTAGTTCCCCCAAAAAAAATCGCGATCTCCATTCGCGTCGACGAGGATGTGCTCAACTATTTCAGGCAGTCGGGAACGGGTTATCAGAAACGCATGAATGCCGTGCTGCGATCCTTTGTGCAGCAGCACAAGGGAAAAAAGCGCGCCTGAAACCGCCAATCCTACGCGGCCAAGCGAGCCGATGCGTCATGGCGCACATATGAGATCGACGGCGGACATGACGTGATGGTCGACCGCCCCGAGCGGCTGGTGCACGGATGGGGTGAAGCGGAAAGACCCGCGAGATTGTCGCGTGCTTCAGTATTCCCCACCCGGCCGCCGTCGCTTTGCGCCGGCGGCCACCCTCCCCACCCGAACTCGGGCTCGCCCGAGTTCGGCACTTTAAGTTGGCCCAAGTCGGATATATCCGACTTGGGCTGGGGAGGGATTCCGCTACCCCGCCAGCATCGCCTTGACCAGGCCGCTGACCTTGCCGAAATCCATCCTGCCGGCATGGCCAAGCTTGAGCGCCGCCATGACCTTGCCCATGTCCCGGATGCCCTTCGCGCCCACCTGATCGATGGCCTGCGCAATCGCCGCCTTCACCTGCGGCTCGGACATCTGCTGCGGAAGATAGGCGCTGATCACGTCAATCTCGGCTCGCTCGCGATCGGCGAGCTCCTTGCGGCCGGCCGCATCGTAGAGGGCGACCGATTCCTGGCGCTGCTTGATCATCTTCTGCAGGATGCCCAGCAGATCGCCGTCGGCAAGCTCCGGCCGGCCCGCGAGCTGAGCCTCAATATCGGCGTTCTTGATGGCAGCGCTGACAAGGCGCAGCGTCGATACCCGGCGCTCATCCCTCGCCTTCATGGCGCCCTTGAGCGCGGTGTTGATCTCCTCGCGCAGCACGGCTATGGCCCTTTCCTGAGCGCCCTGCCCTCACGAGCAGATTCGCAACCAACACGCGAGCCCGCGCGGGCGCGGACGAACACCTATGCCTTCAATGCACGAGACACAACCCACGCAAGCGGAGGCGCGCCAGGGCTCTGGCCAGGCCTGGCCGGAGCCCAAGGCCACTGCCCTTCTCGTGCTCGCCGACGGAACGGTGCTCGAAGGTTTTGGCTTCGGGGCAAGCGGGCAGGCGGTCGGCGAGGTGTGCTTCAACACCGCCATGACCGGTTACGAGGAGATCCTCACCGATCCGTCCTATGCCGGCCAGATCATCACCTTCACCTTCCCGCATGTCGGAAACGTGGGGACCAACGAGGAGGACATCGAGACCGTCAACATGGCGGCGACGCCCGGCGCGCGCGGGGTCATTCTGCACACCGGGATCACGGCGCCGTCGAGCTACCGCGCCACCCGCCACCTCGACGCCTGGCTCAAGGCGCGCGGCGTGATCGGGCTCGGCGGCGTCGATACCCGCGCGTTGACAAGCCTCATCCGAGTGAGCGGCATGCCGAACGCCGTGATCGCGCATGAGCCTTCCGGGCGGTTCGATCTCGACGCGCTCAAGCGGCAGGCGCGCGAGTGGCCGGGGCTCGTCGGCATGGACCTCGTCCCCACCGTCACCTGCGCGCAGCGCTTCGGCTGGGACGAGACGCCGTGGCAGTGGGACAAGGGCTACGGCCGGCAGGAGCGGGCGGGGTTCCACGTGGTGGCGATCGACTACGGCATCAAGCGCAACATCCTGCGACAGCTCGCCGGTCAGGGGTGCAAGGTGACGGTGGTTCCGGCCACCACCTCGGCCGCGGAAATCATCGCGCTCGCGCCGGACGGGGTCTTTCTCTCCAACGGCCCGGGCGACCCGGCGGCAACCGGCGAGTATGCGGTGCCGGTGATCCGCGACATCATCGAGCAGGCAATTCCCACCTTCGGCATCTGTCTCGGCCATCAGATGCTCGGCATCGCGGTCGGCGCCAGGACCGTCAAAATGCACCAGGGTCACCACGGCGCCAATCATCCGGTGAAGGAGATCGCAACCGGCAAGGTCGAGATCACCTCCATGAATCACGGCTTCGCCATCGACGGCGCCTCGCTGCCGGACAACGTGGTCGAGACCCACGTGTCGCTGTTCGACGGATCGAATTGCGGACTAGCGCTCGTGCAGCGGCCCGTATTCTCGGTCCAGTACCACCCCGAGGCCTCCCCCGGCCCGCGCGACAGCCATTATCTGTTTCGGCGATTCACCGAGATGATGCTCAAGACCATGCACAAGGCTGCAAGCGCGTGAGCCTGCCCGACTGATTGCCTGGAGCGGAAAGCCGATGGTCGGCTGGATAGCCTTCTGGGACTCCAGGCATTCAATCTACGTCAATGCGCGCCATCGCGACGTGCATTACCGGACCATCGCGCATGACATCGCCGCGCACGTCAAGCCCGGCACGCGGGTTCTCGACTACGGCTGCGGAGAGGCGCTGCACGCCGGGCGCATCGCGGCATCGGCGCGCGAGCTCACGCTCTGCGACGCCGCCGGCGCGGTGCGCGCCGCGCTGGCGCGACGCTTCGGCAGCCATCCTCGCATCAGCATACGCGCTCCCGAGGAGGTTGCCGCGCTTGCCGCAGGCTCGTTCGACGCCATCATTCTGCATTCGGTCGCGCAATATCTCACAACGCAGGAGCTTGGCGCCCTGCTTGCCGATTTCCACCGGCTCCTGCAGGCCGACGGCCTGCTCGTACTCGCCGACATCATCCCCCCGCACGTGAGCGCGGCAACCGACGCGCTCGCGCTCCTGCGCTTTGCCGCCGCCAACGGGTTTTTCGGCGCCGCCGTCATCGGGCTCGCGCGCACGCTCGGCTCGCAATACTGGCGCCTGCGCTGGCGGCTTGGGCTTGCGCGCTACAGCGAGGCCGCGATGATCGGAAAGCTTGCCGCGGCCGGTTTTGAAGCGCGGCGGGCAGCGGCGAATATCGGGCATAACCGCGCGCGCATGACATTTCTGGCGCGACGCACGTGATATGGCGTGCGCAGGCCGCGGTTAAGCGCCAGGCGTTGCATTGCGCGGGGGCTCTGGTCTAAAGAGCGCGCGCGCGGCCCGGCCGCCTTGGCTCCCCGCGCCGGCAAAGGACGCGCCGACGCGCGCTTTTTTTGTGTCCAGCGCACGCCTAATCTTTCTTAAGTCTCATGCCCAAGCGCACCGACATCCATTCCATCCTGATCATCGGCGCAGGCCCGATCGTGATCGGCCAGGCCTGCGAGTTCGACTACTCGGGCACCCAGGCCTGCAAGGCGCTCATGGCCGAGGGTTACCGCATCGTGCTGGTCAACTCCAACCCGGCGACCATCATGACCGACCCCGATGTCGCCGACGCGACCTATATCGAGCCGATCACGCCGGAGATCGTCGCCAGGATCATCGAGAAGGAGCGCCCGGATGCGCTGCTTCCGACCATGGGAGGGCAGACCGCGCTCAATACCGCGCTCTCGCTGAACAAGATGGGCGTGCTCGAGCGGTTTCACGTGGAGATGATCGGCGCCACCGCGCATGCCATCGACAAGGCGGAGGACCGCAAGCTGTTTCGCGACGCAATGGGCCGCATCGGCCTCGAGACGCCGCGCTCGACGCAGGTCAAGACGCTGATCCGGGCGCTGGAGGCGCTCGACGACATCGGGCTTCCCGCCATCATCCGGCCTTCGTTCACGCTGGGCGGCACCGGCGGCGGCATCGCCTACAACAAGGCGGAATTCATCGACATCGTCGAGCGCGGCATCGACGCTTCTCCCACCAACGAGGTGCTGATCGAGGAGTCGGTTCTGGGCTGGAAGGAATTCGAGATGGAGGTGGTGCGCGACCGCAAGGACAACTGCATCATCATCTGCTCGATCGAGAACCTCGATCCGATGGGCGTGCATACCGGCGATTCGATCACGATTGCGCCCGCGCTCACGCTGACCGACAAGGAATATCAGATCATGCGCGACGCCTCGATCGCGGTGCTGCGCGAGATCGGGGTCGAGACCGGCGGATCGAACGTCCAGTTCGCCGTCAATCCGCGGGACGGACGACTCGTCATCATCGAGATGAACCCGCGCGTATCGCGCTCCTCCGCGCTCGCCTCGAAAGCGACCGGATTTCCGATCGCCAAGGTCGCAGCCAGGCTCGCCGTCGGCTACACGCTCGATGAGATCGCAAACGACATCACCGCCGGCGCGACCCCCGCCTCGTTCGAGCCGACCATCGACTACGTGGTCACCAAGATCCCGCGCTTCGCATTCGAGAAGTTTCCCGGCGCCGAGCCCATTCTCACGACCTCGATGAAATCGGTCGGAGAAGTGATGGCGATCGGGCGGAGCTTTCAGGAAAGCCTGCAGAAGGCGCTGCGCTCGCTGGAGAACGGCTTCACGGGGCTCGACGAGATCGCCATCGAAGGGGTCGGCGAAGGCGACGACAAGAATGCGGTGCGCGCAGCGCTCGGTACCCCCACGCCTGAGCGGCTGCTCAAGGTGGCGCAGGCGATGCGACTCGGCTTTTCGGACCACGACATCCACAGCTCCTGCAGGATCGATCCCTGGTTCCTCGCCGAGATTCGCGAGCTGGTGGAGACCGAGGCACAAGTTCGCGCCAACGGCCTGCCGGCGAGCGCGGGCGCAATGCGCTCGCTCAAGGCGATGGGCTTCTCGGATGCGCGGCTCGGCAAGCTCGCCGGCATGACCCCGGAGGCGGTTACCCGCCATCGCCGGACGCTCAACGTGCGCCCGGTGTTCAAGCGCATCGACAGCTGCGCCGCCGAGTTCGCTTCGCCCACGCCCTACATGTACTCGAGCTACGCCGCGCCGTTCGCCGGCGCCCCCGCCTGCGAAGCGCAGCCGTCGGACCGCCGCAAGGTGGTGATCCTGGGCGGCGGGCCCAACCGGATCGGACAGGGCATCGAGTTCGACTATTGCTGCTGTCACGCCGCTTTCGCTCTCAAGGAAGTCGGCTACGAGACCATCATGATCAACTGCAATCCGGAAACGGTCTCGACCGACTACGACACCTCCGACCGTCTCTATTTCGAGCCGCTCACCACCGAGGACGTGCTCGAGATCATCGACGTCGAGCGTTCCCGCGGGCGGCTGCACGGCGTGATCGTGCAATTCGGCGGACAAACGCCGCTCAAGCTCGCGCATCCGCTGGAAGCGGCGCAGATTCCCATTCTCGGCACCTCTCCCGACATGATCGATCTTGCCGAGGACCGCGACCGGTTCAAGAAGCTGCTCGAAAAGCTCAAGCTGCGCCAGCCGTTGAGCGGCATCGCCACCACGCCCGAGGAGGCGCGCACGATCGCGGAGACGGTCGGCTATCCGATCGTGATCCGGCCCTCCTATGTGCTGGGCGGGCGCGCCATGGAGATCGTGCTCGATGCCGCGCAGCTCAATCGGTACATCGCGCGCCTTGCCGTCGATCTCGGCCGGCCATCGGAGCTGGTGGTCTCGCAAAGGCGTCCGCTCCTGATCGACCGCTATCTCTCGGAGGCGATCGAGGTCGATGTCGACTGCCTGGCGGACCGCAAGGACACCATGATTGTCGGCATCATGGAGCACATCGAGGAAGCCGGCATCCACTCCGGCGACAGCGCCTGCTCGCTGCCGCCGCATTCGCTCTCCGCCGCCGTCATCGCCGAGCTCGAGCGCCACACGCGCGCGCTTGCGCTCGCGCTCGAGGTCGGCGGACTGATGAACGTGCAATACGCGATCAAGGACGGGGATATCTACGTGCTGGAAGTGAACCCGCGCGCCTCGCGCACGGTTCCGTTCGTGGCGAAGGTGATCGGGCTGCCGGTCGCCAAGATCGCCGCCAGAGTCATGGCCGGCGAAGCGCTGGCCGGATTCGGGCTGCAGCCCGGGCGGTTCGACCATATCGGCGTGAAGGAGGCGGTATTTCCATTCGCGCGCTTTCCGGGGGTCGACACTGTGCTCGGCCCGGAAATGAAATCAACCGGCGAGGTCATGGGCATCGATCGTGATTTCGCGATCGCCTTCGCCAAAAGCCAGATCGGAGGGGGCTCGCGCCTGCCGCGCGAGGGAACGGTCTTCGTCTCGGTCAAGGACGACGACAAGCCGCGCCTGATCGAAGCCGTTCGGCTTCTCGTTGACCTCGGTTTCCGGATTATCGCAACCTCCGGAACTCAGCGCTATCTCGCCGAGCAAGGCATTCCCGCCAGCAAGATCAACAAGGTGCTGGAGGGCCGCCCGCATGTCGTGGACGCCATCACGAACGGCGAGGTTCAGCTGGTCTTCAATACGACAGAAGGCGCCACCGCGCTTGCCGACAGCCGTCCGCTCCGGCGGGCAGCCCTCTTGCATAAAGTGCCCTACTACACCACTCTCTCAGGGGCCGTCGCCGCGGCGCAGGGAATAAAAGCCTATCTCGCGGGCGACCTCGAGGTGCGTGCGCTGCAGAGCTATTTCGACGGCAAGGGCTGATCCGGGCAATTCCGGAGCAGGCCCCCTGACGGTACGGGATTGGGTTCAAAGTTACGGGTCGCGTGGCCGGACAGGGGTTCGGCCCGCGATTGAAACTATTGTGTTTTGGCTAGAGTCGGAGGTTGAAGAACAAGAGATGGACAAGATTCCGATGACAGCGGAGGGCTATACTGCCCTCGAAACGGAGCTCAAGCACCGTCAGCAGGTCGAGCGGCCGCGCATCATTCAGCAGATCACCGACGCGCGCACGCACGGCGATCTCTCCGAGAATGCCGAATATCACGCCGCCAAGGAGACGCAGTCCCACAACGAAGGCCGCATTGCCGAGCTTGAGGACAAGCTGGCGCGCGCCGAGGTCATCGATGTGTCGAAGCTCTCGGGAGACACCATCAAATTCGGGGCCACGGTAACCTTGATCGATGAGGACACCGACAAGAAGCAGGTTTGGCAACTGGTTGGAGAGCCCGAAGCCGATGCCAAGAAGGGGAAGATTTCCATCACCTCCCCGCTTGCCCGCGCTCTGATCGGCAAGGCGAAGGGGACGAGCGTGGAAGTGGTGACACCGAGCGGCGCCAAGGCATACGAGATCAAGAAGATCGAATGGCGCTAACCGCGCTGCCTCCAAATGCAATAAAAGCCGCCCTCATTCGGTAACGGATCACCGCCTGCCGAGATCCTCCATCGGAACGAGCGCGGCATCCTTGGAATTGCGCAGCGTCAGCGACGTTTTGACGTTGCGCACATGCGGGGCGGCGGTGAGCTCGGTCACGAAGCTCTGAAAGGTCTTCAGATCCGGGGCTACGCATTTGAGTATGAAGTCGATCTCGCCCGAAAGCATCCAGCACTCGCGCACCAGCGGTTGCCCGCGCACGAACTCCTCGAACTGCTTGAGGTCCGCGTCGGCTTGGCTCGACAGATGCACCAGCGCGAACACCGTGACGTCATAGCCGAGAAGCTTGGCGTCGAGGAGCGCCCGATAGCCCTTGATGTAGCCGGCCTCTTCGAGCGCGCGCAGGCGTCGCAGGCACGGCGGGGGAGATATCCCGACGCGGCGAGCGAGCTCCACGTTGGAGATCCGGCCGTCGTCCTGAAGCTCCCGCAGAATCCGGCGGTCGAGGGCATCGAGGCGAGCAGACAAGGTGGTAGCTCCCTGGCTGTTTCTCTGTCGACAGGTAATGAACTGTAAGCCGCACCGCTCGCCGGCGAAACTTTATTGCCCGCAAGCGCAAAATATTACCTCCCGCTTCCATTAGACTGGGAGGAAGTGATCTGCGTCCCTTGCATAGCTGCGCCGAACTCATAGATTGTGCAGCACGGGAGGGTTCCCAACCGGAACCACGGGCTCCCCTTAATCCTTTCGACGCACGGGGCTTTTTCTGATGGCCAGGACGACCCGCGCCAAAGTCGTGATCATCGGGTCGGGGCCCGCAGGCTACACGGCTGCGATTTATGCCGCCCGCGCCATGCTTGAGCCGATCCTCATCGCGGGCATCCACCCCGGCGGACAGATGACCATCACCACCGATGTGGAGAACTACCCCGGCTTTGCCGACGTGATCCAGGGGCCCTGGCTCATGGAGCAGATGCAGAAGCAGGCCGAGCATGTAGGGACAAGGATCGTGACCGACCACGTCAGCCGGGTGGCGTTTGCAGGGCGGCCGTTCCGGCTCGAATGCGATTCCGGCAGCCACTACCTGGCCGACAGCGTGATCGTTGCGACCGGCGCGCAGGCGCGCTGGCTGGAGCTGCCCTCCGAGCAGAAATTCAAGGGCTACGGCGTATCCGCCTGCGCGACCTGCGACGGTTTCTTCTACCGCGGCAAGGATGTGCTGGTAGTGGGCGGCGGCAATACGGCCGTCGAGGAAGCGCTCTTCCTCACGAACTTTGCCGCAAGAGTGACGATCGTGCACCGGCGCGACAGGTTCCGCGCGGAGAAGATCCTGCAGGACCGCCTGTTCCGCAATCCAAAGATTGCCGTCATCTGGGACACCGTGCTGGAGGGCGTGCTCGGTGAAGAGAGCCCCCTCAAGGTGACGGGAGCCGTCCTTCGCAACGTCAAGACCGACGCACTTTCCGAACGCAGGGTCGACGGCGTGTTCGTGGCCATCGGTCACACGCCCGCCTCCGCCGTCTTCGCCGGCCAGCTCGGCATGAAGCCCTCCGGCTATATCAGGACCGCGCCGTTCTCGACCGCGACATCGGTGCCCGGCGTGTTCGCCGCCGGCGATGTCACCGACGATGTTTATCGCCAGGCGGTAACCGCCGCCGGGCTGGGCTGCATGGCGGCGCTGGAAGCCGAGCGGTTCCTTGCGGCTCAGGGTGAAGCCGAGCCGGCGGTCGCGGCGGAGTGACTGCCATGAGCATGGATTGGGACAAGCTGAAGGTCTTTCATGCTGCCGCCGAGGCGGGCAGCTTCACCCATGCGGGGGAGCAGCTCGGGCTGTCCCAGTCGGCCGTTTCGCGGCAGGTGTCGGCGCTGGAGCAGGAGCTCGGCGTATCGCTGTTTCATCGCCATGCCCGCGGCCTCATCCTCACCGAGCAGGGCGAGGTCCTCCACCATACCGCGCATGACGTGTTCATGAAGCTCGAGGCGGCGCGCGCAAAGCTCACGGACAGCCGCGAACGGCCGAACGGCGACCTGCGCGTGACGACGACACCCGGCATCGGGGTGCACTGGCTCACCCCCAGGCTCGGGGAATTCGTCGAGCTTTACCCCGACATTCATCTCAGCCTCCTCACCACCGACGAGGAGCTCGATCTCGCGATGCGCGCCGCCGATGTCGCGATCCGGCTGCGCCAGCCGACGCAGCCCGACCTGATCCAGCGCAAGCTGTTCTCGGTGCGCTTCCACGCCTATGCCTCGCCCGAATACATCAAGCGGTTCGGCACCCCGCGGGAGCTGGATGATCTCGACCGGCATCGGGTGCTGCTGCTGGGCGGCAGCACGGTGCCCAATTATCTCGAGAACCGGCGCTGGCTGATCGAGGTCGCGCGCAACGGCAAAGGCCCACGCACTCCCGCACTCACCATCAACAACGTGCTCGGCGTCCTGCGTGCCTGTCAGCGCGGGATCGGCGTGGCGCTGCTGCCCGACTATCTCGTCGAGGAGAATGGCGGCCTCGTCCAGTTGTTCGGCGAGTCCGATACCATCGCTCTGGACGCCTATTTCGTCTATCCCGAGGAATTGAAATCGGTGGCCCGCGTCCAGGTGTTCCGTGATTTTCTGGTCGCCAAGGCACAGCGCTGGCATTTCTGATTGCGCGCGTGACGCCGCATGGCTGGCATGCGCATCCCCATATTGTTTGGGCCGCTGCCAGGCGCATACTGGCCTCTGCTGGCAGCGGGCCGCTGCTTTTTTCGGCGGCCAAGCCGCCAGTTGTTCCCCTCTGGAAGGTGATTGCCGGCCCCCGCGCCGGTAAACTGTAACCGGACCCGTCAAGGGTCCGGTTTCTTTTTTTCGCGATCGGCGCAGTTCATGACTCTTTTGAAACATGACTCTTTTGAACAAGACGGCGACCGCGCGTTGATGCGCCAGGTTCCGACCGCTTCCAGGCACTGTTTGTGCGAAGATCGCTTGCGTCGAGACTGCGCGCCGCCTAATTTACGATGCTGATCCAACTCGAAGGACACGCAATGGTCTGGACAACGCCTATTCTTGTCGAAATCTGCATTGGGCTCGAGATCAACGGCTATCTGCCGGCCGAGTTCTAAGTCCTGACGCGTTTGCGTCAGTCCTGAATTGGGGCGCCTCACCGCCATCGTACTCGGCTCGGCGGCAGGTGGAGGTTTTCCGCAATGGAACTGCCGCTGTCCGGTCTGTCGCCTGGCGTGGGCGGGAGACCCGCGCGTGCGGTCGCGCACGCAGGCGAGCCTTGCCGTCAGCGGCGACGGTGAGAGCTGGGTCCTGATCAATGCATCCCCTGACCTGCTCCAGCAGATCAGGCAATCCAAAGCGCTGCAGCCGCGCTCCGGCACGCGCGGGAGCCCGATCAAATCCGTGGTCCTCACCGGCGCCGAGATCGATCAGGTCGCGGGCCTCCTGAGCCTGCGCGAGCGGGAGGCATTCACCCTGCTCGCCACCTCGGCCTCGCTCGAGGCGCTCGCAGACAATCCGGTGTTCGCCGTGCTGTCGCCCGAGCTAGTGGTGCGCCAAGCTGTGGCTGCGGGTGAAACTGCAGCGCTTCCCGGCGGCTTGCAGGTTCGACTGTTCATGACGCCGGGCAAGGCGCCGCTCTATCTCGAAGGCGACAATCCGCAAACCGCGAGCGAGACCGCGGCCAATGTCGGCGTCGAGATTTTCGCAGGCGCTGCGCACATCTTCTATGTTCCCGGCGCTGCCGCCGTTACCGCGGCAATGATGGAGCAGCTTGCACGGGCCGATGTCGTTTTCTTCGACGGTACGCTTTTCCATGATGACGAGATGATCCGGAGCGGGGCTGGAACCAAGACCGGGCGCCGCATGGGGCATATGCCGATCGAGGGTGATGGAGGATCGCTCGCCGCGCTCGAATCGATCGCGGCACGGCGCATCTTCGTGCACATCAACAACACCAATCCGATCCTGATCGAGGGCTCGCCCGAGCGCCTGCGGGTGGAGCGCAGGGGCTGGGAGATTGCGGAGGACGGGATGGAGATCGTGCTGTGAAGAGCGAGCCGCTGTCGGCCGATGATCTCGAAGCGGCGCTGCGCGACATCGGCGCGCGGCGCTACCATCGCCTGCATCCATTCCATGCGCTGTTGCACGGCGGCAAGTGCAGCAAGGGCCAGGTCCAGGCCTGGGCGCTCAACCGCTACTATTACCAGGCGCAAATCCCGGTGAAGGACGCAAGCCTGATCGCGCGTTGCGAGGATCCGTCGCTGCGGCGCGAATGGCGCAGCCGGCTCGTCGATCACGACGGGGACACCGCGACCGACGGCGGCATTGCACGCTGGCTCACGCTGACAACCGCGCTCGGGCTCGATCGCGATTACGTCGTCTCGCTCAAGGGCCTGCTGCCGGCTACGCGCTTTGCGGTCGATGCCTACGTCCATTTCGTGCGGGAGCGAACGCTGCTCGAGGCGGTCGCCTCCTCGCTCACCGAGCTGTTCTCCCCACAAGTCATCGGCGAACGCGTCGAAGGCATGCTCAGAGGCTATGACTTCGTCAGCGCCGACGCGCTCTCCTATTTCAGCAAGCGCCCGCCGCTCGCCCGGCGCGATTCCGAGTTTGCGCTCGGTTACGTCAAGCGCCGTGCCTGCTCCGCGCAGGCGCAGCAATCCGTGCTGGCGGCGCTCGAATTCAAGTGCGATGTGCTGTGGGCTATGCTGGATGCCCTCTACCATGCCTATGTAGCACCCAGGCACGTCCCGGTCGGCGCTTTCGTGCCGCAGGAATAGGATACCCATTCGTGGGTGATGCCCCCAAGATCTCCATCGCGTCCGACGGGCGCCCCCGCCTGCCGCGCGGCGTGCGGCTCGTTCACAACGAGGCGCATGGCGGCTGGGTGCTGCTGGCGCCGGAACGCGTATTCAAAGCCGACGCTGTAGCCGCCGAGGTCATCAAGCGCTGCGACGGGAATGCAAGCCTCAGTGAGATCATCGACGATCTCGCAAGGACCTATTCGGCTCCGCGCGAGAAGATCGCCGAGGACGTCAACGCGCTCCTCTCGGGACTGGCCGACAAGAAGCTCCTGGAGCTCTGACGTGGCGTCCCGCGCACCTCTCCACAGTCCGCTCGGCCTCCTCGCCGAGGTCACCCACCGCTGCCCGCTCGGCTGCCCCTACTGCTCGAACCCGCTGGCGCTCGACCCCCGGGAGCAGGAGCTCGACACTGCGACCTGGGTGCGGGTATTGCGGGAGGCATCGGCGCTCGGGGTGTTGCAGGTGCATTTGTCCGGCGGGGAACCTGCCGCCCGGCGCGACCTGCTGGCGATCACGCAGGCCGCCCACGAGGCCGGGCTCTACTGCAATCTCATCACATCGGCGGTCGGGCTTGCGCCGAAGCGGCTGGCTGCGCTCGCCGCGGCCGGCCTCGATCACGTGCAGATCTCTATCCAGGACAGCATCGCTTCTTCGGCCGACCATATCGCGGGCTATGACGGCGCGTTCGCGCGCAAGCTCGCGCTGGCGGCCGAGGTGGTGCGGCTCGCTATGCCGCTCACCGTGAATGCCGTCGTGCACCGCGCCAACATCGAGCGGATCAGCGATATGGTCGACCTCGCGATCACGCTCGGCGCAAGCCGGGTGGAGATCGCGCACGTGCAGTACCACGGCTGGGCGCTGGCAAACCGCGCGCGCTTGATGCCGACGCCAGCGCAGGTTGAGCGCGCGGTTGCGCTGGTCGAAGAGCTGCGCAGCCGGCATCGCGGACGCATTGTCATCGACGCCGTGGTACCGGATTACTACGCGCGCTATCCGAAGCCTTGCGCGGGAGGCTGGGCGCGGCGCTCGCTCAACGTGACGCCCGTCGGCAAGGTGCTTCCCTGCCACGCCGCGGAATCCATCACCGGGCTTGAATTCTGGAACGTGCGTGAACATTCGCTGTCCGACATCTGGGCAAATTCGCCCGCCTTCAATGCCTTCCGCGGCAGCGGGTGGATGAAGGAACCCTGCGTGAGCTGCCCGCGGCGGGAGCAGGATTTCGGCGGCTGCCGCTGCCAGGCATTCGCGTTGACGGGCGATGCGGCGGCGGCGGACCCGGTGTGCCACCTGTCGCCCGCCCACGGCCTGGTGGCGAAACTCGCGTCGGTCACCGAGGACGGCAGCTATTCCTATCGGCGTATGTGACTGGCTGCGCCAAGCCGCAACGCGATAAGACGCCGCGCGCCACCCCCATTGCGCTCCGATGACGCCTGTCGGAGACTGGCGGCAAGGTTGGGTGGCCGCACGGGCCAAACTTCTACCAACCGCCTTATCATGCAAGGGAGGATGGAATGTTTCACTGTCCCGCTCACCGGCGCGGTACGCTGCTTGCCGGGTTGCTCGCAAGCTTGCTGGTTTCCGTTTGGCCGGCGCAGGCTCAGCAGCAGGCGCCGCTGCCGCCGGGCTCACCGCTGATCGGTCAACCGAACACCGAAGCCGCCAAGAAGCTCGCCCCCGTTCAGCCGCCGCCGCTGGCTGCCGCACCTGACCAACTGCCGACCGCAAAGCTCAAGGCGCCGGCCGGTTTCAATATCGAGCTGTACGCAAGCGGCGTCGACAATGCGCGCACGCTTCGGCTCGGCGACAAGGGGACGGTATTCGTCAGCAACCGCACGAAGGACAAGATCTACGCCATTGTCGACAAGGACGGCAAACGCGAGGTCAAGGTCATCGCCTCGGGATTGTATCGGCCCAACGGCATCGCCCTGCACAACGGCACGCTGTATATCGCCGAGCTTTCGCAGATCTCCAAGATCGACAATATCGAAGCCAACCTCGACAATCCGCCCAAGCCGACCGTCATCTTCAGCGACCTGCCGAAGGATGAGGCGCACGGCTGGAAATATCTGACCGTCGGGCCCGACAACAAGCTCTATTTCCAGGTCGGCGCGCCCTGCAACATCTGCCTGCCGGACGATCGCCACGCCAGGATCTATCGCCTCAACCTCGATGGCAGCGGACTGGAAGTGGTGGCAACCGGAATCCGCCAGATCGTCGGGATGGACTGGCATCCGGTCTCGAAGCAGCTTTACTTCACCGAGAACAGCCGCGACTGGCTGTCCGAGGACATTCCGCAGGACAAGCTCAATCGGGTGACCCAGCCCGGCAAGGACAATTTCGGCTACCCCTATTGTCACCAGGGCAATGTCCCGGATCAGGAGTTCGGGTGGGGCCACTCCTGCGACGAGTTCACCAAGCCGCTGGCATTGCTGGGCCCGCACGTGGCGCCGCTCGGGATGCGCTTCTACACCGGCACGTCGTTCCCGGCCGCCTATCGCAATCAGATCATCGTCGCGCGCCACGGCTCGTGGAATCGCACCAACAAGGCGGGCGGCGACCTCGTGCTCGTCAAGCTCAAGCCGGACGGCACCTTCGCCTCCATGGACCCGTTCGTCACCGGCTTTCTGGACAACAACAAGTATGTCGGAAGACCGGTGGACGTGCTGGTCATGAAGGACGGCTCGCTGCTGGTGTCCGACGACTATAACGGCGCGGTCTATCGCATCAGCTACGGCAGAGAGCGCCACGCCAGCCACTGAAGCGTTGAAGGGCCCGGAGGCGGGATGCCGCCTCGGGGCCCTGCTCCGTTGCACTGCGCACTGCTTTCTGCGAGCGCGACATGCGCAAGCTTGCCGTTGCCATCCTTGTTTCCGTCCTCCCATCCTTGCCGGCGCGCACCCAATCACTCGACGCGCGCCTGCCGACCTGCCTTGCCTGCCACGGGGAGAACGGACAATCGCAGCTGCCCGAGGTCCCCTCGCTCGGCGCGCAAAACGCCCTCTACAGCCTCACGCAGCTGGTCATGTTCAGGGACAGGCTGCGTCTGAGCGACCCGATGAACGAGATGGCGCAGGGACTCTCCGACGACGATCTGCGCAAGGCGGCGGACCTTATCGCCAAGCTGCCCGCGCCCGCACCCGTCGCCGACGCTCCCGATGCGGCCCGCATGGAGAAGGCGCGCGCGCTTGCCGGCCAGAACAGGTGCAACTTCTGTCATCAGTCGAATTTCGAGGGCGGGCAGAATGTGCCGAGGCTCGCCGGACAGCGCGAGGATTACCTGCTCAAGGCGCTGCGCGGCTACAAGGACAATTCGCGGCGCGGTTACGACGCGGCCATGGCAGAGGTGGTCTATCCGCTCGCGGATGCGGATCTCGTTGAGCTTGCCTATTTCCTCGCGCGCGTGAAGTAGGTTGGGTTAGCGCGGCCCCGATGTGGAGATGGAGGCTGAAGAGTTGAACCGCGCGTAACCCAACATCTCGCAGCGCCTGATCGGCACGTTGGGTTACGCGCGAATTGAGGCGCTTGCGAAACCGATGGGTCAGGGGCCGCGCTAACCCAACCTACAGATCCGGGCAACTTGGACATGCAAAACAAAACACCGAGAGACCTGGATGGGCACGCGAGCACCTCCCGCCCGCCTTCGGACCTGCGCGCGCCTCAGGTCGTGGACTGCGGAGGCGTTGCATCGGTGCATCTCACGCTCGCCATCAGCGATTACGAGCATGTGCGCGAGATCGCGCAGGGCCTCCTCCGCGCGGACGGCATCACGCTCACCACCCTGATCTTTCCCTCCATTGAGGAGATCACCTTTCGTTTCACCCGCGGGATGGAATGGGATGTATCCGAGCTCTCTTTCGGCAAATACATTTCACTCACCTCGCAGGGCAAAGCGCCCATGATCGCGATCCCGGTATTTCCCTCGCGCGTTCATCGTCATTCGGCGATCTATGTGCGTCGTGATGCGGGCATCGGGACGCCCAAGGATCTCGAAGGACGCGCGGTCGGCATTCCGGAATGGGCGCAGACCGCCGGCATTTACGTGCGCGGCTTTCTGGCCGAGAGCTACGGCGTCGATCTCGGAAAGATCCGCTGGCTGCAGGCGGGCGTCAGCGAGCCCGGCCGCGCCGAGAAGGTGGAGCTCAGGCTGCCCCCCGCAATCCGCTGCGAGGCGCGGCCGCACAGCAGCTTATCGGCCATGCTGGCGTCGGGCGAGATCGACGCCGCGATCTCCGCCCGCGCGCCCGATGGTTTTGCGCCGGGCGGACCGGTGACCCGGCTGTTTCCCGACTTCCGCGCCGAGGAGCAGCGCCTCTTCAAGGCGACCCGGATCTTTCCGATCATGCATCTCATTACCATCCGGCGCGCCGCCTTCGAGCAGCATCCGTGGATCGCGATGAACCTGTTCAAGATGTTCGATGCGGCCAAGCGCCGCTGCCTCGATCGATTGCGCGACTTCACCTGCGCGCGCATTCCGCTGCCGTGGGCGGCCGCCGTCGCCGACGAGATCAGCACCGATTACGGCCCGGATCCCTATCCCTACGGCATCGAGGCGAGCCGTCCCACGCTTGAGGCGTTCTGCCGTTACGCCCACGATCAGGGGGTGACCCACCGGCGCATGGCGGTGGAGGAGCTGTTTCCGCGCGAGGTGCAGGCGACGGCGCGGGTGTAGCGCGGATCCGCAACAGCGAAATTCAGATTCTAGCTAAATTGAGGTGCTCACGGCTGAGAGCGTCATCCGAATGAAAGCCGCGAAATTCGCCTCTGCTGCCTCTAGGGCCGCGCACAAGAGTTGAACGCACATCCTCTTCCGGGCCACTCCCCGCTACGAAATGGGTTGCGGCATTTGCGAGTATGGGACTGCAATTGACCCCAAAGCGGAAGTCGAGCGCCACATTTTGCTGTGACGCACAATTCTCTCATCCGACTATGTGATAGGGTGTGCAGTCCCCGGTTTCGAGGGCACCATGAGGCGACGCGAATTCATCGGCCTTATTTTTGGCGCGGCAGCAACGTGCCCGCTGGTGGCGCGGGCGCAGCAGCCGGAGCGGATGCGGCGTGT
>Ga0306925_10000720_pt1 | contig 25118 bp, 21 predicted proteins | sample flu12Cox44000176_FD_203755 | JGI IMG/M metagenome (GOLD analysis project Ga0306925, IMG submission 203755) | Lab enrichment of tropical soil microbial communities from Luquillo Experimental Forest, Puerto Rico - flux8day.12C.oxic.44.000.176 (v2)... | ecosystem: Environmental > Terrestrial >... | reverse complement strand
ATGAAGGGAATTGCCGAGCTCGCCCGTGGGCCGGTCCAGCCATCCCGATGCATCATCGGCAGCCGGTTGCGGAACACGAAGACGCGCGCGAGCCGACCATCATCGAGGATGTCGGAACGTGAGACAGATTCCAAAAACGCCAATCTCAGCAGCATCACGACTCGCGGGCAGAGTCGGAGCGCGTGCCGGACGAATTGTGCGGCGTACCGATACGGCGGATTCGTCAAGATGCACTGAGTGCCGGGCGGCGCAGCGCGCTCCTCAAGAAAATCGACTCCCCAATAGCCGGGCGCGGTGATCGGGACTCCATAATCCACGAGATCGGTGGCGACGACCTGATGACCGGCGGCCCGGAGCTCATTGACAATCGCGCCTCTCCCGCACGCGCACTCCCAGATGTACATCGGGAGTTGCTCGTATTTCAGAAGCGCGCGCGTGGTTCGGGGGTCGGTCTCGTAAAGATCGCGGCCGCGTTCCGCGAAGGAATGACGCCGGCTTTGGGTGGCTAGAGTGCTCAAGCAACACCAGACGTATGACGAGTGGAGGAGCCGGATTCGGCTCCTCCTCGTCCGAGAACATTCAGCGAAGGAGATCGTCGATAGGATCGTCGAGCTCGGGATCGGCCGCGGCCGCGCTGTCCGGGGGGCCATCCTTCCCGCCGGGGGCTGACAACAGTTTGCCGTCGGGCCCAATCCAGCCGAGCCGGCGGAGGATCGGATACCAGATCCAACCGTATTGCGGATTCGGATGTTTATATTTGTCCGCTTGGAGCTCGATCAGCAGCCGGCCGGGATCTTGTCCGTTCATGTCGCGGACGCGCTGGCCGAACACTTTGACGATCTTGTTGATCGCACCGAGCCCGCCTTTGCTGCGCGACTCGAACATGAAAGTCTCGCCTGAGCCGCAGAGCTCGATCGGGATCGCGCCCCAGAACTGCCACGGATCGATTCGCTTGCCGTTGTCCTGCTCCCACTGGCTTTGATCCATATCGCCGAGCTCACTCCGGGACGGCGGGACCAAACCGTCGGCGATCTTATACATGCGCCGATCGACCGGAGAGTTATCCTGCCACTTGCGCCAGCCGAGTTCGACTTGTCGGGCATGGGCGATCGCTTTGGTCCCGAGAGGAGCTTCCTCGGCTTCGACGCCGACCGTGTACTGGCCATCCTTCTGAAATTTCATGAAGGAATAGCCGACATAGCTGTCCATGGCGTTCGACATCTCGAGCCACGCGTTTGTCGGCCCTGATGCCGGGAGGGTGGTGGGCGGCGCTTTCACGACGGCTTTGGTCGGCGTCTTTACGTTTGTCTTCGTTTTCTTGCTCATGTCACATTTTCACTTTCTGCCGGCCGATGGCTGGCGTTTGGTAAAAAAGGCCCACGATCGATTTGATCGTGGGCCCTCCCGCGGTTATCGCCGGACTTTGAGACGGCGAACTCTGTTGTAAAGGTGTGGAAAAGCCGCCGCGACCGCGGCGTGCTGCTCCTCGACGCTGGCCAGCCCGGCGCAAATACTGTCGCCGTTCGTGCGCATCAGACGAATTTCTCTGCCCACGAATTTCATGCAGTGCCTAAACCAGTATTTTTCTTCGGCGCGACCATAGGCTTCCATGAACTCGGGCGTTGGCTCGAGGCCATATGAGGCAGCTGGCGTTGGGGTGAGATCAGATGTTGCGGACCGATCGTCCGTATTGTAGAGGTGCGCCATACGCGCCTGTCCTTTCCTCCGGGCGTGATGCTGTCACCACAACAGCCTGAAACGAGGGGCCCCGGTGCGCCCCTCGTTTAATTCTCGGTCGTCTGAAGAAAATCAGAAGCACGGTAAGCGAACCGGCGCCTGCTAAGTTGATAGCGTCGAGGTCCGATACCGAGATCGGAATTATTTTTCAGTGTCTCGCGCGAGACGCCGGCTACCTTCTCGGCCTCGCTGGGTGTCAGCCAGCGGTCGCCAGGCTTTAACCGCGCAGAGAGAAAAGGTTCACGATCCACCATGGACGCCTCCGCATGTTTGACATGCTGGCGTCGTTAGCGTGCTTGGCTTGAATTGCGGAAGGGGTTATCGCTGTCAGTTGTCAACTGACAGACAGACTATCGCTGTCAGTTGACAACTGACTGACTTTTAGCGCCAGGCTGCCGAGTTACCGCGCTACTTTTCCCGCACGGCGAAGGGCCCGCCGACGGCGGACTACCGTACTCTCGGAAACCGCGCGCTGTTCCGATTTGAGTGCCGCATTGGCCAAGGCATGCAGCCTGGCGGGTTTAGCAAGCGGGTGCTTTTCTATAACCCAGTCGATGATTTCTTTTTGCCGCTCCGTGAGTCTCAGCTTCCATTTCTCGCGCGCAGTAGCAGTCTGTTGACGCCGAGCGTGCGCAATCCGCTCATCGACCGAGTCGTCGAAAGCTTTCACCATCCGCTCTATGGCCGTCTTTAGTGCCTGCTCTTGAGCTCGTCGGAATGCCTTGAGCTCAGGCGATTGCTCACGAGCCCGAATAGGCGGATCCTTGTTGGCAGCCTTGGCCATGGTCATCCCCGTGGCTTCGGTCAGGCCGCGCCCTGGGTGTTCCACGCACCCAGGCCGGCCGCTTCATTCAGGCGCGCAACTGCACCACCTTCTCCGGGGCGGGGCGCCCCTCGACGATGGCGAGCAGATGATCGCCCCAGGCCGTGAGCGCCTGGCGCGTCTGCTCGGGGTAGTCCGCCCGATTATAGACGCCGGCTACACCGGCCTTGTGCCCGCCGACGTGATTCACCACCGCCTCAATGATGTGAGGCATGACACGCAATTTCCCCGCCATGCGCGTGACCACCGTGCGGCGGAGATCATGATGCACCCAACCCGTCACCGCGGATCCGAGCCGCTGGTCGAGCTTGGCCTTTAGAGGGCCCCAACCCGTCAGCGGCCGATTCCAACGGCGGCCGAATATGAGATCCCGGCCCTCCCGGCGCGGCCGGCCCTCGAGGATGACGCGCATCGGCTCAGTGATCGGAATGACATGCTTCTTGCCGATCTCGCTCCATTTCAGGCCGGCGATCTCGCTGGCACGCTGACCGCTCAGCATGAGCAGGCGCACGACCGCACTGTAGTCACTGGCATCGGCGGTCGCGGCCCAGATGGCGACGAGCTCGGCGGCCGAGAGGACGCGCTCGCGTGAGGTCTCCTCGTTGCGCTCGGTTCCGGCCACGGGGTTAGAATCGGCAATCCCCCGTTTGATGGCCCACGCATAGAAGGCGTGCAGTGAAGCGCGCACGCGGTTCGACGTTGTGGCACCGTTCCGCCGGGTTACCGTGTCGAGGCACGTGGCAATGGCACGGCGATCAATCTTGTCGATACGCAAGCCATGCAACGGCCGACTAAGCTGACGCAGATGCCGGGTCGTCTCCTCCAAGCTGCGTTCGCGCCAGCGACCAGGTTGCGCCAGGTAGTTCTCGAGAACGGCGCCCATGGTCTCGACGGCGCGCTGACGTTCCTCGACCTTGTCACCGGCTGGATCTCCGCCGAGACGGACCTTCGCGTAGTTCTCGCCGGCGAGCTCGCGAGCTCGAGCCGCAGAGACCGCCGAGAGGCGCCCGAACGAGATCCGGCGCTGCTTGGCGCCGACACGGTACTGAAAGATCCAGGTCGCAGAGCCGCCCTTGCGCAGCCTCACCCCGAAGCCGGGAATGTCGTCGTCGATGTGGATCTCTTCCGCCTTGTCGACGGGAGGCTTGAGCGCAGCGACAGCCTTCTGAGTGAGCTTCACAGGGGTTCTCCGATCAGGCTGATTCCCAGATCTGGGAAGCGTATGGGAATCACGGGAAACGATTTCGTTTGCCGCGTTTGCGAACAGACAGGTGATTTAGCCTAAAAAGCGGTGCTATATCAAACCCAGATTGCGACGTTTGCACAGTTGACAGTTGACATGGCCTTCAGTCGAATAACAAACTGACAGTTGACGTCCGCACCGGCGTCAAGGAATGTTGCCTGACGGCGTAATTTCCGCCCGAAACACCCCTGAGAGCGGTGCCGGGCACTTGCGCGGTGCGATCCCAAAGGACCCTCGACAAGGACGATACGTGAACGCCTTGCTTAAGCTGACCCGGGTCATCGACTTCGTGAATGACCGGTTCGGGGTGATTGCCAATTGGCTTGTCCTGCTGGCCTGCCTGATCAGCGCGGGCAATGCGGCAAGCCGCTACCTGTTCAGCTTAAGCTCCAATGCCTGGCTCGAAGTGCAGTGGTACATGTTCGCGGGAATGGTCCTGCTGGGGGGACCTTATACGCTCAAGGTGAACGAGCATGTGCGGGTCGACCTGATCTATTCGGCCGTATCCGAGCGCGTGCGCATCTGGATCGATATCCTTGGTTGCCTGTTTTTTCTGCTCCCGATCTGCCTGATCCTTATCTATTTCACCTGGCCATGGTTCGTCGATTCCTGGCGCATTGACGAAATGTCGTCCAACGCCGGTGGCCTCGTCCGCTGGCCCGTCAAGCTCATCCTTCCCGTCGGCTTCCTGCTCATGGCGCTCCAAGGCGTCTCCGAGCTCATCAAGCGGGTTGAGGCGCTCATCCATCATCATCGGTTGCAGTACGAGTACGAGAAGCCGCTGCAATGATCCAGTTCGTCCGGGGAAACATGGCGCCCCTGATGTTCGGGGGAATGATCCTGTTCATGCTGATCGGCTACCCTGCGGCATTCTCGCTCGCGGCGACCGGCCTGTTCTTCGGCTTCATCGGCATCGAGCTCGGTCTCATCAGCCCCGACTTTCTCGGCAATCTGACCTATCAGCTGTTCGGTATCGTCTCCAACGACCTGCTGCTTGCGATCCCGTTCTTCACGTTCATGGGCGCGATCCTCGAGCGATGCGGGCTTGCGGAGGATCTGCTGGATTCGATCGGGCAATTGTTCGGCCCGGTGCGCGGCGGGCTGTCCTATGCGGTGATATTCGTCGGCGCCATTCTGGGCGCGATCACCGGCACGGTCGCCGCCTCGGTGATCGCCATGGGCGTGATCTCGATGACGCCGATGCTGAAATACGGCTATTCGACGCGCCACACCATGGGCGTCATCGCCGCTTCCGGAACCATTACCCAGCTCATTCCGCCCTCTCTTGTGTTGGTCGTGCTTGCCGATCAGCTCGGGCGTTCCGTCGGCGACATGTATGCCGGCGCCATCGGCCCGAGCCTGATCCAGGTCGCACTGTTCTGCATCTGGGTGCTGATCGTGAGCGTGCTGTGGCCGAAGGACGTGCCGGCGCTGCCGGTCGAGGCCCGTACCCTTCAGGGCTGGGCATTATGGAAGAAATGCCTGCGCGGGATCGTGCCCTCGCTTGGCCTCATCTTCCTCGTGCTCGGGACCATATTCATGGGCCTGGCGACGCCGACCGAGGCGGGAGCGATGGGAGTGGTCGGCGCCATCGCGCTCGCGGCCTCGTACGGCTCGCTGACCTGGAAGCTGCTTTATCAGGGAATGTCCACGACCATGCGCATCACCGCCATGGTCGTTTACATTTTGATCGGCGCGCGCACCTTCAGCCTGGTGTTCCAGGGAGTTGGCGGCAAGGTCTGGATCGAGGACCTGCTCACCTCGCTGCCGGGCGGTCAGATCGGGTTTCTTCTCTTTGTCAACGCGTTCATATTCGTGATTGCGTTCTTCCTCGATTTTTTCGAGATCGCATTCATCATCATTCCGCTGCTGGCGCCGGTTGCCGACAAGCTCGGGATCGACCTGATCTGGTTCGGCGTGCTGATATGCGCCAATATCCAGACCAGCTTCATGCATCCGCCTTTCGGCTTTGCGCTGTTCTATCTGCGAGGCATCGCCCCGCCGTCGATCAAGACATCGGAAATCTACTGGGGGGCAATCCCCTGGGTTGTCCTGCAAGTCATCCTGGTCGTCATCGTGATCCTCTGGCCGGGATCGGTCAGCTACTGGATCGAGCGCGGCGCCAGCGTCGACCTCTCCAAGGTGAAAATCGAAATTCCGCAGCCCGACCTGCCCCCGCCGCTCGATTTTGGCCCGCCGTCCGCGCCAAGATAACGCAATGCCCTGCAGGCCGCGCGGCGCAATGCGGGCGAGCCTTCACTGCGTCAATCTAAAAGTCGCGTTTTTCAGTGCGGCGGCAGCGCAAACAGGGTGTTCGCACACACGAAGACCCTGACAGTACGCGCCAGCATCACAGCAGGCGTATGGGGCGGCGCGGCCACCCCACCCCGAGCGGGCTATACGCGCGTGCCGGTACGGATCATGAAATTGTCGTAGCTGAACTCGGCCACCTGCCACCAGGCGTACCCGTCATTGCGGAATGCCTGCAGGGATTCCCACACCCGCCTGTAGTCGGGGTTGGTCGCCGAAATCTCGGCGTTCACCTCGTGCGACGCCTTCAGGCACGCTTCCAGGACAGGTTGCGGAAACGCCCGCAGTTGCGTTCCGGCCGCCAGCAGGCGCTTCAATGCCGCGGGATTGCGCGCATCGTATCTCGCCGTCTGCTCCACATTGGCATGGCTGGCCGCCGAGGCCACGATTGCCTGATAGCTTTTCGGCAGCTCGTTCCATTTTTCCAGATTGATCATGAAGTGAATGGCAGTGCCGCCTTCCCACCAACCCGGATAGTAGTAGTACTGCGCAACCTTGTGGAAGCCGAGCTTTTCGTCGTCGTACGGACCGACCCATTCGGCGGCGTCGATGGTCCCTTTCTCCAGCGCGGGGTAGATGTCGCCGCCGGCGATCTGCTGCGGCACCACTCCAAGTTTCTGCAGGGTCTTGCCGGCCCAGCCGCCGACCCGGAACTTGAGGCCCTTGAGGTCGTCGACGGTCTTGATCTCCTTGCGGAACCAGCCGCCCATCTGCGCGCCGGTATTGCCGCCGACCAGCGAGTAGACATTGAACTTTTTGCCGAACTCGTTCATCAGCTTGAGCCCGTCACCGTCATAGTACCAGGCATTCTGCTGGCGGGTGTTGACGCTGAAGGGCACGGCGCAGAACAACGCCCAGGTCGGGTCCTTGCCGAGGAAATAATAGGTGCCGGTATGGCAGGCTTCGACGGTGCCGTTCTGCACGGCGTCGAGCACCTGCAAGCCGGGTACGATCTCTCCCGCGGCGAAGGACTGCACCTGAAATTTGTTGTCGGTGGCCTCGCCAATGTACTTGGAGAAGGTTTCGCACGACCCGTAAAGCGTATCGAGCGACTTCGGCCAGCTCGCGGTGAGGCGCCAGCGGATTTCGGGATTCGACTGCGCAACGGCAGGCGCGGCGATGGCCGATGCGGCGATGCCGGTGCCGGTCACCTTGAGGAAGTCGCGACGTTTCATGGGTCAAATCCTCCACTGGCTCTTGATTTTTGCGGATGCGAGCGCCTTCCAGCCGGCGCATCACCGAAACCAAGGTCTGTTTGCGAGCCAATGTGTCGCCCAAACCGCCGGCACGCAAGGGGCAATACCTGCGGCGAAATGGAGGCAGGCGGCCGTAACTAAGCTTCGATGACAATCCTGGGAGCGGCGCGCCCGCCGCCTCTGAGCTGATCACGCACCCCGGCCGCGATGCTGCGATAGGCGGCCGCATGCGCCCCCTCCGGCTCGGTGGCGACCACCGGCAAGCCTGCGTCCGATTTTTCCCGGATCGTCATGTGCAACGGCACCTCTCCCAGGAACGGCACACCGTGACGCTCGGCTTCGCGGCGTGCCCCGCCATGCCCGAAGATATCGGAGCGGGTACCGCATTGCGGGCACAGGAAGTAGCTCATGTTCTCGACAATCCCGAGCACGGGCACGTTGACGCGCTTGAACATGGCAATACCGCGCCGCGCATCGATAAGCGCCAGATCCTGCGGGGTCGACACGATGACCGCGCCCTTGAGCGGAACCTGCTGCGCCATGGTCAGCTGTGCGTCCCCGGTGCCGGGCGGCATGTCCACCACCATGACGTCGAGCGTACCCCATTCGACCTCGCGCAACATCTGCGTCAGCGCGGAGATCACCATGGGACCGCGCCAGATCATCGGCGTCTCCTCCTCGATCAAAAAGCCGATGGACATGACGGTCAGGCCATAGCGCGAGATCGGCTTGAGCCGCGTGCCGCCGATGGTTTGCGGCCGCTCCTTGATCGCGAGCAGCTTCGGCAACGAGGGGCCGTAGATGTCGGCATCGAGAATGCCGACCTTGAGCCCGAGCGCACTGAGCCCGAGCGCCAGATTGACCGCCAGGGTGGATTTGCCCACCCCACCCTTGCCGGAGGCGACTGCGATGATCGCCTCCACTCCCGGTACGCCCTGCACCGCTTCCTGGCGCGCACCCGGGCGCGCGGCGGCCGGCGAGCCACCCTGCGTGTGGCGCGGCGATGCGGCGCCGGCCTTGCGCTCCGCCGTCAATGCCACGAGCGCAGCTTGCACGCCGGGCAGCGCGCGCACGGCCTGCTCGGCACGCTCGCGCACCGCCTCCCAGGCTTTTACGGCTCCGGCATCGACGGTAATGGAGAAGAAGACTTTCCCATCGCCCGCGACCACTTCCGAGAGCATCCCGCTCCTGGGCAGCGGGGTGCCGTCGGGTGACCGCACGCCCTCGAGCGCCGCAAGCACTTGCTCCTTGGACACAGCCATTTGTCACAACCTCGGCTTCCTGCGCGCCACATCTCAGCCCAGCCTACAGCGGAGCCATTCGCTGCTCACCCGGTCACGCCGGTGGACGACGAGCTGCAGGCTGCGGCTGGCCGTTGAAACGGCTTCACGGATCGCGCCGGATCGGGTTGACCTTCGCGCCGTACCGTCGCAATCACAGGCCATATAGGCACGGCCGTGCCGGCGCGGCAGTGTGCCAGCCCAAAGCAAGCATGGAGGGCACAGAAATGGCGAAGGTGGCGTTCCTCGGTCTCGGCGTCATGGGCTATCCCATGGCGGGGCACCTGCGGAAAAAAGGCGGCCATGAGGTCACCGTCTACAATCGAACTGCCGCCAAAGCCGAGAAATGGGCTGCAGAGTTTGGCGGCCGCACCGCGCCGACGCCGAAAGCGGCGGCCGAGGGGCAGGATTTCGTCTTGTGCTGCGTCGGCAATGACAATGATTTGCGCGAGGTGACGCTTGGGGCAAACGGCGCCTATCACGGCATTAAGAAGGGAGCCGTGTTCATCGACCACACCACCGCATCCGCCGAGATCGCGCGCGAGCTTTATGGCGACGCGAAAAAACGCGGTTTCGGCTTCATCGACGCCCCGGTCTCGGGCGGCCAGGCCGGTGCGGAGAACGGGGTCCTCACCGTCATGTGCGGCGGCGACGCGGACGCCTATGCGCGTGCCGACCCGGTGATCGCCGCCTACGCACGCATGTGCAAGCTGCTCGGAGCTGCCGGCTCCGGCCAGCTCACCAAGATGGTCAACCAGATTTGCATAGCGGGGATCGTCGAGGGCCTGTCCGAAGCCATCCATTTCGCAAAGAAAGCCGGGCTCGATGTCAACGCGGTGATCGAAACCATATCGAAGGGCGCTGCGCAGTCCTGGCAAATGGAGAACCGCTACAAGACCATGATGGCGGGGAAATTCGATTTCGGCTTTGCCGTCGACTGGATGCGCAAGGATCTTGCCATCTGCCTCGGTGAAGCGCGCAAGAACGGCGCCACCCTGCCGGTGACCGCGCTGGTCGATCAGTTCTATGCCGAAGTGCAGAGGATGGGTGGCAGGCGCTGGGACACATCGAGCCTGATCGCAAGGCTGGAGCGATAGGTTGGGTTAACGCGGCCTCGGCATTTCAGTGACTACGAACACCTCGTTCCGCGCGTAACCCAGCATCCTTGCCGCCGCCGTGTTGGGTTACGCGCGGGCTTAAGTACCTTGCCCAACGGACAGGTCATGGGCCGCGCTAACCCAACCTACCAGCAACACCCGTCAGAATTCGAGGACCGCGCCGTCCTCGGCGGTGAGCATGCCGTCGGCGCGGATCTCTTCCAGCCGCTCGAGCATGGTCGGATTCATATGGGTGAGCATGATGCGGCGCGCACGCAGGTCCTTGAGGTGCGATTTTAGAACCTGCCACGTTAGATGCCCGCTTGGATGCCCGGAATATTTGTAACATTCGACGATGAAGAGATCGGCTTGCGCCGAGATCGAGGAGAGCGCATCGACCCACTCCGTGTCGCCGGAATAGGCGAACACCTTCTCTCCATCGGATATGCGAAGCGCGGTCGAGGGCGCGCCGGAGAAATGCACAACTTCGACGGTGCTCACCGAGTGACCCAGAAACTCGCTCGAGCTTCCCGCTTCAAGCTCCACCACCTTCCAGGGAAACCGCCATTTATTGAGACTCGACAAGGGAAAGAATACTTCCAGCAGCTCGTCGAGCCGCAGCCGCGTGCCCGGCGGGCCCGCGATCAGGAGCGGTCGCTCGCGCCGGGCAAGAAATTGAGCATCGAGGAGCAGGAATGGAAGCCCGCCGAAATGGTCTCCATGCAGGTGCGAAAGCAGGATGCCGTCGATGCGATTGGTATCGATCGCGCGCGCCTTGAGCGCGATGAGGGAGGAGGCGCCGAAATCGACCAGCAGCACGCCCTTCGCCGTCTCCAGCAGGAAGCAGGCGTTGAATCGGCCTCCCGAGCCGAACGCATCCCCGCATCCGACAATGGTCAAACGCATGATCAGGCCGACGCACTCGGACGGGCCGAAATCTCGGCGTGCCAGCGCTTGAGGTGCTTGAGCTCGTCCGGTACCGCGAGCTTCGCTGGTTTCATGAAGTCGATTGCGACGAGGCCGGTGATATCGGCGACCGTGAACGAATCGCCGGCGATGAAGCGACAATTCCTGAGCTCATCGTCCACGACCTTGATGAACTCCAGGATGCGCGGCTTGTTCGCCTCCGCCCAGGCCGGTACCTGGGGCACTTCCATCTCCTTCATCGCCGGATGCGAGTTGCGAAACACATGCGAAACGGGAAAGAGCAGGTGCAGCTCGAGCCGCCGATTCCACATTTCGATGCGCGCGATTTCCGGCGCACCGCGGCCGAACAGCGCGGGCTCGGGCCGCAACGCCTCGAAATAGCGGCAGATTGCGATCGATTCGGTAATCACCGTGCCGTCATCGAGCACCAGTGCGGGAAGCCGCTTCAAGGGATTGACGGCGGCATAGGCGGCCGACATGTGCTCCATCGCCCCGAGATCGACCTCGACCAGCGGCAGCTTGATGGCTTTTTCGGCCAGAAACACCCGCGTGCGGCGAGGGTTGGGCGCACGGCCACCGTCATAGAGCTTCATGCCTTCCTCCTGGCACGCCGCTGCAATCCAACGTTAACCACGCCCTCGGACCCCATCCTTAAGCGTGGCCTTAAGCTTTTTGCGGCAGTTTGGCATGAATTGTCCAGCGCCGACAAACCAGGCATGAGCATTGCCAGCGACCAGCGCGACCGGGCGCCCGCGGCCGACGGATCCTCGGCAAAGCGACGCCGCGCCGCCGCCCGACAGGTACGCGAGGCACGCGACCGCCTCGCCTCATCAATCGGCATGCGTCCGGCCTTCGACTATGAATTGCTGCGCCTGTTTGCGCAAAACCGGCTCGCGGCCTCGCTTGTCATCCTGCTGCTTGTCGGCACCGTAGGATTGCTGTCGAGCCTGTGGACCGGAGCGCTGAAGGCCGACACCTGGACCAGCGCAGTGCTGATGATTCATGCCATCATCGTCAGCAAGTGCCGCCAGTTCCTCAGCGAGCCGCCAAGCCACATCAACATTCGCAGCTGGCGATTGCGTTTCATCCTGCTCGATCTGTTCTTCGGGCTCTCCTGGATGTTCATCCTCATTCAGCCGCTCGGCGTGGAGGAGGGGTCGGGCACGTTCATGCTGTTCGTCATGCTGCTGGTCGTGGCGATGTCGAGCATGCTGGCTGCCAGCGTGCCGATTGCGGTGTTCGCCTCGACAATTCCGGTCTCGGCCGCAGTCGCGCTCGATTTCACGATCAGGGGAAACCTGCACGATTACATTCTCGCCATCATGGCCATGACGACGCAAGGCTATCTTTCGCTGCTCGCCCATCGCTTATATTCCTCAACGCTTGCGACGATCGAGGCGAGAGCGGAAAAGGATGCGCTGATCGGCGAGCTCGAGGCCGCAAAGGTCATCTCCGATGAAGCTCGCCATCGTGCCGAGGCCGCCAATATTGCGAAATCGCGCTTTCTCGCGCAGATGAGCCACGAGCTGCGAACCCCCCTCAACGCGATCCTCGGCTTCTCCGAAGTGATGAAAGGCGAGATTTTCGGCCCTCACCAGGTCCCGGCCTACCGGGAATACGCCGCGGATATCCATAATTCGGGAGTGCACCTGCTCGGCCTGATCAATGAAATTCTCGATCTCTCGCGCATCGAGGCAGGCCGATACGAGCTGCACGAAGAGCCGATGTCCCTTGCGCATGTGGTCAGTGAATGCGGCCATCTGCTGGCCTTGCGGGCGAAAAGCCGCGGCGTGACCGTCCATGAGCTGCTTGAGAATGAGATGCCGAGGCTTTGGGCGGACGTGCGCGCGGTGCGTCAGATCTGTCTCAATTTGCTGGGCAATGCCATCAAGTTCACGCCCCATGGCGGCGAGATCTGGCTCAAGGCGGGCTGGACCGCATCCGGAGGCCAATACATCAGCGTCAAGGATACCGGCCCGGGCATTCCGGAGGAGGAGATACCCATCGTGCTCGCCTCCTTCGGCCAGGGATCGAACTCGATCAAGTCGGCCGAGCAGGGCGCCGGCCTGGGACTGCCCATTGCAAAGAGCCTGGTCGATCTGCATGGCGGCACGTTCACGCTCAAATCGAAGTTGCGCATCGGCACGGAAGTGATCGTTACTTTTCCGCCGGAGCGGGTGATGTCGGCACTGGCACCGCTCGCGGAGCCGGCGCCGTCGCTGCAGCCGGCACACGACCTGCCGGAGGCAGCGAGCGATCCTTCCGCCAGAAGGACGGGGCCGCTGCGGCGCATGCTGTTTCGGGATTGATCCGCAGCCGGGCACTACAGACGGCACGCTTGCCTTCCCTACACCTGTGCTAATACCAGCGTCACGATGATCGCGATTCTGATCTTCAAGCACCCCACCTTGCACACGCTTTGCCCTGAACACGACGAGACAAGGTAGCCTCGTGTGCGTCGCCTGATCTCGCTTCTGCTTGCCGTTCTGGCCATTGCACTGTGCGTCCTGCTGCTGCGCGGGAACGAAGTCGTCTGGTCCGAGCTCGCCGCATTGGATGCCTCCTCGGTCGAGACCAGGATCGTCGCGCTCGTGCTGCTCGCGATAGTTGTGCTCGCGCTGTTCCGGCAGCGCTTTCCCAACGCGCTGCAATCCGCGGCAGTCTGGGCGCTGATCGCGCTCGTTCTGGTGCTCGCCTATACCTATCGCTTCGAGTTGCGCGACGTGTCGGACCGGGTGCTGGCGGAGATCATTCCCGGCCGGGCGGTGACCCGGGGTCACACGGTCGAGATCGCACGCGGCACGGGAGGGAGCTTTGCGGTGACCACCCAGGTCAACGGCGCGCGCATCGCCATGGTGCTCGATACCGGGGCAAGCGCCGTGGTGCTCACCCAGGAAGCCGCCAGGACCGCCGGCCTGCCGCTCGAAGTTCTCAATTATTCCGTGCACGTCGACACCGCCAACGGGCGGGCATGGGCGGCGCCGGTGACCCTCGACAAGGTGTCGATCGGCGGGATCACCGAACGCTCGGTGCCGGCCTTGATCACGCAAGGAGGCCTGCGCACCAACCTTCTCGGGATGAGCTTTCTCAACCGGCTGCAGAGCTGGGAGGTTCGCGGCGACCGGCTGCTGCTGCGAGGATATCCGTGACTCACCGGACGAGGCTCATGAGCAAGCGCGCGCAGATGATCAGGAGAAAGCAGCCGAATGAAATTTCCAGACGGCGCTTTGACAGCGCATGCGCGAGTCTGGCGCCGTAGGGTGCCGTGAGGCTCGAGATCGGAGCCATCAGCGCAAACCCGATCAATGAGACGAAGCCGATCGAGAACGGCGGCATCTTTGCCTGCATCGGCAAGCCCGCCAGCAGGTAGCCGACCGTACCCGCGATGGTGATCGGAACGCCCAGCGCGGCGGAGGTCGCAACCGCGTTGTGCATCGGCACGCCGTGCAATGTCAGGATCATGTTGGAGATCGACCCGCCGCTGATACCCATGAGCGAGGAGCAGAGTCCTACGGTAAAGCCGTAGCCGATCATTCCCTTGCGCCCAGGCAGGGCATCGGCCAGCCTCCAGGTATCGCGGCCGATCAACAGCTTGATCGCGATCACGCTGGCCACCAGAACAAACGCGACCTTGAGTACCGCGGCGGGGGCGAAGGCGGCGGCGGCCGAGCCGACCGCCACGCCCACGATTGCCGGCAGCCACGATACCCGCACGATGTCCATCATGACCGCGCCGCGCTCGCGATGGACGCGGGCCGATATGATGTTGGTCGGCACGATGATCGCGAGCGAAGTGCCTACGCAAAGCTGAAATCGCACTGCATCGTCCACGCCCAGTGCACCGAGCACTTCGTAGAGGACGGGCACGATGAGCGCGCCGCCCCCAATGCCGAAGAGACCGGCCAGAATGCCGGTGACCAGGCCGGCAATCCCGATCAGTGCTGCGAGCAGGAACAGCTCGCTCGCCGGTGCACCCAGGATCATGAGTCACGCGGCCGCGATGTAGGTAGGGCGCGGGCTTTGCTGCGCCATCAGGGCTAACGCGGCACGAAAAGCAGCGACGCCTGCGCCGGGCTTGACCGCTTCCGTCGCCAGATGTTGCCGGAAGCGGCGGGCACCGGGGACGCCGCGGAACAGGCCAAGCACGTGCCGCGTGATGGCGCTTAGGCGGGTGCCGCCGGCAAGCTCACGCTCGATGTACGGGACGAGCGCTTGTGCCGCTTCGCCCACAGAGGCAAACGGGGGCCTTTGCCCAAACAAGGCGCGGTCGACTTCCAACAATCTCCAGGGCTCCTGATAAGCGGCGCGGCCCATCATCACGCCATCGACGTGTTCGATATGCGCGGCTGCCTGTTCAAGATCGGCGATGCCGCCGTTGAGCACAATGACGAGCCGGGGATGCGCGGCCTTGAGCCGGTAGACCCGATCGTAATCGAGCGGGGGCACCTCGCGATTGGCACGTGGCGAAAGCCCGGCGAGCCAGGCCTTGCGGGCATGCACGACAAGGGCGGCGACGCCGGCATCTTCGACCGCACAGGCGAAGGCCTCCAGCGCTTCCTCCGGATCCTGGTCGTCAATGCCGATGCGGCATTTGACCGTGACCGGCATCTTCACTCTGGCACGCATGGCGGCGATGCAGTCGCCGACCAGGCCGGGTTGCGCCATGAGGCGGGCTCCGAAGCGCCCTTCCCGCACGCGATCGGACGGGCAGCCGACATTGAGATTGATCTCGTCATAGCCGAAATCAGCGGCGATGGCGGCGCATTGCGCGAGCTGCTGCGGATTGCAGCCGCCGAGCTGGAGCGCGACTAGATGCTCGGCCGGATCGATGGCCAGCAGGCGCCTGCGATCGCCATGGAGCACCGCGCCGGTGGTAATCATCTCGGTATAGAGGCGGGCGCGGCGCGTGAGCAGTCGGTGGAAGAACCGGCAATGCCGGTCGGTCCATTCCATCATCGGCGCGACGCAGAATTTATGCCTTGACTCGTTCATTCTGCCGCATCCCTGCCCGGCTGCTTCGATTGTTGCCACGATCTCACGCGCTTGTCCGTGGCGGCCCCTTGTGCCCGGTGGCGCCGCCGTCCCACGTCTGCGCGGTCACACCGCGTTCGCGCAGCTTGTACTTCTGCACCTTGCCGTTCTCTGTGGTCGGCAGCTCGCTCATGAGCTCGATATAGCGCGGCACGGCAAAATATGGCAGGCGCGGCACGCAATAGGCGATCAAATCGGCGGGCAGCAGCTCACGGCCGGCATGGAGAACGAGCGCCGCCATGACCTCATCTTCTGCCAGCGACGAGCGGACAGGAAAGACCGCCGCATTCGCCACGGCAGGATGACTGAGCAGGACCTGCTCGACCTCGAAGGATGAGATGTTCTCGCCGCGTCGGCGGATCGCATCCTTGAGACGATCGATGAAACGGAAATAGCCGTCGGCCTGGCGCAGCACGCGGTCGCCCGTATGGAACCAGAGATTGCGCCAGGTTTCGGCGGTCGTTTCCGGGGCGCCGAAATAGCCCCTCGCAAAGGCGAGCGGGTCGCCGGCGCGGACAATGAACTCGCCGGCGACGCCGTCGGGAACCGGATTATCCAGATCGTCCACCACGCGCGCTTCGAAGCCTTCGCAGATCGGACCCATCAGCCCCGGCTTTTGCCGCTCGACAGTTGTGCCGAGAACGAAATTGGTCTCGGTCGAGCCCCAGCCGTCGAGAAGACGGATGCCGGTGCGGCGCGTGAACGGCTCGTGGAATTGCGCGGGTACGCCCGGCGCCAGGGCGATGCGTGTCGTGTGGGCGCGTTCCTCCGCACTCTCCGGCCGCGACAGCAGGATCGGAACCATGGCGCCAAGCAGGTAGGTAACGGTCGCGTGGTTCCGCATGAGGGCAGAAAAGAAGCCGGAAGCGGAGAAACGCTTCTCGTAGCAGACACAAGCCCCGGTCAGCAGCGCCTGATAAAACGTGTTGATTGCATTTGTGTGAAACAAAGGCAGGCTGGTGCACAGGACATCGTCGCTCTCGATCTCGAGCAGCGCGGCGGTGTTGACCCCCCACCAGAAATATTGCGCGTGCGGGCAGCAGACGCCCTTTGACGGACCGGTTGTGCCCGAAGTGTAGAGGATCATCACCGGATCGGACGGCGCGATCGTTCCCGGAGGAAGCGCCGCATGCTGCAGGGCAATCGCGCGCGGCACGATGCTGCCGAAGCGGAACGTCCCGGGCCGACCGATGGTCCAGATCGCTTCGAGCTTCAGCGCCTCCGGGTCGAGCATGGCCAGGTTGTCGGCGTACTGCGTTTCCATCACCAGCAGGCGCGCACCGCAGTTCGACAGCACATGCTGGAGCTGCGGACCACGGGAGGCGACATTGATCGGCACCGCAACCGCACCGAGCCAGCCACAGCCAAGCAGCAGTGCGAGAAACTCGATGCGGTTCGAGCAGATGATTGCGACCCGCTCGCCGGCGCCGATACCGGCGGCGCGCAAAGTGCCAGCGGCTTGCGCCGCCGCCGCGGCCGTTTCCGCAAAGGTCCAGCAGACCTCGCCCGCGCGCGCCAGCGGCCGGTCGCCATGGCGTTCTGCCTGCCGCAGCAGCAAGTTCGGGAGCGTGCGTTCCGCTGGAGCAAACGCGGCAGCCAAGTCCTTGCGCAACGCCGGTCCCGCGCGCATGCCGCTCAATTCCCTTTGCCGCCGAGATAGCTGGCAATGACCCTGGGATCGTGGACGAGGTCTGCGGCCTTGCCGCCAAGGACGATGCAGCCGGTCTCGAGAACGTAGCCGAAGTCGGCGGTTTCAAGCGCGGCCCGGGCATTCTGCTCGACCAGCAGAATCGAAACTCCGAGCTCGCGCAGGCCGGTGATGATGCGGAAAATCTCGCGCACGATCAGCGGAGCGAGGCCGAGGCTGGGCTCGTCGAGCAGCAGGAGCCGCGGCTTCGTCATCAGCGCGCGACCGAGCGCCAGCATCTGGCGCTCGCCGCCGGACAGCGTGCCGGCAAGCTGCGTGCGCCGCTCAAACAGACGCGGAAAGCGAGCATGGACGTCCTGCAGATCGCGCTCGACGCTCGCGCGCTCGTTCCAGCGCGTATAAGCGCCGAGGACCAGATTGTCCGCAACCGTCATCTCGGTGAACAGCTCGCGGCGTTCCGGTACCAGACAGATTCCCCGGCGCACCCGCTCTTCCGTAGTCAAGCCGGAGAGATCGCTTCCGTCATAGCGGGTCTCGCCTTTCGCCGGCAGCAGGCCCATCAGAGCGGCAAGCAGCGTGGTCTTGCCGGCGCCGTTGGGCCCGATCACCGTGACGATCTGGCCCGCCTGCATCTCCAGGCTGACACCGCTGACGGCCTCGACCTTGCCGTAGCAGACGTGCAGGTCCTCGACCGAGAGCAGCGCGCTCATGCGACGCCACCGAGATAGGCTTCCTGCACGCGCGCATCGGCGCGGATTTGCGCCGGCAGGCCCTCCGCAAGCTTCACACCGAAGTCCATCACGACGATGCGGTCTACCAGGTTCATGACGAAGTCCATGTCGTGCTCGACGAGCACGATGGTCATGCCCTCGCTGCGCAGCGAGCGCAGCAGGTCGGACAGCGTCCTTTTCTCCAGCTGGCGCAGACCGGCTGCCGGCTCGTCCAGGACGACAAGAACCGGATCGGCCGCCAGCGCCCGCGCGACTTCAAGCAGGCGCTGCTGACCGAGCGGCAGGTTGCCTGCGACTTCGGCGAACCTGTCGGCAAGTCCCACGCGCTCGAGCTGCCGCAGGGCCTCGGCGCGCGCCGACTTCTCCTCGGGACGGTCGAGACGAAGCGCACCGGTCAACAAACCCGAGCGGGTGCGGCAGTAGGTCCCAAGCAGGACGTTGTCGAGCAGCGTCATGTTGGGCCGCAATTTCACATGCTGGAACGTCCGCCCCATGCCTTTGGCGGCGATGTGGCGTGGCTGCAGATGCGTGACATCATCGCCGAGAAAGACGACGCGGCCGGCATCTGGCTTGAGCGTTCCGGTGATCAGGTTGAGCAGCGTGCTCTTGCCTGCGCCGTTCGGACCGATCAGCGCCAAAAGCTCGTGCGATCGCACCTCGAAGCTCACGTCGTTGACCGCCACGAGAGCGCCAAAGCTTCTGGTCGCGCCCTCGATCCTGAGCACAGGCCAAGCGGCGCTCGCAGCCTGCGCGCGGCGGGGGAGCGGCGGGCCGAGCGCAGGCTTCCGCGGGTCACGCCGCGGCAGGAACCGCCTGAGCATCGGCACGACGCCGCCACGTGCCCGCTGCAGCAGCACGACGAAGAGAATGCCGAAAAACACCACCTCGAGCTGCGCGCTGTAACGCGTGATCGGCGGCAGCACATCCTGCAGGATGTTCTTGAGCAGGACCACGATGGCGGCGCCGACCACGGCGCCGGCGATCTGCCCCGCCCCGCCCACCAGCGCCATCAGCAAGAGCTCGATGCCGGGACGGATATCGAACGGCGCCGGGCTGACATAACGCTGCAGATGCGCATAAAGCCAGCCGGAAAGACCAGCGAGCAGGCCGGCGAGGACAAAAACGGCAAGCCGCATCCGGAAGGAGCCGATCGCCAGGCTTTCGACCATGGCGGTGCCGCCGCGCAGACTGCGGATGGCGCGGCCTTGTCGCGAGTCGAGCAGATTGCGAGAGAGCAGCATGACGGCGCCCAGCACCGCCCAGATGAAGAAATAGTTGGCGGTCGTATCGGCTAGCGAGAGCGGGCCAAGCGAAATCGGGGGGATCCCGGAGAGTCCGCTGTAGCGGCCCAACGCGTCGATGTTGCCGAAAAGGAAGAAAATCGCGATTCCCCAGGCGATGGTGCTGAGCGGCAAAAAATGCCCTCCCAGCCGCAGTGTCGCCGCGCCGAGAACGGTGGCGATCAGACCGGTGAACGCCAGCGCCAGGACGAGGCCGATCCACGGCGAGCCGCCATGCACGGAAGTGTACCAGGCCGTTGCGTAGGCGCCGATGCCGACGAAGGCGGCCTGGCCAAACGAGGTCAGGCCGCCGCAGCCGGTCAGCAGAACGAGTCCAAGCGCCGCCAGCGCGTAAATGCCGATGTAATTCATCAGCGTAATGGTGAACGATTGCAGGATCGCCGGCGCAATCGCGATGAACGCAACGGCGAGGATCGTCGCCGGATGAGGGCGCCAGCGCCTCATGCGCGCCCCTCGTGCTCTTCTTCTTCGATTTCTTCCTCGATCGAGCCCTTCCGCATCGATTGCCAGACCAGAATCGGGATCAGCGCCCCGAAGACGAAGACCTCCTTGAGCGAGCTGTCGAAAAAAGAAGCATAGCTTTCGAACAGGCCGACCAGCATGGCGCCGACGGCAGTTGCCGGATAGCTGACCAGACCACCGATGATCGCGCCGACGAATGCTTTAAGGCCGATGAGGAATCCGGAGTCGTAATAGAGCGTGGTGACCGGTCCGATCAGGATACCGGAAATCCCGGCAAGCGCGGAGGCGAGCAGGAAGGCGGTCGCCCCGGTCGTCGAGGGCTGAATACCGACGAGCCGCGCGCCGACGCGATTGACGGCGGTCGCGCGCAGTGCCTTTCCGGCGAGCGTGTGCTCGAAGAACGCGAACAGGAGTAGGCTGATGATCGCCGAGCTCGCGACGATCAGGATGCTTTGGCCCGACACCCCGACCGCCCCGAGATTGAAGAATGCCCGGGTCAACGGCTCGGTGCGGAAGCCCTCGGGTCCGAAAAACACCAGCGCGAGCCCGGACATCGCAAAATGCACGGCGACGGCGACGATCAGGAGCACCAGCACCGACGCGTCGGCAAGCGGCCGAAACGCCACGCGATAGAGGAGCGGCGAAATGGGCAAGGTGATCGCGCAGGTAAGAGCAATGCCGACCAACATCGGCAGCTCGCGTCCGGCTGCGAGCCAGACCAGAAGCACCGGCAGGAGCGGCAGCAGCCCGTACAGCATCAGCGCTTTGGGCACGCGATGGCTGCGATCCTGGCGCAGCAGCGCGTGAACTTCCGTTGCCGTCGCCATCAGCGCGAGCGTGAGCACGAGCCACACCGTACCCGGCATCTGCTTCATCTGCAGAGCGGCGAGCGTGAGCGCTGCATAACCGACGACGTCGCCGAACGGAACAAAGATGACGCGCGTAACCAGAAAGACGAGCACGATACCGAGTCCGACCAGGACATAGATCGCGCCGGTGGAGATACCGTCCTGCACCAAAAGAAGCGCGATTTCCGGTGTCATGGAGAGGAAGCATCGTGGTGCAGATTCGGCAGCCGCCGGTTGGCGGGTAATTTAGTGGCAAGTCAGCCCTCCTGCGCCCGGCCGATGCCTACTGCAGCAGCGGTCGTCAGTTCAATATCGCCTAGTTTATCACTATTTTTCAATGCTTTAGGCGAGTGGATGAACGTGGCATTACGGTCATAGCAAGCGCATAGCTAGCAGAACGAGGTGGCCATGGCGTTTGATCCGCGCTGAATCCAGCGGGCCATGGGCCACAGCTTCCGAAATCCTGATCACTGCGCCTCGTTCGGGATGTGGTTCACTCGGAGCAGATGTTGTCCGTTAATCGCGGTCGCAAACCGGGGGGCTCCCCGCAAGCTTCGGCTTCACCAGCTTGGCCCGCAGCGCCCTCGGCCCGCATTTCGATTGTCGCTCGCCTCGTGCATCGTCATCGCTCCCTCGATCTACCATAGACCGAAACGTGGCGTGTCTGTTATCCGCGCCCGGCGAGCCAGCGCCCCCGACCCCATGGGCCACAGCTTCTGAAATTCTGGCACACCACCAGCGGCCCCGGAAAATGATTTTTCCCCTCAACAATCCAGTTGACACTTCCGCTTCACACGGCCCCGCATCGCTCGAATTTTGCGCACTCACGGAGATCGAGCGCCAGCAGGCGGGCTATCCCGACCAATGTCCGCACCCGGCGGAAGCTGACATAGGCCAAAAAAAGCGGCTTCTCCTTTTGACCCGACTTTGGGCACACGGCGCTTATGCACCCAGTGCAGTGTTCCGATAGGAAGCGGCAATCTTCTTTCTTTGACTGTGACCCAAACGCTACAGACTCCCGCTGCCCCTGATATAGGGTGCATCAGGGGATGCCATAATGCTTGCACGGGGCTGTCATGAAGAAGCTTTTGCTCGCAGGTATTTCTTTTGCGGCGCTAGTTGCGGGGCCCGCCCTTGCGGCCGATCTGGGGCGGCCGGTCTACCGGCCGGTACTTGCGCCTGTGGCAGTCTACAACTGGACCGGTTTCTACGTCGGCGGCAACGTGGGTTACGTTGCTTCTCGGAATAGCATGAGCACCGTAGCGACTCCCACGCCGGACGTTGTTTTTGGGATTCCTCCCGGCGTTACGGAAGGGTTGGCGGCATTGGCGACAGGTCCACTTCCCAGCGGAAACACCAATGGTTTCATCGGTGGGGGCCAAATTGGCTACAATTGGCAATTTGGCAATTATGTCGCAGGTGTTGAAGCTGACATTCAGGGGCTTTCACAGTCGAACAACGGCGGCACCATCACGCTTACGCAGGTGGTTGTCGGCAGACTTGTTACCTCGACCCGGACCGCGAGCGAGACAACTAGATATCTGGGTACGGTGCGCGGGCGTCTAGGTTTTCTCGTGGGCCCAGCATTCCTCGTCTACGGGACGGGTGGGCTTGCCTATGGCGACACCAATGCAAGCTATACGTTGACTCAGACTGGCACCAACGGATTTGTCGGACTTGGGTCCGGTGGCTTGTCCGGTACACGCGCTGGGTGGACGGCGGGTGTCGGGGCGGAATGGAGGTTTGTGCAGAACTGGAGCGCCAAGCTTGAATATCTCCACTACGATCTTGGAAGTCCCAGTTTTTCAAACGTAGGGAGCGGAAACTTTCTCACGCTAGTCCCCTTCCAAACCGGAGTGACTTCCACCCAATTCAGGGGCGATATCGTCCGCGTCGGCTTGAACTACAAGTTGGGCTACGCCGCTGCGCCTGCGCTGATCGCGGGGTCCGCAACGGCGGCAGACTTGGGACGGCCGGTTTACAGTCGACCGGTCGTGGCTGCGCCAGTCTATAACTGGACCGGGTTCTACGTTGGCGGGAACGCCGGCTACGGCTGGGGAAGGATTGACACAGTATATACGTCGCCGGGTGCACCGTTTGGCCTTCTGGCGGTGGATCAAATGGCCTCGTCCGCAAATGGATCGCCTGGTCTGCGGCCAACCGGCTTCGTTGGCGGCGGGCAAATTGGCTATAATTGGCAGGTTGCACCAAGTTGGATTGTTGGCGGTGAAGCAGATTTTAATGCTTTCGCGCTGAAGGACACCTTTAATGCAAACCTGGCGACGCCGATTGCCGGCCCCCAGATAACACACACCAATGTGGAATCGAATTGGCTTTTCACATTCAGGGGGCGGGCTGGGTACGCATTTGATCGTTGGCTCGTTTACGGCACAGGCGGTCTCGCCGTCGCCAACGTAAAGTTCGAGCAGTTGAACGCTTATCCGGCTTTTCCCCTTAGCTCGAGCGATAACTTCTCCGCCTCGACGACAAGAACGGGTTGGACTGCCGGCGCGGGAGTAGAGTACATATTTGTGCACAATTGGTCGCTGAAGGCCGAATATCTTTACGTTGATCTGGGCTCCATTAGCGGCACGTCTTCCACGACGGGCTACGCTAACGTAGCTGCGTTAGCAACTCATACACACCAGACAGATGATTTCCGCGCAAATATCGTTCGCGTGGGCCTCAACTACAAGTTTGGCTACGCCGTCGCACCGGCGGTGTACAAATAATCATCGCCCGAAGAGACCAAGCGACAACTGAGCCCCGGACCGGGCTGAACCGCTCCAGCCCCCGGCACTCATGTCGGCTTATGGCACAAACCGGCCATCAGCATTTGCGCCGTTATGTCCGCAGCCGGCCGAAGCTGACATTAGGCTATTGGAAGGCAAGTCGCGTTTTGACCCAAAGCCGACGAACTCCAATCACAGGGATTGCAGCCCGATAGTTGCAGAAAAGCCTCAGGGACAGAATTTGCAAAGCGCCCCATTGAAAGGAAGGCAATCATCGGATTATTCTTCAGGCGCGTTAATACCCAACGTTCAGGAAAATTGGCCGCGGTCGTTAAACCCCGACCGGGGCCTCCTTTTGCGTTGGATAGATTAAGATTTTCGCAGGCGCATTTGAAAGTAATAGTGGCAGAAATGGAACAGCCATTTCGCATGCAGGCTGCTAGAGTTAATTTGCCGAAAGTTTGAAACTGGGGGTTCAAATGAAAAAGCTCTTACTTGGAACCGTTGCGCTGACCGCGCTGGGCGTTCCTGCCATTGCAGCGGACATGGGGGTGAGGCCGGTGTATAGGCCTGTCGTCGCCTATACCAACTGGACCGGCTGCCATATCGGCGGCATGGTCGGCATCGAATCGGGACGTTCCGACGGCTACACTACCAACGGTGCGAGCACTATCACCTTCGTTGGACCTACCGCAGCGACTCCTCCTGTGGTCGAGCCGCTCGCCGCGGGGCAGCCCCTTAGAGGGGGCTTCAACATGCAGGGCTTCAACGGAGGGGGCTACGGCGGCTGTGACTATCAGGTCAGCAATTGGGTATTCGGCGTCGAAGGCGATTGGTCCGTCGTCAACAACTCAGGCCAGTCAGGCCCAGGGGTGACGTTTCTTACGGCCCTCCCCCCGCCAATTTTCGTCAACCCAAGCAACTACGGTAAAGCGGAAGAGCGTTGGTACGCCACCGCCCGCGGCAGGCTCGGCTACGCAGTTGACAAGTGGCTGTTCTTTGTAACGGGCGGCGCTGCGTGGACGAGGATCGACAGTTCCTTATTCGTCACCGGTGGACCCACACCGGGTCTCGGTGGACCCACGCCCGTGCAGTTTGAACTTCAAAATGACAGGCGTACGGGTTGGACGATAGGCGGCGGCTTCGACTATGCGATCACCAACGCCAGTTTGATGCCGGGATGGTCGGTCCGGGTAGAATACCTCTATATGGACTTCCGCAACTTTACGACTTTCACAAGTCCTACAACCTCTGGAGTCATTACCGGGTTGGGTACTTCGTTTGTAACCAACTTGGACACCAAGCTCACCAACAACGTCGTGCGCGTGGGTTTCGCTTACAAGTTCGGCAACTACGCGGGGGCTTACAGATAAATCAATCACCCATCTCGTCAATAACGTCCCCCCGGATGGAATTGGACGAGGGGTTGATTAAGGGCCCCGGGGTTAATGCTCCGGGGCTCTTTGCTTTTCAAGAGCCGCCCCACGTCGGCTTTTGGCACTAAGCGGTCTTGAGCATGTGCGGCGGTATGTCCGCTGCTGACGGAAGCTGACGTAATACCCACGCACCTGATGCGCGCAAACGTCGCGCTCACGAAGGGAAGGTGGAAATCGGTAAAATGCTCGTCGCGGCGGACTCTCTGATACACTTGCTTTTGCTGCGACCGGATGTAATCTTTTTTCCGCTGCCTCTGACGCGGGAAGAAATGCCGAGATTTCCGCGGGGGCGATGGCAGCGGACGTGCCATCGGCA
>Ga0306925_10000712_pt1 | contig 25163 bp, 23 predicted proteins | sample flu12Cox44000176_FD_203755 | JGI IMG/M metagenome (GOLD analysis project Ga0306925, IMG submission 203755) | Lab enrichment of tropical soil microbial communities from Luquillo Experimental Forest, Puerto Rico - flux8day.12C.oxic.44.000.176 (v2)... | ecosystem: Environmental > Terrestrial >... | reverse complement strand
CAGCGGCATCGAGGCAAACCAGGTGGTGAACCTGGTCGGCGGGCCCTACACCTGCCCGAACTATCGAGCCCGCGCCCGCGTCGTGTTCCAGAATAAGAATGTCATGTGCCAGTACCGCGCTGTCGGCCATCCGATCGCGACCGCGGTCACCGAGGGCTTGGTTGAGCTCGCCGCGGCGAAGATCGGCATGGACGTGGCGGAGCTGCGGCGGAAAAATCTGTTCGCCGACAACAAATATCCGGCGACGAGTGCGGCCGGTCTGAAATTCGAAGGCCTGTCGCATCACGCCTCGCTCGACAAGATTCTCAAGATGATGGACTACCGGAGCTTGCGCGCCGAGCAAGCCAAGCTGCGCGCGCGCGGCATTCATCGCGGCATCGGCTTCGCCTCCTTCATCGAGGTGACCAACCCGTCGGCGGCGTTCTACGGCGTCGGCGGCGCGCGCATCTCCTCCCAGGATGGCGCCACCGCGAAGCTCGATTCGACCGGCGCGATCTTCATCCACACCGGCGTCACTGAGCAGGGCCAGGGCGCCGAGGCCGTGGTCGCGCAATGCGTCGCCACCTCGTTCGGCGTGCCGATCGAAAAAGTCCGCGTCATCACCGGCGACACCGACAATACGCCGTACGGCGGCGGCACCTGGGCGTCGCGCGCCGCCGGCATCGGCGGCGAAGCTGCCTGGCAGGCCGGCAAAGCCCTACGCGCGAACGTGCTCGCCGCGGCGGCCTCGATCCTGCAAGCCGATCCAAACACCCTTGACATCCGTGGCGGCATCGTGGTCGACGCCGATACCGGCCGCGAGCGCATGGGCCTCGATGAGGTGGCGCGCGTCGTCTATTTTCGCCCCGATACCCTGCCGCCTGGTTTCCAGGCCGAGTTCATGGTGACGCGCCACTATGTGCCGCGCGCCTGGCCGTTCGCCTTCACCAACGGCGTGCAGGCCTCCTATCTCGACGTCGACATCCGCACCGGCGCGGTGACGCTCCTGAAGCACTGGTGCGTCGAGGATTGCGGCACCGTGATCAATCCGCAGCTCGTCGATGAGCAGATCCGCGGTGGCATCGTGCAAGGCATCGGCGCCGTGCTGTTCGAGCATTGCCGCTATGACGAGACCGGGCAACTGCTCAACGGCAACCTGATGGACTACCTCGTGCCGATGGCGGCCGAGATGCCTGACATCGACATCGGCCATGTCGTGACGCCGACCGCGGATTCCGAGCTCGGCGCCAAGGGCGCCGGCGAAGCCGGCACTGCCGGCGCGCCGGCCTGCATCATGAACGCCGTGAATGACGCATTACGCCCGCTTGGCGCCGCACCGATCGTGCAGATGCCGATCGCGCCCGAGGTGGTACTCGCGTCATTCCGGAGCGAGCCGCAGGCGCGAACCCAGAATCCATAACCCCAGGCGCTCGTGATCATGGATTCCGGGTTCGCCGCTTCGCGGCGCCCCGGAATGACGGTATACCCGGCGCGCAATGCCCGCCGTCGCCAAACCGAAAATCGTCGCCATGATCGTCGGCTCGGCGATCATCATGCAGCAGATCGATTCCACCGTGATCACCACGGCGCTGCCGCAGATGGCGATCTCACTGCATACCGATCCGGTGCGCCTGAGCGTCGCCGTCACCGCGTATCTGCTCAGCCTCGCGGTGTTCGTGCCGGTGAGCGGCTGGGCCGCCGACCGCTTCGGTGGCCGCACCATCTTCCGCGCCGCCATCGCTCTGTTCACGCTAGGCTCGATCCTGTGCGGGCTTTCCGGCAACGCCGTCCAGCTCACCGCGGCGCGCGTGCTGCAAGGCCTCGGCGGTGCCATGATGGTGCCGGTCGGCCGGCTGGTGCTATTTCGCAGCGTGGAAAAATCGGAGCTGATCGGCACCATGGCTTATCTGCAGGTGCCGGCCCAGCTCGGCCCGGTGCTCGGGCCGCCGATCGGTGGCTTCATCACCACCTATTTCTCCTGGCGTTGGATTTTCCTGGTCAACGTGCCGCTCGGCATTCTGGGCATCGTGCTGGTGTCGATCTTCTTCGACGATACCCGGGAAGAAAGCGTGCAGCGGCCGTTCGACTGGCTGGGCTTCGTCTTCACCGGCGCGGCGCTGTTTTGCCTGATGTATTCGATCGAGGCGTTCGGCCGCGGCCGCGGCAGCGTCACCGAGCTTGTGGTGCTGCTTGTCGCCGGCGTTGCATTCGGCACCTTGGCGCTGCGCCATCTCTGGCACACCGCCCACCCGCTGCTCGATCTCTCAGTCTTCCGCATCGCGACGTTCCACACCAGCGTCTCGGGCGGCTCGCTGTTCCGCGCCGGCGCCGGCTCGCTCGTCTTCCTGCTGCCGCTGCTGCTCCAGGTGGTGTTCGGCCTCTCCGCCTTCGAGTCCGGCACCATCACCTTCGCCACCGCGCTCGGCTCGCTCTCCATGAAACTCACGGCGCGGCCGATCCTGCGACGCTTCGGTTTCCGTACCGTGATCGTGGTCAACAGCATGATATCGGCGGCGAGCATCGCCATGTGCGTGCTGTTCACCAAGGCGACGCCGATTCCGTTGATCTTCGGGCTGTTGCTGATCGCGGGCTTCTTCCAGTCGCTGCAATTCACCGCGACCCAGGCCATGACCTATGCCGAGGTCGACCAGCCGCGCATGAGCTCGGCCACCAGCATCGCCAGCATGGCGCAGCAGTTGAGCCGCGGCTTCGGCATTTCCTTCGTCGCCGCCCTGCTGAACCTTTCGCTCGCCTGGCGCGGCGCGGGCACGCTCGGGCTGCCCGACTTCATGGTGGCGTTCGCGGGCGCCGCGACCCTCGCGCTGCTCAACCTGCCGTTCGGCTGGGTGCTGCACCCCGCCGCCGCCGCCGAGGTCAGCGGCCACAAGCGCAAGGCGGCGGAGGCTTAACCGAACTGTCCCGCGCGCCGCGGAAACAGCGTCAGCGCGTTGTCGCGCGCGATGGCGGCGAGCGTCGCCGGCGGCAGGAAGTCTGGCGCGGTGAAGTCGGCGACTTCTTCGGCCACCACGCGTGCGTTGCAGAACGGCCAGTCGCTGCCGAACACGATGCGCCCGGGCGCCGCGATCTGCTTAAGCGCGCCGAACGATTGCGGCCCGCAGGCGAGCGCATTGTCGTACCAGAATGACCGCAAGCCGGCGAAAATCTGCTCGCGCGTGTGCTGCGTCAGGCGCTTGTCAATCATCGGCGCCACCGACAGCCGCCACGCGATATAGGGCAGGGTGCCGCCGGCGTGCGACAGGATAAAACGGATATTGGGAAATCGCTCCAGCGCGCCGGAGAACAGGAGGTTCACCGCCGCGCGTGTGGTGTCAAACAGATATTCGATCATGAAGCCGGGCCAGGGCAGAGGGAGGCCCTTGCTCGACGGATGCAGGCTCGGATGCACGTGCACCACGGCGCGGCGCCTGTCGAGATAGGCGAGCAGCGGATCGAAGGCCGGATCGCCGAGAAATTTTTCGCCATAGCTTGCGAACAGCGAGATGCCGTCGAAGCGCAACGTGTCGAGGCAATATTGCGCCTCGGCGACCGCTGCGCTCATGTCGTGCATCGGCACCAGCCCGAAGCAGCCGAACCGCTTCGGCTGCTGCTCGATCAGCTCAGCCGCGAAATCGTTGCAGCGCCGCGTCATGGTGGCGGCCTTGTCGGGCGGCAGAAACCAGACGCCGGGTTGGCCGAGCGAGAGCAAGGCGAGCGCGATCGAGTGCTTGTCCATCAGCTCGAGCGCGAGCGCGGGCGTCCAATCCGGATAGCGCCCGATCGCCGGTCCCTGTCCGGCCTCATACACCGCGTCGCTGTAGAACTGCGGGATGAGATGGATGTGCACGTCGATCATCCCCAGCGCCATGGCGGGCTCCTCGTTTCACGCCAATAGCGCACGCCACCGCTGCCGTTGTCTAGCGAGATGGTGCGACGTGCGACTCCCTCTCCCCGTCGAGGAGAGGGCGGCGTGCGAAGCACGCGGGATGAGGGCAGTCGGAGAGGCCGTGGGCCCTCCACCCGATCGTGCTTGAGCGCGCGATCTGTCCTCTCCCACCGGGGAGAGGAAAATCGCCGGCGCACTTGTCGCCAATCGCTCGCCCCCTACAATGCGCCGCATGAGCGGTTGGAAGGACGAGCAGGTCATCATTGTCGGCGGCGGCATCGGCGGGCTGGCCGCGGCGCTGGCGCTGGCGCGACAGGGCGTCCCCTCGCAGGTCATCGAGCAGGCGCCCGAGTTCAAGGAGATCGGCGCCGGCATCCAGCTCGGCCCCAACGTGTTCCGCATGTTCGAGCGGCTCGGCCTGATCGAGCCAGTGAGCACGCTCGCGGTGTTCCCCAACAACCTGATCATGATGGACTCGGTGACCGGCGAAGAGATCACGCGCATTCCGCTCGGCGACGCGTTCCGCAGGCAATTCCATCACCCTTACGCGCTCATCCACCGCGCCGATCTGCACAAGGTGCTGCTCGAAACCTGTCGACAATCGAATGTCATCAAGCTCGACGCCTCGCAGAAGGTGGTCAAGGTCGACGACTTTGGCGGCGGCATCGCGGTGCGCAGCGAAAGCGGCAAGGATTATCGCGGCGCGGCGGTGATCGGCGCCGACGGCCTGTGGTCGACCGTGCGCCAGATCGTGGTCGGCGACGGCGCGCCGAAGCCCGCCGGCCATATCACCTATCGCGCCGTGCTGCCGACGTCGGAAATGCCCGAGCAATGGCGCTGGCGCGACATGGTGCTGTGGGCCGGCGAGAAGGTGCACCTCGTCCACTATCCGCTGCGCACCGGCGAGCTATTCAACCTGGTCGCGGTGTTCCACTCCAACCGTTACGAAGAGGGCTGGGACACCTACGGCGATCCGACCGAGCTTCACGAACGCTTCGCCAAGACCTGCGAACCGGTGCGCACGCTGCTGAACAAGATCGAGAGCTGGCGCATGTGGGTGTTGTGCGACCGGCCGCCGATCAAGGACTGGAGCCGCGGCCGCATCACGCTGCTCGGCGACGCCGCGCACCCGATGCTGCAATATCTGGCTCAAGGCGCCGGAATGTCGATCGAGGACGCGGTCTGTCTCGCCGACCGGGCGGCGGCGGCGAACGGCGACTATGCGGCGGCCTTCCTCGCCTATCAGCAGGCGCGTTATCTGCGCACCGGCCGGGTCCAGATCATGGCCCGCGTTTACGGCGAGTTCTATCACGCCGCGGGCGTCGCCAAGGAGTTGCGCAACATAATGCTGTCGTCGCGCTCCACCGCCGACGCCATGGCCGGCATGGCCTGGCTCTATGGCGAGCAGAAAGAATTGAGCAGCGGCGCGGCGGCGGCGTGATCTTCAACCCTCCCCTGCAGGGGGAGGGGCGCATCGCGAAGCGGTGCGGGGTGGGGAAGTGCGTACGACCTCCCCACCTGTTGCTCTGCACGCGACTCGCCTCCCCCCAGCAGGGGAGGCGAAAAGGATCAGTCCCTGTTGCGATGGAAATCCGGCAGCGGCGGTGGGCCCCAGACGTTAGTCTTGCCGGCCTGCCAGGTTTTAGGCCGCTGCGGCGTGTCCTGGTGCCAGGGCCGCGGCTCGAAATAGCCGAGCTGCTCGTCGACCATCTTGTCGAGCTCGCAGAAGAACTCGATCACCTGGTCGTCGGGATTGCGGTGATAGGTGGCGATGTTGTGGCCGGGGCCGTGGCGCAGCGGTCCCCAGATGATCGGGATTTTGCGCTGGCCGAACAAGTCGCAGGAGTTCTGCAGATGGATGAAGTCCTTCAGCTCGAACGCCATGTGATGCATCTTGATGTTCTGGCCGCGGATGAAATTCACCGTATGGTGGTCGGTGTTGCAGCGCATGAACACGAAGAAGTCGTCGATCCAGTCGGAGACCTTGAAGCCGAGCACCTTCTGATAGAACTCGCAGGTGGTCTGCGGATCGTCGACCACCCAGGCGATGTGGCCGAGCTTGAGCGGGCCGACGCCGTAGTGCGACAGGTGCTTGCCAAGATAGCTCCACTCCTTGAACAGCGCGATGGTGGTGCCCTTGTTGTCGTTGAACGTCAGCACCGCGCCGATACCGGGCGTCGAGTCGTTGCGCAGTTCGCTCTTGATGCCGTAGTCGGAGTCCAGCTCCCTCGCCATGGCGCCGAAGTCGGTGTCGGGCGCCACTTCGAACGACAACGTGATGCAGCGTTCGACGTCGCCCTTGCGCAGCTCAATCGCGAGCAGGCCGACCTGGGTGGTGAGGAAGGCGCTGTCCTGCTCGCGCTCGGCCAGCACCAAACCCATGACGTTGGTGTAGTAGTCGATCATCTTCAGCAGGTCGGGGGTTTCGAAGGTGGCGTGGCCGATGCGGCGGGGCTTGATCATGGGACGTTTCCTTGGGGTGTTGAACGGAGAATCAACCACCACGGCGGTGCGAACTCAAGACAGGCTGGTTCGGCCGATATGCGACTCCAGCGGGAGCGGAGCCTTCTTTAAATCGCACGGACGACCGCAAGCGCAGAGAGAATTTGAAGTCAAGGATGCGCTTCGCGCACCGCCGTAGGCGGTGGGCTTTCGGCCCGTCCTTGAGGTCAAATTCCCTCTGCGCTCCAATGCAACCGTGCGATTTAAGAGAAGGTGGCTGTAAAGCAGCGATCGCAAGCCCCTCGCCCCGCCGCCCTTGCCAACCGCCCGGGATCGCGGTTTGGTCGCGCCGACAATTTCCATGCAGGGGAGTAAACGCACATGGCTGGTGCTAAATCGGCTGGCTACAAGCTCGCTACCTATAAATCGAGCGACGGGCCACGGGCAGGCCTTATCGTCGGCGATGACGTGTTCGACGCCGCCAAGCTGACCGGCAAGGCCGCCTACGCCACGGTGATGGGCATCATGGCTGACTGGAAGCGGGCCGAGCCGGCGCTGAAAGCCGCCGCCGCCAAGGCCGCGAAGAGCAAGGGCAAGCGGCAGCCGCTGAAGAAGACCAAGCTTTTGGCGCCGTTGCGCTTCCCCTCGGCGATCTATTGCGCCGGCGCCAATTACGCCGACCACGCCGCCGAAATGGCGAAGAAGGAGGGCAATCCGCCGCCGGTCGACCCACATACGCTTGGCCATAAGGCCTGGCACTTTCTGAAAGCCGCCGGCGCGATCACCGATCCGGGGGCGACGGTGCACATCTCCAGCTACGCCAAAAGCATGGACTGGGAGATCGAGCTCGCCGCCGTGATCGGCCGCCAGGGCAAGGACATCCCGCAATTAAAGGCGCTGAGCTACGTCGCCGGCTACACCATTGCTAACGACCTCTCGGCCCGCGACCGCGGCCGCCGCGCCGGCGTGCCCGACGCCTCGCCGTTCAAGTGGGACTGGACCAAGCACAAGACTTTTGAAGGGTCTTGCCCGCTCGGGCCGTGGATCGTGCCGGCGAGCGACATCGGCGACCCGCAGAAATTGGGGCTGAAGCTGTGGGTCAACGGCGTGCTCAAGCAGGATTCCAACACGGCGGACATGATTTTCAATCTGGCCGAGCAGATCGAGCAATTGTCGGTTAACATGATGCTCTATCCGGGCGACCTGATCCTGACCGGCACCCCGGCCGGCGTCGGCGCCGGCCGCGGCGAGTTCCTCAAGGCCGGCGACACGGTCAAGCTGTGGATCGAGAAGATCGGCGAGATCGAGAACAAGATGTCTTAAGGGCCCCGCAACGGGGCATGGCTGGGCACCACCTTATGCCCGTCGCTTGCGGCCCAGGTCTGTGCTAGAAGCATGGGTCGAGGGGGCCCTGAGTCCGGCCCACGCGTTGCAGTGGTAAGCCGCCCGCAGAACAGGGCGCATGGAAACCCAAGGGTGAGTGAGATATGGCGGAAAAATTCGTCGCGAAGCTTGCGGAATTCAAGGACGGCGATCGGCGCATCGTCTTTGTCGGCGACAACGAGATCGGCGTGTTCAAGCACGAGGGCGAATTCTACGCCTACTCCAATTTCTGCCTGCACCAGGGCGGCCCGGCCTGCGAAGGCCTGACCATCGCCAAGGTCGAGGAGCGGCTGCGCCCCGACAAGACCTCGATGGGGCTCTACTTCTCCGACACCGAGATGCACTTCGTCTGCCCGTGGCACGGCATGGAATATGACATGAAGACCGGCGAGTGCGTCAGTGATCGCAAGATGAAGCTGAAGAAATACAAGGTCGTGCAGAAGGGTGAGGACGTTTATGTCGTCGCCTAAGCGCGCGGCAAAGACCGTCATCAAGACCGCGAAGGCGCCGCGCCGCCCGGCTGCGGCGCAGCCTGCGCTCAAGGCGGTCGCCCGTGCGCCCGACAATGCCGTTTCGGCGGACGCCAAAAAAGTGGCTTCCGCGATCGAGCGCAGCATCGTCGACGGCAAGCTCGATCTGATTTCAGTGGAGGCGTTGCAAAAGCTCGTCGCCGCCGCGGCCCGGGTCTACACCGCGCGCGTCGAGGCCGGCGAGCGCTTCAACCCGGTCCCGCACAATTCGATTTCCGCTACCGACGTGATGGTCACGGCGAGCGGATTGTTACGAGCCGCCGATCTCGCCGTGTTCGAGCTCGGCATGTGGCAGAGTTGGACGGGCCGCTAACCCACCCGTCGTGAAATAGGAACGCCAGGAGAAACGCTATGGATCTCATTGCTGACCGCGGTCGCCGCGTGACGATCGAGGAACTGAACACCACCCGGCTGTTGGCGCACGCCCGCAAGCAGGCGCACCAGCGCAACTTCGACGACATGATGATCGTCGACGTCGACGCCCACCACTACGAGAACGAGAACTATCGCGAGTTCCTGCCCTATATGGAGAATGACGTCATTCGTCAGCTCAGCATTCAGTCCCTCAACAAGGGCGGCCGCGGCGGCGTCATGCAGGGGACGGTCGGCTATCAGGACATGGGCGGCCGCGTCACCCGCTATCCGCTGCGTTCGACCGAGAAGACGGAATCCGACGGCCACCACCGCGACGTCCAGCTCGGCCATCGCTGGATGGACGCCATGAGCGTCGATTACTCTTGCCTGTTCCCGACCGGCATGCTGAGCATCGGCCTGCATCCGCAGAAGGAGATGGAGACGCAGCTGTGCTGGGCCTATAACCGCTGGCTCACCGAGAAGGTGTTGCCGGAGTCCGGCGGCCGCTTCTATTCAATGCTCAGCCTGCCGTTCAATGACGCCGATGAGTCGTTGCGCCAAGTTGAGAAGTTCGGCGACCGCAAGCACGTCGGCGGCTTCATGGTCACGACGGTACGCAACGCCGGCGTGCACGAGAACCAGTACATGAAGGTCTATCGGGCGATCGAGGAGCGCGGCCTGGTGCTGTCGTTCCACTCCGGCCCGAACTGGGCCGAGCCGATCTTCAAGACTTGCAACCGCTTCCTCGCAGTGCATGCGCTCGGCTTCAGCTGGTACAACATTCTGCACTGCACCAACTGGGTCATCAACGGCATGTGCGAGCGGTTCCCGAAACTGCCGGTGATCTGGATCGAGTCCGGCCTGGCCTGGGTGCCGTTCCTTATGCAGAAGCTCGATCACGAATACATGCTGCGGCCCTCCGAAGCGCCGCTCTTGAAGAGGAAGCCGTCGGAATACATGCGCGACATGTTCTACTCGTCGCAGCCGATGGAGATCCAGGACTACGCGGCGATGGAGTGCACCTTCCGCATGATGAACGCGGAGACTCAGCTCCTCTACGCTTCCGACTATCCGCACTGGGACTTCGACCTGCCGTCGACGATCTGGGACCTGCCGTTCCTGAGCGAAAAGGGCAAGCACAACATCCTCGGCGGCACCGCGGCGCGCCTGTTCAAGCTGCCGCCGCGCAACGAGAAGCAGAAAGAGAACCTGAAGCGCTTCGGCAACCTGACGGCGGTTGCGGCGTAATAGCTCGCATCTCTGCGGAAGTTTACGCTTGGTGCCCGGTCTCGTGCCGGGCACTATGCTTTTCGGCCGCCCGCGATGGCGGAAGGCTCGCACGCGCCGAACATGATGATGCCGAAGACGATCATCGGCTTGTTGGCTTTGTCGGCCTGCCTCGCCGCGCCGGCGCGCGCCGAGGACGCGGTGGCGCAGTTCTATCGCGGCAAGGACATCAACCTCGTCATCGGCTCGTCGCCCGGCGGCGGCTACGACACCTATGCGCGGCTGATCGCCCGCCATATCGGGCGCTACATTCCGGGCAACCCGACTGTCGTGCCGCAGAACATGCCGGGCGCCGGCAGCAACAAGGCCGGCGGCTACATGTATTCCGTGGCGGCCAAGGACGGCACCGCGATCGGCGCGGTGTTTCCCGGCATCATGCTGCAGCCGCTGATCGGCAACGTGCCGACGCCGCACGATCCGAGCAAGTTCATCTATCTCGGCAGCGCCAACAGCGACGCCTATATGTGCATCGCGCGCAAGGACTCCGGCGTGCAGACCTTCAAGGATCTGCTGACGCACACCTTGATCATCGCCGGCTCGACCGAAGGCGCCACGACCCATGATCTTCCTGTCATCGAGCAAAATCTCCTCGGCGCGCACTTTCGCATCGTGTCCGGCTATCCGGGCATGCGCGAGAACACCATGGCGATCGAGCAGAATGAGGTGCAGGGCGTGTGCGGCTACGGCTGGGCGAGCCTCGAATCCCAGCATCCGGAATGGTTGACGCGCGGCTTCATCAACATCGTGGCGCAGGAGAGCGTGAAAGGCTACGGCAAGCTCAACGACATGGGCGTGCCGCGCACCTATGATTTCGCCAAGACCGACGAGGACCGGCAAATTCTCGAGCTCGTCTACAGCCAGGGCCTATTCGGCCGGCCCTATGTGTTGCCGCCCGGCGTGCCGGCCGACCGGGTCGCGGCGCTCCGCCAGGCCTTCACGGCGGCGCTCAACGACAAGACGCTGCTCGAAGAAGCCGCCGGCATGAAGCTCGACATCGAGGCGATTTCCGGCGACGACCTGCAGTCGCTGGTGGCAAAGCTCTATGCGCTGCCGCCTTCGGTCGCGGCGCGCGCCAAGGAGGCGCTCGTCTACACGCCGCCGAAATAGAGCATGATCCGGAAAAGTGGATGCCGGTTTTCCGAAAAAAATCATGCTTTAGTGCCGCGTCAGGCGGTTTGTGCCGCGGGCTTGCCCGTCTCGGGCGCTTCCAGCGTGTCGGCCTCCGGCAGCGGTTGGCCCTTGGTCTCCGGCAGGAACGGCACCGTGATCAGGCCCAGAACGTAGAACAGGCCGATGATGGTCGCGGTCTTGCCGTAGCCGCCGAGGCCTACGATCAGCGAGCCCGCGATCAAGGGCGCGATCGCCGAAATCAGCCGCGGCGCATTGAAGATGAAGCCTGAGGCAGTCGCCCGCATCCGCGTCGGGAACAGCTCCGGCAGCCAGATCGGCGTCCACGAGAACACGCCCTGGATGAAGAAGCCGTAGACCGCGAAGCCCAGGATCAGCGCGCGGATGTCCTGTACCCACAGATAGACGATCGGGGTGAGCACGAGGCACATGGCGTAGTACAGCATGGTCGTCGGCTTGCGGCCGAACCGGTCGGCCAAATAGCCGAAGGCGGCGAAGCCGAGCAGCGCGCCGATATTCTGAACGAGCCCCGCCAACGCGGCCCAGGTCGGCGCGGCTAGGCCGGCGCCGGTCGCGACCGCGCCGACGAAGCTCGGCACGAAGCTCGACACGCCCCAGTAGCCGATGGTGACTGAGAGCGACATCACGAACGTGAGCAGGAGCCGCGTGCGAATCGCGGGCTCGGCGAACATGTCGACCAGCGTGAAGCGCACCAGCGCGGTGTCTTCGCCCTTGAGCGTCGCGCCTTGGCGCTGCCGGTCATAAGCCGCGCGGCGGCGCTTGTTGGATTCCTCCCAACGCGCCGATTCCGGAATGTTGCGCCGGATCCAGAACGTGAGCAGCGCCGGCAGCACACCGACCAGGAACATGTAGCGCCAGGCGCTCGGCCCGCTATTGCCGATCGCGAGCCAGACGCCCGACGCCAGGATGCTGCCGATCGGGTAGCCGCATTGCAGCAACGCGCCGCCTTTGCCGCGCGCGTGCGCGGGCCAAAGCTCCGCCGTGATTGAGGCGCCGGTCGCCCATTCCGAGCCAATCGCGAGGCCGACCAGGAAGCGGAACACGGCAAACGATAGCCAATTCCATGACAGTGCGCTTAAACCCGTCAGCGCCGAGTAGGCGAGGATGGTCAGCACCATGGAGCGTTTGCGGCCGATATAGTCGGCGAGGATGCCGCCGAGCAGGCCGCCGAGGCCCCAGCCGAACACGGTGATGGCGATGACCGCGCCGGCATAGAACGGAATGAACTTGTATTCGGAGGGGTCCAGCAATTGGCGCAGAGCGACGCCGACCACGAGGATGAGCGAGAACACCTCGAAGCCGTCGAACGTCCAGCCGAGGTTGGAGGCGATAAGCGCCTTCCATTGCGCCGCATTGAGCGAGCGATACCATGGCGCGGATGCGCTGTTGCCGACGGCGGTCATGACGTCCTCCCGGTAGGCTGCCCCAAACGTCCGGTTAGGGCTGGAGCTGGCCTGGATCGATCTTTGCGTTTTGAGGAAGCGGCTACAAGTGGGTCGCGGCGAAATGGCCTGCTACTGCGGCGTGTGGCGCCGCGCGCGCGGCGCGAGATTGCGCGCCGCTCAAATGTTAAAAACGAACCGCAGCAGGGAGCCAACGGCTGCGGTTCGCTTTTCGTCGCTCCAAGATCGATGCCGCTTAGATCGCGTTCTGTATCGTGGTAGACACCGGGACGCCAAATCGCCTCCCTGGAGAAATGCAATGAAGCTCGGCTTCTTCATCATGCCCGTCCATCCGCTCACTCGGAATTACGCCGAGACATTGCGCGAGGACCGCGAGGCTTTCATTCTCGCCGACAAGCTCAGCTACAGCGAAGGCTACTGCGGCGAGCATTTGACCGACCTCGCCGAGAACATTCCGTCGAGCTTGACATTTTGCGCCTCGCTCGCCGGCTTCACCTCGCAGATCAAGCTCGGCACCGCAGTGGTCAATCTGCCGTTCGGCCATCCGCTCTTGGTCGCGACGCAAGCGGCGCTGATCGACAATCTGCTGGAGGGGCGTTTCCTGCTCGGCATCGGCGCCGGCGTGCTGCGCACCGACATGGAGGCCATGGAGCAGCTCGACGCCGACCGCGGCGCCATGTTCGCCGAGGCGATCGACCATATCCTGGCGCTGTGGTCAGGCAGCGCGCCCTACAACATCAAGGGCAAGTTCTGGAACATCTCGACGGCGAAGACGCTGTGGCCGGAGATCGGACTAGGCAACGTGGTCAAGCCGTATCAGAAGCCGCATCCGCCGATTCTTGGCACTGCGACCGATCCCGATTCCAAGGGCCTGATAGCGCTCGGCCGCCGCGGCTGGTGGCCGATCTCCTCGCATTTCCTGCACCAGAACCACCTGCTCAGCCAATGGAATAACTACGCCCAAGGCTGCGCCGAAGGCGGCCATCGCGCCGACCGCGCCAACTGGCGCGTCGCCCGTTCGATCTTCGTCGCCGATGACGACAAGACCGCGCGTGCCTATGGCGGCGACGATGCCAGGAGCCCGTACCGCTTCTACATGAATCAGCTCACCGCGAAACTGCGCAAAGGCAACAAGCTCGGCGGCTTCAAGGAGCGCCTCGACATGCCTGACGACGCGCTGACGCTCGATTATATCTTCGACAACGTCGTGATCCGCGGCAGCGTCAACCGCGTGGTCGACGGCATTCTGGCCTTGCACGAACGGATCGGCGATTTCGGCACGCTGCTTTACTGCGGCAAGGACTGGGCCGATCCGGCGCTGTCGCGCCGCTCCATGGAGCTGATGGCCGAGCAGGTGATGCCGGCGGTCAATGCCGCGCTCGGCAAGCGGGTCGCCGCTGAACAATCGTCTCCACCGCCGAAGAATCGCCGTGGCTGCCCGCCTGTTCGCGCCGGCGCAAAAGCCGCACCGGAGAGGTAAAATGTGGCAGTGCGACGGCACAACCCAGCTGCCCGATTCTGTGGGGCCTCATTAAAATAAGTTAATTCATAGACTTAACTATATTATTGCGACGCACAAAAGACTGGATTTTTTGACGCCCGGCGGCTATGCAAGCCGCCTACCAGCAAACAATGAGGGACGGACCTCAGCATGAAGACGATGCTTGCCGCATGCATTTTTGTCGGCCTCTCCGCGACGGCCGCGAGCGCAATCGATCTCGCCGAGCTTGCCCCGTGCAAGCCTGCCGCCGCGCGGATGTGCGACCGCTCAGGCGGCATGACCTGGAGCAATCTGTTGCGCTGTGGCGCGACGCTCGCCGCCCATAGCTGGCGCGTGTCGAGCGATTGCCGCGCCGTGCTCAAGAAGTACGGCCAGCTGTAAGCGGCGGGTCTTTTGACCCACGGAAGTTCTCGGTGTGCGTGAGTACCAGTGAGTAAAAACCCCGGCGCCGTTGCGTCGGGGTTTCTCTTTGCGAAAGTCGATGCGCTGTCGTTTCAGAACAGCCGCGAGAAGATCAGATAGAGCACACCCGAGAACGACATCGCGGCCGGCAGCGTCAGCGCCCAGGCGAGCGCGATATTGCGCACCGTCGACCATTGCAGGCCGGAGCCGTTCGCCGCCATGTGGGCTACGAACAATACAGCGGCTGCCAACGCGCCGAAGAACAGGATCAGTTGCAGCGGGTTGGTCGCGTGGTCGAGCTTCGGGCCACGCTCTTGCGCGGGCTCGATGGAGCCCGGCAAGGCGATATCGGTCATGGGGTCTCCTTCCTTACAAAAAGTGCCCAGGTGTCATTACGCTCCATTACAGTCGGATGACATTGGTTATGATCGGATGCGGCTCGATTGGCGGTCGAGGCCGGCGAGGATGCGCAGCAAGGTCGACTTGCCGCAGCCGCTCGGCCCGACGATGCAGAGGAATTCGCCCGGCGCCACGTGCAAGTCGATGTCGTCGAGCGCGACAACGGCGTCGGCGCCGTTGCCGTAAACCTTGCGCAGCTGCGCGATCTCGATCGCCGCGCCGCGCCGCTCAACGCCCATCGCTACGTATCCTGGGATCGACCCTTTCGTGGCGCGAGCCTCTGGGTGATGTTCTCGCGCATCGTGTTCTTCGGCGCGCTGCCGATGATCTTCGCTGGGCTTCGCATCGCCGTTGCGGTCGCCTTCATCGTGCTGGTCGCCGCCGAGTTCGTCTCTACCAAGGTCGGCATCGGCTACATGATCTGGAATTCCTGGGAATTGCTCCAGGTCGATTCCATGTTCGTCGGCATCGTCGTGATCGGGCTTCTGGGTCTCGTCGCCTCGGCGCTTTTGGCCGAGCTCGAGCACAAGGTCGTACCATGGAAGAGCGACGCGAAATGACGCGGCCACCTTGCGGGGCTCTCGGCAACGCGCAAAGATCAAACAAAGGCGGCAGACAACGCCGTATCAGCGCGGGAGGACACCATTAACGCAACCGGGCGGCTTACACGTCGACACCTGGTGTCGCTTGCGACCGGCGCACTGACGGCTTCGTTGTTGCCGCATCATGCGTCCGCGCTCGACTATCCGACCCGGCCGGTGCGCATCTTCGAGGGTTTCGGCGGCGGCGGCACGCCCGACCTCGTGTCGCGGCTGATCGGGCAGTGGCTGTCGCAGAAACTCGGCCAGCCGTTCGTGGTCGAGAACCGCACCGGCGCCGCCGGCAATCTCGCGACCGAAACCGTCGTCACCGCCGCGCCGGACGGCTACACGCTGCTGACATGCCTGTCGGCGAACACCGTCAACTCGACGCTCTACCAGCATCTGAGCTTCAATTTTCTCCGCGACATGGCGCCGGTCGCGGGCCTGGTGCGGCTGCCCATGGTGCTGCTGGTCAATCCGTCGTTCCCGGTGACGACCTTTGCCGACTTCATCGCTTACGCCAAGGCCAATCCGGGCAAGATCAACATGGCCTCGCCCGGCATTGGCACGCCCATGCATGTGGCGGGCGAACAGATCAAGCTGATGGCGAACGTCAATATCGTTCACGTGCCGTATCGCGGTCCGGCCGGCGCGTTCACCGACCTGCTCGCCGGCCAGATCCAGGCCTTCATCATCACTGTGCCGGCGGCAATCGGCTTCGTGCGCGACGGCAAGCTGCGCGCGCTCGCTGTGACCAGCGCAAAGCGCGCCGAGGTGCTGCCCGATGTTCCGGCCATCGCCGAATTGCTGCCGGGTTTCGAAGCGACCGCCTGGGACGGCACTTGCGCGCCGGCTGCCACGCCGAAGGAGGTCGTCGACAAGCTCAACGCTGCCATCACGGCCGGGCTCGCCGATCCGCAGCTCAAGGCGAAGTTGAAAGATTTGGGCGGTGAGATCATGCCGATGACGCCGGCCGAGTTCGGCAAATTCCTCGCCGAGGAAACCGAGAAGTGGGCGAAGGTCGTGAAATTCTCGGGCGCCAAGGCAGACTGAGCGAACGCAATCGACAGCCCATGAAACTGCCACGCCGCCGATTTCTTCGTCTAGCCGTCGCAAGTGCCGCGATGCCAGAGTTGCCGCGTATCGCGCGGGCCGAACCCTATCCATCGCGGCCGGTGCGCATGTTCGTCGGCTCGACGCCCGGTGCCGCGCCCGACGTCGCCGCGCGGCTGTTCGGCGATTGGCTGCAGAGGCGCCTCGGCCAGCCGTTCGTGATCGAGAACCGGCCCGCCGGCGGCGGCAATCTCGCCGCCGAGCCAGTCGTGCGCGCGACGCCCGATGGCTACATGCTGCTCGTCTTCTCGGCGTCGAACGCCATCGACGTGACGCTGCTCGAATCGTCGCTGAATTTCAGTCTCGAGCGCGACATCGCGCCGGTCGCGGGCCTGATCGATCTGCCGATGCTGCTCACGGTCAATGCGCAGTTTCCCGCGAAGACGCTGCCTGAATTCATCGCCAACGCCAAAGCCAATCCGAGCAAGGTCAATATCGGCACGCCCCCGGTCGGCAGCCCGCAATATGTCTCGGCCGCGCTGCTTGAGATGATGTCGCAGACCAAGCTCGCGGTCATTCCCTATCGCGGTGGCCCGGCGGCGATCACCGACGCGCTCTCAGGCCAGATCCAGGGTGTCATCGGCACCGTGCTGCTGTTGATCGAGCAGGTACGCTCCGGTTCGCTACGGCCGCTCGCGATCACGTCGCTGACGCGCTCCGAGCTTCTTCCCGACGTGCCGACCATGGCTGAGGTTCTTCCGGGCTACCAGGCGAGCCAATGGGTCGGCATCGGCGCGGCGAAGGCAACGCCCGCGGCCGTGATCGATACGCTCAACGGCGAGATCAATGCCGCGCTCGCCGATCCGGCGATGAAGACCAAGCTGACCGCGCTCGGCGGCATGCCGCTGCCCGGCGCGCCCGGCGAATTCAAGAAGTTCGTCGCCGACGAAGTCGTGAAGTGGGCCAAGGTCGTCAAGTTTTCGGGTGCTAAAGCGAACTAAAGGAATGCACATGAAGCTTCCCCGCCGCCGTTTGCTGCACCTCGCCGCCGCTGTCGCGTTTGCGCCGGTGCCGCGCCTCGCGCGTGCGGAGACCTATCCGACGCGACCGGTGCATCTGATCGTGCCAGTGCCAGCCGGCGGCACGTTCGACATCGTGGCGCGGCTCGTGGGGCAAGAGTTGTCGCAGCGGCTCGGCCAGCAGATCGTCATCGACAACCGCGGCGGCGCCGGCACCAATATCGGCACCGCGGTGGTGGCGCACGCGACGCCGGATGGCTACACGCTGCTGCTGGCCGGCTCGCCCGGCGCCATCAACGCCACGGTCTACACCGATCTCGACTTCAGCTTTGCCCGCGACATCGCGCCGGTTGCCAGCATCGAGCGTGCGCCGCTGATCATGGTGGTCAATCCGGCGTTCCCAGCCAAGACCGTTCCGGAATTCATCGCCTATGCCAAGGCCAATCCCGGCAAGATCAATATGGGCTCCGGCGGCGTCGGCTCGACCGGCCACGTCGCCGGAGAATTGTTCAACCTGATGGCCGGCGTGAAGATGGCGCACGTGCCGTATCGCGGCGAGGCGCCGTCGGTGACCGATCTGCTCGGCGGCCAGATCCAGGTCATGTTCTCGACGCCGGGCTCGGTGATGTCGTTCATCAAGGCGAACACGCTGCGGCCGCTCGGCGTCACCAGCCTGAAACGGATGGAGGTGTTGCCGGACGTGCCGGCGATCGCCGAGGTTTTGGTGGGTTACGACGCGGTGTCATGGGCCGGCATCGGCGCACCGGCCGGCACGCCGGCCGACATCGTCGACAAGCTTAATCACGAGATCAATGCGGTCCTGGCCGATCCAGCGCTGAAAGGCAAGCTCGCCGAGTTCGGCGCTATCGTCCTGACCGGCTCGCCGGCCGATTTCAAAGCCTTCATCGCCACCGAGATCGAGAAGTGGGGCAAGGTGGTGAAGTTCGCCAACATTAAGCCGGAATAGATTTTTCCTTCGGAGGACAACGATGCAATTTGCCAGGCGAAACTTTCTGCATCTGGCCGCGGGCGCCGCGGCGCTGCCGGCGGTTTCGTGCTTCGCTGTCGCCGACACTTATCCGAGCCATCCGGTGCGGCTTCTGGTCGGGTTTGCCCCCGGCAGTACCAGCGACATTCTCGGCCGGCTGATGGGGCTGTGGCTGGCGCAGCGATTCGGCCAGCAATTCGTCATCGAGAACCGTCCGGGCGCCGGCGGCAATGTCGCCGCCGAGGAAGTCTCGAAGACGGTCCCCGACGGTTACACGCTGCTCATGGTGCCGCCGGCGGTCGCCTCCAACGAGGCGCTCTACGCGCACCTGAATTTCGTCTTTCTTCGCGATTTTGCGCCGGTCGCCGGCGTGGTCCGCGTCCCTAATGTCTGTGAGGTCAATCCGGATGTGCCGGTCAAGACCGTTCCGGAATTGATCGCTTACGCCAGGGCCAATCGCGGCAAGCTCAGCTTCGCGTCGGCCGGCATCGGCACCGCGAGCCATCTCGCGGGCGAGTTGTTCAATTCCATGACCGGCGCCGGCCTGCAGCACATTCCCTATCGCGGCGATGGCCCGGCCATGGCCGATCTGATCGCCGGCCAGGTCCAGGTCGGCTTTGCCACCATGACGGCGTCGATCGGCCATATCCGGGGCGGAAAATTGCGGCCGCTCGCGGTGACGACGCTGAAGCCGTCCGACGCGCTGCCCGGCGTGCCGACGGTCGCCGAGTTCGTGCCGGGCTTCGAGGCGAGCTCCTGGTTCGGCGTCGCCGCGCCGAAGGCCACGCCCGCCGATATTGTCGCCACGCTGAACCGCGAGATCAATGCTGGCCTCGTCGACGCGACGATCGGCGCGCGGCTCACCGACATGGGCGGCATGCCGCTCACCGGCTCGCCCGAGGATTACCGCAAGCTGATTGCCGACGAGACGGTGAAGTGGGGCAATCTGATCCGCAGCGTCGGCATCAAAGCCGAGTAGCGATGGCGCCGCCGTTGGTCAGCACCGGGCTGACCGTGGCGAAGCGCGGCACGGCGCGAAACTCCTTGGCGCTCGCCATGGCCCAGGCGCTCCCGAAGCGCCGGTCGCTGGTGCCGGCGATCAATTCGCCCGGCGACAGCGTCGGATAAAGCTCGGTGAAGCTCTTGACCTCGTGCGGCGAGATCCGCCGCGAGAAATGCGCCGGCGAGAACTGGGTCGGATGATCGAGGCCGGCGGCAGCGACCAGCTCAGCCAGTGCCTCGACGGTGGCGCGGTGGAAGTTGGCGACGCGCGTGGCCTTGTCGGACACCACCAGCGCGCGCTGGCGCACCTTGTCCTGGGTGGCGACGCCGGTCGGGCACTTGTCGGTATGGCATGACTGCGACTGGATGCAGCCGAGCGCGAACATGAAGCCGCGTGCTGAATTGCACCAGTCGGCGCCAAGCGCCATGACGCGGGCGATGTCGAAGGCGCTGACGACCTTGCCGGAAGCTCCGAGCTTGATGCGGTCGCGGGCGTTGACGCCGATCAGCGCGTTGTGCACGAAGTTCAGGCCTTCGCGCAGCGGCATGCCGAGATGGTCGGTGAACTCCAGCGGCGCGGCTCCGGTGCCGCCTTCTTTGCCGTCGACGACGATGAAGTCGGGATAAATCTCGGTCTCCAGCATCGCCTTGCAGACGGCGAGGAATTCCCAAGGATGGCCGACGCAGAGCTTGAAGCCGGCCGGCTTGCCGCCCGACAGCTCCCGCATCTTGGCGATGAATTGCATCATCTCGATGGGGGTCGAGAACGCCGAGTGGCGCGACGGCGAAATGCAGTCGATGCCGACCGGCACGCCGCGCGTCGCGGCGATCTCGGGGCTGACCTTGGCGCCCGGCAGCACGCCGCCGTGGCCGGGCTTGGCGCCCTGGCTCAGTTTGAGCTCGACCATCTTGATCTGGTCGCTCTTGGCGTTGTCTGCGAATTTCTCCATGCAGAACGTGCCGTCGGCATTGCGGCAGCTGAAATAGCCCGAGCCGATTTCCCAGATGATGTCGCCGCCGTTTTGGCGGTGATAATCGGAGTAGCCGCCTTCACCGGTGTCGTGGGCGAAGTTGTCCTTCTTGGCGCCGGCATTGAGCGCGAGGATGGCGCGCGGGCTCAGCGAGCCGAAGCTCATCGCCGAAATGTTGAAGATCGAGGCGGAGTAGGGCTTCTTGCAATCGGGCCCGCCGATCAAGACGCGGAACGGCTCTTTGACCACGGGCTTCGGCGCGATCGAATGAGCGAGCCACTCGAAGCCCGCCGCATAGACGTCGTTCTGGGTGCCGAATGGCCGCGTCTGCAAGGCCTGCTTGGCGCGCTGATAGACGATGGCGCGCTTGTCGCGGGAGAACGGCGTGCCGTCCTTTTCGCTCTCCAGAAAGTACTGGCGGATCTCGGGACGAATTTCCTCGAGGATGAAGCGGATATGGGCGGTGAGGGGGTAATTGCGCAGCACCGAATGCCGGGCTTGGATCAGGTCGACCAGGCCGATGACGGTCAGGCCGATGAAAACGACCAACGGTATGACCACGTAGAGCTGGGTATTGCCCTCGACATCGAGCGTCAGCAGGAATGCCGTTATCGCCACGACGATCGTGTAGGTGGCGAAGCGGGCCGTGAACGGCAAGAACAGGGCGCGCATCAGATTTCCCCCCGAATTGGCAGGAATTATTTCGGGCTCAGTCTAACGCTTCGCCCACCTGCCCACGAGCTATAGGATGCTAACTTGTCAGCTTAATGAGCGTTTAAGGGCGCCGCGAGACCTGCCCGGCGGGGCCGGTTATGTCGCACCCTTTCGCTGCAGCGCGGGATATCGGAAAAGCCGGCGGCTTGGTAGCAGTGGTCCAATATATTCAACGATTTGCAGGGATTTTGAATGCGACTTGGTACCAAACTGCGCCGTAGACAATTCTTGCAGCTTACAGGCGCCGCCGCGCTTGCGGGCTCGCCGGCGGCCTCCCGGGCCGAGGATTTTCCGACGCGGCCGGTGCGCATCGTCGTGCCGTATCCCGCGGGCATTGCCCCCGACATCGTCGCGCGCATCGTGGCGCAGCCGCTGTCGGAGCGGTTGGGCCAGCAGTTCATCGTCGACGACCGGCCGGGCGGCGCCAGCAATGTCGGCACCGAGATTGTGGCCCACTCGGCGCCTGACGGCTACACGCTCCTGGTCGTGACGATGACAAACGTCATCAACACCTCGCTGTACGACAATCTCTCTTTCGATTTGATCCGCGACATCACGCCGGTCGCGGGGCTCGTCAAACTGGCGCTCGTGCTCGCGGTTAATCCGTCGCTGCCGGTGCAGACGCTGCCCGAGTTCATCGCCTACGCCAAAGCCAATCCGGGCAAGATCAATTACGCCTCGGTCGGCAGCGGCGCCGCGACCAATGTGGCCGGCGAACTGTTCAAGGCCATGGCCGGGGTCGATCTGACCAACGTGCCGTATAAGAGCAGCTACCTGCCCGACCTGCTCAGCGGCCACGTGCAAGCGTCGTTCACGCCGATCGCGCAGACCGTCAACTTCACCAAGACGGGAAAGCTGCGCGCAATCGCGGTGACCGGCGAAACGCCGTCCGAGGCGCTGCCCGGGGTGCCGACCGCGGCCGAGGTCGTGCCGGGCTACAATGCCTATGTCTGGGACGCTATCGGCGCGCCGGCGAAGACGCCGCCGGACATCATCGCCAAGCTCAACAAGACCATCAACGCCGTGCTGGCCGAGCCCGCGATCAAGACGCGCTTTACCGAGCTCGGCGCCGAGCCGATGATCATGACGCCAGCCGAGTTCGGAAAATACATGGCCGAGGAAACCGAGAAGTGGGGCAAGGTAGTCAAGTTCGCGCACATCAAGCCAGACTGATTGCGCGCCAAGGTTGAGGCGAGCGCGATGAAAAAAATCGCGGCGTGCTCAAAGTGGGGAGAAAATCGATGACGATTGATCGCCGCGACTTTTTGCAGCTGGCGGTTGGCGCCGCCGGACTTGGTGCGGCGCGGCGCGCTGCGAAGGCAGACACCTATCCGACCCGGCCGGTTCGCTTGGTGCTGCCGTTTCCGCCCGGCGGCGCGTTCGACATCATCGGCCGGCCCTGGGCCGACAAGGTCTCGAAGGGCGGCACGCTCGGCACCGTATTTGTCGAGAACCAGCCCGGCGCCGGCGGCTCTGTGGCCGCCGCAGCGGTCGCGCACGCCTTGCCCGACGGTTACACGGTTCTGCTCGGTAGCTCGTCGATCAACCTCACCGAGATGATCTTGCGCGAGCACCCGCTCATGGACCCGACCAAGGATTTGGTGCCGATCTCGATGGTCGCAATCACTGCCTTCGGCATCGCCGTCAATCCCGCGGTGCCGGTGAAAAATCTCAAGGAGCTGATCGATTACATAAAGGCAAGTCCAGGCAAGATGTCGTACGGCTCCGCCGGCGCCGGAACATTGAATCATCTCAGCGGCGAATTGCTCAAGTCGCTGACCAGCATTACCGACCTGCCGCACGTGCCTTACCGAGGCGCCGGCCCGGCGCTCGCCGACGTGATCGCCGGACAAATTCCGATGATCATTCCGGCCATGACCGGCCAGGTGCTGGAATTTCACCGCGCCAGCAAAATTCGCCTCCTTGCCATGACCAATTCCGAGCGGCTGGTGGGCGCGCCCGAAATCCCGACCGCGGTCGAGGCCGGTGTGCCGGGTCTGGTCACGACGCAGGTGATCGGCCTATTCGTACCCGCTGGAACGCCCAAGACCATCGTCGCGCGGATCGGCGAAGCGAACCACGCCGCGCTTGCGGACAAGGCCTATCAGCAGTCGCTTGTCGATCAGGCATTTGTTCCGGTGATCGATTGGACGGCGGAGAAATTCAATCAGTTCATGACGGAGGACGTCGCGCGCTGGACCCCGCTGGTCAAGGCTATCGGCGTGCGTCTCGACTAAGCCGAATTATGCGAACCTCGCGCCGCCGGTTTTTGCATCTTGCTGCGGGCGCCGCCGCACTGCCAGCGGCCACGCGTGCCCGTGCGGAAACCTATCCGGCGCGGCCGGTCCGCATCATCATCGGCTTCAATGCCGGCGGCGCGCCCGACGTGGTGGCGCGGCTGCTGGCGCAATGGCTGTCGGAGCATGTCGGCCAGAACTTTCTGATCGAGAACCGGCCCGGCGCCGGTGGCAACATCGCGGCCGAGATGGTGGTCCGTGCGCCGCCGGATGGCTACACGCTGCTGCAGGTCGGCTCGCCGAACTTCATCAATGCCTCCCTCTATACCGATCTGAAATTCGACTTCCTCCGCGACATCGTTCCGGTGGCGAGCATCGGCCGTAATCCCTTCGTCATGGAGGTGACGCCGTCGTTTCCAGCCAAGACCGTCGCCGAGTTCATCGCCTATGCAAAGGCGCATCCCGGCGAGGTCAACATGACCTCGACCGGCACCGGCAACCTGACCCACGTCGCCGGTGAGCTGTTCAAGATGCTGGCCGGCGTCGACCTCTTGCACGTGCCGGGGCGCGGCGAGATGCAGGCGCAGAGCGACCTCATCGCCGGCCGCGTCCAGGTCATGTTCGACCCGATCGTGTCATCGCTCGGTTATCTCAAGGCCGGTACGCTGCGCCCGCTCGCGGTAACCACGACGACCCGCACGGCGATGCTGCCCGACGTGCCCTCCATCGCCGAGACCGTCCCGGACTATGACGTGTACGGCGCCATCGGTTTCGGCGCGCCGAAGGGTACGCCCGCCGACGTGATCGATTTTCTCAACGCCAAGATCAATGCGTCGCTCGCCGATCCCGCCATCGCGGCAAAGCTGGCCGATCTCGGCTTCGCGCCGACGCCGATGACGCCTGGAGCCTACGGCAGCTTCGTCGCCGAGGAGACCGTGTTGTGGGGGAAGGTGATCCGGGCGGCCAATATCAAGCCGCAGTGACGGCGCGTTTGGCGAGCAGCGCTTTCAGCCGCTGCGGTGTGACCGGTAGCGCGCGCACCGCGCCTGGAATGCCGAGGGCGTCGTCGATCGCTGACGCAATCGCGGCGCCGACGCCGGTGATGCCGCTCTCGCCGGCGCCCTTGATGCCGAGCGGATTGAGCGGTGAGGTGTAGTCCTCGCGCAGCAGCACGTCGGGTGTTGGCGTCTCGTGCACGGCGGGCAAGAGATAATCGGCGAAGGTCACGGCCAGCGGATCGCCGCGTTCGCTGAAGGTGAATTCCTCGAACAGTGCGCCGCCGAGCCCTTGCGCGAAACCGCCGACGATCTGGCCCTTGACCAGCGCCGGATTGATAGCGCGGCCGATATCGTAGGCGATGGCGTAGCGCTCGATGGCGACGCCGCCTGTGTCGCGGTCGATTCGCACCACGGCGACATGGCTACCGTAGGGATAGACCTGGTGCTCGGTCTTGAACCAGCCTTCGTCGGAGAGCCCGGGCGCGCGGCCGTTCAGCATTTTCGAGGTCGGCGCGAGACTTTGCGCGATCTTGCCGAGACTGATCGAAGGACCGCCGCTGCGGTCGCGGCGCACCACCTCGCCGTCGACGATGTCGAGGTCGTCGGGCGTGCATTGCAGGAGCTCAGCGGCAATGCCGAGCGCCTTCTTGCGCACGTTCAGCGCGGCGAGGTGGGTCGCCGATGCGGTCATCACCGTGGCGCGCGAGGCGTGCGCGCCGATGCCGAACGGGATCAGGTCGGTCTGACCGTGGATGACACGGCAGCGCCGATAGTCGACGCCGAGCACGTCGGCGGCGACCTGCGCCATCACGGTCTCGAAACCCTGGCCGATGGAGGCGCCGCCGGTCAGCACCTCGACAGCGCCCGCGGTGTCGACGGTGATTTTCA
>Ga0306925_10000711_pt1 | contig 25195 bp, 22 predicted proteins | sample flu12Cox44000176_FD_203755 | JGI IMG/M metagenome (GOLD analysis project Ga0306925, IMG submission 203755) | Lab enrichment of tropical soil microbial communities from Luquillo Experimental Forest, Puerto Rico - flux8day.12C.oxic.44.000.176 (v2)... | ecosystem: Environmental > Terrestrial >... | reverse complement strand
GATATTGCGGCTCCTGCATCGCGAGGCCGACGAGATCGTACTCGGTCGGATCGACGTCGGCGGGGCCGCCCGCGGACACCTTGCCCGGGAGCTTGCGCGAGTCGATCTCGATGGGGTCTTTGCGGCCCTTGACCGGCAAGCGCACCCGGAAGCCCTCGGCATTGATCAAGTCCGCCTCCGCGGGAAGGCACACCAGCTTCACCTGATGACCGCCGAACAGCAGCTTGGAGGCCAGCAGCGACCCGTAGGACGCGCCCATGATCAAGATGTTGTAAGTCGCCGGCATAGCGAACCTCCTCCGCGTGGGGATGGAAGAACGAGAGCGTTCATCCTTCTCGCGCCGGCAATGCTATTCGGCCCGCCATCCCCACGCAATCCGGATCGCCATGGCATTGGCGGCCGCGGTGCCTACGCGAGGCCTGTCCGAGGTGAGTTAGCGGATCGCGCTGCCGGCGGCGGACGCGATCGGCTCCCTCTCCCGTGAGGAGAAGGAGCCGACCGGTACGATCGTCAGGCCCGTGCTTTGGTCGCGGGGGAGGTTACGAGGAGGTCCCGCCGCCCGAGCCGCTGCCGCCCCCGGATGTGCCGCCCATGGGCGGCCACGCGGGCGGCGGGGTGTAAGACGGCGCCGGGCTTGGGGCGGGAGCGGGCTTCGGCGCTGCCGGCTTCGCGGCGGCCTTGGCCTTCGGCTTCGCCTTTTTCGCGGCGCTCTTCTTCGCCACGACGCGCTTTTTCTTACGGGCCGGCGCGGCTTTTTTCCCCGACTTCCGCTTTTTCGTCTTCGACTTCGCTTTCTTCGCTTTCTTCGCCATGATCGCCTCCCGATCTTTGCGGCTTCGCTACTGTCACTTCGCCAGCGCAACGGGCGCTGCCGCTGCGTTGGATCCCCGCTTCCCGGCGAGCGCCTCGGGTTCGGGGCCTCCGGTCGCCCAGTCGATGAGCTCGACGGTGTGGACGACCGGGATCACCGTGCCCGCAGCGATCTGCGTCATGCAGCCGATATTGCCGGCGGCGATCACGTCGGGCTTGAGCTTTTCGATATTCCCGACTTTACGCTCGCGCAACCTCCTCGCAAGCTCCGGCTGGAGCATGTTGTAGGTGCCGGCCGAACCACAGCACAGATGTCCTTCCGGTACATCTTTCACCACGAATCCAAACTTGCAAAGCAATTCTTTCGGGGCGCGTGCGATTTTCTGACCGTGCTGGAGCGAGCAGGCCGAATGATACGCGACCACAAGCCCGGCCGGGCCGCGCTCGGACGACAGTTCGAGGCCGCTGAGATACTCACTGATATCCTTGGCGAGCCGCGACACGCGCAGAGCCTTGGCGGCGTAGGCTTCATCGGTGCGCAGCAGGTAGCCGTAGTCCTTGACCGTGGTGCCGCATCCCGAGGCCGTGACCACGATGGCGTCGAGGCCTTCGCCCTCGATCTCGGCGGTCCAGGCGTCGATCTGGCGGCGGGCGGCGGAGAGCGCCTCGGACTCGCGGCCCATATGGTGGGCAAGGGTGCCGCAGCAGCCCTCATCCGCAACCACCACCTCGATGCCGTGGCGGGTGAGAAGGCGGATGGCGGCCGCGTTGATCGCGGGGGCGATCACCGGGCTGACGCAGCCGGTCAACAGCGCCACCCGGCCGCGGCGGGGAGCGGACGGCGGGAATAGGCGCCGCCCCGACCCGGCGAACTTCGGCGGCAGCCGAACCGGGGCCAATCGCAGCATGGCCGCAACCGGCTTGAGCCCCAGCGCGGCGAACAAGCCGGCGAACGGCTTGCCGATCCGCGCCGCGGCGAGGGCCCGGCGCAGGAGGCGATTATTTGGCAGCACGCGGGCAAGGAGCGCGCGGAACAGGCGATCGAGGGGAGGCCGCGCATAAGTGGTCTCGATACGGTCGCGCGCGTGGTCGACGAGGTGCATGTAATGCACGCCCGACGGGCAGGTGGTCATGCAGGCCAGGCACGACAAGCAGCGATCGATGTGCTTGACGACCTCGGCGGTCGCCGGCCGGTCGTTCTCCAGCATGTCCTTGATCAGGTAGATGCGCCCGCGCGGCGAATCGAGCTCGTCCCCGAGCAGCACGTAGGTCGGGCAGGTCGCGGTGCAGAAGCCGCAATGCACGCAGGTGCGCAGGATGCGGTCCGCTTCCGCGATGTTGGGGTCGGCGAGTTGCGCGAGGGTAAAGCTCGTTTGCATTGGATCATACCCCGGCCCACATCCGCCCTGGATTGAGCACGCCCTTGGGATCGAAGCTCTCCTTCACCCGCTTGGTCAATGCGGCAACAGCGCCATCCTGCGGCGCGAACACGTCGATCGCCGCGCGCACCGCGGCCGGCGCGCGGATCAGCGTCGCATGCCCCCCGGTCGCGGCCACCGCGCGGCGCACGAGCGCCGCGCCGGCATCGTCGGACGCGCCGAGCGCGACCCAGATCAGGCCGCCCGCCCAGTCGTAGAACGTCTGCGCCTGCGCCCCCTTAGCGATCATTGCGGCAAGCTCGGCGCCACGGCTTGGCGCCGTCGAGATGCGCCAAAGCGGCCGCTCGTCTTGCCGGGGCGAAAGATTCGAGCGGTCGGCCGCAAAGGGGATGACGTCGCGCACCGCTGTCCAGAACGCGCGCGAGCGCGGCGCCTCGGCCGTCGCGAGCTCGCCGAACGGCTTCATCAGCGCCTCCAGCGTGCGCCTGCGCTCGGCGACCGAGGGCGAAAACCCCTCGAGCCGCAACGCGGTGACGGCGCCGCCCGCGGTCTCCTCCGCCGCGATGTGGCCGGCGACCTCCGTCGGCAGGTGCGCGGCGCCCGACACGTCGCAGGACGACCCCATGGCGCAGGTCATGGCCTCGACCGCCCGCGCCGGTTCGAGACCCAGGATCAACAGCGTGTGCTCGGTCTCGGGCCGGGGCAGCACCTTGATCGTGACCTCGGTCATCGCCGCGAGCGTGCCCCAGGAGCCCGCGATCAGCTTGCAGAGGTCGTAACCGGTGACGTTTTTGACCACCCGGCCGCCGGACTTGAAAGTTTCGCCGCGGCCGGACGCCGCGGAGAAGCCGAGGAAATGGTCGCGCGCGGCGCCGGCCTTGATGCGGCGCGGGCCAGAAACATTCGCCGCCAGCGCGCCGCCGATCGTGCCGCGGCCGCCGACGCCGCCGAGGATGCCGGCGTAGTCCATGGGCTCGAAGGCAAGCTGCTGGCCGTTGGCGGCAAGGAGCGCCTCGATCTCGGCGAGCGGCGTGCCGGCCTTGGCCGAGAGCACAAGCTCCTCGGGCTCGTAGAGGGTGACGCCGGTCAGCGTGGAGAGATCGAGCGTGACGTCCGTTTGCGCGGGCCGGCCGATCGCGCGCTTCGAGCCGTGCCCGACGATCTCCACCGTCTTGCCCTCGGCCAGCGCCCATTGCACCGCCGCCTCGACATCCTTGGCATCGCGGGGTCGGACGGTGTCGGCCATCGCCGGTTCAGAACCTCGGAATATCCGGAAACCCCACCCGCCCGGCGTGCACGTGCATGCGCCCGAGCTCGGCGCAACGGTGCAGCGTCGGAAACACCTTGCCCGGGTTGAGCAGACCCTTATCGTCGAAGGCGCATTTGAGCCGCTGCTGCTGGTCGAGGTCGGCCTCGGAGAACATCGCCGGCATCAAGTCGCGCTTTTCAACGCCCACCCCGTGCTCGCCGGTGAGCACGCCGCCCACCTCGACGCAAAGCTTGAGGATGTCCGCGCCGAATTTTTCCGTGCGTTCGAGCTCACCCGGCTTGTTGGCGTCGTAGAGAATGAGCGGGTGGAGATTGCCGTCGCCGGCATGGAAGACGTTGGCGACGGCGAGCCCATAGGTTTCGGACAGCTCGCGCGTGCGTTTGAGGACCTGCGGCAGCCGCGCCCGCGGGATGGTGCCGTCCATGCAGTAATAGTCGGGCGAGATGCGGCCGATCGCAGGGAACGCCGCCTTGCGCCCGGCCCAAAACAGGAGCCGCTCCTGCTCGGAGGTCGAGACCCGGCAGGTCGAGGCGCGGCAGGATTTTGCGATCGCATCCACGCGCGCGACCAGATGGTCGACCTCGGCGCGCGGACCGTCGACCTCGATGATCAACAGCGCCTCGACGTCGAGCGGATATCCGGCATGCACGAATTGCTCGACTGCATGGATCGCGGGCCGATCCATCATCTCCATGCCGCCGGGGATGATGCCCGCGCCGATGACCCTCGCCACGCACTCGCCGGCGTCCTCGGACGAGGCAAAACCGACCAGCACGGCGCGCGCGCAATCGGGCTTCTTGAGGATGCGCACGGTGATTTCGGTGAGGACGCCAAGCAGCCCCTCCGAGCCGGTGATGATGCCGAGCAAATCGTAGCCGCCGGCGTCGAGATGCTTGCCGCCGACGCGGACGACTTCGCCCGTCATCAGCACCAGCTCGCAACCGAGCAGGTTGTTGGTGGTCATGCCGTATTTGAGGCAATGCACGCCGCCGGAATTCTCCGCCACGTTGCCGCCGATGGTGCAGGCGATCTGCGAGGAGGGATCCGGCGCGTAGTAGAAACCGGCGTGCTCGACCGCTTCGGTCACGGCCAGATTGGTCACGCCCGGCTCGACCACCGCGAGGCGGTTGGCGAGGTCGATCTCGCGGATGCGGTTGAACTTGGCCATGCCGAGAAGGACGCCGTCGATGAGCGGCAACGCGCCGCCCGAGAGCGAGGTGCCGGCCCCGCGCGGCACCACCTTGATGCCTTCGGCGTGGCAGAACGCGAGCACGCGGCTCACCTGCGCCGTGGTCTCGGGCAGCACGACGACCATGGGAAGCTGGCGATAGGCGGTCAGCCCATCGGACTCGTAGGGGCGCATCTCGCGCTCGGCGGCGATCACGCCCTCGCCCGGCACGATGGCGCGCAGCGCCGCCACGATGCGCTCGCGGCGGGCGAGCACGGCTTGATCCGGCGCGGGCATTGCGAGCGACACGTGCGCGCTCCTGGGGCCGATGGCGGGCCGATCGCGGCCCCTCTCGTTACGCCATCTTTATAGCGGCAACGCGGCCTGAAATCGCGCTGTTGCGCAAAAAAACTGCGCGCGTCACGGCAGCGGGACAAATTGTCCCTTTGGGCCGTTGACACTGCCGGCACTTAACGCCATTCGAACAGCGCGGCGATCGCGATCGCAAGTCGGCTCGGGCCGACTTGCGCGTTTATGAGCGCGGGTTTCGGGTCGATCCGAGACCGGCGCCGGGCCGGGGGCGGCGTTCGGAATTCCAAAAAGGAGGAAGATGATGAAGACCTTGATGATTGCCGGGATCGTTGTTGCGGCTTCGACCGGCACCGCATTGGCGCAGGATGCCGCCGCCGGCGAGCAGGTGTTCAGGCGATTGTGCTCCCCCTGCCACGACACCGGGCCGGACGCCAAAGTCAAGCTCGGTCCCCCGCTCAACGGCATCGACGGTCGCAAGGCCGGCACCTTCGAGGGCTTCAACTACTCCCCGGCCAACAAATCGTCCGGCATCACCTGGGGCGAGCCGGGCTTCGACAAATATATCCGCGCGCCGATGCAAGAGATGCCGGGGACGCGCATGGCATTCGTCGGCATCAAGAATGACAAGGACGTTGCGGATCTGTGGGCCTACCTCAAGCAATTCGGGCCCGACGGGGCGAAGAAATGAAAGGCGGCGGGCGCCATGCATCGCGCCCGCGCCCGCCCATGATTGGTTCGACGCGCAATTGCGATCGCGCGCACGCAGACGATGTAGACTTATCCGCGTTGCAACGCCGCCGAGCTGGCGTAGACTTGCGTAGACTTGTCCGCGGATGCCGCAATCGCGCCGCGTCGTGAGAAGGGTCGAGCCATGCTCAAGGATGTCGTCGTCAACCTTTCCGGCCGCGGGCCGCGCGACTTTGCGGCCGACTATGCGACCTCGATCGCCGCGGCATTCGGCGCCCGCATCGCCGGCGTCTCCTTTCTCTACGAGCCGGTGATCCCCGACGGCACGCTGGGAGGCATTCCCGTCGACCTGATCGAGCTCCAGCGCGAGGAAAACAGCAAGCTCGCCAATGACGCGGTCAGCCGGTTCGAAACGGGGGCAAAAAAGGCCGGAGTTGCGGCGGAAACGAGTATCCTCGACGCGACGTTCGGCGGCGCCGCCACGCTGTTCGCCCAGATCGCGCGCCGCTTCGATCTCGCCGTGGTCGGTCAGGCGCAGCGCGAGGGCGGAGCATCCGACGAGCTGCTAGTCGAGGGGGCGCTGTTCGAGTCCGGGCGTCCCGTTGTGGTCGTGCCCTATATCCAGAAGCGCGGCATGACGCTCGAGCGCGTGCTCGCGTGCTGGGACGGCGGGCGCACGGCTGCGCGCGCCATCGGCGACGCCATGCCGTTCCTCGAACGCGCCAAGGCGGTCGACATCGTCATCGTGGCCGAAGAGCGCAAGAGCGATGAGATCAGCGGCGCCAATATGAGCGAGCACCTCACGCGCCACGGCGTCGCGGCCAACCTGAAACGCATTGCCAAGGGCGATCTTGCGGTCGAAGACGTTTTATTGTCCTACGCCGCCGACAGCGGCGCGGATTTCATGGTGATGGGTGGCTACGGGCATTCCCGCCTGCGCGAATTCATCCTCGGCGGCGTCACGCGCGGCATTTTGGCGTCGATGACCGTGCCGGTGATGATGTCGCACTGAGCCCCTCCCGCCGCAAGCTTCTGACGGACCATCATTTTCGCCGAGGGAACTTCGCCGTCCCAACGGCGTTATCTGGCCGCCTTTCTCCCCTTGCTGTTGCGTCGTCCGAATCGCGTCAACCGTTGCTGGATCTGCTCGGTGGTCGGCCCAATGGACTATGCCCTCGCAGAAAGACCGAAAATGCAAGGTCTACGAATGGCCGGTGCATTCACGTTCGGAATCGAAGAGGAATATTTCCTAGTCGACGCCGAGACGAAGTCGCTGGTGCGCAACATGCCGCGGGGCTTCCTCGAAGCTGCCAAGGCTGCGGCCGACGGCCGAATCTCGCCCGAGTTCCTGCAGCCGCAGATCGAGGTGATCTCCTCGCCCCACGACAACGTGGCGGATGCGCGCGCCGAACTGCGCGAGCTGCGCCAAACCATCGCCGCGGTGGCGGCCGAACACGGGCTTGCCATCCTCGCCGCCGGCACCCATCCGACCGCCGCCTGGCGCAGCGCGCAGCAGACCAATAAAGAGCGCTACGACAACGTCATGCACGACCTGCAGATGATCGGCCAGCGCGACCTCTTGTGCGGGCTGCACGTGCACGTCGAGCTGCCCGATCCGGATCAGCGGGTCGACGTGATGTATCGAATGCTGCCCTATCTGCCGCTGTTCCTCGCGCTCTCGACCTCCTCGCCGTTCTGGCAGTCGCGGTGCACGGGACTGAAGGGCTACCGGCTCGCCGCCTACGACGAGTTGCCGCGCACCGGCGTGCCGGAGCTGTTCCGCACGCGGGAGGAATTCGACGCCTATGTGGACGCGCTGGTGCGCGCCCGCGTGATCGAGGATTCGAGCTACATCTGGTGGGCGATCCGCCCATCGCTCCTCAACCCCACGCTCGAGCTGCGCGCGCCCGATTCCTGCACGCTGGTCGAGGATGGCGTCGCCATCGCCGCGCTTTATCGCACGCTCGCACGTCACCTCTATGTCAACCGTTGGCGCAATGCCGATCTCGACGCGGTCGCCCGTGCCATTATCGTCGAGAACAAGTGGCAGGCGCAGCGCTACGGGGTACATGCCACCTTCGCCGCCGAGGATGGTGCGGTGACGGTTGCCGAGATGCTCGAACGCGTGATCTGCGACACCGCGGCCGACGCCGCGGCGCTCGGCTGCACCGTCGAGATCGACCGTTGCCGTGCCATCGTCGGCGCCGGCACATCCGCCGACGCTCAGCTCGCCGTGTTCGAGGCACACAAGCAAAACGGCAGCCACGGCGCCGCGCTGCGCGCGGTCACCGACTGGATCGCGGCCGCCACGCTGCAGTGACATGGCACGCAGCGCAGGGCCGGCCCGCCGCGGAGCAAATCCGCGCGCGGGGCGCTTTTGTGTCCGCTAGTGTCCCGATTCCGAAGTTCGCATCATTGTGCCGCAGCCTCGTTTGCGAACTTCGGAATCGAAGGACACTAGCAACTTATTGATCTAGTGTGGCTTTGGTTCAGAAGTCCGCATTTCGGACTCACTGCAAGAGTGATGCGGACTCCTGAACCGCCACACTAGGACGGCGCGCTCGGCTGCGGCATCACCGTCTGCACGACCAGTCCGCGCGCGCGCGCGTCGACGACCCCAAGCGCGCGCAACGCAAACAGCGTGAGCATCTGGACCCGCGCACGCGCTTTGGCGGGATCGTCCGGGGCGGCGGGCGCGCGCGAGCCGATGAGCCCCTCGACCAGCGCGCCAAGGAGCGCCGGGGCTGCCAGCGCGGCGTCCTGGTCGGGCAGGCGTCCGGCGTCGAGCGCCTTGCGAATGAGCTTTTCGAATTCGCCGATGAGCGCTTGCCGATAGGAGGCGCGCGCTCCGTCGATTTCGGGCTCGACCGGTTCCGCCATCAGCGCGAAGGCGAGGCGGCGCCGCTCGAGCGCGCGCGCCGCGAAGGCGGAGATCGCTGCCGCCAGCGCCGACAACGGCCCGGGCGCGGCTTTGGCCGCGGCTGCGAGCGCGGCCACCTCGCGCTCGCAAAGCGCCGCCACGAGCGCGGCGACGAGCTCGGTCTTGGAGGGGAAATAGCGATAGACCGTGCCGGTGGCGATGCCGGCACGCGCGGCGACCGGCGCAATCTGAACCGCCGCCATGCCACCCTCCGCCGCGGCCTCGCAGGCCGCCGCCAGGATCGCATCGTGGCGGGCGGCGAGCTTGCGGACAACGTTTACCGTGCGGCGGTAGGGCATCGCGAATCTCGCAAGCAAAAAATGAAGCATGATTCATGAGGACGCAACTAGTGTTACGATTCCGAAGTTCGTAATGCCGTGGCCGCCCCTGCCCTCGCGGTGGTATCTTCGCACGCAAAGACGGGATGAAAGGGAGAAGACATGCGCGCATTGCCGTGGGTGCTGACCTTGGCCGTGCTCCTTGCCGGCGCAACCGCGCACGGCGCCGAGGCGGTGAAGATCCGCGCCAGCTGGATCGTGGCGCCGTCCGACTGGACGCCGCTCCTTCCGGAGAAGCCCGAGCTGATGAAGAACAACGGCAAGAGCTACGTCTTCGAGCCGATGCGCTTCCAAGGCACGCCCGCGGTCATCACGGCGCTGGCGAACAACGAGATCGAACTCGGCAACCTCGCCTTTTCCTCGCTCGCGCTCGCGATCGAGAATGCGGGGTTGGAGGATTTGCGCATCGTCGGCGACCAGTTCAAGGACGGAACCGAAGGCCACTACAGCAACCAAATTCTTCGTGCTCAGGGACAGCCCGATCCAGAAGGTCGAGGATCTCAAAGGCAAGATCGTCGCGACCAACGCGGCTGGCAGCGCCGTCGACATCGCCATGCGCGCCATGCTGCGCAAGCACGGGCTCGAGGACAAGCGCGACTATACCGTGGTGGAGGCGCCGTTCCCGACCATGAAGGCCATGCTCACCCAGAAAAAGGCCGATCTCGCCTCCTTCGTGGCGCCGTTCTCGTTCGATCCCGAACTCAAGCAGATCGCGCGGCCGCTGTTCAGCCAGCGCGACGCGCTCGGGGCCACGCAGATGATCGTGTGGGTCGCGCGGACGGGCTTCCTGCAGAAGAACCGCGCCGCCATGGTCGATTTCTTGGAGGATTCCGTGCGGGTCGTGCGCTGGTACCTCGATCCCAAGAATCACGACGAGGCCGTGCAGATCGCGGCGAAGGTCACCAAACTGCGCCCGGAACTGTTCGCGGGCTGGCTCTTCACCAACAAGGAATATTCGCGCAGCCCGGATCTGCTGCCCGATCTGGCGGCGCTGCAGTCCAACATCGACGTGCAACGCGACCTCGGATTCCTCAAACGACCGATCGACGTGCAGACATACGCCGACCTGAGCATCGTGCGGGAGGCCGCACAGCGCCTGAAATGATATGGAGTTTCGCTCCGCGGCGCGGCATCGCGTTGATGGATGACGGCCGGGAAAGCCGCTGCCGGTAAGGGCGCCGCGGGCCGCAGCGCTTCACTTTTCCCTTGCCGAGAGCGCTCCGACGCGGGGCAATTCATCGGCCCGCTTGCGCCTTCTCGCGCGTGGCCGTGAGCGACATGGTCGGCGTGAGTGCCTCGGGATCGACCTTGAGGTGCAGGATCGCGGGCTTGCCGGATTTCTGCGCGGCCTCGAACGCCGGAAAGAAGTCCGCGGTCTTCTCCACCGTCGCGCCGTAGCCGCCGAAGGCGCGGGCATAGGCCGCAAAATCCGGGTTCTTCAAGCCCGTCGCCACCACCCGGCCGGGATAGTGGCGCTCCTGGTGCATGCGGATGGTGCCGTACATCCCGTTGTCGATGACGACGATGATCACCGGCAGCTCGTATTGCACGGCGGTTGCGAACTCTTGACCCGTCATCAGGAAATCGCCGTCACCGGCAAAGGCGATGACCGTGCGCTCCGGCGCCAAACGCTTCATTCCGATGGCCGCGGGTACCCCATAGCCCATGGAGCCCGAGATCGGCGCGAGCTGCGTGCCGTAGCGGCGGTAACGCGCGTAGCGGTGCACCCAGATGGAGAAATTGCCGGCGCCATTGCAGACGACGGCATCGGGGGCAAGTTTTTCGCGCAAGCCCGCGACGATCTCGCCGAGATTGACCGGGCCGGGCACCGTGGTCGGCTTGTCGGTCCAGGCGAGGAAGTCGGCGTGGGCGAGCGGGGTTTCGCCGCGCCAGCTCGGTTCCTTCGGCGGCTCGAGCCCTTCGAGCGCGGCGGCGAAGGCAGTCGGCGTAGCGTTGATCGCAAGCTGCGCGCGATAGACGCGACCGAGCTCTTCGACGCCGGGAAACACGTGCACGAGGGTTTGGCGCGGCCCCGGAATGTCGATGAGGGTGTAGCTCTGCGAGGGCAATTCGCCCATCCGCCCGCCGACGAGCAGGATGAGGTCGGCGCCCTTCACGCGCGCGAGAAGTTTCGGATTCGGTCCGATGCCGAGGTCGCCCGCGTAGCAGGGATGCGCGGGATCGAACAGATGCGCGCGGCGGAAGGTGGTGGCCACCGGCAATGCGAAGCGCTCGGCGAAGCGCGCGACCGCGGCGCACGCGGCTGCCGACCATCGACTGCCGCCCAGGAGCATGATCGGGCGCTCGGCCGCCCATAGCAGCTTCTGCAGCCGGCTCACGTCGCTCGCGCCGGGCCAGATCTCGACCGGCTCGCAGGCCGGTGCGTCGGGCACGGCGACGCGCTCGACCAGCATGTCCTCCGGCAGCGCGATGACGACCGGGCCCGGCCGGCCGCCGGTCGCGGTGTAGAAGGCGCGCGAAATAAGCTCGGGGATGCGGGTGGGATCGTCGATCTCGGTTGCCCATTTGGCGATCGATCCGAACACCGCGCGGTAATCGAGCTCCTGGAAGGCCTCGCGCTCGCGCATCTCGCGCGCAATCTGGCCGACGAACAGAATGAGCGGGGTGGAATCCTGCCGTGCGATATGCACTCCCGCCGCCGCATTGGTGGCGCCGGGCCCGCGCGTGACGAAGCAGATGCCGGGCCGCCCGGTGGCCTTGCCGCAGGCTTCCGCCATGATGGCGGCCCCGCCCTCCTGCCGGCAAACGGTGATGGCGATGTCGCGGTCGTGAAAGGCATCGAGCGCCGCGATATAGCTCTCGCCGGGCACGCAAAACACGTGACGCACCCCGTGAATGACGAGTTGGTCGATCAGAACTTCGCCGGCGGTCCTGGTGCCGTCATTGGCGCGCATCACGCGTCTCCCATGGCTCTGCCGCTCGCTTTTACACCATGCCGCAAGCACGCGCCGTGGGCAAAATCGTGCAGCCGCGCTAGCGTGGCGGTTCAGAAGTTCACGTCGCCGACTCGACCGAGACCACCTGGAAGGTGTGCATGTGGCCGTCTTCGCCGCGGATCGAGACATATTCGCCGTTGCGAAATGCGTGGTTGCCGAAGCGATAGCCGGCCTCGTCGTCGTCCTCCGCGGTCTCGTCGTAGTCGAACACCCAGCGCGCGTGCTCGGCGCCGCCGGGCTTGTGGACGAGGCGGCCGAATTCGTCGTCATCGCTATCCCAGAATCGACGCACGCCGCAATGTTCGCGGTATTTCCGCCAAAGGTCGACATCGATGCGTCCATCGGCATCGAGTGGAGCGACGAATTCATAGCCATGCTGGTCCGAGCCCGAGGGAAATTCCTTCGAGCGGGCGAGATTGAGCCGGATGCGCTTGAGCACGTGCGGTAATTGGGTCATGACGGCCTCCTCGATCGGGCGCAGGGGCCATGGCCAACAGCATAGCACGACGAACGGTTCCGGCCTCGCCGACATTGACACGGCTCGACCCCGGACGAGAGCATTGTCGCTGCCAGACCGACGATGCCGCCGCGACGGAGCGCCAAACGGATGAATGACAGCGCGTGCCAGGAGGCGGTCTTCGCGCTGCTCGCCGACCCCGCGACCCATGATGGCGCGGCGGTCAAGCGCATCGACACCCATGCGGCCTCGGTGTTTCTCGCCGGCGCCCGCGCCTTTAAGGTCAAGCGCGCGGTGCGCTTTCCCTTTCTCGACTATTCGACTCTCGCCAAGCGCGAGAGCGCCTGCGAGGCGGAGCTTCGGATCAATCTGCCGTTCGCGCCCGAGATCTACCGCCGCGTGGTGGCGATCACGCGCGAGGCGGACGGCGCCCTCAAGCTCGATGGCGCCGGCACGGCGGTGGAGTGGGCGGTCGAGATGCAGCGCTTCGACGAGAACGCGACGCTCGACCGGCTGGCGCCGACGGGCAAAATCGACGCGGCGCTGTCCGACGCGCTCGGCCGCGCGGTGGCGGCGCTTCACGCCCGCGCCGGCGCGGTCGAAGCCGAGCCGTGGATCGCGGCGCTCGCCGACTATATCGAGCAAAACGACGCCGCGTTCCGGGCGCTGCCCGACCTTTTTCCGCCAGCCGGGGTCGAGCTGCTGACGACGAAGAGCTGCGCCGCCCACGCGCGCATCCGTCCGCTCCTGCTCGAGCGCGGACATCGCGGGCTCATCCGGCGTCTCCACGGCGACCTTCATCTCGGCAACATCGTGCTTCTCGACGGACGGCCGGTCGCATTCGACGCCATCGAGTTCAGCGCGCTGATCGCGTCGGGCGACGTGCTCTACGATCTCGCCTTCCTGCTCATGGATCTGGTGGAGCGCGGTCTCGCATCTTCGGCCAACGTCGTCTTCAACCGCTATCTCGCCGACACCAAGCGGACCGAGGACCTCGATGCGCTCGCGGGTCTGCCGCTCTTTCTGTCGATGCGCGCCGCCATCCGCGCCAAGGTGACGGCGGCGCGGATCGAACATGCCGCACCCGATCAGACCGCCGCCATCGCGCGCAGCGCGCGCGCATATTTCGACTTTGCGCGGCGGTTCATTGAGCCCAGCGCACCTCGCCTGGTCGCGGTCGGCGGACTCTCCGGCACCGGCAAGTCGGCGCTCGCCTACGCGCTCGCGCCGCAGCTTGCGCCCGCGCCGGGGGCCGTGGTGCTGCGCTCCGACGTCGAGCGCAAGATGCTGTTCGGCAAGGACGAGCACGACAAGCTGCCGGAGGCTGCCTATTCGCCGGCGGTGACGTCGCGGGTCTACGCCACCGTCGCCGACAAGGCGCGCCGCGCGCTCGCGGCCGGCCATTCGGCGGTCATCGATGCGGTGTTTGCGAAACCGCAGGAGCGCGCGGTGGCGGCGGCGTCCGCCGAAATCCTCGGCGTGCCCTTCCACGGCCTTTTCCTCGCTGCCGATCTCGCTACCCGCGTCGCCCGCGTGAGCGGGCGCGGCCGCGACGCCTCCGATGCCGACGCCGCGGTCGCCCGGCGCCAGGAGACCTACGACCTCGGTGCGCTCGACTGGAGGCGCATCGACGCCTCCGGCACGCCGGAGGAAACCTTCGCCCGCGCGCGGGCGGTGACGGGGCAATGAGAATGGCCGATCACGCGCCAAGGAAATCCATCCGCTGCCGCGGCGACGTCACAGTCGGCGGCGCGGACACGGTACGCTAGGCACCATGGCCGTCGATCGCCGCAAAATCGCCGTTGCCACCGCCGGCTTCTGCACCTTCCTCACTCTCTATTCGCCGCAGGCGCTGCTGCCGGCGCTGGCGCATGAGTTCGGCGTCGGCGCCGCCGAGATCAGCGCAATCATGACCGCAAGCACGCTCGCCATCGCCTTGACCGCGCCGTTCACCGGCGCCGTTGCCGACGTGCTGGGGAGGAAGCGCGTCATCGCCGCTGCGATGCTGGCGGTGGTGGTGCCCTTAACCGGCGCGGCGCTCGCGCCGGACGTGCAGGCGCTCATCGCCTGGCGCTTTCTTCAAGGTCTGCTGCTGCCGCCGATCTTCGCGGTCACCGTTGCCTATATCGGCGATGAATGGCCGCCCGCGCAGGTGGCGGGCGTCGCCGGCATCTACATCGCGGGATCGAGTCTCGGCGGATTTTCCGGCCGCTTCGTTCCGGGCCTGCTCGGCGATCTCATCGGCTGGCGCGGCGCCTTCTTGGCGCTTGCGGCCGTGTCGTTGGCCGGCGCCGTCACGCTCGCGCTGTTGCTGCCCCGAGAGAAAGGCTTCGTTCGCTCGCAGGGGCTCTCCGCTTCGGCGCGGCAGATGCTGCGGCATCTCAAAGATCCGCAGCTTCTCGCCACCTACGGCATCGGCTTCGGCGTGCTGTTCAACTTCATCGCGGTGTTCACCTACGTGAGCTTCCATCTCGCCGCCGCGCCCTACCACTTTTCCTCGACGCTGCTGGGCGCGATTTTCTCAACCTATCTCATCGGCACCGTGATCTCGCCGATGACCGGTTGGATAATGGCCAGGCTCGGACGTCGGCGTTTCATCCTCGCAGTCATTGCCGCGTGGATGGGCGGCGCGGCGCTCATGCTCGCGCCGCCGATTCCGGCGATCATCGCGGGGCTGACGTTTTGCGCGGGGTGCGGCATGCTGTGCCAGACGATCTCGACCGGCTATGTCACCGAAATCGCGAAGGACGGGCGCTCGTCCGCCGTCGGCCTCTACGTGACCTCGTTCTATGTCGGCGGCAGCATGGGTGCCTTCCTGCCCGGGCTCGCCTGGGAGCGGGGCGGCTGGCCGGCCGCCATCGCCATGGTGGTGGCCATGCTCGCCGCCATGGCCGTGATTGCCGCGCTCGCCTATCGGGACGCGAGGGCTTAGGGTCAACCCCGACAAGGCCCAAAGAGGAAACGAATGACCGCGCCCAGCCGAAGCCATTTCGATTTTCTGCAATCGATCGACACCCCCACGGTATGCAACCTGATCGAGATCGTCGCGCCCGAGCGCCGCGGTTTTGGCTACACCGTCAAGCACCTGCATTGCCCGTTTCCCGAGCTTGCGCCCATCATCGGCTTCGCCAAGACGGTGACGTTCAAAGCCAAGGACGCGGTTCCGCTGGGGCAAGCCGGCTACATGCAAAAGCGGCTGGATTATCTCGACTATGTCGCCGGCCCGCCGCGGCCCAGCATCATGGTGATGGAGGATCTCGACGGCGAGCATGTCGGCTACGGCGCGTTCTGGGGCGAGGTGCAGTCGAACGTGCACAAGGCGCTCGGCTGCCTCGGCGTGGTCACCAACGGCTCGATCCGCGACATCCCGATGATCGCGCCGGGCTTTCAGATGCTGGCCGGCTCGATCGTTCCCTCCCACGCCTATGTCCACGTCGTCGATTTCGGCATCGACGTGAACGTGCACGGCATGGCGGTCAAGAGCGGCGACCTCGTGCACGCCGACCGCCACGGCGCGGTCGTGGTCCCGACCAACAAAATCGACGCCATGCAAGCGGCGCTCGACGGGCTTGCCGCGCGCGAGGCGAAGATCATCGCGGCGGCGAAGGCCGGCGGCGACGTCGCGGCCATCAAGGCGGCGATGAAGAGCTAGGACGGCGATGACCGCGCGTGCCACCCGGCAACAGGATCGCAACGTAACCAATCCGGCCTTCAGCAGCCGCAAACTGAAGCTTGGAACTTTCCAAACCAATCTCGACAGCGGCTGCGTAATGTCGGATCTCGAAGGCCGGCTCGACATCACCTGGCCGAATACGCTCGATCTCGCCAGGCTCGCCGAAGAGATGGATTTCGAGGCGCTGGTGCCGGTCGCGCGCTGGCATGGCTTCGGCGGCGCCACCAATCCGCAGGGCCGAGGCTTCGAGGCTTACACCTGGGCCGCCGGCATTGCGGCTTCGACCGCCAAGGCCGGCGTCTTCGCCACCTCGCATATCTCGCTCAATCACCCGATCGTTGCCGCCAAGCAGTCCACGGTCATCGACCATATTTCCGGCGGCCGTTACGCGCTCAACATCGTGACCGGATGGAACCAGCCGGAAATCGACATGTTCGGCAGCCCGATGATGGGACACGCCGAGCGTTACGCCTGCGCCGAGGAGTGGCTCGCCATCGTCAAGCGGCTATGGACCGAGGACGACGCGTTCGACCACGAGGGCAAGTTCTACAAGATCACCAAGGGTTACCTGCAACCGAAGCCGATCCAGCGACCGTATCCCGCCGTCATGAGCGCCGGCGCGTCCGAGCGCGGCCGCCACTTTGCGACCAAATACGCGGACTTGGTCTTTACGGTCATTCGCACCGGCGGACTCGAGGAGTGCCGCGCGCATGTGCAGGCCTACCACAGGCTCGCGCGGGAGGAATACGGCCGCGAGGTCCGGGTCTGGACGGTCGCCAATGTCGTGCAGGGCGAGACGGAAAAAGCGGCGCGCGATTTCTATCGCTACTACGTGCACGAGAAGGGCGACTGGGCGGCCGCCAAGAATATGATCGACACGTTCTCGCTCGAGATCAATGCGCGGGCGATCCCGGCCGAGCGGCTCAAGGCCTATCAAGAGGCCTTCATCGCCGGCTGGGGCGGATTCCCGCTGATCGGCACCAAGGAGCAGATCGTCGATGGATTGCAGGCCTTGTCGCGGGCCGGCCTCGACGGTGTTCTGCTGTGCTGGCCGCGCTTCGAACAGGGCATGCGCGAGTTTCGTGACGTCACCTATCCGCTCGTGCGGCAGGCGGGATTACGGGATTTCGGCTGAATCCGCGTTCCCGCGCGGCCGGCCGGACGGCAACCGCTTCGGCGATGACGCGAGGTGCAACATGGACACTCACCACGACTTCGATCTTTGGCACGCGCTTTACCGCCTCGAGGCGAGATATTGGCATGAGGTCGATTGCAACGGCGGGCATCGCGCCCATGAATATTACCTGCCCGACGGCGTAATGGTGGTGGGTCACAATCGGTTTGAGGGACGTGAAAAAATTCGCGAATTCTACGCGTGGCGTGAACGCCAGGCCACGACCGCCATCAGCAGCGTGAAGACCACGCGCCATCTGATCAACAATCTATTGGTCGAAGCGAGCGAGGCGCACCGCGCGAAGGTGTTGGGCATCGTCAGCTTCTACGGCGCCTCCATCCGCGCGCCGGCGCCGCAGTCCAAACCGCCGATGCTGATCGCGGACTTGATCGCCGAATGCGTGTTGGATGGCACTAATGGGTGGCAATTCCAATCGCACCTGTTGCAGCCGGTATTCATGAGTCACGAGGCGCCGCCGTCGATCGCGATCGACGCACGCCGCTAGGCCGCCCGGCGCATTCGCCTTTCGAAGTGGACCCGACTGGATCGGCATGACGGCATTGGCACGATCCTGCCGAGCCCGCTTTGCCTCGCAACGCGCTCCAGGCTAAGGGTGGTGCGATGAAGGACGCCCGCGGCCTGGATGTCACCGGCAATGACGCCGCTGCCGTCGCGGCGGCGGGCGACTTCGCCGCGCGCTTGCTGCGTCTCGATCAGGGCGTCGAGGCCATTCTCGACGCCGCAAAGCGCTGGCCCGACACGCCGATCGTTCAACTCTACGCCGCGGCGTTCTGGCTCTACGGCCAGACCGACGGCGCCCTCGCGAACGCGGCCGCTCACCTGCGCGCATGTGACGCGCTCACGATGAACGCGCGCGAGCGCGCGCTCCATCGGGCGCTCACGCTCTGGCATGGCAACGACAATCTGCGCGCGGTCGAGGCGCTGGAGGCGATCACCACCGAGTGGCCGAGCGATCTCTTGACCGCCAAGATCGCGGAGTTCCTCTATTACGTGCTCGGCCAGCAATACATGGGCCCGCGATTTCGCGCGCACATGCGCCGTCTCGAAGGCGCCGCGCACGCGGGCGATCCGGATTTTCTCGCGATGGCGGCGTTCGCCAGCGAGCTGTGTGGCGACTACGTCGCCGCCGAAGCGCTCGCGGAACGCGCGCTCGGCATCGAGCCGAGGAACCCATGGGCGCAGCACGCCCTCTCCCACGTCCTCATCCGCCAAGGCCGCGTGGGGGAAGGTCTTGCGCGCCTGGAAGCCTTCCTCCCGCTGCTGGCGACCTGCGGACGGCCGATCCATTGTCACGACGCCTGGCACCTTGCGCTGCTGCATCTCGAAGAGCTCGACGTGGCCGCAGCGATGCGCGTCTTTAAGGCGCACATCTGGGGCATCACCCCGGACTTCGTGGTCGAGCAACTCGACGCCATCGCGTTGCTTTGGCGCATCGAGATGGCCGCCGGCCCCACGGATGCGGAATGGCCTGCGATCGCCGAGCATATTGCTCCGCGGGCGGTCGAGACCTTCATGCCGTTCATGAACGCGCACTACGTCTATGCGCTCGCGCGCGCCGGCCGGGCTGATGCGGTCGAAGCGGTGCTCGCTCGTGCGCGCGTGCGCAGCGATGCCAACGACGAGGAAGCGAAACGGGTATGGGCGCCAGTGGGACGCGCGGTGATCGAGGCGGCGGCCGCCTTCGGCGCCGGCAATCGCGCGCGCGCCGCCGCATTGCTCGATCCGGTCATGCCGATGATGACAGCGATCGGCGGCAGCGACGCCCAAGACGACCTGTTTCGGCAGACTTATCTGCGCAGCCTGCAGGCCGCGGGACGCCGCGCCGATGCCAAGGCGTATTTCCAGGCCATCACCGCCGATAAATCGCCCACGGCGCTCGACCGCGCGCTGGCGAATTGACCGCCAAGGTCGAGGCTTGCGCCGCCCTACCCCGCCAAAGATAGACCTGTTGCGGTTGTCATCGCCCGTGCGCGTGAAGGATTGAGTCTACCAGCGGACCGCGTGCAGGGCGGATCAGGCTTGCGGCTGCGGCTCGAGGCCGCCGGTTTCGGGGCGCGGGCGCGGCTTGCCGGCCGGCGGCACGGCCGAACCGCGCGGCGTCGCCGGCTCGATCACGGATTCGCGCGCCGGCCGCTTGCCGGCGAGCAGATCCTTGATCTCGTCGCCGGTCAGCGTCTCGAATTCGAGCAGCCCCTTGGCCAAGGTTTCGAGATCGGCGCGCTTCTCCTCGAGAATGCGCTGCGCCTCGGCGTAGCCGGCCTCGACCAGGCGCTTGATCTCGCCGTCGATCTTGCGGCTCGTTTCCTCCGAGACGTTCTGCTGGCGCGCCACCTGGTAGCCCAGGAACACCTCGTCCTGGTTCTCGCCATAGGCGACGGTGCCGAGCGTTTCGGAGAGGCCCCAGCGCGTCACCATCATGCGCGCGAGCTTGGTCGCCTGTTCGATGTCGGACGCGGCGCCCGAGGTGACCTTCTGCTTGCCGAACACGAGCTCCTCGGCCACGCGTCCCCCCATCATGATGGCCAATCGCGAGGTCATCTGCTCGAGGCTCATGGAGAGCTTGTCGCGCTCCGGCAACTGCATGACCATGCCGAGCGCGCGGCCGCGCGGGATGATGGTGGCCTTGTGCACGGGATCGGTCGCCTGCACGTTGAGCGCGACGATGGCGTGGCCGCCCTCGTGATAGGCGGTCAGGAGCTTTTCCTCCTCCGTCATCACCAGCGATTTGCGCTCGGCGCCCATCATCACCTTGTCTTTGGCGTCTTCGAACTCGATCTGCGTGACCATGCGCTTGTTGCGCCGGGCCGCCATCAAGGCCGCCTCGTTGACGAGGTTCATGAGATCGGCGCCGGAAAAGCCGGGCGTACCGCGGGCGGTCGTCTTGAGATTGACATCTGGCGCCAGCGGAACTTTGCGTACGTGGACCTTGAGGATCTGCTCGCGGCCGACCACGTCCGGATTGGGCACGATCACCTGACGGTCGAAGCGGCCCGGCCGCAGCAGCGCCGGGTCGAGCACGTCGGGACGGTTGGTCGCGGCGATCAGGATGATGCCCTCGTTCGCCTCGAAGCCGTCCATCTCGACCAGCAGCTGATTGAGCGTCTGCTCGCGCTCGTCGTTGCCGCCGCCGAGACCGGCGCCGCGATGGCGACCCACCGCGTCGATCTCGTCGATGAAGATGATGCAGGGCGCGTTCTTCTTCGCCTGCTCGAACATGTCGCGCACGCGCGAGGCGCCGACGCCGACGAACATCTCGACGAAATCGGAACCCGAAATGGTGAAGAACGGCACGTTGGCTTCGCCCGCGATGGCGCGCGCGAGCAGCGTCTTGCCGGTCCCCGGCGGGCCGACCAGCAGCACGCCGCGCGGGATGCGTCCGCCGAGCCGTTGGAACTTTCCCGGGTCGCGCAGGAACTCGACGATCTCCTGCAGGTCTTGCTTGGCCTCGTCGACGCCGGCCACGTCCTCGAAGGTGACGCGGCCGTGAGCTTCGGTCAGGAGCTTGGCGCGGCTCTTGCCGAAGCCCAATGCTTTGCCACCTGCTCCTTGCATTTGCCGCGACAGAAAAATCCACACCCCGATGAGCGCAATGAAGGGAAGCCACGAGACCAGGAGCGACACGAACCACGGCACATCGTTCTGCTGCGGACGGGCGGTGATCGACACGCCCTTGCCGTAGAGCCGCTGGATCAAGCTGGGATCGTTCGGCGCGTAGGTCTGGAAGCTGCGGCCGTCGGTGAAGGTGCCGTGGATTTCCGGGCCCTGGATCAAAACGTCGCGCACCCGACCCTGATCGACTTCATTCAACAGTTGCGAGAAGGAAATATCCTGCGACGTGGTGCGCTGGCCCGGGTTCTGGAACAGGGTGAACAGCGCGAGCAGCAAGAGAACGATGATCACCCAAAGGGCGAAGTTGCGCAGGTTGGCGTTCATCCCATGTCCTTCACGGCCGTTGGAAGGTCCGCAGCCCGTTCGTACGGCAACTTATAGGCCGATTCACGGCCATCCGGGTACAATTTAAGTGCCGCGGGGACCTCTGCCAAGGGAACCAAGTTAATTCCCTGGGCCGTTCCAGCGGGCTTTGCAGGTGACACGGTTGTGACATTTGCCTGCAATTGAGGCAGGCGGGCGCCTTCTGCGCGCCGGAGCGCGCTCGACCACGAGCTTCATCGGGGTCAAAGTCACCAGCGCTCCCCCCAATGTGCGGCGCAAACGCAATGTTTTGCCCGCACCTGCGCGCTCGAGCGCCTCGTAGAGCATCTCGAGCTTGCCCAGTCGGATGGTTCCCTCGTCGCCGGCGCGTGCGATCGCTCGGCCGATGAGGCGCAACGCCACTTCCGCGGGCAGGCGGAAAAATTTTTCCACGTCGAAGACGATCGGACCCCGATCGGACCACGGCCACGGGGACAACGCCGCCATCGCGTCGTCGACCGCCATTTCGATCGCCGCCTCCGCGCGCCGCAGCCGCCCCGCAAGGCGCGCGAGCCGGCGCGCGTCTAGCCCCTCGCGCGCGAGCGCGGGCATCACCTCGCGCAGACGCGGGCGGGTGAAGCGCGGATCGCGGTTCGATGCATCGTCGGCAAATGCGATCTCGGCGCGCGCGAGCGTCGCAACGAGCCGTGCTTTTGGAATCTCGAGCAGCGGTCGCACCAGCATGATCTCCTGCGTGCCGTTCGCGGGCAGCGGAGATGAGCGCGCCATGGCGCCCAACCCGCCGAGACCGCTGCCGCGGCTCATGCGCAGCAGCACGGTCTCGGCCTGATCATCAAGCGTATGCGCGGTGACGATGGCGCCGGCCTTGACCGACCTGGCAGCCGCCGCAAGCAGCCGGTAGCGCGCCGCGCGCGCCGCCTCCTGCAATCCGCTTGCCGGCTTCTTGCCCAGCCAGCGCACGGTGCGATGGGGCACGCCGAGCCGGCGTGCGAACTCCTTGACCGCGCGCGCCTCGCCGGCGGAGGCAGGCCGCAAGCCGTGGTCGACCGTGACCGCGATGAGCTTTGGCCCGCGCTTGAGCGCGCCGCGCCAGCGCGCCATCAGCATCAGCAGCGCCGTCGAGTCGGGACCGCCGGAGACGGCGAGGACGAGGGCACGAACGCGGGCGAGCGGAGCAAACAACGCCTTCGCCTCGGCGGCGGAGACCGGCGCCGCATCGTCAGCAGCGGACACGCTTCTGTTCTCGCTCGACCCCCTGCCTCACCGCGGCCGACGCGCGCGGAAATTTGCGCAGGACTTCTCCGAGCGACGCGCAGGCCGCCTCCTTCTCGCCGAGCGCGGCAAGCGACTGTCCGAGGCGCAGAAGCGCATCGGGCGCCTTGGCAGTGGATTCGTATTTGGTCGAGACGTTGAGGAAGGCTTCCGCCGCGTCGCGGAAGCGGTGGCGCTGGAACATGCTTTCGCCGAGCCAATAGGTGGCATCGCCCGCGAGCCGATCATTGGGATATTTGCCTAAGAAGCTGTGGAAGGCGTCTTCGGCGAGCGCGTAGTCTTTGCGCAGCACATAGCCATAAGCGAGATCGTATTCGTCGCGCGGGGTTTGCGAGGGCGCGAGCGTGGCGAGCGCGCCGCCGGCAGTGGGGTTCTGCGGCGATTGCCCCGGCTGCGCGCCGCTTGGCGGCCCCATAGTTGCGAGATCGAGCGGCGCGGCCGCGCCGCGGCCGCCGGGAGCGCCGATCGGCGGCTCGCCCGCATCGGCGCCCACGATGGGCGCCCCGCCGGGCGGATTGACCGCGCCGAGCGTGTGGGGCGCGCCGGGCGCATTCGGATTCTGGGCGGGATCGAACGCATCTCCACGCCGGCCGGGCGTTGCGGTCGGAGACGACGGCGCTGGCAGGTTCTGCGGGCGCGATTGCGCCGCTCCCCGCGGCACGCCCTCTTCCTGCATGCGGCGGACCTGGCCCTCGAGCTGCTGATTGCGAAATTGCAGCTGCTCGATCGCCCCGGTCATCTGCCGAATCTGAGTTTCGAGGCGCTCGAGCCGCAGCACGAGATCGGAGCTTTGCGCCGTGCGCTCTGCGCCCGCGCCTGCGCCCGGCGCGCTGCCGCCCATGCGCTCACTTCCGTTGAAAATGCCAAACAAACCGAACGGCCGTTCGGTCTCCTGCGCCCAAGCCCGGCACAGAACGGGGTCCGCCGCCGTCATCGCCGCGAAGATGAGCGCGGATGCCGTCGTCACACGAAGGGCGAAGCGTGCCATGGCGGTCTTGCTGTGTTGGAACCCTGGAATACCATACGAATCCCTGCGTCCAAATTGTGACTGACGCCGCGTTAATAAATTCCACAATGCAACGACCGCGCTGTGGCGGCTTGAACGCGGCCGGCTATTCGGCCGGCGTGCCCGCCGGCGAGAGGCCCTTGTGCCCCTTGCGCCATTCCTGGAACCGCTGCACCACCGCGAAGAACGGCGGCACGAACAGCACCGCCAGGCAGGTCGACGCGATCATCCCGGTGAACACCGTGATGCCGATCGACACGCGTGCGCTGGCGCCGGCGCCGCTCGCGAGCACGAGCGGCACGACGCCGAGGATGAAGGCGAGCGAGGTCATCACGATCGGGCGCAAGCGCGAGCGCGCCGCCTCGGTCGCCGCCTCGAAGACTTACGGCCGCCGCAGCGCGTCGCGCGACCTCGCGCAGCGAAGGTACGATCCCGCGTTTGAAAGTGGAAGCCGGTTTTGACGGCTCAAAACACAACCGGCGCCCGAAGGCGCCGGCTGTCCCCTTCCCCCGTGTTGCCGTCGTTCAGGAGCTGGTACTGAGCACCGTGACCGCGCGACGGTTCTGCGACCAGCATGAAATGTCGTTGCACACCGCGACCGGGCGTTCCTTGCCGTAGGAAATCGTGCGCATGCGTTGCGGGTGAACGCCGCGCGACGCGAGATAGTCGCGCACCGTCTGCGCGCGCCGGGCGCCGAGCGCGATGTTGTACTCGCGCGTGCCCCGCTCATCGGCATGGCCTTCGATGGTGAAGGTGTATTGGTTGTAGATCTGCAGCCACTGCGCCTGCTTCTCCAGCGTCGCGATCGACTGCGACGTAAGCTCCGAAGAATCGGATTCGAAGAAAACGCGGTCGCCGACATTGACCACGAAATCCTGCTGACTGCCGGGCGGCGCGCTGCCACCGGCCTGCGGATCATTGGGCCTGTTCGCGCAAGCGGCCGCGGCAAGCGCCAACGCCAAAATGCCGGCGAACTTTGTCGCGCGGACGACGCGCACAACGACATTCGTCATTCCGCTGCCTCCATGGTTGCGTCGTTACCGCACATGCCGCAGGTCTAGCAGGTGCATGGTTAAGCGAAGGTTCTTGTCGAGCTTGATCCGGTGTTGCCCGGATTGCTCAATTTCGAGAAAAGAGCGGAAAACCCCCTCCGGTGGTTAATGCCCGGTGAATGCGGCGCCTTCTCGACCCCCCACGAGTTCCATTTCAGCGCCCGATATGCAGTAGCGTGTTACTGCAACAGCGGCGACCAAGCAGGATCGGACGCGTAGCTCGGCGTCTTCAACACTTGCTCGTTACGGCCGGTCACATCCACCGTGTAGAGCATCGGCCCGGCGTTCCCGCCGGGGTCGCGGAAGAACATGATCACGCGCCCGTTCGGCGCCCAGGTCGGTCCTTCGTTGTGATAGCCCTCGGTGAGAATGCGCTCGCCCGATCCGTCCGCGCGCATGATGCCGATGGCGAACTTGCTCTCCGTCTGCTTGGTGAAGGCGATGTAGTCGCCGCGCGGCGACCATACCGGCGTCGAATAGGCGCCGTCGCCAAAGCTGATGCGTTGCGCATCGCCGCCGTTCGCCGCCATGACGTAGATCTGCTGCTTTCCGCCGCGGTCCGACTCGAAGCTGATGCGCGTGCCGTCGGGCGAATAGGAGGGCGCGGTGTCGATGACCTGCGTATCGGTCAAGCGCGTCGTCGCTTTCGAGCGCAAGTCCATCACGAACAGATTGGAATTGCCGCCGCGTTGCAAACTGAAGATCACGCGCTGGCCGTCGGGCGAGAAGCGCGGGCTGAAGGTCATGCCCGGGAAGTTGCTGACGA
>Ga0306925_10000707_pt1 | contig 25299 bp, 26 predicted proteins | sample flu12Cox44000176_FD_203755 | JGI IMG/M metagenome (GOLD analysis project Ga0306925, IMG submission 203755) | Lab enrichment of tropical soil microbial communities from Luquillo Experimental Forest, Puerto Rico - flux8day.12C.oxic.44.000.176 (v2)... | ecosystem: Environmental > Terrestrial >... | reverse complement strand
TTCCACGGTGGGGGCTTTCATGGTGGGTTCCACGGTGGCGGGATTGGCCCAGGCGCCGCGGTTGGTATTGGGTTAGGCGCCTTCGCGCTCGGCGCGGCCACGGCGCCGTGGTGGGGTCCCGGGTGGGGTTACGGCTATCCCGGGTGGGATTACGGTTACGGCTATCCCGGCTGGGGTTACGGCTATCCCTATTCAGGCCCGTCGTATTACGGCTCAGGCCCGTCGTATTACGGCTCAGGCCCGTCGTATTACGGCTCAGGCCCGTCGTATTACGGCTCAGGCCCGTCGTATTACGGCTCAGGCCCGTCGTATTACGGTTCAGGCCCGTCGTCTTACGGTTCAGGCCCGTCGTCTTACGGCTATGCGCCCGCCGCTAGTTATCCGGCCTATGGCTATGGGTACGGCGCGCAGCCCAATGGCAACGGGTACGCCTCGCAGCCCCAGTACTGGTGCTCGAGCCCGGCCGGCTATTACCCGGATGTGACGCAATGTCCCGGCGGGTGGCGGCCGTACTAGGGGTTCATCCCCGCGTGTGCGGGGAACAACCGTTCGACTAGGCTCAAGGGACGCAGGCGGGCTCGGGTCCCAGGTGCCAGCCAGCCCGTTCCCGGTGCTCAGGCGTACATGCAATTTTCCAGGGCCCTGGCGGCGAGCCGGATTTTCCCGTAGCGCGAGGACCTTCGCCCGCTCCTTGGAGGTAGAGTCGTTTTTTCCATTGGTGCCATCGACATCATCTCCCCTCCTGCAGCAGCCGCGCGGTTTTGAGAATTAATGTCGCGGTGAGCACGACGGATGTGGGACGAGGTGTGGGGTAACCCGGACGTCTTTCATCTATCTCGTTGGTAATTATGGAGTATCTCTGACCGTTGGGCGGAGGATGCTTCCGCCGTCAGCCCAAGCACGACCAGGTGCGCATGGGTCCGCCTAGCCAAGACGCGCGGCCGACGTGCGGTTACTCAGAGATGTCGCCGGGATCGATCTCGATCACACGCTCGCCGCGCCGGATCGCCGCAACCCGCTGCATCAGCCGATTAACAACGCTGTCGTCCGCCCGCGGCGCCAGCTCCGCCACCTTGATCCGAACCGCCGCAGTCTGGGTCGATTGGGCCACCCGCTCCTTCATTTTGAGCATCACAAGGTCGCCCCAATCGACAGCCCGACTCAGTACCTCGTGGTTGAAGTTGAGCGACTTGCGGAAGTTTGACGCGAACGCCTCGGCGTCGGTCATTTCCGCCACCGGCTTCTCCGGTATCGCCGAGAGCTCCTTCAACGCCATCTCAATCTCCTTCTGCACCATCCTCTCTCGCCGCGCCCCTCGCGGGTCCGGCGATCGCACCCGACCCCCAACCCCAGGCTTGCGGCCGCCCGGGATCTTCTCAATGAATCCCTGGGCCCTGGCAAGCCGCATGCGCTCCAGCCAGCGGCGGCGGCCCTCGATCGCAGCGGCTCTAGTGTTCGGATGCTGCGGAATGCCCGGCGGGCGCCCAGCGCGTTCGCCATGCCAATGACATCGGAGGCGGCCCGGCGCCGGAATACGACGGCACCGGCCACCGTGGCGTGTTTTCGCTCCACATGTTCTATCTCCGAGCGTCATACTCTTGGTCCAGGTCGGTCAGGGCTGGTCCAGGGTTAGGATTTTGCCTGGACCAAATGACATCGGAGGCGGCCCGGCGCCGGAATACGACGGCACCGGCCACCGTGGCGTGTTTTCGCTCCACATGTTCTATCTCCGAGCGTCATACTCTTGGTCCAGGTCGGTCAGGGCTGGTCCAGGGTTAGGATTTTGCCTGGACCAGGGCTCCCGGCCTCTAAAGTGGGGGTATTCATGGGATTTAGATAAAACGTGCGGGTATGTGGGAGGTTTTGGCCCCTTTGGGCCCGCTGGTCCAGGCAGATTCACCATTTTGACCTCTATATATACGTACCGTACTTTTCCGTACGCGATAAATATAGGGAAAAGTCTGGACCAACTGGACCGCGCTTTAATTTCTGCGAAATTTGCATGGACCAGATGGTGGACCACGGGTGGACCACGGGGTGTTTTTCCTGGACCCGATCAATCTGTGGGTTTTTGTCCGCCAAAACAGCGTCGCATCGTTGTCATGTTCCGTGTTTTGGCTGGGGTTCGTGCTAGTTGGGTGAGGTAGCGTCCACCGTCTCAATCCGAAATGTTCAGTCTAGAGGATCCCAAGGGGTGAGGCTTATCGCGGCGGCGCTTGCTGCGGCCCTTCTGTCGTTGTCTCCGGCCAACGCCGAGGAGCAGTCGAACTGCGTTACCGCGCTTCGAGTGCTGTGGGGGGATGGGGTGCACGACGACACGGCGGCGCTGAACGCGTGGTTTCGCGGCGAACAGGTGCTTGGGCGGAGACGCATGAGCCGGTCGGCGCCGAAATCGCGGATCGCTCGTTTCTGCTGAACTCGACGGTTTATATCCGGGGCGGCACCGGGCTGCAGCTCGAGCATTTCCGCGTGATCTGGCTTTGGCGGAATGAGATCGTGTCGGGCGGCACGATCGTGACTGGCGGCGATCCCGATGTGGAGCCCCGCACCGAAGGTATTACGATGGTTGGTGCTGACCCCGACGAGGGTGTCCCTTTCAAAACCCCGGATCCGGAACCGCGCGAGCATGGTATTCCGCGGCATTGCCTGACGTCATAGCTTTCCTGCAAAGCCGTAGATCCGGCTCACTCGGCCGCCGCCGCATTGGTCAGGAGAGTACGGAACCAGGATTGTGCCTGGTCGCCGGCGGCGCGGCGGTGCCAGGCCATCGACACGGTCGTCGCGAAGTCGATCGGTAGCGGCGTGATCGCGATCGCGGCGTTCGTGGCGATCTGCTCGGCCACGCGGCGCGGCACTGTCGCGATCAGGTCGGAGCCGGCAAGCGCCGCCGGCACCGCCAGATAGGTCGCAACCAGCAGCGCGATCCGCCGCTTCAGCCCGAAATCGACGAGGATGCGGTCGAGCGCGCCCGTGGTGTCGCCGCGCGGCGACACCAGTACATGGTTCTGCGCCGCATACGCTTCGAGCGACATCGGCCGGACCGCGACCGGATGCTCTTGCCGCGCGACAACGACAAACGGATCACGCAGCAGCACTGTCGCTTCAATATAAGCTGGCAGGTTGGCGACAAATGCGACTGCGACGTCGATCGCGCCGCGCTCGAGCTGCTCGACGATCTCACGGCCGGTCGCCGGCAGCAGGCGTAACGTCGCGCTCGGCGCCTCGCGGGCAAAGGCGTGAGCGAGCGGCCCGACAAGCGCGATCTCGGCGTATTCGGCCATGCCGGCGGTGAATATCGCCGCGCTCGTGGCCGGGTCGAACCCGGCGCCGAGGCGCAGCGCCGCCTCGATATGCTCGATCGCCGCGGTGACCAGCGGGGCGATCTCCCGCGCTCGCGCTGTTGGCTCCATGCCTATCGTCGTGCGCACGAACAACTCGTCGGCGAAAAGACCCCTGAGGCGCGATAAGGCGTGGCTCATCGCCGGCTGCGACAGGCCGATGCGGCCGGCGGCGCGGGTCACCGCACGCTCGGTCATCAGCGCGTTGAACGCCTTCAGCAGGTTCAGGTCGACTGCACGAATATCCATAGAGCGAATGATTATCATACAAACAATCGATTTTATAGATCGACGGTCTTGTCGCTATATGTCCACTGTCCTTGACCATGGAGTGACCTGCGATGCCGCAAGAACTAGCACCGCGCCTCAGTCATGTCGGGCTTTATGTCAGCGACGTGCCAAAGATGATCGACTTCTACACAAAGGTTCTCGGCTTTGTTGTCAGCGACGGGGCGCCCGACGGCCGCATCACGTTCCTGTCGCGCAATCCCAGCGACCATCACCAGGTTGTCTTGGTGCGCGGCCGCACTACCGATACCGAGACCCCGATGGTGCAGCAGGTCTCGTTCAATGTTGGCAATCTCGCCGCGGTTCAGCGCGCCTATCGCAAGGTGACCGACGCCGGTTGCCAGGGTATCCGCCCGATCAGCCACGGCAACGCGTGGTCGGTCTATTTCCAGGACCCCGAGGGCAACCAGATCGAGATGTTCTGCGACACACCGTGGTACGTGCCGCAGCCCTGCGGCTTCAAGATCGATCTCGATCAGAGCGAGGACGATGTGTACCGCGCTACCGAAGCCTATTGCCGCGAACAGCCCGGCTTCAAGCCAATGGAAGAATGGCGCGCCGAGATCGGCAAGAAGATCGCCGCGCAACTGGAAGCATGACTGGGACATCAATCAGGAGAAAAAGGTAATGAGCGAAATCAGAGGGTTCCACGCCCACGTCTACTACGATGGCGACACCAAGCCGAAGGCGGCGCAGCTGCGCGAGACGCTGCTCGCCAAGTTCAAGGCCGAGCCGGGCGCGTTCAGCGACGAACCCATTGGTCCGCACCCGATCTCGCAATTCAACGTGATTTTCGAGACGTCGGAGTTCCAGAACATTGTGCCATGGCTGATGCTCAACCGCGACGGCCTCGACGTGCTGGTGCACCCGCTGACCAAAAGCTCGTATGACGACCACAGCAAGAACGCGCTGTGGCTCGGTACGCCGGTGCCGATGCGGCTCGAGATTCTGCGTCCACAATACAGAGAAAGCCTGCTGCCGAGCTCCCAGCGGAACTAGTTAGCTTGGCGCCAGGATGCTGTCTGGCGATGTGCGCCGCGACGGTGGTCTTACCGATACCGGCGAGACCGAAAACTGCAAAGGAGAAGCCGTGGTCGATGGCGTCTTCGATGGCATCGACCACGGCTTGTTGTTGGGCTGTTAAAATCACGCCTGTTCTCGGCGTTGAGCCGCCAGCTCATATTCGAGGATCTGCCGATAATGAGCGGCGTTGTATTCGTGTCCGTCGACACGATGCCACCGCTCATTCCAGGCGATGAGGCACAAGAGGCGGTCGGAATGGACTCGTGCGACAACTTCGTTTGATCGCGCGTAGTCGTAGGTTCGCTCGTCGGAGCGAACGAGGGTGTCGCAGCCTGCACATCTGGCGAGATCTATGCTGCGCCAGAATGCCTCGATGGCGAGTTGACGCTGCCGCTTTGCATAACGAAACAGGCAGTCGTAATTATTGAAATGAATGGTCTCGCTGTCAGTAAGGTTGAGCATTGCCGCAGTGTCGATCGGCCGATTGCAGCCAGCGCACATGACACCGGGTTGGATTGTGGGAGGCGGCGCAGCTGTTGCCTTCTCGATGGGGGCGGGCGGCGCCTCGCCATTGGCGTCGGCTAGCGGATCAGACCAAGTAGGCAGTGGCATGGGCGGCCCCCTCTACGGCGACTGCAATCGCAGGCCGCGGTAATGTCGCGGACGTTTGTTGTCTTGATTGCTGTCGCTGGGCGCGGTCCCGTCGTCTTGGATTTCGCCTTGACTCCCCACGTCCGCCCGGGGCCGGTAGTCATCGAGCCCGGGGAACGCCGCTCGCAGCTTTGCGCCGAACGTTTTTTGTGTAATCGAGGGGAAACCTCTTGTTGTGCGCCATGAGCAGTGGTCCTCATAGAGATAAGTTTTTCGGATGAAATAGTTGGGATTGAAATCGCAGCGTTCATCGAGGTAGTTCTTAACGACCGCGACGAGATCTTGAAGGTCATCGGCATATCCCTGCGCCGATTTGGGCTGGTTGATCTTTCCGCCGCTTTTGCCAAAGAGCGCCTGCCACCCGGCGACAGCCCAGACGGCAATGCCGGGTAGTTCGCGCAATAGCTTTGTCGTGAGCTCTTGATCCTCCTTGCCGAGAAAGCTGCTAATCAGGCGCAATACGATAAACCGGGAAGCGATGCCGGCGCTGTCGTCGGTCATCGTTGGCAGTTCCGTGCAAAGCACCAGGAATTTGATTGTCAGTTTCCCGATCCAGTCCGGTTTGTTTTTGCGCTCGACGGTTACCTGGTCTTCGCCGGTGATGCTGAGAAGGTGCTCGGCGATGGCGACGGGATCGGTATCCCATCCCACTCGCGCATCGCCAATCAACGCGAGGGTTTTGCCGATCAGCGATTGGCGGCCGAACTGGCGCGAGAGACCCGACAGCGTAGGGGATGCAGTATTGGCGCTGGTGACAAGCGCACCCAATACCCGGCCGATCGTGCCTTTTCCCGAGCGGGGCGGGCCGATGATCATAAAGGCTTTCTGCAGCCTCGTTTCAGGAGTCAAACAATAGCCGAAGATCTGCTGCAGCGTATTGATCGATTCGGAATCGTCAGGCCAGAGCTGCTGTAAGAAATCGAACCAATGGCTTGGCTTTTCGGCGTTTTCGTCCCACGCAACCCCCAGAGCCGTGAGATTGAAGAATTCTGGGGTCGGCGAAATCAATTCGAGTGTCGGCAGGTGGAGAAGTCCATTCTTGAACGCGACAATTTCTTTCGAATGCGGTCGTTTTGGGTCATCGCCTAGCCAGACTGGCGGCTCGATTTCGTCGGCGATTAGCGCGAGGGCGCGAAGTGCGGAGAGGACCTCAGTTACAAGTTTGATATTGGGCTGTACGGGCTCGATCCCGTTACCTTGTTTTGCGGGGCGGAAGCATCCGGCGAGATATTCATAAAGTTCGGCGCGCAGGGGTTCTTCGCCATTGTCGGACCATGAGCTGCCGTTCCATTGATAAAACCCGCCGCGGTGTCGGATGAGTTTGGCGCGTCGCGGATCACCGTAGGTGTGATCAAGGAAAATTTGCGCAATGACGAGGGGCGCGCTAGGGCTGATGACGACGACGCCAGCTGGCGGATTACGAAGTTTGCGAGACTTCTTGCCGAGATGCACGACATTGTCGCCGTCATCGTCAGGCGGCATGACCGACCCCCCGCGAAAGCAGAACGTCATTCCAATCGGTGCCGATGATTGGCGGCATATCGATGCGCACGCGCCGGCCTTCGAAGACCCATTTCCGGGCGGCGGCGACGGCGGCCTTCCAGCCGGTGCCGTTGCGGTCGTTATCAGCCGCGATCACGATGCGACGCGCTTCCGGCGGCAACACCAAGTTCTTGATGCCGTTCGCGGATAACGCAGCCCAGCCCGGGAGACCGTACAGCTGCATGTAGCTGAGGGTCGACTCGATGCCTTCGCCGACGACCAGCTCGACGCGAGGGTTTACGGCCCCGAGCCGGACCGCACCGCCGCTGGCCACCCCAAGGAACAGGCGCGGCTGGCGGAACGAGGCCTTTTGGCTGCCATCGGCCGCGAGAAAGGTTCGGGTGGCGCCAATGATGCCGAGTTCGACGTGCTCGATCACGCCGATCATCAAGGGGCGTTGCCCGCCCTCAGGATGCCTCATCAGGCCGTGCCACATGATCGACGCTGGCAGCTCGCTCGGATCGGTCACGCGGCTGCGAAGATATCGTGCGATCTGGCCGGTTGTGTTCCAGGACAGGCATTCGTTGGCGATGAAGTCGCGGGCCTCAGCGACCCGGCGGCGTGTCTCTGCCTCTTCCTTGGCGCGCCGCTGCGCTGCTTGATGGGGATCTTCGGGCTCGCCGAGCTCACCGTTGAGCAGCCGCAGACGTTCAAGCTCGGCGAGGATGTCGGTGCGGCGGCACAACTTGAAACAATTCACCGCGAGCCCGCCAACAACGTCTTTAATACCGAGTTTCGCCTCGCCGCAGCACACCGGGCAGTTGCACTGATACCACCCGCGACAGGGCTGCCCGGTGCCGCCGAGAGTTCGGGCAATTGACGCTGCGCTCAAGCGGTGTCTCCGGCAATCAGCTTGATGGCAGCGAGGGCGGCGTCCTTGAACCGGCGCTCGACGTCCTTGTCGGTGAACTCGATCAGAACCGCGAATTGGCGATTACCGTCCCTGTCGAGCCATTCGCGTGAAGGGAGTGCGATCCACTCGGAGTCGCCCTTGACATGCCACATAACGCCGTGGACCTTCACCGCCCATTTCGGTACCTCGATATCAGCCGTGGCCTTCAACGTGTTCTTGTTGATCAGTCGGCAATTCGAGGCGACGACACCTGGTCGTGGCGCGAGATATGCACTGCCGCGCTCCGCCTCGGTCTGGGGCCGCGGGTCATTGGACGCCCCCATCGCGCCGCGACCAGACGAGGCGTGGACCGATTGCCCGAGTCTGGCGCGGCGGAGCACGGCACCCTCGAGCGTGGCGCAGATGCCGAGCTCATCGCCGATTTCAGCGAGGACGACGGCAAATTCGCTCGGGTTGCGGCCGATCAATAAGTCGACATCGCCGGCGAAGCGGCGATCGAGGGACGAGGCGCCACACGGGGGCGCTTGAACCCGGTCGCGGGCCGCGATATATGAGCCCTGGTTGCCGGTTGCCGAAATTGCTGTTTTGGAAGGCGCCGCTTTGCTGGGGCGGCGCTTTTCATTTAAGGGCGCGGCTCTCCCTTCCGGCCGTGGCGGGCCGACGCCATACAGTGTGCTCATATCTGAGTCTCATCGCGGCTTCCGGGTTGGGCTCCTCCTGCGCTGCCGCGGTGGGGCGACCCCGATCAGCAGAGCCGGCGCTCCACGAGCCCTTCCGGCGCGTGGCGCGGGACGCTCAGCTGGCCGCCGGGCAACGACCGCAGCCGGCGCGCCGCGAGGCGCTCTGTCGCGCGGCGTCGACTCTGTGGGGCGCTTGGCGCGGACTGGCGGGCGCGGGTGCTTATGAATCGTCACGGTGCGGTCCAAAATCTCCAAGCTCGCTCCCCTCCACGGGTCTGAGCGATATTTGGCTTTACGAAACTATTTCTCCGAAAGAGAAACGATCATGGCGCCGCATCAGGGCGGCGTAGTTTACGCGAGCTGTTGCGTTGACCGGCTGTTGGCTTGTGCGGCGCGGGCTTTGCCTGACCGAGACGGTGATAATAAAAATCCGCCGGAGTCACCGCACCAGCGGTGCGCTCGAAAATTTTGCGCATCGCAGCCGGCCTCGGGATGTGAGTCCCGTTCTCGTACCGCAGCACGGTTGCCGCGTTGGACAAATTTAACTCTTTCGCAGCTTGGTCGTACGACAGCCGCCGTGCTTCACGCCATTCCTTAAGTCTCATAAACGAAACGTTATGCTGATTTTCGAAAAAAAACAAGAGATCGCCGAAGGGATCGTCGAACCGAGAGCTTGACGGTTTCTTTCGGAAAACGATATGGTTCAGACAGGGGAACCGAAGCAGGAGAGTGGGATGACGGCGGAACAAATCAGCGGAGACCCGAATACAGGGCGATCCCTCACGCCCAACATCGACGTTACAGAGCAGCCCTTCACGTCCAACCGGATTGCGGTGCTGCGTCGGGCGATGGGACTGACATTGTTGGAACTTGCCGCTAAAGCCGGCACGTCGGCCGCGACGATCAGCAAATTAGAGCGAGGCGAAAGCAAGCTGTCTGTCGAGTGGATGGAAAAACTCGCGCCGCTTCTTCGTGTAAAGCCCGCGGATTTGGTTTGGCATGAGGATGTTGATCCTAACGCCCCCAAAACCGGGACGTTCTACGGACGTCTCGATTTGCCCTTTGCTGTTTCTGGGCACGAGGCTGCCGATTTTAGTAAAGCAACGATTGCGGCGTATAAAATAGTGGAGGAGGGAATGAGCCGGGTTAAGCTGGGAGAGGGAACGTCATGGACGGACACGGTGAATATAATCGTCTTAATTCTCGCGTTGATTTTACTTGAGACTAAGGGCCCATCGGGACTGCCAGATGAATCTCGGATAAAGGCAGCGAAGCGCGCCTTTAGCAACTTCGTGCGGTCCTTGGAAGCAAAGTAGAACGAAATACGAAATCAGGTCCACGAAAAGGATGCGGATAATTGAATGCCCTCGTTGAACCGCGTGTCCTGTCGCTTCCGCAGCGACGGGCCCTAGCACAAGATTGGATTGCCGAATAGGCACCATGTCCCGCCGCCCCTCAACCTTCCGCCAACGCGATGTCGCCGCGGCCATCAAAGCCGCCAAGGCGGCGGGCTGCGAGGTCGCCCGAATCAAGGTTGATAAAGATGGTCACATCACGATCGAGCTGGTAACGACCGGTTCCAGCAAAGAACCTGCGGTTCCGCTAGATGAATGGTTGGCAACCCATGCATGTTAGGCTGAAGGGCCTCAACCGGGTCAGGAAACGGCTCGCCGACGGCCGCCAGGTCACCTATTGGTACGCGTGGAAGGGTGGCCCCAGGCTGCACGGTAAGCCTGGAACACCCGAGTTCCAGGCGAGCTACAACGAAGCGGTCGCGCCGCGGCGCGCACCGTCTCGAGACATCCTGCTGAGTGTTCTGCGCGCTTTTCAAAATTCGCAGGATTTTCTCGGGTTGGCACCACGTACCCGCTCGGATTACATCGCCAAGATCAAGCTCATCGAGAAAAAATTTGGCGACTTTCCGCTTTCGGCTCTGATCGACCGCCGCAGCCGCGGCGTGTTCATGGCATGGCGGGACGATCTCGCCATGACCTCGCGCCGGCAGGCAGACTATGCTTGGGTGGTGCTCGCCCGCGTGTTGTCGTGGTCGCTCGACCGCGGCCTGATCATGGCCAACCCTTGTGAAAAGGGCGGGCGCCTGTATCGCGGCTCCCGCGCCGACAAGATCTGGACAGCAACAGACGAGACGGCGTTCGTAGAGCACGCGCCGCCGCACTTGCATCTCGCGTTGCTGCTCGCGCTATGGACGGGGCAGAGGCAGGGCGATCTGTTGCGCCTGCCGTGGTCGGCTTACGACGGGCGCCATTTACAACTGCGTCAAGGGAAGACGGGGGCCCGCGTCAGAATCCCGGTGGGTGCGCCACTCAAGGCCGCGCTCGATACCACGGCACGGCGCAGCCCGGTCATCCTGGTCAACACCGACGGCAAGCCCTGGACCGAAGACGGGTTCCGGTCGTCCTGGCGCAAGGCCTGTGCGATGGCCGGTATTGTCGGGGTGACGTTCCACGATCTGCGCGGCACCGCGGTGACCCGGCTGGCGGTGTGCGGCTGCACCGAGGCCGAGATCTCGGCGATTACCGGGCACAGCCTGCGTGACGTGGGCGCGATCCTGGATGCCCACTATCTGCATCGCGACCCGGCGCTCGCTGAAAGTGCGATCCGCAAGCTCGAAAAGGGAACGAATTTTCCCAACTGACCTCCCAACTGGCCGCAGCTGTTCTGCGGTCAGGAGGGAGAAAAGTCAATAAAATCAGTTGGCTGGGGGAGCTGGATTCGAACCAACACTGGCGGAGTCAGAGTCCGCTGTCCTACCGTTAGACGATCCCCCACGCCAAGGGCGCGCTCTATCACAGTTAGACAGGGTTGCGTAGGATTGCGTTCTGGATTGCGAAAAATCAACATAATTCTAAAGGCGTAATCAGTCGCCATTTTGACAGGGTTTCGATTTGGTGGCGGCTGCGCTACGATCCCCTGCTTGCTCCGATGACGACAGGTCGCCCCTTGGATAAGCCGGTTGGCACATTGGCATCGCGTGGAGGCGGTTCGGTCGCCCCCGCTCAGGGCCATGGTGGGCTGCAATCTGGCGCGGCGGGGCTGCGGGCGGAGCGTTCCCGTCTATCGGGGTATCGACCCGCGCCACCACGGCCGGTCGCCCACCGCTTCGCCCCCCTTTTTGCGGCGCTTGATCTTGGCACGAATAACTGTCGGCTCCTGGTGGCACGGCCGGCCGGCCCGAGCTTTCGCGTCGTCGATGCTTTTTCCCGAATTGTCCGACTCGGTGAAGGTATGACGGCGACCGGCGCTCTGTCGGCGGAGGCGATTTCGCGAACCCTCGACGCGCTTAAGATCTGCGCCGACAAAATCGCCGCCCGCAACATCGCCGAAGGACGGTACGTCGCCACGGAAGCCTGTCGCCAGGCGGTCAACTGCGAGATGTTCGTCGCCCGGGTACGCGAGGAGACTAGGCTCGACATCGAAATAATCTCGAGCACTGAGGAGGCCCGACTCGTCGTCGCCGGCTGCGCGCCGCTGCTCAATCCACGTATCCCGTACGCCATCGTCTTCGATATCGGTGGTGGCTCGACCGAGATCGTGTGGTTGCGGCTGATGGGCCCGCAAAACCGCCGGAGGCGACCGCATATTATCGGCTCGATCTCACTGCCGTTCGGGGTGGTTACCCTAACCGATCGCTTTGGCGGTGCTGAGGTTTCATCGGCGACGTACCGCGCCATGGTTGCCGAAGCGGTGGCGGCGCTGGCGCCGTTCGAGCGAGCTCACGAGCTTTTGCGCCACGTCAGAACCGGCCGGGTGCAAATGCTGGGAAGCTCGGGAACGGTGACGACGCTCGCCGGCATTCACCTCGCGTTGCCCCGCTACACCCGGGCGCTGGTCGACGGCAGTGTGCTCACGTTCGAGCAGATCTCGACCGTGTCGGCGCGGCTGGCGGGTCTCGACCTCGCCGGGCGCGCCGCCAACCCTTGCGTCGGTCGCGAGCGCGCCGATCTGGTGGTGAGCGGCTGTGCGATCCTCGATGCGATCTGTAAGACCTGGCCGGTCGGGCATCTGCGCGTTGCCGATCGCGGCGTGCGGGAAGGGATTCTATTCGACCTGATGCAGGCCTGACATGGGGGTACGAGTTCGCAGCGCCGGCCGGCGAAAGCCGTCCTCGACTGCGTGGCTGTCGCGGCAACTCAACGATCCTTATGTTACCGAGGTTCGCCGCCTCGGCTATCGGTCGCGTGCCGCCTTCAAGCTGATCGAGCTGGACGATCGGTACCGGCTCCTGCGAGCTGGGGCGCGGGTTGTAGACCTTGGCTGCGCGCCGGGTGGCTGGACGCAGGTGGCCCTAGAGCGCGTCGGCGCTAGCGGCCGCGTTGTCGGGATCGATATCGCCGATACGGCGCCGATTGCCGGCGCAACGATCCTGCGCGCCGACATTCACGACGCTTCTGTCGCTGCGGAAGTGACGGTCGAGCTCGACGGTCTCGCCGATGTCGTGCTGAGCGATATAGCGCCGTCGACGACCGGCCATGCCGCGACCGATCACCTGCGGATAGTCGCGCTAGCCGAGGCCGCATTCGCGGTCGCCTCCGAGGTTCTGAAGCCCGGCGGCACCCTTGTGGCAAAGATGTTTCAAGGCGGCGCTCAGGGCATGCTGCTCGCGCAGCTCAAACGAGCATTTGCCGAGGTGCGTCATGCCAAGCCGCCGGCAAGCCGCGCCCGGTCAGCGGAGACCTATGTGATCGCGAAAGGGTTTCGGCGCTGACATTAGCGCTCAACCGGGATCAAAGCTTCGCGGCGACGACATCAGCCGCCGACGCGGATCGAGCTATCGGTCCCGGGAATCAAAAAAGAGCGCGGGAAACTGCCCGCTCGGACAGCACCGGAGCCGCTTAGGCTCGTGTTGTCGCCCGTTGCTGGAGCCCCGAGTTGGGGCCGACCCGTCGCCACCGGTTGAGAGCAGCCCGCGAGCGTGACCACAATGGCCAGTCCGGCACGCGCGGCAGCAAGGCCGATACGCATTACAGGCGGGAGATTCGGTAATTCGTTTCGAGGCTTGGCGGGCCGTCGCTCTCAACAAGGCCGCGGACAACAAGGTCGATCAAATGCGCCTGCACAGAGCGCCCGGCGGGGCCGCGCAACGCCGGTTGCAACCCGACATAGAGCCGCTCGACAATCGCATCGATGCGGCCCATGCCGGTGCGTAGGCAGTCGAGAATGCCGGCCTCGCGCTCCCGGCGGTGGGCAATGAAGGCCCGTACGTGCTCCTGCGGCTCGGTGATCGCAGGCCCGTGGGTCGGCCAATAAACCTGGTCCCGGCGGCCGAGCAATCTGTCGAGCGAGGCCATGTAGGCGGCCATATCGCCATCGGGCGGCGCGATGACGCTCGTCGACCACCCCATGACATGATCGCCGCTGAACACCACGCCGTTGTCGGGCAGTGAAAAACATAGATGATTCGAGGTATGGCCTGGTGTGTGGATGGCCTCGAAGAGCCAGCCTGCACCCGCGATCCTTTCGCCATCGCGAAGCGTGACGTCCGGAACGAAATCCCAATCCCCGCCTTCCTCGACCGCCGGCTCACCGCGATGGCCGCCGGCATGCGGGCCGAATCCGTATGTCGGCGCGCCGGTCGCCGCCTGCAGCGCTCGCGCCGCCGGCGAATGATCGCGATGCGTGTGGGTGATCAGGATGTGGGTAACCCGGTCGCCCACGAGACCAGCGAGGAGTGCCTCGACATGCTCGAGAAGATCGGGGCCCGGATCGATCACCGCGACCGCGCCCTCGCCGACCACATAGGTTCCGGTGCCCCGGAATGTGAACGGGCTCGGGTTGCGTGCGACGATGCGACGGATCATCGGCGCGACCGGTTCGAGCCGACCATATTCGAACGAGAACTCGCGGCGGAAGGGGATCTCGACGGCCATGACCAAGAGACTACACGAAATCTTCGACAGCAGGTGCGTCCTCGCGCAGCTTCAGTCAATATCCCCGCCAGGAGGAAACGCTGCGATGAAATTCAAGATCGATATCGATTGCACGCCGGAGGAGGCGCGCGCTTTCTTGGGCCTGCCGGATGTGAAGCCACTGCAGGAGGCGCTCCTGCCCGAAGTGGAAGAGCGGCTGCGCGCTACCCTCAAAGCGATGGATCCCGAGGCGATGATCAAGACGTGGCTGCCGGCGACCCTCAAGGGTTTCGAGCAGCTTCAGGAGATGTTCCTGTCACAGCTCGGTGGGCTCGGTAAAAAGAAGTAGCCGTGACCGTCTTGCTGCGGACTGCCCGGCTACTGCTGCGGCAATGGCGCGATGAGGATGAGGCGGCCTTCGCCGAGCTTTCCGCCGATCCCGTCGCCATGGAATACCTGTTGCCGCTGCCCGGCTGGGTGGGTCGCAGGCGCGCTCATTGGGAGGAACATGGCTTCGGCCAATGGGTCGCCGAGCTTCCGGGCGAGGTGAGCTTCATCGGCGTCGTCGGTCTCGAAACGGTCTCCTATCAAGCTCACTTCACGCCGGCAGTCGAAGTGGCGTGGCGTCTCGCGCGCGCCTATTGGGGCAAGGGGTACGCGACGGAGGCCGCCCAGGCGGCGCTCGATTACGGTTTCGAGCAGCTCGGCCTCGACGAGATCGTCGCGTTGACGGTTCCGGCCAATTGGCGCTCGCGCCGGGTCATGGAACGGCTTGGGATGACCCGGGTTCCCAAAGACGATTTCGATCATCCCAAGCTTCCGGACGGTCCGTTGAAGCGGCATGTCCTCTATCGCTTGCACAACCCCCACCCTTCCCTCCCCTGCTCGCGGGGGGAGGGTTAGGGAGGGGGCGCCGTGACCGGCTGCATTCTGTTGGTCCGTCACGGCGAGACGGAATGGAACCGGGAACGGCGGATTCAGGGCCGCTTTGATTCGCCGTTGACCGAACGCGGCATTGCTCAGGCCCGTGCGATCGGGCGAGTTGTGCAGAAATTGCCGGAGGCCGCATCCGCCCGGATTGTCGCCAGCCCGCTGGGCCGCGCTACGCGGACCGCGGAGATCATCGCCCAGCACCTCCCGGTGTGGCCCGAGCTGAGATTTGACGATCGGCTCCGCGAGATTTCGGCCGGCTCCTGGGACGGGCTTACTTTTCGCGACATCGAATTGCGTTCTCCCGGGGCGTTCGATGGCGACGGCCGTTATGAATGGAATTTCCGCGCCCCCGGTGGAGAGACCTACGACAGTTTTGCCGCTCGGGTTGCCGAGTGGCTGAGTGAGGCGGTCGGCGCGCCGTTCGTCATCGCGGTCACTCACGGCGTCGTCAGCCGCGTGCTGCGCGGGTTGTACGCGAGCCTGCCGCGCGAGATCGCACTGACGCTGCCGGTGCCACAGGACAACGTCTTCCGGCTGAGCGGCGGACTTATCGAAGAACTCCCGGTGCCGGCCCTGGACGCGGAAACCCTGTGATCTTTAGGCTGGATTACGCCTAGCTCGATCGCCGCGAAATACCCGGAGGCAGTGCTACACGCTTACCACCTTCCCCGGATTCATGATGTTGTCGGGATCGAGGGCGCGTTTGATCGTGTGCATCAGCTTGATTTCGACCCGCGATTTGTAATGGGTGATCTCGTCGCGCTTGAGGCGGCCGACCCCATGTTCGGCACTGATCGAGCCATTGAGCTCGCGCACGATACCGTGGACGAGGTCATTGAACTCCTGCCAGCGCGCGAGATAGGCCGAAGTCTCGGCGCCGTCCGGCTGCGTTAGGTTGAAGTGAATGTTGCCGTCGCCGACATGGCCGAAGGCTATCGGCCGGATCCCCGGCAGCCGCTCGGTCACCGCCGCGGTGGCGCGGACAACGAACTCCGCGACGCGGCTGATCGGCACCGAGACGTCGTGCTTGATCGAGCCCGAATAATCCTGCGCTTCGACGATCGCCTCCCGGATGTGCCATAGGTCCTTGGCCTGCGCGCCGCTTTCGGCAATGACGCCGTCCGCGATGAGATCGTCTGTAAGCGCCCCTTCGAGAAGTCTTTCCAGAAGCGCGCGAATGCCGCTGTCGGTTTGGCTCGACGACATCTCGAGCAGGACGTACCAGGGGTGGGGTGCCGTGAGTGGATCGGCCGTTCCGGGTATATAGATCAGCGCCAGATCGAGTGCAGCACGCGGGATCAGCTCGAACGCGGTCAACTGATCGGCAGTGGCGGCGCGGGCGCGGGCGAAGAGGTCCATGACCTCCTCCACTCTGGTGAGCCCCAGGAGCGCGGTCTCCACTTCGCGCGGCTTCGGAAAGAGCTTGACGGTTGCGGCGGTGATGATGCCGAGCGTGCCCTCGCCGCCGATGAAGAGCTGCTTCAGATCATAGCCGGTATTGTCCTTGCGAAGCCCCCTGAGGCCATCCCATACCCGGCCGTCCGGCAGCACGACCTCAAGGCCCAGGGTCAGTTCGCGGGTATTGCCGTAACGCAGCACCGCGATCCCGCCTGCATTCGTCGACAGATTGCCGCCGATCTGGCAGCTGCCCTCGGCGCCGAGGCTCAACGGGAACAGCCGGTCGGCCTCGGCCGCCGCCTGTTGCAGGTGCGCGAGGATGCAGCCAGCCTCGATCGTCATCGTGAAATTAACCGGGTCGATCGCGCGGATGCGGTTCATGCGGCTGAGGGCGAGGATGATATTCTGCCCGTCCTCGGGCGGGACGCCGCCGCCGACGAGGCCGGTGTTGCCGCCTTGCGGCACGATCGGCAGTCTGGCTTCGGCGCAGATCCGCACCACCGCCGCGACTTCCGCGGTCGCAGCGGGGCGGACGACGAGCCGTGTCGCGCCGCGCCAGAGGCGCCGGGCTTCGACGAGATAGGGTTCGCACTCGCCGGGGTCGGCAATCCAACCTCTGGGTCCAACCACCCCTTTTATGCGCTCCAACGCCGCCTCGATCTGCATCCTCTATTCCTCGGTCCTGGCCATGCGATGTTGCAACCAATGATTGTTTACATTTGGCCGATCGGCTAATCTGCAGCAAATCAGCAGCGAGATTTCCCCGAAAAGTTGAGATCAGTCAAAAGTGTGTTACATCGATATCGTACAGCCGGACGGCTCGAACCCAACCCGGCACAGAACCCATTCAGCTCGTATGCGACCTCTCCGTCTGTGTGAACCCTCCCCCTCGATGGGGGAGGGATCGGGAGGGGGTGAACGCGGGAGTGACGAGTAAGCGGGAGCACAGAGCCCGCTTGCCGCCGAGCAGGTGATGGCAATCCCGCGTCCTCGGCTAGATCACCCCCACCCTGACCCGCCCCCATCAAGGGGGCGGGAACGCGCTGACGACCGTCGATCTACCATGGGCATTTCGCTGTTTTTATTGTCTAGTGCGCATCCGAGCTTTATTGAGATGGGGCGCTTGGCACGGCGACGCCGCCAGCGGCGGGACCGCCCTGCGTAAAGTAAGTAAAAGGGGTCGGCGGACCGGTGGAGGCTCCAGTTCCCGGGCCGTAAGAACCCGGTCCATAAGAACCCGGTCCATAAGAACGCGGCCCGTAAGAGCCTGGGCCAGTGAGGCCGGGGCCGTAGAAACCTGTTCCATAGGAGCCTGAACTGATCGAAGAAGGCGGGCTGGTGAGCCCCTGTGTATCAACCCCGACCGTGTCCTGCGCCAGCGCCCAGGGAATGACGGTCACGCTCATCGCCAATACAGATGCGACCAGCCATGTAATTTTCATCGCGATCCGACCCCCTATTCGCGCCATGTCCCGACTAGTCCCGGCCGGTGGTAATCCAGCGGCCGATGCGCGAGAACGGTAGGCGATGCTCAGCAGCATACGCATTTTGCAATATACATGAAACGCTACATCTTGTCAATTTGATAAAATCACTACACCCTGTTTCGACGTGGACGAGTACGAGAAAAATCCGCGGCCCAGACCGATTCTTGCGACGGTCCCCCACACTCAACACCCTCGATACCGTGCCGGGGTAACGAAAATCACCGCAGAGTAGTCGAAAAGCAACTTTCGGCTGGCGTCATCAAGCGTCCTCCGGTCGCATCATCTTTCGTTGCCGACACAAACCCATGACCCCGAAATTGATCCGTGCGGTGATCGAGAGCCTGTCTTTCCGCGTCGCCAGGACAATGCCCGAAATTCCGCACGAGTACATCGTCCGCAGCCCGGATAACGAGGCGGCTTATGTGGCGCTGTTCAACGCCATCATGGAACATGGCGTGTGCGAACGTTGGGCCGGTCGTTACAAACGGTATCTCTATCCGGGCGACGGTAGGAAATATTGGGCGATGACCACCGAACTTCAGGACAGCAGGGTTATCAACCGTATGAAGATCGAAGACGATCTAGAAAGATTGCGCCGGGAAGACCAGGGTTTGGAGGGATAGAGCATGTTGTTCGGGCATTTGGTGTCGCGCTTCTCAACGCATCCAGAGAACCTCGCCACTGAAGCGGTGGCTTTTATCGTCAATCGATCGCCCGCAATGCGCGAAGCGCTGAGGCGCCTCGCTGGGCAGACCGGCATCGAGTTCCCGCAACTTACAAGCTTCCGTTCTCAAGCGGGCGACGGGCAAGGGAACATCCCCGACTTAGTCGGTCTGGACGCTACGGGCGCGGAGCGCCTGTTTATCGAGAACAAATTCTGGGCGGGACTAACCGACAATCAGCCGGCCGGATACCTCGAGCGGCTTCCAAAGGAAGGGGGCGCCGTTCTCCTCTTCGTTGTACCGCGCAAGCGGCTGCCAATCGTATGGAGCGAGCTCGTTAACTCGGCAATAAGGCGGGCAAAGAGCCTGCCGGATCCCGAGCGGCTTCCCGGCGATTTTCTGTTCGCGCGTCTTAAGCCGCCCTTTACGGCCCTAGCGGTTACAAGCTGGAATGCCGTCCTTGATAGCCTCGGCAACGTGGCGCCGACCTCGGGCGAGGCGTCCGCTCCTGGGGACATCGCGCAGTTGAGGAGCCTCTGCGAGGTAATGGACAGTCAGGCGTTCCTCCCGGTGCGCATGGAAGAGCTGACGAACCTCGAGGAGCCGCGACGCCTGATTGGCCTTGCGGATTTGGTTGATGATCTCAGCAAACAGGCGGTGGTGCTGGGGATTGCCGATCGCAAAGATCTTAGCGGTAGGGATCTTAGAGAGGCTCACGGGTGGTATTCTGCGGGGCGATACCTCAGGATTGGTCCAGCCGGGGCATGGCTCGGCGTCGACCACGAGAAGTGGTCGCGGTACGGCATCAGCCCCCTGTGGATCCGGTTCTCCACCACCCCCGACTTCGGCCGTGCGCCGTTCGTTCTCCATGCCTTGAAGGCATGGGCCCCACCGCAATTGTTCCAGGAAAACGGCTACGTCTTGATCCCGCTCACCGTCTTACCCGATGTCGCGCGCGACAGGGTATTAGAGGATCTGCTCGAGCAGCTTAAGCGCCTGCACGCCGTCCTCCAGTCGGCTGCACCCGTGACAATCACCGAGCCGTAATAACCTACTACTTCCGTATGGCGGCGGCGCGGCGCAGGCGGTCGTTGATGGCGCGGCCGAGGCCGCCCTCGGGGATCGGCATCACCGCGATCCCGGTGAAACAGGGCCGGTCGAGCCGACGCAGCATCGCGAACAGGTTGGCTGCCGCCTCGGCGAGATCGCCGGAGCGGCTCAACCACAATATTTCGGCAAAGCCGGACGGGGCGTCGGGACCGAAGGCGAGCAAGGCCTCTCCGGGACCGGCCTCCGTTGCCGCGAGCCGCACCGGCAGCGCCGGCGCGTAATGGCTGACGAGCATGCCGGGCGATTTTGGGGCGCCAACGGCAGGCGCAGTAATCGGCCCAAGCAGTTCGCTCAATTGTTCGAGCGTAACGGCGCCGGGGCGAAGCAAGGCAGGGGTCTCGCCGGACAGATCGAGCACGGTTGACTCGAGCCCGACCGGCGTCGGGCCGCCATCGAGGATCAGCGCGATTTTGTCGCCGAGTTCTTCGGCGACATGCGCCGCCTCGGTCGGGCTCACCCGGCCCGAGCGGTTGGCGGACGGCGCCGCGATTGGCCGGCCGGTCTCGCGCAACAAGGCCTGCGCCACGGGGTGGTCGGGCGCCCGGATCGCGATCGTGTCGAGACCGGCACTCGCCAGCAACGCCAAACCGCAATCTTCCCGGCGCGGCAATACTAGGCTCAGCGGTCCCGGCCAGAACCGCGCGGCTACGTGGTGCGCAGCTGTGTTGAACACCGCGAAGTTTTCAGCTTGCGACAAACCGGGAACGTGCACAATCAAGGGGTTGAAGCGGGGCCGTCCCTTGGCGGCGAAAATCTCTGCAACGGCGCGCTCGTTTGTCGCATCGCCGCCGAGCCCGTAAACGGTCTCGGTTGGAAACGCGACGAGCCGTCCGGCGCGCAGGTGAGCCGCAGCTTCGGCGATCGCCTGCGGCGTCGCAGCCGAAGTCAGGGGCGGCACTCCGGTAGCCTCCGACGGTAGCGTCTCAGTTTGAGCGTAACAGCCAAGAACATATCAATTAGCAGGACACGGGCCGAGGTAGCGACCCGTTAGCTGCTGCGTTCTTTCGATCGGCGGGTGGTCGGGAGTGATGCTTCGCAAAGTGACTTGCCCGTCCATTGTGTCGCCGTGGTAATGCACGATCCACTCCTGATGAACCGTAATTTTGGGCGTGGCACAGGTCACGGACCAGCTCAGCGTCCCGCCATTTATCTCAGTCTTGTCCATCTTGCAGGGTTCGCCTGCATCGTGCATAGGCGGAATTGGATCTGCCGCTGTAATGCATCTCGTTCTGACGAAGGTCAGACCCTCCGGCCCGAACCGTATATCGGGCGACGGCTGCATACCCGGCGGCAGTTGCGTGATGCCCGGTGCTGTCGCTGAATACTCCCAATTGCCGGATTTGATCGTATCCTCAGCGCCAACCGCATATGTCACCATCCTGGCCAAGAGAATGAAAACGGTGGTCGTCCGAACAGCCATTTTCCCGTGCTGCTCCGTTGGATTAGCCAACCAGCCGATCAGCCAGGTGGCGCGCTGAGCTCTGATCGTTCGTCGATAGCGCAACCACGTCCTCGAGTGACCACGGCCCGGTTTCGGTACCAGCCGCCATTATGGGGCCGGCGCGCAACGTCTAATCCAGATGGGAACGAAGCGCACTGGACGATAGCGGCGTCGAGGGCTGCAATCAAACTGGGACACTGCCGCCAAATCTTGCGCAGGCGTCCGCATCTCGCAACAGTACAGATCTCTGCTTTGGGGGCAGGAAATGGCAGGACTGGTGATCACGATCGCGCAGCGCAAGGGCGGCGCCGGCAAGACGACTTTGGCGGCGCAGCTTGCCGTTGCCTGGGCACGCTGCGGCGCGCGCGTCGCCGCGCTCGATACCGACCGCAGGGCAGCCTTGCCGCCTGGGTCGATCTGCGGCGGGCACGGCTCGGGGGCAAAGCAATCGGCTTCGAATTTGCCGCTTTGCCCGGCTGGCGTGCGACGCAATGGATCGAGGACCGCGCGCGCGAGGCGGATCTGGTCGTTATCGACAACCCGCCGCATGCCGAGACCGAGGCGAGGATGTCGGTGCGCGCGGCAAAGCTGGTGCTGATCCCGGTTCAGCCGTCGCCGCTCGATTTATGGGCGACGGAAGCGACCCTCAAGATGGCGCGCGACGAACGCCGGCCCTCGCTTGTCGTCTTGAACCGCGTCGCGCCGCGCTCCGGCCTCGGCGATGAGATCGCCGCCGATTTTGCCGGCGCCGGTGTGCCGCTCTCGGCGACCAGGATCGGCAACCGGGTTGCACTCGCCCGCGCGATGGCCTCCGGGCTCGGGGTCGTTGAAATAGCCCACACAAGCCCCGCAGCGGCCGAGATAAAGGCGCTGGCGGGTGAGTTACGCAGTGGTGGCATTTGCTGACGGACAAACGGCCGTCATGTGACCAGGCATTGGCATGTCTACGGCGCCGCAGCACAGCGAGGTGTTGCTCGCCGAGATCCGAGATATTCTCGCCGAAAGGGGTTAGGCCGCGCGCCGCTTGAAGCTTCGGCCGAGCACGATCAGCGAGAAGATCTCGAACAGCATCTGGGCGCCGACCATTGCGGTGTTGCTGGTGGGGTCGTATTGCGGCGCGATCTCGACGACATCGCCGCCGATGATGTCGACACCCTTGAGGCCGTGCAGCATCGCCTGTGCCTCGCGTGGGGTCAGCCCGCCCGCCTCCGGCGTCCCGGTGCCGGGCGCATAGGCCGGGTCGAGACCGTCGACATCGAACGAGATGTAGGTCGGTCCGTCGCCGACGACCGCTAGCGCCTTCTCGATGACCTTCTCGATCCCCAGCCGGTCGACATCCTCGATGTGCAGCACCGTCATCCCGGATTCGTAGGAGAACCCCCAGAAGATCTCGGCGGGGCCGCGAATCCCGATCTGGATCGTCCGTTCCGGGTCGAGAACGCCGGCAAGCACCGCCTGACGGAATGGTCCACCGTGATGGAATTTGGTGTCCTCAAGTTCGCCCATCGTGTCGCAATGGGCGTCGATATGGATGAGCCCGACCGGTCGCTCACGCCCGAGCCCCTGCAGGATCGGGAAGGTGATCGAGTGGTCGCCGCCGACTGACAGCGGTCGCACTCCGGCTTTTTGGATGCGCGTATAGAACGCCGCGATGTCCTCGATCGAGGCATCAAGGCTGAAGCGCGAGCGCATCGGCACGTCGCCGATGTCGGCCGCGTTGCACTCGCCGCGCGGTATCACCTTGAGCGCGTGGTTGTAGGGACCGACGCGCTCGACCTCGCGAACCGCGCGCGGCCCAAAGCGGGCCCCTGCCCTATTGGTGACGCCGAGATCCATCGGCACCCCGACGAAGGCCACGTCGAGCCCGCCAAAATCGGGCAAATCAGGCGCTTCCGGGCGGTAGGGCCTGTCCAACAGGGTCGACAAGCCGGCATACGGCATCGCGCGCCGGTAGTTTTCGCCGAACACCAGCGACAGCGCCTTTCTGAACTCGGCGGGCGCGACCTCGGTTTCCTTGACGCCGGTGTATTTGGCACGCAGCGCCTCGAGCTTTGCCTTGTCGAACATAGCGCTCTTCGATCAGCGGCCGCCGCGGATGCGCGGAGGCAATATGACTTTCCACGGGTCGGGCATCTCGCCGACCGCGACCTCGATCAATGTCGTACCGCGCCGCTTAAGCGCGGCGGCGAGTTCGCGGCGCAGGCCGTCCGGGGTGCTTGTGCGTGCCCCGGCGGCGCCGAAACTTTCGGCCATTTTCGGAAATTGCGGGTTCGCCAGATCGACCCCGATCAGCCGATTGCCGTAATCCTCCTTCTGCATGCGCCGGACGTTGCCGTAGGCGCCATCGGCAAAGACGATCGCGACGATGTCGATGCCGTGCTTGACCGCGGTCGACAGCTCCTGGACGTTGTACATGAACCCGCCATCGCCGGAGACGGAGACGACGGGCAGATCGGGGCGGCCGACTTTGGCGCCGAGCGCGGTCGCAAAACCGAAGCCGAGCGTACCCTGATACCCGCTGTGGATGTAGCTGCGGGGGCGATAAGCCGGGAACGCAACGCGCCCGACATAGCCGACCTGCGTCAGATCCTCGACATAGATGCCGTCCTCGGGCAGCTCGGCACGGATCGCGTCGAGATATTCGCATTGCGGGCCGAGCTTGTCGGCGAGCGCGGCGCGAGTGCGGGCCTTCAGAGCCTCGAGCTCGTCTCTGCGTGACGGGCGCCGGGTATTGCGGTGCTCGAGCGCCTGGTGGAGCGCGGCGAGCGCTGGTTTGGCGTCGGCGACGATGCCGAGGGAGGGGCGGCGGATGCGGGTGATCTCGATCGGGTCGATGTCGATGCGGATCAGCTGCAGCTCATTGTCGATGCCCCAGCGCACCTGCGGCTGATGCAGGCGGGTGCCGACCGCCAATACGACATCCGTCTCGCGCCACAGCTCGTGCCCGGCGAGCGCCGACTGCGCCAGATAATGACGATCGCTGACGATGCCCTTGCCGCCGGTAAAGCTGATGACCGGTGCTTCGAGCATCTCGGCGACCGCCAGCGCCTCCTCGGCGGCATCGACGGCGCCGCTGCCGACAAACAGAAGCGGCTTCTTGGCGTCGGCGAGCAGCGCCGCCGCCTTGTCGATCAGCTCGGGATCAGGCGCTGTAGGGCCCGGTGGCCCCTCGGCCGCGGGCAGCGTCACCTCGGTCTGGAGCGCCAGCACGTCGGGCGGGATCTCGATCCCGACCGGGCGCGGGCGGCCGTCGCGCAATTGCCGGAACGCCTCGTTGACGAGCTTGCCGGTCTGCGTCGGGTGCTCGATCCGCGCCGCCCATTTGGTCAGCCGTTGCAGGATGCCGAGCTGATCCGGGATCTCGTGCAACAGGCCGAAGCCCCGGCCGATCAGGTCGGAGGCGACCTGTCCGCTAATACACAATACCGGCGCGTTTGTCGCATAGGCGGTGGCAAGGGCTGCGGTCGTGTTGAGCAGCCCCGGCCCCGGCACGACGGCGTAGGCGCCGATTTTGCCGCTCGCGCGGGCGTAGCCGAACGCCATATAAGCCGCACCCTGCTCGTGCCGCGTGTGGATCACGCGCAGCGCCTCGCTTGCGTCGTAGAAAGCGACGAACAGCGCGTCGTTCTGCACACCCGGAAGTGCGAAGACCGTGTCCACGCCGTGCCGGCGCAGCATCTCGACCAGCGCCCCGCCGCCCGTCATCCTCGCCATCGCGCCCTACCTCCCCAATGAGCGGCCCTCATTCTGCCGCGACCCTCGGTTCGTGGCCCAGAATGATCGACATGATTAGGTCCTGTTTCGCCGAGGCGTGCTGTACATCGTAGCCGACTGGTTTGCCGTCTTCGCCGAGATCAAGCATCACGTCCTCTCCAACCTCCCGCGTTCGCTTAGCCGGTAGAGGTCGAAGCTCGATGTAAAGGCTATCCGTCGATTTATCGTATGAAAGCCTGACGCTCACGGTCGATAGTCCCCATCGAGAAATGCGTTGTGAACGGTCTCGCCGTCCGAGAGTAGCACCACACG
>Ga0306925_10000701_pt1 | contig 25440 bp, 23 predicted proteins | sample flu12Cox44000176_FD_203755 | JGI IMG/M metagenome (GOLD analysis project Ga0306925, IMG submission 203755) | Lab enrichment of tropical soil microbial communities from Luquillo Experimental Forest, Puerto Rico - flux8day.12C.oxic.44.000.176 (v2)... | ecosystem: Environmental > Terrestrial >... | reverse complement strand
TGTAGGCTTCGAGGTCGTTGGCGGGTCGGACGGCACGAGTTCACGACGCGCGCTACGCGTCGACTACAACGCGGCGGGCCACCAGGCCGGACTGCCAACCCGGCTGTTCACCAAGAGCGCGTCCAGCTTTCAGTCGCGCCTGATGCTCGTCGCCGGGGGCGTCACCGAGAGCGAGACGATCTTCTACCGCGACATCCGCCCACAGCTGGGCCGGCTGCGAAGCCCCCGCTCCTACCACGCGGCGTTCGACCCCAAGACCTATCGGTCGATCGAGATCATGGACGACCTCAGCGCCGAGGGATGGACTTTCCCCGACCCGATGCGTGACACCGTCAGCCGCCGGGATGCCGAGGACATGGTCGACCAGATGGCGTACTACCACGCTGATTTCTGGGACGACCCGCGCCTGTCAAGCCAGTTCGGGCGACTCGCTAATACTGAAGTCTTCCAGCAGCGCATCAACGATGTCGGGCTCCTGAAGGCCGCCCAGCGAGGCCTCGACCACATCGAGACCATAACGCCGCCCGCGGTCTATCGGCGCCGTCACGAGCTGATCCCTACCACGATGCGTGCGCTGCATCTCAACTCGAGTGGCACCCCCACACTGCTGCACCAGGACGTCCACCAAGGCAACTGGTTACGCGACCCGGGCGGCCGCATGGGCCTCTACGATTGGCAATGCGTCGCGCGGGGCGAATGGGCGCTCGACTTCGCCTACGCGATGTCGGTCAACCTCCGCGTCGAGGACCGGCGCGCGTGGGAGCGCGAACTGCTCGAGCGCTACCTGTGGCGTCTGGGCGAAGAAGGTGTCTCCGACCCACCCTCGTTCGACCAGGCGTGGCTGCGGTATCGCCAGCAGCCCTTCCACGTCGTCATCTTCTCGCTCTTGACGATTGGCGCCGGCCGCTTCCAACCGACGATGCAACCCAAGGACTATATGGAGCGCTGCTGGGAACGCATCGCCACCTTCCTGGACGACCACGACTCCCTGGACAGCGTCAGCTGACCCGCGCCCCGCAGATCTCACGGCATCGTGTACCCGCCGCTGACGGAGATCAGTTCCCCGGTGACTTGGCCATCTGGGATCACCAGGCCGGGGCACACAATGTCGGATCTGATGCCGCGGCGAAAACGATCAACCGCAGCCCACGCTCGGGTTCCTGACCTGAGGCGCGCGTTCAACAGCTCTGCGCCGCTGCCACCCGAAAATGGTTTAACAGAAAATAGAAAATAGTGTTAGTATCGGCAAATAGTGCGGCTGAACTGCATCCCAGTTATCTAATCTGTGTTAGACGCCCGAAGGGGGAGCTGCGAGGTGAATGCCCTCGACGCCAAAGTGTCGACTGCCCAACAGCTCTACCGGGCACTCTCCGCCGGGGACCGTGCGGCGTTGTCGACGCTGTTGCATCCCGAGTTCGTCGGTCACGCCACCGACGGTCTTCCGCTGGGCATGGGTGGTCGCCACGACGGACCGGAGGCCATGCAGCGCGACCTGTGGTGGACCATCGGGCGCCACTACAAGGTGGAGGCGCAGCCGGAGGATTTCCGCCTCCTCGATGACGGCCGACTGTCCGTGGCCGGTCACTATCGCGGGGAGGGCCGGAAGTCGGGCCGGCGGCTGGACGCGGCATTCATCCATCTGATCGCCTTCGCCGACGACGGGCGCATCGTCTCGCTGCACCAATTGACCGACAGCGCCGCCTGGGTGCAGGCCCTCGGTGGTGACGCGGAGCTGCAGACGATCAATTACTCGGTCACCGATGCGGTCGCCACCGTGTGCCTGAACCGACCGGACGTCCGCAACGCCATCGACATGCAGATGGCCGAGGAAACACTCGAGGTGGCCCGGCGCATCGCGGCCGACGACTCGATCCGGGCGGTGCTCATTTGCGGCGATGGCCCGGCCCTGAGCGTCGGCGGCGACATCGATTACTTCGTCGCGCGCTCCGGCGAGCGCTTTGGCGCGCTGTTCGATCAGATGACCACACCCTTCCACGAAGCCTTTCGCGTCTTGAGTCGCGTCGAGGCGCCGATCGTCACCGCCGCCCACGGTTCGGTCGCCGGCGGGGGACTGGGCTTTGTGTACGCAGCGGATCTGGTCATCGCCGCCGAGGACACCAAGTTCGTGACCGCCTTTGCCGCTCTCGGGCTTTCGGGAGACGGCGGCGGAACCTGGCACCTGCCCAGGCTGATCGGTCCTCGCCGGGCGGCAGAGGCGTATTTGCGTAACAGCCCGATCAACGCCTCAGAGGCGTTGCAGTGGGGGCTGATCAATGAAATCGTGCCGGCCGACCAACTGCGTAGCCGCGCCGAAGCGGTGGCGCGCGGGCTGGCCGCGGGACCCACCCGGGGTTTCGCACGAATGCGTGCCCTGCTGCGTGATTCGTGGCGCAACGACCTGTCGACGCAGCTGCAAGCCGAGACCGAGGCCCTCCGGGAGACCGGCGACACGGCTGACGCCGCGAGAGCCATCACCGATTTCGCGGCCAAGCGCAGCACGGAATTCACCGGGAGGTAGCAGATGGGACTCATTCAGGACTCTCTGGAGCACAAGGCAATTCGTGAGAGCGTGGCCGGCATCGCCTCGCGCTACGGGGTGCGGTACTTCACCGAACGCGGCCGATCCGGCGGCGGCATCGAGGAACTGTGGAAGGACCTGGGGGCGGCGGGCCTCCTGGGGCTGCACCTGCCCGAGGAATACGGCGGCGGGGGAGCAGGCATGGCCGAGGCCGTCGTCGTCGTCGAGGAGCTCGCCGCACACGGCATGCCGTTGCTGGTCTGGGTCATCTCGCCGGCGATCTGCGGCAACATTCTGGCCCACCACGCCTCTGAGGAAATGAAGCGGCGCTGGCTGCTGGTTATCGCCGACGGAACCAAGATCATGGCGTTCGGCATCACCGAGCCGGACGCCGGCTCCAACAGCCACAAGCTGAAGACTACCGCCCGGCGCACCGATGACGGGTGGACGATATCCGGTTCGAAGTACTACATCTCGGCGGTGGACCAGGCCGACGCGATACTTTTGGTCACCCGCGACGCCGACCACTCGACGCCGGAGAAGAGCGCGCTCTCGCTGTTCGTGGTGCCGACGGACAGCCCGGGACTGTCCTTCCAGCAGATCGACACCTCGATCGTGTCGCCGGACAAGCAGTTCACGGTGTTTCTCGACGACGTGGAGGTCGGCGAGGATGCGCTGATCGGAACCGCGGGCAACGGCCTGCGGCAGGTTTTCGACGGCCTGAACCCGGAACGAATCCTGGTGGGTGCCTTGTGCGGTGGGATCGGACGCTACGCAGTCGCCAAGGCCGTCGACTATGCCAAGCAACGACGCGTGTGGGACACGCCGATCGGCGCGCATCAGGGCATCGCCCACCCCCTGGCGGAGGCGCACATCGCCGTTGAGTTGAGCAGGATGGCCACGGCTCGCAGTGCCGAGCTTTTCGACGCCGGCGAGCCCGCCGGTGAGGCCGCCAATGTCGCGAAGTTCGCCGCCTCGGAGGCTGCGCTCAAGGCGCTCGACCAGTCGATTCAGACTCACGGTGGCAATGGGCTGTCGCACGAGTACGGGCTGTCCGAGCTGTGGTTCGTGACGCGGCTTATGCGGACGGCCCCGGTCAGCCGGGAAATGGTGCTGAACTTCGTCGCCCAATCATCGCTTGGCCTACCCCGCTCCTACTAGGACTAGAAGGAAATACCCGTGAGCACAACGCAATTCGATGTCGTCGTCATCGGGGCCGGCGCCGGTGGGCTGTTCACCGCCGCGCGCCTGGCGCACCGCGGCTACCGCACCCTGGTGGTGGAACGCCTCGACAAGGTCGGCGGCCGGGCCTCAACCGACGACATCGACGGCTTCAAGGTCAACAACGGCGCCATCGTCATCGAGGTCGGTGGCATCACCCAGCAGACGTGCGAGGAGGTCGGCGCGCCGTTCGACATCCGGGAGCCCAAACCCCCGCTGCTGTACCGGATCGGCGGCAAGGACGTCGACGTGACGGGCGGTGGCTGGGGTTTCTTGTTGAGCAAGCTCACCCGCCAGGGCGCCAAGCTAGTGAAGGGTATCGGCGCGGCGCGCAGCGACTCGGGTTTGCCCGAAGACGAGATCTCCACGGCCGAATGGGTGTCGCGCTACACGAAAAACGAAGGGGTGCATGGCATCTTCCGAAATATGTGCGCGTCGATCTTCGCGGTGGGTTCTGAGGATCTGCCGGCCCGGGTGTTTCTCACCTACTTCACCCGCAAGAGCGCGTTCAAACGGTTCGGATTCCACCCGGAGGGCACCATCGGGTTGTGGCGAGGGCTGGCGGGCGCCATCGAGTCCCATGGCGGCCAAGTGTGGCTGTCCACTCCGGTCGTCAAGATCGTTTCCGACGGCACCAAGGTTACCGGCGTGCAGGTGATCCGGGACGGCGAGACAATCGCCGTGGACGCGCCGATGGTGGTCAGCGATGTCGGGCCGGCGGCCACCGTCAAGCTGCTCGGCGAGGAGAACGTCCCGGCCGATTACCAGGATCTGGTGAAGAAGGGCGACCGGCCCACCGCGATGATCTCGGTCAACTTCGCCAGCCAGGAGCGGTTGGTCGATGTGCCGGGGATGTTGAGCTTCGCCAAATCGCGGCGGCTGGCCTACATCGCGAACTTCACCGACATGTGCCCCGAGATGGCGCCACCCGGGTGGAACCTCTACGTGGGCACCGCGGTGCCCAAGCCGTCGCTCGGTGATTTCGACGAAGCGGCCGAAACCGAGGCGCTGATGCAGGACCTGCGCGACACGATCGACCGCTTCGACGAGCGAGCCAGGATCCTGAACATCGCCGTCACGCGAGACGATTGGCCGCCGCAGCGGGCTGTGGCGGGTTTCGACCTGCCCCAGGACACGCCGTTCGAAGGATTGTGGAACGTCGGCGACGCCGTCAAGGAGTACGCAAACGGCGGAACAACGGCCTGTGCCGAGACGGCCAAGCTGGTTGTCGACAAAATCATCGAGGCTCACCGTGACACCGCCGCATCCGTCTGACGCGGATTTCGCGGTCGCTTACTCGCGGGCGTGGACGTCGGAGCCCGTCGAACTACTCGACTTCTTCGCGCCCGACGGCAGTTACACAGACGTCGCTATGGGAGCGACATACAACGGCCGCGAAGAGATAGCCCGTTTCCACCGCTGGATGTTGAAGTTCGCCCCCGACTCCGCCGTCGAGTTCAGCGATGCCTGCGCACTCGATGGGCGGCTGTATCTCCAATGGGTGTGGAGCGGGACTTTCGAAGGAGCGCTGCGGCTGCCGGATGGTTCGTTGGCGGAATCGACTGGAGCCAACTTCAGCGTTCCCGGGGTCGCCGCGTGCCGGTACGCGGCCGACGGCAAGCTGCTCAGTCATCACGACTACTGGGATCTCAGCACCATGCTGAGACAGGTAGGCGCTCCGCCTCACCCTGGTGGTTCAACCTAGACCCACTGTCTTTCGAGGCCTGTCTCAGTGGTTTTGGCCACTGGAGCAATTCTCGGCGGAGCGGTCCGCGGCTGACCCATAGGCGACCTTTGAAAGCGCTATCACCGGTGATAGCGGGTTTGCGTTTCATGTTCAGGCCGGCTGCGTGATGCTGATGTGAACAGCCTGACCGACGTGGCATCAGCCCACGATGGTCATAGATCGTCTGCACACGTGCGTCGACGAACGCACCGGCGACGGGGTATTCGGACATGTAGCCGTAGCCGCCGTGCAACTGGAGGCTTAATCTCGCGGTCGATGAGCGTCCGCACGGTCTCGACCAGCATGGTTTCCTCGTCGCTTAACCGGCCCGTCATGCCGACAACCTCCACAATTTTCTAATACCAATTAAAAGAGGGTGGCGCATGTCGACCGGTGTCACCGCATCGACGTGCTTCAGTCAGTGGCGACGATTCCGTGGCGGATGAACGATTGTGCGTTCGCAACAACGGCTTCCAGAGATCCGCGGCGAGGATTCCACCATTCCACCGCCCAGTTCAAAGCGCCGAGAACCAGCATCTGGGCGATGTACAAATCCAGTTCCGGCCGCAGGCGGCCCTCCCGAGCCAGGTCGTTGATCAGCCTTCGCCAGACTTCGCCATAGCGCTCCTCCTCGAGGATCTGGCGCTTGCGAATCGACAGTGGCACCTGTCCGGCATTGCGGATCGAAGCCGTTGTGTAGTCGGATATCTCCAGCGCGTGGCGGAGGTGGGCCTCCGCCGCCGCAAGCAACCGGTCCAGCGACGGGGTGCCGTCGGGCAGCGCACTGAGCGCCGCGACGACATGTTCACGCATGTCAGCGATTCCGGCCCACATCACCTCTTCGACGAGTTCATCTTTCGAGGCGTAGTAGTAATAGATGGCGGGCGCCTGGATTTCAGCCTCCCCGGCGACGTCGGTCAACCGCAGACCCGCGTACCCTTTGGCACTCAGCACGTGCGCGGCGGCGTCCAGAATGCGCGCCCTGGTCAGTACCGACTTCGACTCGGCGACTTCCTCGTCGGCCGGGGGCGCCGCGTCATTCCTGTTACGCCTCGCCATCGACCGATCCTACGTCTGCTACTCGCTCCTACCGGGGCTTCATATGGTCCACCCAGCTGGGACCACAACGCTGCACAGTCTTTACGGCGACCATTTTCCTTGTCAACGCGGCCCGCACGGCGCCGTCGTGCCGTCCAGGCCGTTCTCGGTCGTAATTTGGAGGAGCGATGGCCATCGCGCTCGGTGTGTCGATGTCACCCTCGACGATCCACACGGTGCTGATAGAAGGCGAAAATGCGGACGGCGTGGCCGTCGAAGCACACGGTGTGGAGTTCGGCCCCGCCGACGAGTCGGTAACCGCCACCGCCGATCGGGTGGTCACGGCGGTTCTGGGTGCGCGCGAAGACACGGACGAGGCCGGCGACCGGTTGGGCTCGATCGGGGTGACGTGGACCGATGAAGTCGAGGTGGCGGGGCTGCGTGAGGCGTTGAGCGCGCGCAAGGTGGAGAACGTCACGCTGATCTCGTCGTTTCTGGCCGCCGCGGCACTGGCTCAGGCCGTCGGGCAGGCAATCGGCTATGGCTGCATCGCAATGCTTTTCATCGAAGCCGAGTGCGCGACGTTGGCTGTCGTTGACGCCGCCGACGGTTCGATCACGGATGTGCACAAAGAGCTGCTGCACGGCGCGGATGCCACGGCGGAACTCATTGAGATGGTGGCCGGATTGGAATCTCTGGAAACCTGCCCGGCGGGCTTGTTCGTCGTCGGTTCCGGCGTTGACGTTGCCCCGATCAAATCCCGGTTGCAGACGGCCACCTCGCTCGCGGTCAGCGCGCCCGAGGAGCCGGAGACGGCGCTGGCCCGGGGCGCGGCGCTGGCTGCTGCCAACGCGCCCCTGTTCGCCTCGTCCACCGCGGCCCTGGCCTACGCGCAGGATCCCGCGACCGGAGAGGTGAACCTCGACGCGGTGGCACCCGGTTATTTCTATGTCCCCGATGTTCCTGCCGGTGGCGAGCCTGGACCGGACGAGCTCGCCTACAGCGCGGTGCCAGATGAGGAGGCAGACGCACTCACCGAGGTCATGGACACCGCCGACAACGACAGCCCGGAAGACCGCGAGCGGCAGCGCGGGCCGGTCCTGTTGTTGGGCAGTGCGAGTGCGGTGGTGGCCATCAGTGCGGTGGTGGCGATGGAAGTTGCACTGGCGCTTGGTATTCGCCCGGGCGTCGCTTTGCGGCCCATCCCCGGCCACAACCTCATCGTCCCGACCGAGCAGGCGCCCGCGCCGTCGGCCCCGGTGTCCGGGCCGCAACCGAGATACATTCCTCAGCCGGGCCCGGTGGCGGCGCCCCATCCGTTGAACCCGCCCGCTCCGGGGGCACCGCCGCCCGCCGCCGCGGTGCCCGAGCCGATTCCCGGGGTTCCGCCGGTGCCTGCGCCGGTGCTGGTTCCACCTCCGGGCGTGCCGGATCCCGTTGCGCTGGCGCACGTACCGCCTCCCGATTCGCCACCGCCTGCGCTCAACCTTCCCGCGCCCCAACCGCCGCCGTCCGCCCCGCCATCGCCTCCGACGCACGTTCCGGTGTGGCAGCCCCCGACGCACGTTCCGGTGTCACACCCGCCGGTTCACGTTCCGGTGCCACCGCCGCCGGTTCACGTTCCCGAACCTCCACCCCCGGTCAACTTGCCGTCTCCCGATGGTCCACCGTTGCCTGGCCTGCCCGGCTTCCAGGCTCCGCCGCTTCCCGGCCTACCGGGGCTAGAAGCACCGCCTGCCCCAGGCCGGCCGGGCCACGAAGCGCCGCCGCTCCCGGAGCTTCCGCCGGCCCACGGCGGTGAAGGCGGACCCGGCGGCAGCCTTGGCGGCGGCACCGGGGGTCACGGCAGCATCGGCGGTGGGAGTACTGGCGGCGGCAGCACTGGCGGCGGTGGCTCCATCGGCGGGGGCTCCTCCGCCGGTGTTGGCTCCGGCGGTGGTGGCGCTTCCGTCGGTGGTGGCGCTTCCGTCGGCGGTGGCTCCTCCGCCGGTGGTGGCGCTTCCGTTGGTGGTGGCTCCGGTGGTGGCGCTTCCGTCGGTGGTGGCTCCGGCGGTGGTGGCGCTTCCGTTGGTGGTGGCTCCAGCGGTGGCGGTTCCAGTGCTGGCGGCTCCAGTGGAGCGTCCGGCGGCAGCTCCGGCGGCGGAGGCGGCCACCACTAGGTGTCGCCGGCGGGCATTGTTTGCCACGTCCGTGCCAGGCCCGCCAAACGAGTTACCTCGAGCGTCGACTTGTTGTGGGGATCGGGGCTCATTTCGCCCAACAAGTCGACATTCGAGAGAGCTAGCAGGGGTCGCCGTCAGGCGTGTAATACGGCGCGCCCTCGACTGTGTAGCAGGGCACCTGGCCCGGCCAGTATGGGTCGGTGGCCGCCGCTATGGCCGCGCCCGTTGCCACGCGACCGGCAACGTCCGTGCAGCCGCCCACCGCGATGTGGCGCCCGTCTGCGCCGGCACACACATCGGAGTGCGCCATCGGCGCTATAGCCACGGGCACTGTCGCCATCGCCATGGCCGCCACGACCGCTCCTATCGCTTTCTTCATCGCACACCTCTGCTTTCCGTCCCGTTAATTCTCGCGCATATCGCTCTGGCGGCCAACCGTAGATTCGCGGGATTGACTGGCGTAGGGCCTTTCGTCCGTAAACCGAGGACGGCTTTTGTGGCTTCGGGCTTGACCTGGCCCTAGTTCAGAACCAGGGTCCGGGAAAATGGCCGTCCTGATCTTGCACCATCACGATGTCCTTGCACTCTCCGTTTAAGGCCGCGACATTCTCACCCCGGCAAACCAGCGTCCAGCCCGATATCCGCGCGAACGGCCGGACGGACCAGTTCGTCGAGATCGGATCGGGGGCGGGTAGGGCGAGGACGGCAAACGTGCTGCCAACGTTCGTGATGTAGAGGTGGTCTTCAAAGAAGGCCAATTTGGAAATCGACATCTTCGTCGCGTCATCTCGGGTCTTCAACAAATCCCAGTGTTGCGTTCGCAGGTTCCACACCCCGAAGCCGAACTGCGAATTATCCGACTTGCGACCATCGACGAATAGCTTCCCGTCGGACAGTGTCGCGGACAAGCCGCCGCCGGAAATCCTGTCCGAATCGCCGATCTTGACGATGGACTTTGCATTCAAGTCATAGAACATGGTCGACACGACCGGGGGATTGGACGAATCCACGTGCGTGATCTTCACCAATTTGTCCGGACCATCGGATAATTCGCCGTCGACTCTCGATATGTCATTGTCCTGATAGATCGCTTCGCCGCTCGGCCGGCGCAGTTCCGCGCCCGAAGTCTTGGCAACGTCCGTGTTCCTTTGAAATGCAAGAACGTCCTGCCACACGCGGCCCGGCTGCGGGTCGTTCCACATCATCGACAGGTCGGTACCGGAAAGGATGACCGTCCGAGGCGGCGACGCGGCGCCATGGCCGTCGGTGAAGGCATTGACCCACGCCACGCCGGATGTGGTTGCGGCGAGCGCCCATTCGTTCGCCGCGGTCAATTTCAGGTCGGGGGTCGGCGGCTGCAGCTCTTTTGTCAGCAAAGGCTGGCTCGTCTTGAAGTCGAAAACATATGCGGTCGCCTTGGGGGCTTGGGGTGCCGGTGCCTGCCCCGGTTTGACGGTCGCCACCACATAGACGACCCTCATGTCGTCCCCCGTGCCGGTCAGGGCGCAGATGCCACCGTCTAAATTCTCGCCGGCGGGGACCGTCGGGGCGCCCGGCACAACGTACTGTCCCGTTTTCGTATTGAATACCTTGGGGCGGATGTCCTCGAGGGCCGATTTACGCTGGGAGAACTTTTCGGGGCACCCGAAGTAGGCCGTTCCGCCGTAGCTCTTCCAGTCCTTCTCCAAAGGCCCGGTAATCGAGGGCGGCGGGGCGACCGCGCTGGTGGTTGTCGTCGCGGTGGAAGTCGAGGTGGTGGGCGTGGCGGCGGGCGGGCCGACGGTCTCCGAACAGGATGCGACCAGGAGACAGACCGTCGACGCGATCAGGGCAAGCCTGTGTTTGGACACAGTTCGCCCCTGAACTCCACTCATCAACAAAACCCCCGTTAAGTGCACTAACCAACGAGCGTAAAGCGGGCTTCGTGCGACCGCGACTCGGGTAGGGCGGTCATTGTCTCCGAGTTTCCACGGATGTTTGCTGCCCCGGGTCGCCGCATGCTGGCTAGCATGAGCGCTACAGACCCCCGCGTGGACACGCCTCTGTTGAATTGGAGCGACCTGGGCGTGAACGAGCTGCCGACCGGAACCGCGACGCTGCTGCTTGCCGACATCGAAGGCTCGACCAGGCTGTGGGAGACCCAACCCGACGAGATGGCCGCCGCGGTGGTGCGCCTCGATCGCGCGTTGCGCGATCTGGTTGCCACACATAATGGTGTCCGCCCGATCGAGCAGGGCGAAGGCGACAGCTTCGTGATCGCGTTCAACCGCGCGGCCGACGCGGTGGCCTGTGCCGTCGACTTGCAGCGCGCTCCGCTGCTGCCGATCCGACTGCGCGTAGGCCTTCATACCGGCGACGTACAGCTGCGCGACGAGGGTAACTACATCGGGCCGGCGATCAATCGGGCCGGCCGGCTGCGCGACCTGGCCCACGGGGGCCAGACGGTGCTGTCGGGTGCGACCGAGGCGATGGTCATCGACAGTTTGCCGGACAACGCCTGGCTGGCCGATCTGGGGACCTATCAACTGCGTGATTTACCCCGCCCGGACCGAGTGCTGCAGCTGTGTCATTCCGATTTGAATAACGACTTCCCGCCGGTGCGCACACCGAAGACCATCGCCGCGCATAACCTTCCGGCGCAGTTGACGAGCTTCATCGGCCGCGGCGAACAACTGGCCGAGGTACGGCAGATTCTGATGACGAACCGGCTGGTGACGCTGACCGGTGCCGGCGGGGTGGGGAAGACTCGCCTCGCGGTAGAGGTCGCGGCGTCGCTGGCCGATGAGGCTGACGGCGGCGTATGGTTCGTCGACCTTGCGCCCATCGCCGATCCCGATTTGGTCGCGATCGCCGCTGCCCGCGCGCTGGGCCTGCCCGACCAACCGGGCCGTTCGACTACCGAGACACTGTTGGGGTTCATCGGCGACCGTCAGATGCTCGTCGTGCTCGACAACTGCGAGCATCTGCTGGATGCGACAGCGGCGTTGATCAAAACGCTGCTGAACGCCGGCGCGGGGTTGCGGTTGCTGGTGACAAGCCGCGAGCCGATCGGCGTGGCGGGCGAGGTGACCTGGCGGGTGCCGTCGCTGTCGCTGGCCGACGAAGCGATCGAATTGTTCGTCGACCGCGCTCGACGGGCCCGGTCCGACTTCAGCATCACCGACGTGACCGCCGGTGTCGCCGAGATCTGTCGTCGATTGGACGGGATGCCGCTGGCGATCGAGCTCGCCGCGGCGCGGGTGCGGGCCCTGTCGGTTGACGAGATCCGCGACAGCTTGCACGACCGCTTTCGCCTCCTCACCGGCACCACACGCATGGCGGTGCGCCGCCAGCAGACACTGCGTGCGTCCGTCGATTGGTCGCACGCCTTGTTGACCGAATCGGAGCGGGTGCTGTTTCGGCGTTTGGCGGTGTTCGTCGGTGGCTTTGATCTCGCGGCCGCGCGAGTGGTCGCCGGTGGTAGCGACGTCGAGCGTTACCAGGTGCTCGATCAGATCACGCTCCTCGTCGACAAGTCGTTGGTCGTAGCCGAAAGCGTCAGCGGCGCAACGCGATACAGATTATTGGAGACCGTGCGTCAGTATGCGCTGGAGAAACTCGGCGAGTCGGGCGAAGGCGACGACGTGCGGGCCCGCCATCGTGACCACTACCTGGCGATCGCATGTTCACTCGCCAACCCGGCCGAGGCGAGCGATGCGCGGCAACTGGACCGTGTCGAAACCGAGATCGACAATGTGCGTGCTGCGTTCGGCTGGAGCCTCGACCGGGGCGACACCGAAACCGCGGCGCGTTTGGCGTCCGCGCTGGTTCCGCTCTGGCTGGCGCGGGGCCGCATCCACGAGGGGTTAGTGGCCTGGTTCGACCCCGCGCTGGACGAAATTAGCGACCGTCGCGGCGATGTGGCGCCCGCGACTGAGGTGCGCGCGCTCGCCGACAAAGCCGTCCTGCACTCGTGGGCGATCGGCGCCGACAGTGGCGATTGGGCCGAGCGCGCCCTGGCGATGGCGCGGGAGATCGGAGACCCGGCTCTGCTGGCGCGAACGCTCACCGCCTGCGGCGTCATCGCGGTCTACCGCGCTGAGCCCGCAGAAAGATACTTCGACGAGGCGATCGGCCTGGCCCGCCCTTCGGGCGACAAATGGACGCTGGGCCAGATACTCGGCTGGCAAGGCAATTTGGCTTTCTTGGCGGGTAACCCGGTCGCGGCGAGCCAAGCCGCCGGGGAGGGCCACCCAATTGCGAATGCCATCGGTGACCGATTTACGGTCCGTCAGTGCCGCCATTGGATGGGTTGGTCGCAGGTGATCACCGGGGATCCGGTCGCAGGCGCTGCGCTGCTGCGCGAGGTCGAGATCGATGCGGAAGCCGCACAGGACGTTATTTGGTGGACGGTAAGTAAGGCCACTCGCGGGATGGCGGTCGCGTACCTGGGCGATACCAGTGAAGCGCTGGACATCCTCGACGCGGTCATGCCGGTTATCAGTGAACTTGGCGACCTTTGGCTTGGTAATGTCAACGGCATTCGGGCTGTCGCGGCGCTGACCGCAGGCGAGGCTTCCGACGCCAACGAAGCGAGCGCTGCGGCCTGGGAACACTTGAACGCCAACCCATTACACCAGCAGATGTACGTTTACCTGCGAGCCGAAGCCGCGTTGGCCCAAGCCGATGTGACCGCGGCGCGTCGTTGGGCCGAAGAAGCGGCCTCGGTGGCCGAAGGCTGGTATCGCGTGCTGGCGCTGACGACCCGCGCCCGGGTCGCCATTGCGCAAGGGGAGACCGAACAAGCTGAGCGGGACGCCCATGACGCGCTCGCGTTGGCGGCCGGCCTGAGCGCGCTCCTGGGCGTTCCCGACATCCTCGAGCTGCTGGCGATCCTCGCGGTCGACGGTGGGCGGCACGCCGAAGCGGCCCGGCTCTTCGGCGCCGCCAACGCACTGCGGAAACACATCGGTTCGGTGCGGTTCAAAACCTATGACGTCGACCACACCAGCGCGGTCAACCGTTTGCGGGAGGCGTTCGGCGAGAGCGAGTTCGACGCCGCCTGGGCCGAGGGCGCGGCACTGTCCACCGAGGAGTCGATCGCCTACGCCCAGCGGGGGCGCGGTGAGCGGCAGCGACCCGCCACCGGATGGGGTTCGCTCACGCCGGCCGAGCGCGCCGTCGTCGGGCTGGTCAGCGAGGGCTTGGCCAACAAGGCTATCGCCACGAGGCTTTTCATCTCGCTGCGGACGGTGGAAAGCCACCTCACCCACGTCTACGCCAAGCTCGGACTGACTTCACGCGTGCAGCTCGCCCAAGAGGCGGCACGTCAGGCGTGACGTACGATTACGGCGAGATCAGTTGCAGGCGAGGGAAGAACGACCGATAGCGTCGAGGATCACGCGTGAGTAGCGCACGACCGGTCACCGCGGCGTGGGCACCAATGTAGAAATCCGGCAGCGGCGAGCGCTTCTGGCCGCCCCGCCGCCGATACTCGAGGAAGCATTTACCTGCCAGAAAGGCAGCTTCCCAGGGCAGGGCCTCGCGCTTAAGCTCGTCTGGCAATGCCCGCTCGAGTTCTTCTATCCGCTCAAAGCCGATCGATATCTCGGCGTAGATGATCGGATTGATGAGCGTTTCCGCACGGTCGAGGGCATCAGCCAGCTGCGTCTCGGACCATTCACACCACCGGGGGTCCGCGGTGAAAAGGTCGAGCAGCACGTTTGAGTCGACGAGCGTACCTACCACGACAAGCTAGTTGTCGCCGCGTGTCAGCGCCATGATCTCGTCGGTGCTCATCGCGACGGTGCCGCGGCCGCGCATGCGACGTGCGATCGCGGTGCCGCGAGCTCTCTTCGCGCGCACCAGCCGGGCGCCACGCTCGTCGAGTTCGAACTCGACCTCGGAACCCGGCTCGATGCCGAGCTTGCGCCGCACCTCGAGCGGAATCGTTACCTGGCCTTTGCTTGTCACCCGCATACCAGCCAGCCTACCAGGCTAGTAATACTAGCCAGTAATACCGCAGCCTCCACGTGCGTACTTTCTCGGCGTGGTAAACCGAGAGCCATGAGTGGTCTTGCCGACGAGACACGGTGGATGGATGCCACGGATCAAGCCGCGCTGGTGGCCGAGGGCGAGGTCGCGCCGAGCGAACTCCTCGAGGCGGCGATCGAGCGGATCGAACAATCGAACCCGTCGCTGAACGCCGTGGTCATCGAATGGTTCGAGCACGCACGATCCGTGGCCGCCGACCCGCGTCTGCCCAAGGGCCCCTTTCGCGGCGTCCCGTTTTTGCTCAAGGACCTTTACACGAGCTTCGCGGGTCAGACCCTTTCGAACGGCAATGTCGCGCTCAAAGAGGCGGGCAAGGTCGATGCCACCGACACGACGCTCGTGGCCAGGTTCAAGGCGGCCGGGCTGGTGATCGCCGGGCGGACGAATAGCCCCGAGATGGGCAGCCTGCCGACCACACAGCCGGTGGCCTGGGGGGCGACCCGCAATCCGTGGGCGCTGGATCGCACGCCGGGTGGGTCGAGTGGCGGCGCCGCAGCCGCTGTGGCCGCCGGGATGGTCCCGTTCGCGAACGCCTCGGACGGCGGTGGGAGCATTCGCATCCCGGCGTCGTGCTGCGGGCTCGTGGGGCTCAAGCCGAGTCAAGGGCGAATCACGGTCGGACCGGCACGTGCGGAGACGGGATTGGGCGTCGAACTGTGTGTCAGCCGCACGGTGCGCGACACGGCGGGGCTGCTCGATGCGGTGCGCGGTCCCGGCGTCGGCGACAGCGTGATCGCGCCGGCGCCGCAGCGGCCGTACCTCGAGGAGGTCGGCGCCGACCCCGGCCGGTTGCGCATCGGGCTGCTCGACGTCCACCCGCGCGGCGAATTCCTGCACGACGACTGCGTTTCCGCGGTGCGCGCCGCGGCGTCGATGCTGGAGGGGCTCGGGCACATCGTCGAGCCGGCGTGGCCGGCGTGCCTCGCCGACGCCACGTTGCCGCACAAGTTCATGGCGCTGTGGGCGACGCAGATGGCGATGGCGGCGCGTGGATTCGGCGAGACGCTCGGTCGCGAGGTGACCGCCGACGACATCGAGCCGGTCAACTGGGTGCACATCGAGCAGGCGCGGCGGTTGACCGCCGTCAACTACGCCATCGCCGAGGGCGCGGTGTCGGCCTTCCGGCGCACGCTGCAGCAGTGGTGGGCGGACGGCTGGGACCTGCTGCTCACGCCAACGGTGGCCGAACCGCCAGTGCTGCTAACGGAATTCGAGAACAACCCCGAGCATCCCACGGCGCCGATGCGCCGGGCCGGTCGGTTCGCCGCGTTCACGCCGCCGTTCAACATGAGCGGGCAACCCGCGATCAACCTGCCGCTGCACCGCAACGCCGAGGGGCTTCCGATCGGCATTCAGCTCGCCGCCGCCTACGGCTGGGAGGACATCCTCATTCGCGTTGCCGCCCAACTAGAATCGGCTCACCCCTGGTCGTCATTTCACCCGCCGATCCCCTGATTCACGGCCTCCCTGCCGCGGTTCTTCGGCCGCATGGTCCGCTCGGCCATCCGCGCAACCAGTTGGCGTGACGCCAGGCGCGACGAGTTGGTCAGCATCCAGCTTTCGAAGCCGCCGGTGACCACGGAGCTGGACCGCCGGTCGAGGGCACGAAATGCGGCCTGCACCACCCGCTCCGGGGCGATGCGGTGGCCCACTTGCGCGTCCTCGCCGGCTACATCGAAGAATCCGGTGTCGGTCGATCCGGGACATAGCGCCGTCACCCGCACGCCGGTGCCGCGGGTTTCGGCCCACAGCGCCTCGGTGAACGAGAGTACGAAGGCCTTGGTCGCGCCATACACCGCCATATACGGGACCGGCTGAAAGCCCGCCGTCGAACCAACGTTGACGATTGCACCGCGGTCGCGCTCGACCATGCCCGGCAGATACAGCCGCGTCAGGTCCACCAGCGCCTCCACGTTGAGACGGACCATGTCGGTGAGCGCCCCGGGATCGGCCTCGTAAAGCGGTGCGAATAGGCCGAATCCGGCGTTGTTGACGAGGATGTCGATCTGCAGATCGCGTGCCGCCACCGACTCGGCCAGCTCAGTGGCCGCCGACGGTTTGGCCAGATCGGCAACCACGACATCGGCAGTCACCCCAAACGAAGCGCTCAATTCGTCGGCGAGCGCTGCGAGTTTCCCGCCGGACCGGGCGACGAGTACCAGATCGGCGCCCCTCCGCGCCAGTTCCCGCGCGAACACCTCTCCGATCCCCGAAGAAGCGCCCGTCACCAACGCGCGTTGGCCTTTGTACTCCATGGCTGTCACCTTTCTGAAGAGTCCACAACGCTGAGAATAAAACCGACCGGCCGGTATGTCTAGCCATACCGTGCGGTCGGTTCCTGATAAAATCAGCCCGTGCCATCCCCCGCAGTCACCCCGAAGGGCGTCGCCACCCGCGCGTTTCTGCTGCAAACCGCGGCCGAGGTGTTCGCCGAACGCGGGTACGCCGAGACCACGATGGCCCAACTCATCGAACGCAGCGGACTGACCAAGGGGGCGTTCTACTTTCACTTCTCGTCGAAGGAACAACTCGCGCTGGCCGTGATCGAGGAGAAACAGCGGCAGTGGATCGATTCCGTCGTCGCGGCGATCGGTGCCGAGACCCGCGCGTTCGATCGGCTGCGTGCCGTCGCCTTGGCGCTGGTGAAGGTCCATCGCGACCCCAGCGCCTTCAGCGTGTCTCGGCTCACCCGTGACCTGGCCCGCGTCGCGGGTGTCAGCGATGTGGTCCGCGACCACATGCGCACCTGGGTCGGTCTCGTCGCCGGGCTGATCAGAGAGGCCCAGGCCGACGGTGATCTACCCGAAACCGTCGACGCCGACGATCTTGCCGCTGTTCTGGTCGCCACGACAGACGGTCTGAAGGACCTCGGCGCGCTCATAGACAGTCCCAGCCGCGCTCGCCGTGCCTACGAGCGACGCATGGATACGTTGGTCACGCTCGTCGACAGTTTCAGCTTGCGCGATTCGCCAGGCTGATCGCGGTCATTCGCCTCACAAAATCGGTTGCGCTTCGGGGAATGTCCACTCGCCGCTGAGGATCTCGTCTCGCGGCCGGTACAGCCGGACCAGGTAGTTCCACCCCGGCGTGATCGGCAAGCAGTTTGGTGTCGCGGCGTCGCACCCGCCGAACTGAATGGTGATGATGCCGCCGGTGCCGCGCCGGGCCGTGATGTCGTTGAGCGAATACGCGTTTTGCGGGTTGGGCGTGAAGTAACCGTCATTGTTGTAGACGGTGACCGACCAGAACCCATCGACGGGCACCTGGCCGACGGAGATCCGATACACTTTGGCGCCGTCGTTTTCGGCCGGGTGGACGCTGAAATAGATGGCGTCCTTTTCCGGATTGCCGCCCCATGCCGCTGCCGAGCCGATCAGCCGTCGCACCGGATCGGTGTCGTCTTTGGTGCCGAACATCTTCTTGGAGTCGGGCAACGTGGCCGCCAGTTGAAGGAGCGCGTCGCGTACCGCCTCCTGGCTCACGTGGTCCCAGTCGGGTATCTCGAAGCTGCCGGCGTCGTCCTGCTGCACCGCGATTGCGTCCTGCAGCGCATGGACGTCGTCGAGATCGGCCTCATCGTTCGGATTGACCAGGGTGCGAATGGCCACCGCGACATACCGCGTCCCGATGTCGTCGCGGGTAAGCGTGTGTTCGCCCTGCCCATAGAACACGGCGGGCACGTAATGGTCTTCGGTGATCACCTGCATCGACATGAACCGGCCGCCGGGATCGGGCATCGTTATCGTGACTGGCCCGGCGTCGAGATCGAAGACCCCCGCCGAATACAGCGTGTCGCGGTTCGACCGCACCACCAGCTGCTTGTCCAGCGGCGTGAGCTCCCGGATGTGGTTGAGTTTGCCGAATCCGCCGTCGCCGACGATGTTGCCGAAATACAGGTCGCTTTCGGCCCGGATGAAGTTGTCCGCTATTACCAGCACCGCGCCTTCACCGCTCCGTGTCGAATTCGATGGGCAGACTCTTAGGCCCGCTCAGGCTGACCATCGGCTTCCAGGGCACCGGTCCGGCAATGCGCGGGTTGCGCATCCGATGGGCGAGGACGCCCAACGCTTCGGCGATCTCGCGCCTGGCCAGGTTGGCGCCCAGGCAGTAGTGCACGCCGCCGCCGAAAGTCAGTATCGGCGGAGCCCCCTCGCGCGTGATGTCGACGCGGTCCGGGTCGTCGTACACGGCGGGATCACGGTTGGCCGCAGCGGTGTTCACCAGGATCATCGTGCCGGCGGGGAAGATATAGCCGTCGACCTCGGCTTCCTCGACTGCCACGCGCAGGGTTCCGCACGCGATCGGCGAGTGCCGCATGGTTTCCTCGACCGCGTGCATCGCCAGTTCGGGGTGCCCTCTGAGCAGCTCCCACTGCTCCGGGTGCTCGCACAGGACGTGCACCGAGGCGGCCACCTGGTTCCGGGTGGTGTCCGTCCCCGCCAATAGCAGGCCGCCGGCGAGCATGCGCAGTTCGGCGGCGTTGAGGCGGTCGCCGTCATCCTCGGCGCGAATCAGGTCGGACAGCAGGTCGTCAGTCAGGTTGTGTCGGCGCCGGGCGACCATGTCGTCGACGTAGTCGTCGAACTCGCCCCACGCGCGCATGACAGCACGTTCTTCCACGGCGAAGTCAACACCGAAGCTGAAGGCTTTGAAGATGTCGTCGGCCCACCGGGAAAACTGTTGCCAATCCTCGCGGGGAGCGCCGAGCAACGCGCAGATGATAGGGACCGGGTAGGGGCGTGCGATGTCGGCGACGACGTCACAGCGGCCCGCGTCGGCGACCCGGTCGACGATCCCGTTCATCACGTCGACCATGGTGTCGTGCAGGCGCAGGGTCGCGCGGGGGGTGAAGGCCTTGGACGTCAGGCTGCGCAGCCGATGGTGGGCGTCGCCTTCCAGGCAGATGATGCTGTCAACCACCTTGTCCCAGAGCGGACCCGAGCTGATGCCCTGGGCTAGGAGATTCAGCCCGGGCGGGATCTGGAACCGGGTATCCCGAAGAAGGGACCGGACGAGGTGGTAGGAGAGCGCTTCGGGTCCGTGCGGACCGAGTGCGACCGGGGCTTGGCGTTGCGCCTCCCGCAGGCGGGGATAGACCTCGGCGGGAGTTTCCTCGTCGCCGTACGCCAGCGTCGGTATGTCGGCGTCGAAAACGCTTGCGGGAGCGGTACCGACGGCCATGGCGGTCTCCTGATCAATTCCGCGAGTCATCGGTCGCGGACGACTTTCAGAGAATGTATGGCCACTGTAGGTGACTGTCAACGATATGTGCAGTCTGTCTATAGAACAAAACGACAAAGTGTTGACGCACTCACGATTTGAATCGTCCGGGCTGGATGCGAAAAAATGACGCCGGCTCAGAACCAACCTGACTTTTTGGGCTTCAGCGACAGCGGGATGCTCTGGGCGAACTTGAACACATCATCCGGGTCGTACCGGTTCTTGACCTCGATCAGGAACGGCACGAGTCGTGTTGTGGAGCCGCCGAGGGCAAATCGTGGCGAGCGAACGCAAGAATTTCGCAAGGATTTGGCGAAAATCTGGCAAGCGGTGTGCGGCAGCCTAGAAACATGGACGCCATCCATACCCTGGAGCGGGTGGTTGCCAGCGCCCTGCTTTCGGGCGGGGTTGCGGTGGCCGGAGTCTGGCTGCCCGCGGGTACCGCTTATGCGGACAATGACCACTGTTCGTCAAGATCGGGGTGCTACCACGGACCTGGGATGCGCTGGTGTCCGGGCGATTACGTGTGGCCCGGCTTGCGGGCTACCGGGTGGGACTTGAACGAATGCCACGTTTACCACGAGCAGTGTCCTCCCGGCTATTACGGCGGCTGCCCCGACAACATCGTCGAAGGGCCTCCCCCGCCGCCGCCACCTCCCGTATTCCGCACCCGCGAGGAATGCCTGCGGGCCCTCGGCTTCATCTGCGTGTTCGCACCCTAGTAGCACGAAATTCGGTGTATCCCAATGAGAATCACAGCCCTAGTTGTGGCCGGCCTGGTGGCCGGCACGTTGGCGACCTCGAGCCCGGCGCAGGCCGAGGTCGCCTCGCCACCGGCGCTGAGCCAGTTCTACCCGCTGCTGCCGCCCCCCAGCCTGGGCGACCCCATGGCGGAGGCGGAGGAGCTGCGACGCCAGATCGCAGACCTGGACGGCGCCTGGGACAGTCTCACCCCGCAGCAGCGAAATCAGCGGATCGCGGGGCTGCAGCAGCAGGTCACCATGGTGGACCTGGACAGCCGCAATCTGCCTCAGGATCAAAAGGCGCAGGTGGACGCGATCCTCTTGCCGTCACTTGGCCATCTGGGCGCTCTCCTCATGAAAGCTCAGGGCCCCAACCAGCCGTGCTACTTCCCCGCCTGCCTGCCCGGGCTGTAGCAGAGCTTCAGCTCGCCGCGGGGGCCGGTTCTTGCAGGCCGTCTCGGGTGCCGAGGTTCGATATCGGGCCAGGGTCTCGGCGGCGTCGAGCTCGTCAGTCGTGGCTACCCGAACCGCGACGAAGCGATCAAGCTAGTGTTCGACGTCGTGACAGGGCCTACGCGGGCGAAGCTGGCCGATGGCCGCGACCTGCTCTTCTTCTCGCTGCCCGGGCACTGCCCGGCACCGGTCGAGGATCGCAGGCCCTTGCCGGAGCGCGACCCGGATCAGTCGCAATTGCGGTTCGACCGGTCGACGGGGCAGTGGGTGATCGTCGCGGCGCTGCGCCAAGACCGCACCTACAAGCCATCCCCTGACCTGTGCCCGCTGTGTCCGGGTCAGACGGGCCTGACCAGCGAGGTGCCGGCCGCCGGCTACGACGTCGTCGTTTTCGAAAACCGGTTCCCGAGCCTGTCCGGCAGCGGTGAGCTGACGTCTGCGCCCCCCGCCGGCTTCGTGACCGCTCCAGGGCATGGCCGCACCGAGGTGATCTGCTTTTCGAGCGAACACACCGGGTCGTTCGCAGAGTTGGCACCGGCGCACGCCCGGCTGGTCGTAGAGGCGTGGCGGCACCGCACCGCCGACCTGATGGCCGCGCCAGGCATCGAGCAGGTGTTCTGCTTCGAAAACCGCGGCGAGGAAATCGGGGTGACGCTGACCCACCCGCACGGTCAGATCTACGGCTACCCCTATCTGACGCCGCGGACCGCCGCCATGTTGGGGCAGGCGCGCGAACATCGGATGCGTCACGGCGGCAACCTGTTTGCCGACCTGTTGGCGGGCGAGGTCGCCGACGGCAGCCGTGTCGTCGCGCGCACCGAGCTGTTCACTGCGTTCGTGCCGTTCGCGGCGCGCTGGCCGGTCGAGGTGCACATCTACCCGAACAGGTTCGTGCGCAACCTCGTCGAACTCGACGAGGACGAACTCGACGGGTTCGCGCGGGTCTACCTCGACGTGCTCGGGCGGTTCGATCGGATGTATTCGGGTCCGCTGCCGTATATTTCGGCGCTGCACCAGTTCGCTGCGACCGAAGTCCAGGGCGACGGCTACTTCCACGTCGAGCTGATGTCGATCCGGCGCAGCGCCACCAAGCTCAAGTACTTGGCGGCCTCGGAATCGGCGATGGACGCGTTCATTAGCGACGTCACGCCGGAAAGAGTGGCCCTGCGGCTGCGGGAGCTCGGCCGATGACCGAGTCCAGCGTCCGGTACGCCGCTCCCGGGCGGATCAATCTGATCGGGGAGCACACCGACTACAACCTGGGGTTCGCGCTGCCGATCGCGCTGCCGCAGCGCACCGCGGTGACGTTCTGGCCGGACCGCACCGACGGGATCACCGTGCACAGCGCGCGCGCAAACGACGCGGTGCGGTTTCCGCTCGGCACCGTTCCCGGCCAGGTGACCGGCTGGGCCGCGTATGTCGCCGGGGTGGTGTGGGCACTGCGTCAAACCGGCCAACCGATACCCGGCGGCACGATGTCGATCACCAGCGACGTGGAGATGGGGTCGGGCCTGTCTTCCTCGGCGGCGTTGGAATGCGCGGTGCTGGGCGCTATTGCGGCCGCCGCCGGTATGCGCATCGACGAAAAAGAGCAGGCGCGGATGGCCCAGCGGGCCGAAAACGAGTATGTCGGCGCGCCAACGGGTTTGCTCGACCAGCTGGCATCGCTGTTCGGGGAGCCGTCGACGGCGCTGCTGATCGATTTTCGCGACCTCACAGTCGCGCCGGTGGCCTTCGACCCCGAAGCTAACGGCGTCGTGCTGCTGCTGATCGACTCCCGTGCGCGCCATGAGCACGTTGGCGGCGAATACGCGGCCCGTCGCGCGTCCTGTGAGCGGGCGGCCGCCGATTTGCGGGCGTCATCCTTGCGCGACGTCTGGGATCGCGGGCGCGCGGATTTGGACGTGGTCCGCAGCACGATCGATTCCCGCCGCGCACGCCATGTTCTCACCGAGAACGGCAGGGTACTGGATTTCGTTGCGGCATTGGGCAATTCGGACTTCGTTGAAGCCGGCCACATCTTGACCGCCTCACAGGTGTCCATGCGTGACGATTTCGAAATCACCACCGAACACATCGACCTGATCGCCGATACCGCGGTGCGCGCGGGTGCTCTGGGCGCACGAATGACGGGCGGCGGATTCGGCGGCTGTGTGATCGCCTTGGTGCCGGACGGCCGGGCGGAGGCCGTCGCGGAGACGGTGCGACGGACGGTGATCGGTGCGGGTCACCCGCGGCCGATCATCACCCGAACCCATGCGGGCGCGGGCGCGGGGCCGGGTGGGTGAGCGAGCCTGGCGGCCACGTTGAGGTTCGGGCGTACGCCGAGCTCAACGACTTCTTGCCACCCGAGTCCCGGGGTGTGGCTGTGCGCCGCCCGTTCCGCAGCCATCAGACGGTCAAGGACGTGCTGGAGGCGATGGGCATTCCGCATACCGAGGTCGACCTCATCCTGGTGAACGGATCGCCGCGGGGATTCGGCCACCGCCCGAGCGCCGGCGACCGCATCGCCGCCTACCCGACGTTCGAGGCGCTCGACATCGGCCCGACCGCCAGGCTGCGGCCGGTGCCGCTGCGAGACCCGCGGTTCGCCGTCGACGTCAATCTCGGCCGACTCGCGCGGCTGCTTCGAGTGCTCGGATTCGACGTGTGGTGGTCGAGCGACGCCGACGACGCGACCCTGGCCGAGGTCAGCCTGGACGAGCAGCGGATCCTGCTGACCCGCGATCGGGGCCTGCTAAAGCGCAGAGCCATCACGCACGGTCTGTTCGTGCACTCCCAGCATCCCGAGGAACAGACGCTCGAGGTGATAAGACGCCTGGACCTGGGCCAACGGCTGGCGCCACTCACCCGGTGCCTGCACTGCAACGGCGAGTTGGCCGCGGTCTCCAAGGACGAGGTGATCGACCAGCTCGAGCCGTTGACCCGCCAGTACTACGAGGAGTTCAGCCGCTGCGTGGAATGCGGGCGGATCTACTGGGCGGGTTCGCATCATGCACGGTTGGTCGGTCTCGTCGAAAGACTTCGCCAACAACTTTGAAATGGCTACTAAGCCGGAGTCAACCGGACGGCCGCCAGGTGCATGCGGTCTACCGCTTCTTCGAACTCCTCGCGCGTCGGTATTCGCTGTTCGCGGAATTTCAGTCCCATCATGCGCTGCGCGCGCTGCGCGCCATAGGACTCGGCGCAGCGGTGGAACAGGTCGGAGACGGCGGCGCGGTCGCGGATGAGCTCGCCGCGCATGGCGGTGGTCTTGCCGTTGTAGACCACCTGGGCGGGGGCGCCGTCGCGGAAGTTCTGCTTCCACGGCTTGTCCGTCAGCGCATAGAGGTCATGGTCGATCAGGTGGGCGCTCAAGGGAATCGAGTACGGCCGACCCGTCTTTCGCCCGGTGAAGCTCAACACCATCAGCTGCTTGCGTGCGGGGCCGGCAAGCGGGGTGCGCAACAGAAAGGCCAGCGCTGGGTTGACGATCCTGAGTACCGCCGACGGTGGGTGTCCGACGTCTATCGCATACGACTGTTCTGCCATGACCAATACCGTAAGGCCGATCGCGCGTCACGGCGTAGCGATTTCAGACGGGGGCGCCGCGGAGCGCGTTCGTCTCCGCGGCGCAATCCCCCGACTAGTCGACGGTCAGGTACCGGTGATGGTGGTTTGGTCGTCGATGATGTTCGTCGCGTCCATCAACGGCCCTTGATCGCTCTGCAGGGAGTCGGCGTTGAGTTGGAGCACGTACGCCGCACCCTGGCTGGGAATCACCACCGTCTTCTGCGCGACGGCCCTCGTCTTGCCGTCCCTCTGGTAGGTGCCGTTCAGCTGCCAGGCCTGAAAGCCGGCCAACGTGGAGGCCTGGCCGTTACCGGTGCCCTGGTAGCCGGGGAGGCCGATTAGCTCGTTGGGGGCGTACTGGATGAGCTTGGCCTGGTCTATGTCACCGGTGAGTTTCGAAAACAGCGCCGAGATGGTGGGCGGATCGGAAGGATTCGCCGGCTGTGCCAAAACGATTCCCCCGTAAGACGTTCCGGCGTTCGGGTTGAGCTGCCAACCCGCGGGCATCGGCAGATCGACGTTGGGGCCGGGATCGCCGTGATGGACGGGGGTCTCCGTGATGTGGCTGTCACGGATGTAGTCGGCGATGGTCGGGCCGGCGGCGCCCGGCGTCGCGGAGGTCGTCGACGTTTTTGTCGAGGTCGATGTGGATGTGGAAGTCGATGTCGACGTTGATGTCGATGTCGATGTCTTGTTGCTCGAGCCGCAACCCACCAGCGCCAAACCGAGCGCCACGGTAACCGTTGCTGCCATCAAATGTTTCATCAATCAAAT
>Ga0306925_10000700_pt1 | contig 25453 bp, 24 predicted proteins | sample flu12Cox44000176_FD_203755 | JGI IMG/M metagenome (GOLD analysis project Ga0306925, IMG submission 203755) | Lab enrichment of tropical soil microbial communities from Luquillo Experimental Forest, Puerto Rico - flux8day.12C.oxic.44.000.176 (v2)... | ecosystem: Environmental > Terrestrial >... | reverse complement strand
CACCCTTTTATCCAAAATGGTCGCCGCTCAAATACACGACGCCGACGACAGGCCCTGAGCCTCGTCAGCATGTCGGTTATCGACACTTGAGAACCGAAACGGTGCGCTGGATGAAGTGCGCCCGATCAAACCATGAGGAGGAACAGATGCGCAATGCTGGCGTACATGAAAGATGCCTCCAACTCGCAGAACGCCTATCCAGCATTTTGGGCGCCGTTCGAGATTGTCACCAAAGGTGCAGTGCAATAATTTCTTGCTGTTGAGCAGCCCGCTGGCGACCGCAATTGGCACAACTCGGACATCACTAGATGTCCGCTATCCCTCCTTGTTAAAATCATAAGCAGACATTAGTCGGCTTCGTTACGCCGGGACTTTAAAGCAATCGGCGATAGGCCCATACCGTTTTGGTGATTGCCATTCGCATTCGCGCCTCCATTTCCGGGCACGAGTGTATCGGAAGCAACGCCGTAGCGACTGTAGCAACTCAAACTCGTGTCAGCGGCTGGCGGTCCATGGCGGCGCTTGTCGTTAAAGTTATGTCGATGGAATGGGGGCTTTCGAGGTTTTCATCCTTCCATCGCTTCGGTCGCACGAGCCGATGGCCGCTGTGAAAAAGACTGGTGCCACGCCGCAAGCCGCGGATGCTCCGCGCACCAATCGAGATGGGAGAAGCGAAAATCCGCGTACGAAAGCGCGCATCCGATGGCGATATGGCCGATGCCGAACGGCGTCACGACCAGCGCAGGCGCCTCTTTTTCGAGCGCATCCTGCGCAGCTGCGTATTTCACCGCGTACGCGTCGATGTGCGGCTGTGAGGGCTGCGGCCGTCCACGTTCGTCGCGCCAGAGGATAAGCAGATCCAGCAGGCCACTGCCGAGCGCATGACGGCGCAACGCGGTCCAGCGCGCCTTCGCATCTGCAGGAAACAGTTTCGGCCCGTCGTGCAAGGTGTCGAGGTACTCGCAAATAACACCGGAATCGTAGAGCGCCGAACCGTCATCCAGCACCAGGGTCGGGATCTTGCTCAACGGGTTGTCCGACAAGAGCGCGGCATTCGGCGCCGTCATTGCCACGACCGTGCGCACGCAGGTCAAACGGTCGACCAGTCCGGTCTCATGCGCCGCAATCATGACCTTGCGCACGAACGGCGAGCGCGGCGACCAATGCAGTTTCATCACGGTTCCCCGGAGCTTTACTTGAGCTTCATGGCGCAACAAGATGGATGCGCGGGCCAAGCCCGGTCAAGCCCGCGCAGAGCGGTGGAGCTGTTGCTCAATTGAGCGGAATCCGCTTTAGCGCGATTGCGGTGGCAGCCATCGGCATTGATCGGCTGAACCGCCATGGGAGGAAAGCATGAGAGCTCGATTTTATCTGCTGGGAATTGTTTCGCTCGCGCTCGCGCCCGGCTCCGCGCAGGCGCAGACGAAGGCGGTGAAGATCGGCGTGCTCAACGACCAGTCCGGGGTGTATGCCGACGATCAGGGCATCGGCTCCGTGATTGCGGCACAGCTCGCGGTCGAGGATTTCCCGAAGCGTCCCGACCTGTCCGTGGAGGTCACGACCGCCGATCATCAGAACAAGGTCGACATCGGGACCGCCATCGCCCGGCGCTGGTTCGAGCAGGATGGCGTCGCGATGATCATCGACGTGCCGAACTCGGCGATCGCGCTGGGGGTCAACACGATCGCGCGTGACCTCAACAAGGCCTTGATCGGCTCCGGTGCCGGTACCGCCGACCTCACCGGCAAGGCGTGCACCCCCAACACGGTGCACTGGACCTACGACACCTGGGAGCTCGGCCACAGCATAGCAAAGGCGGTGTTCGCCCGCGGAGGAACCTCCTGGTACTTCATCAGCGCCGACTATGCCTTCGGAAAGGACCTCGAGGCGAGCGCCAGCGCGGAGGTCACGAAGCTTGGCGGCAAGGTCCTGGGATCCGCTCGCGCTCCACTGGGGACCTCCGACTTCTCGTCGTTTCTTTTGCAGGCGCAGTCGGCCAGGCCGAAGGTGATCGCGCTGGCCAATGCCGGCGGAGATCTCACCAACACGCTCAAGCAGGCGGCAGAGTACGGGCTGACCGAAACGTTCCAGATGCCCAGCTTCGTGTTCAATCCCAACAATGCGCGGGCGATCGGGCTGCGCGCCGCCCGCGGCGTGCTCGCGGCAGCGCCATTCTACTGGGACTCGAACGATGCGACCCGCGCGTTTTCGCAGCGCTATGCGCAGCGCCACCCCCGCAAGATGATGCCCAATGACATGCAGGCAGGCGTCTATTCCGCCACCGCGCACTATCTCAAGGCGGTCGCGGCGCTTGGCAATGCAAGCGACGGCAAGGCCGTCGTTGCCAAGATGAAGGAGCTTCCCACCGACGATCCGCTTTTCGGGAAGGGGACGATCCGGCCGGATGGTCGCAAGATCCACCCGGTCAATCTGTACGAAGTCAAGCAGCCCGACGAGTCGAAAGGCGAATGGGACACGTTCAAGCTGCTCTCCACCATTCCGGCCGAAGAAGCCTTTCGACCGCTTGCCGAAGGTGGCTGTCCACTGGTCAAAGGATGACGCGGTGCAACGCGTTGCGATCGAATGGACGCACAGCGCGGGCGTGTTGCTCGCATGAGAGGGAGACCGGACATGAACCTGGCAGGGCTTCGCGCGATCGATGTCCATACCCATGCCGAGGTGTCGGCGCGCGAGCCGATGGATGAGCTTTGGCAGGCCAGAACCGAGGCGATGGCGAGATACTTCAAGGGGGCGACGGATCGGCCCACGGTGACGCAGCTCGCGGCCTACTACCGGGAGCGCAAGATCGGCTGCGTGGTCTTCCCGGTCGACAGCGAGCGGGCAAGCGGCGAGAAAAGAGTCCCCAACGAGGAGGTTGCCGAGCTTGCGGCAGAGAACAGCGACGTGATGATCGCATTCGCCAGCATCGATCCGGCGAAAGGCCGCATGGGGGCGCGCGAGGCACGCCGGCTGATCCGCGATTTCGGGGTGAAAGGCTTCAAGTTCCACCCGTCAGTGCAGGAGTTCTTTCCAAACGACCGCAGCGCATACATTCTTTATGAGGCGATTGCCGAGGCAAAGCTGCCGGCATTGTTCCACACCGGACAGACAGGGGTCGGCGCCGGAATGCGCGGCGGCGGCGGCATCCATCTCAAATACTCCAATCCAATGTATCTGGACGATGTCGCTGTCGATTTTCCCGATATGCCCATCATCCTCGCCCACCCGTCTTTCCCCTGGCAGGAGGAGGCGTTGTCGGTCGCTACCCACAAGCCGCAGGTCTACATCGACCTCTCCGGGTGGTCGCCGAAATATTTTCCTCCGATCCTGGTTCAATACGCCAATTCCATCCTCAGGCATAAGATGCTGTTTGGATCCGACTTTCCGATGATCACGCCGGACCGCTGGCTCGCCGATTTCGAAGCCATCCCGATCAAGGCCGACGTGCGCCCGTTGATCCTCAAGGAGAATGCGGCGCGCCTGCTCAAGCTCGACGGCAAAACGGCGTGAGCGCTGCCATGGCGCTGCCGGAAACGCTGGAGGCCGAACGGCGGGGAGAGATCGCGATCCTGCGCCTCGCCAGGCCGGACAAGCGCAACGCGCTCAACGACCCGACGGTGGTAGGGATAGGCGCGTTCTTTGCAGGCTTGCATCCAGACATAAAGGTCGTCGTGCTGGATGCCGTGGGCGACAACTTCTCCGCCGGGCTCGATCTCTCCGAGCTGTCCGAGCGCAGCACATTCGAGGGGATCGCGCATTCCATGATGTGGCATCGGGTCTTCGAGCAAATCGAGCTCGGCCGGGTTCCGGTCGTTGCCGTGCTCAAGGGCGCCGTGGTCGGCGGCGGGATCGAGCTCGCAGCCGCAGCCCACATCCGCGTGGCCGAGCGCTCCGCGTATTACGCCCTGCCCGAAGGCCAGCGCGGCATCTTCGTCGGCGGCGGTGCCGCCGTCCGCGTGCCTCGCCTGATCGGCACGGCGCGCATGGCGGACATGATGCTTACCGGCCGTGTCTACGGCGCCGAGGAAGGGCAAGCGCTCGGGATCTCGCACTATCTCGTTGACAATGGTCAGGGACTTGGCAAGGCGCTCGAGCTGGCCGGCAAGATAGCCGCCAATTCGCCTGTCACCAACTTTGCCGTTATTCACGCCCTGCCGCGGATTGCGGAAGCAAATCCGCGCGAAGGCTTCTTGATGGAGGCGCTGATGGCAGCGATCGCGCAGGGCAGCGAGGAAGCGAAGGAGAGGCTGCGCGCATTCCTTGAAAAGCGCGCGAAGAAGGTGACGGAGTTCTAGGCCACGTTTCGGTGAGGTTGAAACACTACGGTGCCACAGATTCGGTCGGACTCCCTCTCCCCGCTCTTGGAGCGGACCGTAAGGACGGGGAGAGGGAGCAGCCGCAAGCTGCCGCGCTTGCGGCAGCTGCGGTCTTCACCGCGGGCCGTGGCGGATAGGGGCCGGCAGGCTCTCGGGCAGCTTGCCGAAAGCCTGCAGTGCAGCCTGCATGGCGACGATGTAACCGTAAGGACCAAGGCCAGCGATCACCGCTCTGACGGCGGACGAGAGCTTTGAATGCCGATGAAGCTCGTCGCGCGCGTGGATGTTCGAAATGTGAACTTCGAAGATCGGCCCTTCGAAGGCCTTGAGCGCATCGAGGATGGCGATGGAGGTGAACGAGTAGCCGGCGGGATTGATGATGATCGCGTCGGCGCTCTCCCGCGCCGACTGAATGAGATCGACCAGTACGCCTTCGTGGTTCGACTGATGAAACGACAGCTGTGCGCCGGCGAACCCGGCAAAATCCTCACAGCTTGCCTGGATGGCAGCGAGCGTGGTCGGGCCGTAGATATGCGGCTCGCGCACTCCCAACAGGTTGAGGTTGGGCCCGTTAAGGATCATCAGTCGCATTGCGGTCCCCTCGATAAATTCTTCCTGGATTTGGATTGCCACCGGGTTCATGCTCATGCAACGGACATTCTGCTGCCAAGTCTGTATCAGAGGGAGGGCGTAATGAGCATCCTGCGAATTGGCGGTGCACTGATCGCTGCCGCTTTTGCCGTTTGCGCAAGTCAAGGCGGCGCGCAGGCGGAAGTGGCTCGTATCGAGATCGCCTCCCGCGTGGACGTACTGGGCGGCAAACCGTTCGGTGACCGTGGCCCCTACGAGAAGATCGTCGGCAAGATCTTCTTCTCGCTTGATCCGGAGCATCCTCGCAACAAGGCTATCGTCGATCTCGACAAGGCAGCGCGTGATCCCGCCGGACGGGTCACGTTCTCCGCTGATCTTTACGTGCTCGCGCCCAAGGACCCCGCCCAGGGCAATGGTACGGCGTTGTTCGACATCCTCAATCGCGGGCGAAAGAACATTATCCGCGACTTCAATCGCACATCGCAGGTCAACGACCCAACTACGGAGGCGGATTTCGGCGACGGCTTCCTGATGCGGCAGGGTTACACGCTGGTGTGGGTAGGATGGCAGTTCGATATTCCGCGGCGCGACGGATTGATGGCACTCGACGCGCCGCCGGTGCTCGATCAGGGAAAACCGATCACCGGCCGGGTATCGACCACGTTCACACCGAACACGGCAGACCCGACATACCCGCTCGACGACATGGGGCGCTATGCCGATACAACCCGTTACCCACCGCTCGATCCCGCCAGTGCGGCAAGCATGCTCACCGTGCGCGACGGCTTTATCGGCGCGCCGCGCACTATTCCCCGCGAGCAGTGGCAGTTCGGCCGGCTGAAGGACGGCCAGGTGGTCGCCGACACCTCCGCCTTGTATCTCAAGGGCGGCTTCCAGGCAGGCCATTTCTATGAGCTGAGCTATGACGCGCAGGGCGCTGCCGTTGCAGGCCTCGGATTCGCGGCGTTGCGCGATATGGCATCGGCTGTCAAGCAACAGCAGGGGGGCCCGATCGCGGCACGCCATGCGTATGCCTTCGGACCCTCCCAGGATGGCCGCTGGCTTCGGCAGTTTCTGTATGAGGGGTTCAATGCCGACGAGCACGACCAGCGCGCTTTCGATGGCGTAATCTCAAATATCGCAGGCTCGGCCCGCAGTGCCGACTTTAACGCGCGCTTTGCGCGACCGAACGGGCTCGGCTTCTTCGTCGCATCGCTGTTTCCGTATCTCGATCTTGATCAGCTCGATCCGGTGACGGGCAAGACTGATGGGATTTTGATGAAGCTCACGCCGGACCAGCGTCCGAAGATTTTTTACACGAATACGTCCGGCGAGTACTGGGGCGGCGGTCGTGCGGCAGCGCTTACCCATACCACCCTTGACGGCCTCGCAGATGCGAAAGTGCCGGACAATGTCCGCATTTATCTGTTCGCCGGCACGCAGCACGTTCCCGGCGACTATCTGCCGTCGCAGGGGCCAGGCCAGCAGAGGCCGAATGGAAACCAGTATAATTGGGCGCTACGCGCGCTGCTGGTCGCATTGGATCGATGGGTGCGCGACGGCACCGCACCGCCTGCAAGCGCACATCCGCGGCTTGCCGATAAAACGCTCGTTGCTCGCGATAAGGTCGCATTTCCCGCAATTCCGGGTGTGCGGCCGCCGTTAAGCATCCCGGGAGGCTACCGCGCCGACCTCGCAGGATCGGCAGCCGAGTATCCGCTGCCCTTGCTGGTCCCGCAGGTCGATGGCGACGGCAATGAGCTCTCGGGCATTCGTCTGCCCAATGTGGCAGTGCCCCTCGCCACCTACACAGGCTGGAACTTCCGCAATCCGTCGATTGGCCAGCCTGATGAATTGCTTCCGCTCACAGGCTCCTACATCCCGTTCCCCGCTACGAAGGCGGTCCGTGAGCAAATGGCTGACCCGCGCTCATCAATCGAAGAGCGCTATGGCAACCGCGTCCGCTATCAGGAGCTGGTGACGGGCGCTGCGACCACGCTCGCAGAGGACCGATATCTCTTGAATGAAGATGTCCCGGTTATTGTCGAACGAGCACTCGCGAACTGGGACGAGATCACACGCGGGACCTCACTTGCTGCAAGGTGAGACCCGAGCTTGCACCGCTGCTGGCGAGTCTCATCCGCCCGTTGATGCGATGGCAAAACCCTGATTGATCGCGGCGAACATCTGATAGAATCCCGACAGGACGACGATCTCGACCAGCCCTTCCCTGCCCCATTGCGCGACGGCGCGTTCCTGCAGCTCGTCCGCAAGCGGCTGCCAGCTCAGCGTCCGCGCGAGGATCGCGTGCAGCAGCGCCCACGGCTGCGCCAGCCCGTCGGCCTGCCCATTGGCGATGCCGTCAACCACCTCGTGGGGGAGACCCGCCGCCAGCGCGTGCCGGACGTGATCGTGCCATTCGAACGCCGCGCCTGTCGAGCGCGCCACCGAGAGCACGATGAACTGATAGACCGGCCGCGGCAGCACGCCTTCGAATTTCAGATAGAATCCAAGCTCCTCGATCCGCCGCGCGAGCTCGGGGTGGTTGAGCAACGCAAGGTACGGCCCGCCGAAGCCCTCGCCGCGCACCTTGCGTCTGGCCGCAATCTCCTCAAACAGCGCGCGGCCTGCGGGCGGCAGCGCCGATGGGTCCATCGCGAGCACCGTCATGGGTCCCCCTATTCGTGATAGGACCAGGCCCGCGCGCCGGCGGCGAAATCGTAGACCGGCGTCGGACAGGTCTTGTCGGCTTTCACGTCAATGAGCACGGCGGCATCGGCCGCGAGCGCCGTGCGAAAGGTTTCGTCGAGCTGCGCGGGGTCGTCGACCGTCAAGCCCTGCGCGCCGAGCGCGCGCGCAAATTGCGCCCAGTCGTGATCGGGAATGCTGGTGAGCTCCGCCGGCAACGCACCGGACTGGTGGGCGCGCAGCCAGACGTTGCCGAGCGCACCATTGTTGAGGACAACAAAGACAATGGGAAGCTCGTAGCGCGCCGCGGTCTGCACTTCCAGCCCGTGCATGTGCATGCAGCCGTCGCCGGTGATGACGGCAACCCGGCGCCCGGGCCGCGCGCACTGCACCCCGATGGCGGCCGGGATGGCCCAGCCCATCGGCCCGAGATTGGTCGCCGACACATAGGAGCGCGGCTCGTAGGCCATCCAGTAGTGCCCGGCAAAGGCCCGGTGCGCGCCGGAATCGATCAGCACGATGCCGTCGCGCGGAAAAGCCCTGCGTAGTGCCGCGACCGCCGCCGCCGGATGAATGGGCGCGGTCGGCCGGCTGCAATTTTCAAGATCGTAGAGCCGCGGCCCCCGCTTGATGCCGGCAAGCCACCCGCGCCGATCCGCCTGCCCTGCCGCCAGCGTGGACGCAATGGCGTCGGGCGCCGCTCGCATCAGATCGAGAAACGCCCGGCAGCTGCCGGGCACCACGTGGGCGGCGCTGCCGTGGGTGGTGAGCTCGTCCATGTCGGTGTTGACCTGAATGGTGACGGTGCGCGCGGCGGCGCGCCCGCGCAGCGCCCAGTGCATGGTGTCGCGCTCATTGAAGCCCGAGCCGAGCACGATCAGCACGTCGGGCGCCTCCTGGAGCAGGGCCGCGGTGGCGTGCCGCGTGCCGGCATAGCCGAAAACGCCGAGCGAGAGCTCGTGATCTTCCGGGAAAATACCCTTGGCGCGCAGCGTGGTCGCGACCGGGATCGACCAGCGCTCGGCCACCGTCCGCAGGATCTCCGCGCCGTTGTAGTGCTCGACACCGGCGCCGGCAAGAAACGCGATTCTTGCTCCGCTCGCCCGGGCAATGCGATCGAGCGCCGCTTGCGCGGCCGGAGCGCTCAGCGCGTCCACCGACGCGAAATAGTCCGAGACGGTCTCATATTCCGCGTGGCACTCGCCGGCGAGGACGTTGTGGGTGAGCGACAGGTGCACCGGACCGCGCGGCGCCGCCCACATGGCAGTGAGCGCATGGCGCAGCCAGTGATCGAGATTGCGGGCGCTCGCCACCGTCGTCGACAGCCGCGTGAGCGGCTTCATGACCGCCGTGTCGTCGAGCGTCGCCTGGCTCGCGTCCTGGAACACGCCGAGGCCCTCCATGTCGACGGGAATTTCGCCGCTGAGCACGAGCACCGGCGAGGCATCGGTTTTCGCGGCAGCGACCGCGGTCGCCATGTTGCACAGGCCCGGACCCCCGATCCCCAGGGCACCGCCGAAGCGTCCGCTGGCGCGGGCATAACCGTCGGCCATGTAGGCGGCGCCGCCTTCGTGCGCCGCGACGATGGGGCGCAATCGCGGATGGCGCGCCAGCGCCGCAAGGAACGGATCGACCAGCCCGCCCGGAACCAGGAACAGATGCGTGAGCCCCTCCCGCGCCAGCGCATCCAGTATGAAGTCGCAACCAGCCGCCATCGGGAGCGAGCGCCTTCCTCACGCCGCTTTGGTCGTCGTCTGGCGCGCCAGCCAGCGCTGCACGCGCGTGTCCTCGCAGACGCTGACGTTGAACCGCATCCATGGCGAGCGCTCGAGATGAGGGCGAAAGACCGCGCCCGGCGCGAGCATGATGCCGTCGCGCTGCGAGGCTTCCGCCAGCGCGAGCGAGTCCTCGACCTGCGGGAAGCGCGCCCAGACAAACATGCCGTCCGCAGGCTCCGCGAACAGCTCAAGCCCGATGCGCTCGAAGGCGCGCACGACATCAAGGCGCGCCTCGCCCAGCCGCTCGTGCAGGCGCGACAGATATTTGCGGTAGTGCCCGTCCACCAGCATCAGATAGACGAGCCGCTCGGTGAACTGCGAGGTGGTGATGCTGGTCAGCATCTTGATGTCGGCGAGCTCGTTGGCGACGTTCTGCGCGCAGGCGACGAACCCGACACGCAGGCTGCCGGAGAGCGTCTTGGAAAAGCTGCGCGCGTAGATCACGCGGTCGAGCTGGTCGAGCGTGGCGAGCCGCGGCGTCGCCTTCGCCTGCAGATCGCAGAAGATGTCATCCTCCACGACGATGAAGTTGTGGCGTTCGGCGGCTTGCAGCAGCTTGAACGCCACATGCGGGCTCATGTCGGTGCCGGTCGGGTTGTGCATCACCGACTGGGTGAAATAGGCCTTCGGCCGCCGCGCAGCCGCGAGCTTTTCGAGCACGGCGATGTCGGGGCCGTCGGGCGTGCGCGGCACCGCCAGCATCTCGACGCCGTGCAGGCGCAGGTTGCCGAACATGTTGTAGTAGCCCGGATCGTCGACCAGCGCGGCATCGCCGGGCTTGAGCAGATAGCGGATGACGAGCTCGAGCGCCTGGCTGGTGCCGGCGGTGAGCAGAATCTGGCCGGCGTGGGCAGCGATGCCGAGGGAGGCCAGCATCAGCGCCAGATGCTCGCGCAACGGCAGATAGCCGAACGGGTGGCCGTATTCGAGCAGATAGGCGCCGTTCTTGCGCGCGAGCGCGTTGAGGCTCTGGCGGATGCCGGTCTCGTCGAGCCACGAGTTCGGCAGCCACGGGCCGCCCGCGAGGATGGCGCTCTCGTCGGCCTCCAGCAGCCGGCGGATGAGCCAGACCAGCTGCTCGTTGCGCTTGTGGCTATCGGACGGCGCAGGATGCTCGGCCTGCGCAGGCGCGGACGCGGACGCGGTGTAGAAGCCGGCGCCGCGGCGCGAATCCAGATAGCCCATGGCAACCAGGCGGTCGTAGGCCTCGACCACCGTGAAACGGCTCACATCGTAGGTCTCGGCGAAGTTGCGGATGGAGGGGAGCCTGGTGCCGGGCCGCAGATGCCGCTCGTCGATCTGCCGCTTGATGCCGGCAACGATCTGATCGACGAGCGGTTCACCGCTGCTCTGGCTGACGGTGAGGGAGAGCATGGCCGATGTCCTGAACCATTGAACTGGCCCGGTCCCCGGACCAGTACAGTCACACCGATTGACGGAAAAACTGTCCATTATTGTATCGACAAGTGTCCGGTAGCATGGCGCGCGTGTCAAGGCGCAACGCAACCGCAAAGGGACACCGAGGGAGAAATCCAATGCCGCTCATTCAAGTGCGCGTCATCAAGGACGTGTTCAGCAAGGAGCAGAAGCAGCAGATCATCAGCAAGCTGACCGACGCCATGGTCTCGATCGAAGGCGAGAGCATGCGCGGGGTCACCTGGTGCGTGATCGAGGAGGTGGAAAGCGGCGACTGGGGGATCGGCGGCAAGGCATTGACGACGGCCGACGTGCATGCCCTGGCGCGCAGCAAGGCTGCGTGACGGCGCGACCTCGTTCGCGCCCGGACCGCAGGGTCATTTTATCGCCGGCAGCGGGCCCGGGAAGAGTTCGGAGCTGCGTCCCGTGAGCCAATAGACGGCGAGCCCGACCCATTCGCGCACGGCGGTGTCGACGCGCCGCAGCCCGTCGCCGACGCTTGCGAACGGCCGCAGCTCATCTTGAGCGCCCCGCGTGCGCCAATCGACGGGATAGGGCTCGACCGTAAAGCCAACCTTCCTGAACACGCCGACTGCGCGGGGCATGTGATATGCCGAAGTCACGAGCAACCAGCGCTCGCCGGGCTTCGGCCGTGCCACTTCTTTGGAATAGACCGCGTTCTCGATGGTATTGCGCGAGCGGTCCTCCAGCAGGATGCGCTCGGGCGCAATTCCGAAGGTCTCGAGCAGGCGCAACGCGAACGGCGCCTCGCGCTCGTCCCCAATCAGCTCCCCGTTGCCGCCCGAGTAGAGAATTCGCGCTTTGGGAAAACGCCGGGCGAGATCGGCAACGACCGTCAAGCGCTCCGCCGCCTCGTTGAGCGCCACCTCATTGCGGGCCGCCGACACGTCGGGCGAGATCGCGCCGCCAAGGACCACAATCCCGTCAGGCGACCCGCGCGCGGCGGCCCAGGGCGGAAACCGCTGCTCCAGCGGAATCATCAGCATGTTGCCGATGGGCGAAAGGCCGAGAACGACGAGCGCGAGGAAGCATGCCCCGATGAGCCAGGTGGCCGCGCGCGTCCATCGCTTCCCAAGCAGAGCAAACCCGAGCACGCCGATCGCGACAACGAGGTCGGAGGGATTTGCAAAGAAGCCCAGTATCTTGGAAACAGGGAAGAACATGCCGCACGTCCGGCCGCCCATGCATCCGGGCTGATGGATCTAGCGCCTTTTCTTTGCAGCTTCGTAGCGCGCCTTCGTGCTTTCGTTCATGGGATAGAGACCGGGGAGCTTCGCGCCGCGCTCGACCTCGCCGACGATCCAGGTTTCCATCTGCTCGTGCTCGGCGCCTTCCTCGGCGACGAAGGCAACCAGACCGGCGGGGATCACCACGGCGCCGTCATCGTCGCAGACGATCACATCGCCTGGAAACACCGCGCACCCTCCGCAGCCGATCGGCTCCTGCCAGCCCACGAAGGTGAGGGCGTTGACGGAGGCGGGTGCTGCAACGCCCGCGCACCAGACCGGCAGTCCGCAGGCAAGCACGCCGGCCTGGTCGCGCATCGCGCCGTCGGTGATCAGCGCGGCGACGTTGCGCCTGGCCATGCGCATGGTGAGGATATCGCCGAAGATCCCGGCGGAGGCGATGCCCATGGCGTCGGCCACCGCAATGCATCCTTCCGGCATCTCCTCGATGGCAGCGCGGGTCGAGATCGGCTTTGCCCAGCTTTCCGGCGTAGCAAGGTCCTCGCGGGCGGGCACGAAGCGAAGCGTGAAGGCGGGGCCGACCGTGCGCTTGCCTCCCGGCACGAGCGGCCTGGGCCCGTTCATCCAGCAGCGCCGGATGCCCTTCTTCAACAGCATGGTGGTGATGGTGGCGGTCGTGATGCCGCGCAGAAGCTCGTACTGGGCTGCACTCATCGCAAACCTCGGTTACCTAAATCCGCTGGGGGCGCTCCTGGAAGCGAGAGCCGTTCACGCGCGCGAGCAGGCCAAGTGCCTGAAGCGGAAGTCCCATAACCTGCGGCTCGCCGGCAGCCAATGTCGGCATCAATCCCAGTTGGGCGATCCGGAATAGGAGAAATCGACCAGGCGGCCCTCGCGGCTCGCGAGCCGCCCGATCTCCGCCATCTCCGCCGGCGATAGCTCGAAATCGAAAATCGCGAAATTTTCCGCCAGGCGCTCGCTGCGGCTGGTGCGCGGGATGACCGCAATCCCCTGCTGCACCAGAAAGCGCAGGCTGACCTGTGCCGCCGTCTTGCCGTGCCGCTTCCCGATGCGCGCGAGCGCCGGATTGTCCTTGACGCCGCCGCGCGCGATCGGGCTGTAGGCCACGAGTGCGATGCCGCGCGCGCGGCACGCCGCGACCACCTTCGACTGGTCGAGCAGAGGATGCATCTCGATCTGGTTGCAGACGATCGGTTCCCCGGAAAGCTCGACGGCCTGCTCGATCAGGGCCACGGTGAAGTTGGAGACACCGATGTGACGGGCAAGCCCCATGCGCTTGACCTTGCACAGCGCGCCGAGCGTGTCGCGCAGCGGAATCTGGGGGTTTGGCCAATGCAGCAGCAGGAGATCGACCTGCGCGAGCCGCAGCCGCGCGAGACTCTCCTTGGCGGAGCGTTCGAGATCGCGCGGCGCAAAATGCGACGGCCACACCTTGGTGGTGATGAAAATCTCCTCGCGCTTCATGTTCGCCGCGCGCAGTCCCTCCCCCACCTCGCTCTCGTTGCCATACATCTCCGCCGTGTCGACATGGCGATAGCCCAGACGCAGCGCCGCTTCGACCATCCGCACGCAGGTGCGCCCGCGCAGGTCCCAGGTGCCAAGCCCGATGGCGGGGATGCTCGCACCGTTGGCTGCAAGGACCTGCATTCAACTTGCTCCTGCCGGGACAAGATTAGAATCGTTCAATAATTCCAACAATGCTATTGCACCCGCGCATTTGAACCATTTCATATTGCATCACTCGCATGGTGACAAAACGGATGCGTGGAACAGTGCTGGCGATGGCCCTGGCCGTGCTCGGCGCGCCGGGCGTGAACGCATTGGCGCAGGAATTCAACCTGGTGATCCGCAATCACAAGTTCGAGCCCGAGGAAATTCGCGTACCCGCCGGCAAGCGGGTATCGGTCTATGTGACCAACGAAGATACGACCCCGGAGGAGTTCGACAGCTCGGCCCTCAAGGTGGAGAAGGTGATTGCCGGCCGATCGAAGGCGCTGGTGCGCATTGGTCCGCTCGATGCCGGCCGCTATGAGTTCATGGGCGAGTTCCATGCCGAAACGGCCAAGGGCGTGGTGATCGCGGAATAAGGCAATGCTGGGCGCGCTCGTTATCGTGTTCCGGGAAGTGATCGAGGCGGGCCTGATCATCGGCATCGTGCTTGCGGTGACGCGCGGCATTGACGGGCGCGGCGTGTGGGTTGCCGCCGGCGTGCTCGTGGGGACGCTGGGCGCCGGCCTGATCGCCCTCTTCGCGCAGACGATTGCGGAAGCCTTTGCCGGCTCGGGGCAGGAACTGTTCAACGCCAGCGTGCTCGGCATCGCCGTGGCCATGCTGATGTGGCACAATTTCTGGATGGCCGGCCATGGCCAGGAGATGGCGGCCTCCATGGCCGCGGTCGGCAAGGAGGTGACGGCCGGCCGGCGGCCGATGGCCGCGCTGGCGATGGTGGTGGGCCTTGCGACGCTGCGCGAGGGGTCCGAAGTGGTCCTCTTTCTCTATGGCATTGTGGCATCGGGCGTGTCGGCGTGGTCGCTGCTGCTCGGGGGCGTGCTGGGGCTCGCCGCCGGCGCTGCGTTCACCGCGCTTACCTATTACGGGCTGCTCGCCATTCCCGCCCGGCATATCTTCGCCGTCACGACCGTGCTGATCACGCTGCTGGCGGCCGGCATGGCCGCGCAGGCCGCGCAGTTTCTCGATGCCGCCGGCGTGATCAGCGTTCTGGGGCAGAGGCTGTGGGACAGCTCCGGCTGGCTGTCGCAGGACAGTATCGTTGGGCGCCTCATGCACACGCTCATCGGCTATACCGACCGACCGAGCGAGCTCCAGCTGGTCGCCTACGTTGCCACGCTCGCGATCATGACGCTGCTGACATGGATGTCGGGAAGCAGAGGACAGAGGACAGCCGGCCGAGGACAGAAAGTGCACCGGCTTACGTAATCGTCACCTGCCGTCTGTCCTTGAGTCCTCCGGCGCTTATCCGCCCGTGCCCGCCCGCAACAGCGCGCGCTGCCCCTGCGCGGCGGCCTCCTTCAGCAGACGGTCGATTTCATCGCGCGGCGCGGGCCTGGCAAACAGATAGCCCTGCATCTCGCTGCAGCCCGCAAGCCGCAGCAGCACGCGTTGCTCTTCGGTTTCCACCCCTTCGATCACGATCTCCATTCCGAGCGCGCGCCCGAGCGTCACCACTGCCTGGATGATCACGCCCCCGTTGGCGGACCGGTTGAGCCCGGTGACGAAGCTGCGATCGATCTTGAGCTTGTCGAACGGAAGCTTCTGCAGGTAGCTGAGACTGGAATAGCCCGACCCGAAATCATCCAGCGCGAGCCGCACGCCGAGCGCGCGCAGCTCCTGAAGCCGCGCCGTGGTCTCGTCGGGCTTGTCGATCAGCACCGACTCCGTCATCTCCAGAACAAGCCGCGACGGCTCGAATCCCGTCTCCTTGAGCACCGCTGCGACCAGATCGATAAAGGCGCGATCGCGCACCTGCAGGGGCGACAGGTTGACCGAGACATAGACCGCAGGCCAGCGCGCCGCGTCCGAGATCGCGCGCCGCAGCGCGAATTCGCCCAGGCGATCCATCAGGCCCGCTTCCTCCGCGACCGGCACGAACAGCGACGGCGGCACCAGGCCGCGCCCGGGATGCTCCCATCGCAGCAGCGCCTCCACGCCCACGATGCCGCCTCCGTCGGCCTTGATGATGGGCTGGTAATGAAGATCGAAGCCCTGGGCAGCGAGCGTCCATGCAATCTCGCGCTTGATGAATCTTCGCTCCTGGAATTCCGCTTCCATGTCGGCAGCAAATGCGAGAACCGTCCCGCGGCAGCGATGCTTGGCCGTACGCAACGCGAGATCGGCGCGGCGCAAAAGCTCGTCGCGGGCGACCCCGTCGCGCGGTGCAACGGCAAGGCCGATGCTGACGCTGAGCTGGACGAGCTGGTTCATCCAGAACGGGCGCACCAGCGACCGGCGCACCAGCTCGGCGGCGGCCAATGCGGCTTGCGGCTCGGTATCGGTGATCAGCAATGCGAATTCGTCGCCGCCCAGCCGGCCGATGACCGCGCCCGGCGGCAGGCTCTGCTGCAGCCGCTGGCCGATCTCGGCCAGCACCTCGTCGCCACCCGCATATCCGAGCGCATCGTTCACTTCGTCGAAGTCGTCGAGGTCGAGGACGGCGAATGCGAGCGTCGCTTCGCCTTTGCGATCCGCCACCGTCCGGTCGAAGAGCTCGAAGAAGCGGTTGTGGTTCGGCAAACCGGTCAGTACGTCCTGATGCTCGAGCTTCTGCGCGTGCTGCTCGCTTGTCGCCAGCTCAACGCCGAGCCGTCGGAGCTGCCACATAGCGAGCGCGGCGAAACCGACGAGGCCAAGGACGATCGCCCCCGCAAACGGCAGCAGCCGGTTCATCGTTGCCGTCGCCGGCCGCTCCGGCTCCCAGTTGAACCAGCCCACGATGCGGCCCTTGGCATCCAGCATCGGCTGCACTTCGCGCCCGTCGACGGGGTCGGCCTCGAACCTGAGCTCTCTGAGCCCGGAGGCGCGCTCGAGCACGTGAATGAGCCTCGAATCGACGCGCGCCAGGTCGGGAGAAACCGCTTCCAGCGCCTCGACCGCTCCCGCCAAAGCTTGCCGGTGCTCCGCCTCAAGATAGTCGTCGGCCTGCGTTGCCAGCACGTAGGCGAGGGTGGTGCAGACCACAATGGCGGCAACGACCAGAACGGCAAGCGGGGCAATCAGGCGCAGCACCGCGGGCCGGCCGCGCGCGCTCCGCCGGCCCGACCAGGCGCGCAGCGCCGCCAGCAGCCGAGCCATGCCGCCCGGCGCGTCTGCTTCACCGTTGCTCACCGGTCGCTCCGGTCGGTTTTCCCACACACCCGGAAGCGATCATAAAGCGGTAGGGTTAACGTCCGGTCATCGGGAAGCGAACATGATCGTGAAGTGCGCGGCCGCCGCAGCGGCGCTTGCGATCGCCGCTTCGACCGCGCGGGCGCAACTCCCCTGCCCCGGCAATGCGGACGCGCTGGGCACGGTGCGCGTTCTGCGAGTCGATGCAGCAACGCCGCCGCGCCTCGGCCGCAAGCAGTTCCCGCAGACCCTCCCGCTCGCTCCCAGAGAGGTCGTGCTCACCTTCGATGACGGCCCGCGCGACGTCACGACTGCCCGCGTTCTCGATGCGCTCGCCCACGAATGCGTGCATGCATCCTTTTTCCTGATCGGCCGCAATACGCTGGCGCAGGCAGCGCTGGCGCGCCGCATTCTCAACGAGGGCCACACGGTCGCCCATCACAGCTTTTCGCATCCGCTGCTCGCCCGAATCGCGCCGTCCGCCGCCAAGGCAGACATCGATCGCGGATTTGCCACCGTCGATGAGGCGCTCTACGGCCGCGCGGAGCATGCGCCGACGACGCCATTCTTCCGCTTCCCGGGCTTTGCCTCCTCGCCCCTGCTGCTGGAATGGCTGGAGCAGCGCGGCATCACGGTTTTCGGCGCCGATTTATGGGTGGACGACTGGAATCCGATCTCGCCGCAGCAGGAGCTTGCGCTCGCGCTTGGCCGCATTGAGGCCAATCAGGGCGGAATTGTGCTTCTGCACGATTCCAAGGCACGCACGGCCGCCATGCTTCCCGACCTTCTGCGCGCGCTCAAGGTTCGCGGCTATCGCGTTGTGCATGTCGTCTCGCCGACGCAGGATGTGAAATGAAGGAAATGGTTGCATGGCACCGTGGCGCTCCCGTCACAGAAACCGATGAATCATGCCGATAAACCCTCGGTTAAGGTGTCATTAAATTGCCGCCACCTAGTGTTTGGCTAGGTTAGGCATCTCGCCTATGGTTCCCCGGGCGTATCTTCCGGGAATTCGTCTGACGCTCGGGGTGAAATCTGGGGACATGCGCAACACCGTCGCCGCATATTGGCTGTTGGCGTCGCTGATCGGGATCACCGCAGCGAGCGCCGAGGAGTGCCCCGAGGGCGCGCTTGGGGTCAGCCGCACCATTGTGGTCGACCCGGGCGAGCATGCCCGCGTCGGCAGCCTGCAATACCAGGAGTCGCTGCCGCTCAACGACCACGAGGTCGTGCTGACCTTCGACGACGGTCCGCTGCCGCCCTACACCACGCGCGTTCTCGACACGCTCGCCTCCGAATGCGTGAAGGCGACGTTCTTCATGGTCGGCCGGATGGCGCGCGGCTATCCTGCGCTGGTGCGGCGCATCTACAGCGAAGGCCACACCATCGCCAACCACAGCCAGAACCACCCCTTCACCTTTGCCAGGATGACGGTCGACCAGGCTGCGGCCGAGATCGAAGCCGGTCATGCCTCGCTCGAGGCCGCGCTCGGCGACCCCAAGGCCATCGCGCCCTTCTTCCGCATCCCCGGCCTGTTGCGGGGGAGTTCGGTCGAGCAGTATCTCGCCGCGCACGACACCATGACCTGGAGCGTCGATTTCCTCGCCGACGACTGGACCCACATCAACAATCGCGAGATCACGCGCCGTGCGATCAATCGCATCGAGGCGCGCGGCAAGGGCATCCTGCTGCTGCACGACATCCAGCCGGCAACCGCGCTGGCGCTGCCGGAGATCCTGAAACAGCTCAAGGCGCGCGGCTACAAGATCGTTCATGTCGTGCCGGCCACCGCCGAGCGTCCGAAGACGGTCACCGAGCCCGAGCAATGGGTCGCGCGCCGCCTGCCGGGGCAACAGGTCTGGCCGCATATGTTTGTAGTCGGAGCGGAAATCCCCGAGGAGCCGAGCCTTCCGGTGCCAAGCCCGCAGAGCTTCGGCATCGAGCATTTCGGCGATCCGGGAATGCAGATTGCCTTGTCGCAGACCTTCGAGCGGCAGGTGTCGCCCGCCGGAGCGCAGGCTCAGCCCTGGCCGCACGTCGTGGTCCATGCCGCGCTTTCCACGGCCGCAATCTTGCCGGTGCCCGGCGCGCAGAATTTCAAGTATTCCCGCCCGTTCCACCTGGGCAAGCCGGAGAAGCCGAAGATCGCGGTGAGGGCCAAGAGCAACAAGCACAAGAAGCCTGACGCGAAATCAATCGCCGCGCCCAAGGATCCCGCTACGACCGGCAGCGTGCCGCCGTCCGCGCCGCCCGTTGACGGGCCGCCGCGACCGCCGCGTCCGATCGGCCACCAACTGACCGTGATGCACCCGCCGGAGAGCGCCTCCCCGCAATAGCGCGCGCGCAGGCGCCCATCGACTGCCCCGCCTGTGCACTTCAGAAATAGAGTCAGGACTTTCCTTTACTGTCGGACTTGACATCGCAGGTCGAGTTTACTCGACTTGCGACACCTTATTATGATGCCGACCTCGGGCAAGTCCGAGCACGGGAGGATGGACATGTTGCAGCATGCCGGCAGAGCTTGCGCTCTGCTGCTCGCGCTTGCTTGGGCGGAGCCCGCCGATGCGCAGCAGATCAGGGCCGGGCTATTGACATGCAACGTGTCGGCCGGCCTCGGGTTCATCATCGGATCGCAGAAGACGATTGCGTGCGTATTCAAGCCGGAGCAGCCGAACTCGCCGACGCGGCAGGAGGACTACGACGGCACGATCACCAAGTTCGGGCTTGATCTCGGTATCACCGGCGGCGGACTCATGGTGTGGGCGGTGTTCACCAACACCGTTGCCGGCCCGGGCTTTCTCGCCGGCGAGTATGTCGGCGCGACCGGCGAAGCAAGCCTGGGAGCGGGTCTCGGCGCCAATGTCCTCATCGGCGGCTCCAATCGGACCGTCACGCTGCAACCGGTTTCGGTGGGCGGACAGATCGGGCTCAATCTCGCCGTCGGGGTGGCGGCTTTTCATCTGGGCCTGCCGGGTCGTTGACCTGCCGGACGTCCGCTTTTCAAATTGCGGACGATGGCCGGACAGGCATCGTCCGGGCCAGTCGTTCGCTTGCCGAACATGAGCCGACGGCCGGTTTCAAACCCGCGCTTCATCGATTAATCCGGTGGAATGCGACAACTCCCGACAAGGCAATAAAGGAAATTGTTCATGCGTGTGGTCGCGCTCGAGGAGCATTTCACCGTTCCGGCTCTTGCTCGCCGCATCGATCCGGACGCCATGAGCCGCCGTGGCTTCCGGCCGCGCAAGGCGCCCACCAGCGGCCCGAACCCGCTCGATCTCTTACCCGATATCGGCGAGGCGCGCCTCAAGGCCATGGACGCGGCGGGGATCACCATCCAGGTGCTCTCGAACACAGGGCCCGGCCCCGATCTGGTGCCGGGCGCGGATGGCATTGCGCTCGCCCGCGAGCTCAATGATCATCTGGCCGCGGCCATTGCCCGCCATCCCGACCGCTATGCGGGCTTTGCGGTGCTGCCGACGCAAAGCCCCGAGGCGTGCGCCGCCGAGCTCTCGCGCGCGGTCAAGGACCTGCGCTTTTCGGGTGCGCTCATCAACGGCACCACGCAAGGCCGCTTCCTCGATCATCCGAGCTACGACGGTCTGCTCGCAGCCGCGGTCGAGCTCGACGTTCCGATCTACATTCATCCGCACCTTCCGCCCGAGCCGGTGCGGCAGGCCTACTATTCCGATCTGCCGCCGGGCGCAGCGCGCGTGCTCCAGAGCGCCGCCTGGGGCTGGCACTCGGAGACGGCAATCCACGTGCTTCGCCTGGTCATGGCGGGGACGCTCGACCGCCATCCGCGGCTCAAGCTCATCATCGGGCATATGGGCGAGATGCTCCCCATGATGCTCCAGCGCATCGACGAGGTCTCTGCCGTCGACACCGATCACCTCAGCCGGCCGGTCAGCCGCGCCATTCTCGACCAGGTCTGGCTTACCACCAGCGGCATCTTCAGCGAGCCGCCGCTTCTCGCCGCGCTGCTCACGTTCGGGATCGACCGCATCATGTTCTCGGTCGATTACCCCTATTCGCCGAACTCGAAAGGTCGCGATTTCCTTGGCCGCCTCTCGCTTGCTCCGGCCGACATGGCCAAGTTCACGCATCGCAACGCGGATGCGCTGCTCAAGCTTAACGCGAAAAACTGATGTTTGTGGTAGCCCGCATTGAGCTCTGGCGAAATGCGGGGCCGATCCCCGGATGTCGCTTTTGCTCCATCCGGGCTACCTTGTTGAAAAACAAGATCCGCTGCAAGGGAGCAACGCATGGACCGCCGCCGTTTTGTCGTCACCGCCGCCGCGACCGCCCTTGCGGCCGCTCCCGCACTCGCGCAGGAGGCCTTCCCCTCCCACGCCATCACCATCATCAACGCGTTTCCGCCGGGCGGCGCCAACGACATCGTCACCAGGCCGCTGGCAACGGCCATGGAGCCGATCCTCAAGCAGCCGGTGGTGGTCGAGAGCAAGGCCGGTGCCGCGGGACAGGTGGGCGCACAGGTCGTCGCCACCGCCAAGCCCGACGGATATACGCTGCTCTCCCACAATACCGGGATCTCCGGTTACGCCGAAGTGGACAAGCTGTTCGGGCGGCCGGTCAAGACGACGCGCGCCGACTTTATTCCGCTCGCGCGTCTCATTGCCGATCCGGTCGTGCTGCTCGTCAACGACCAGCAGACTTTCCGCTCGCTCGGCGAGCTCGTCGCGGCCGCGCACGAGCACCCGGACACGCTCGTCTTCAGCTCGGGCGGCCTCTACGGCGCGAGCCATCTGCCGCTCGCTTATCTGGAAAAGGCGGCGGGTCCGTTGCGGCTGCGCCATCTGCCGACTGCGGGCGGGGGCCCCGCCATCATGGCCATCCTCGGCAACAACGCCCAGGTGACGACGCAATCGGTCTCGGCGACGCTGCCGCACGTAAGAGCCGGCAAGCTGCGTCCGCTTGCCATCTTCAGCGCCACGCGCTCGAAACAGCTGCCCGATGTACCCACGCTCAAGGAGCTCGGCTACGACGTCGAATACTATCTGTGGGTGGGAATCTTCGCGCCAAAAGGCACGCCGCCGGCGATCGTCACCACGCTGCGTGCCGCCATCGGCAAGGCTGTGGTGTCGGACCAGTTCAGGACCGCCGTCGGCAATGCCGGTTTGGAGCTCGATTATCTCGACGGACCGGAGTTCCAGAAGTTCTGGGACATCGACGGCAGGCGCACCGACGAAGCGGTGATCGCGATCGGGCGGCAGGGATAGGACATCGCACAGTGCGGTCAATGTTCGTGTTGACGAGGTGATCGAAATGAAACGCTGGCCCATGACCATGACAACACTCGCGCGCTCTTTCTCCGCCGTGCTCACGATCCTTGGCTTAACGCTTACCCTCCTTTCAGCCCGTCCGGCGCTTGCGCAGGCGCCAGCGCCGGCGCCGGCTCCCGCCATCGCCTACCCTGCGCCGTCAATCTCGCTTGCCGAGGCGCGCGCCATTATCGACGGCGCGATTGCATTCGCCCGCGAAGCGAGCATGGCAATGGCGGTCGTGGTGGTGGACCAGGCGGGAAATGTCGTTTCGGCGGACCGCATGGACGGCGCCTCGCTGCAGAATATCCGCTTCGCCGAAGGCAAGGCCTTCGCCTCCGCACTCTACCGGCAGACCACGGAGGCCATGGGCGCACTCTACAAGACGCGGCCCGACCGGTACTTCGGCATCATGAACATGTACCCGGGCAAGATCTATCTGGTCGGCGGAGGCGTGCCGCTTGCGCTTGACGGCAGGCTGGTGGGAGCGGTCGGCGTCGCCGGCTTGCCCGAAGGCGTCGACGAGAAGGCCGGCCGCGCCGGGATCGCTGCATGGACGAAGCTGCGCGAAAGCATGAAGTAGCCGGCGGCCCGGATTGAGCGGAGCGAAATCCCGGGCAACCTCGGATGCGCAAAGAGCGCATGCGGGCTACAAGCTCCGCGTTCTTACGCGCAGTGGTCACCCGTCGATGACCTGCCATCCCATTCGCTCGCACATGGCCCGCAGCCGCGCAGCATCTTCATGCCGCAGGACGCCGAGGCCCGACCTGGTGTCCTTTGCAACGAATTTGCCCCTGCTGCGATCGTGATGGATTTGCACGACGATGGCGGGAGATTTTTGCCCGGCCGGGCTGGAGCTCTTTTGAGCCGGTGCGGCAATCGCAGGGGCAACAACCGGCGCAACCGATTCGGTAACGGCGGGATTTGGATTGTGCTCGAGCGTCCGGTCCGCGCCCGGTTCGCTTCGCCCGCCACCGTCCGGCGATGAGAAAGGCATATCGAGCTGGTCGCTCGAGCCGTCGGTTCCGATCTCCGTGGATATCGGCGCGATTGCGCCGGCATCCGGTGATCCCGACGCTGTTGATCCCGGCTCCGCAGGGCGCATATCGCCGTGGACCATCTCGATTGCGCGTTTGAGAAGGGCCTCGCACTCATCGAAATCGCTGTCGGGCGGCGAGGGCTTCGCCTGCGCCGCAGCCGCGAGAGGTCCAGGCGGGCGCTCCGGCACTACGCCTGATATCACCTTGCTTGGGCGATCTGTGGATGGCTCGAGCCACGGATTTGATGAAGCTTCTTCAGGCGGCACCGGTAGAGGATCTGATCCTTTGCGGCCTGCCACCGCGTACCAGGCACGATTGAGCGTTGCGAGAATGCGCTTTGCGAATGCGGGCGCCGCCGGGTTCTCGTTTTCGCCGGCGGCAGCAGGTGAAATGGGTGGCGCAGCGCCGACCACGACGGGAGCGGCAGGCGTGCCCCCGGCCTGCCCGCTGAACACGCGCCGTTCTTCAACGTCGCCGCAAGCAGAGCATCTGAAAGTGTGGCGCTCAAATCCCGGGACCGGCGCAGTATCGTCCCTAGCCACCTGCTCAAGGCGCATCTCCGCGCCGCATGACAAGCACCGCATTCGACCGCTCGGTTCCAACGACAAACGGGCCATCAAGCACTGCAATGATGGCACAAAACCGCTGCAAGATAGATTGTCCACAGAATTAAGTCCACGCGGCAGTCCCGCGTGGTTAACGAGGAAGGCGCGCGCCGGCGTGCTGCGCGACCGCACAACGATGGTCGCAATCCTTGCCGCGCACATCCGCCTTTGAACAGCAAGCCGTGTCAACCGCCGCGCCGACACGCAGCCATTGCGGCCCCATGATTTGTTGAATTATCAGCAGCACAGGATCTGATGTTTGATCGATGCGCGGCCTCACTGCATTCACCTCAAATCTGACCAGAGCTGATAGATTTGAATTATTATAAAGAGAAAAAATGACGAGGTGAAACTCTCTCGCTGTTGTCCAAATGTCATAGGTGCAAGTCCGTTCGAACCTTATCATCCCTTTGCAAATACAGCGCTTTTTTTGAATCATTCCAATGTGCAGCGCATGATGGCGCCCGATGCCGCGGTCGATCGCAGTTGAAGTCCCACGGGCGTGCGGGGTTCGCATTGCTCTTTTGGGTGGAGCCGCTCTTTTCATTCTGGGCATCGCGCTTCGCGCGCACGCGCAGGAGGCTCCGTCTGCGCCGGAGCCTGCGCCCACGGAGCAGCAACAACAACGCCCTGCCGCGCAGCCGGCGCCTCCCGAGCCGCCGGCCGCGCAGCAAATCCCGGCACCGCTGCAGCTGCCGGGGCAGTCGCTGCCTGAAGTGACGGTAAATGCCGGGAAGCCGAGGCCAAAGCCCGCGACTGGAGAGCGCCGCGCTGCGCCGACACCCGCCGCGCCGACGGCACGGGTAACCCCCCCGGCGCCAGCCGCATCGGCCGCCCCGGCGAGCGCGCCGGGGCCCAGCTCCCCCGCGGCGGTGCTCGACCAGAAGATGCAGGTGATGGACCAGGCGCGCGAGAACGTGCTGCCGAAGCTCGGAGCCAGCTCTTCCACGATCGATCGGGCGGCCATCGAGACGCTGCCGCAGGGCGACAACACCCCGGTCGACAAGGTGATCCTGCAGCTGCCCGGCGTCTCCTATGATTCCGCTGTCGCCAATCCCAACTTCCACATCCGCAACGAGTACGCAAACGTCCAGTACCGGATCAACGGCATACTGCTTCCGGAAGGCGTCTCCGGCCTGGGATCGGTGATCGACACCAATTTCATTGGCAGCATGTCGCTGCTCACCGGCACGCTGCCGGCGCAATATGGGCTGCGCACCGCGGGCGTCATCGACATCACCAGCCGAACCTTTGCCGATCCTGCGGGCACCGTCAGCTACTATTGCGGCAGCCGCGAGACGATGACGCCAAGCTTCGATTTCGGCGGCAGCGCCGGCGGCACGCAGTATTTCGCCACCGCCCGCGGCAACTGGAACAGCCTCGGGATCGAGAACACGACCTCGAGCCTCAACGCGATCCACGATCATACCGACCAGGGGAAGCTCTTCGGCTATACGTCGACGCTCATCAACGACTCGACCCGCTTTACCCTGATGTCCGGGGCCTCCTACAGCAAATTCCAGATCCCGAGCACGCCGAGCCAAATTCCGCTTGGAGACTTCGGGCCTGCCACCTACAACTCGGCAAATGTCAACGAGAACGAGTACGACACCTATGCCTACCAGCTGGCGGCGCTGCAGACCAAGGGCGAGCAGATCGACACGCA
>Ga0306925_10000699_pt1 | contig 25463 bp, 22 predicted proteins | sample flu12Cox44000176_FD_203755 | JGI IMG/M metagenome (GOLD analysis project Ga0306925, IMG submission 203755) | Lab enrichment of tropical soil microbial communities from Luquillo Experimental Forest, Puerto Rico - flux8day.12C.oxic.44.000.176 (v2)... | ecosystem: Environmental > Terrestrial >... | reverse complement strand
GCTGAGGGTGGCGTTGATGACCGCCACGAACTCCTTGCGCCGGAACAGGTCCAGCACCGGGTCGGTCTTCTCGTGGTAGTCGTGCAGTCGGACGACCAGGGCCTCCTCGGTGTCGTCCTCCCTGCTGATCAGCGTGCCCCCGCACACGTCGCAGACGCCCTCTTCCTGCGGGCGGCCCTGGATCAGGTTGTAGTCCATCCCGCAGCCGCTGCACAGCCGCCGGGCCAGTATCCGGCGGCGGACCTCAGAGTCGGGCATGTCCAGGTGGATGACGCTGTCGATGTCGTAGCTCTCCAGGAAGAACTCCGCCTGCCTGGCGTTACGCGGGAAGCCGTCGATGACGAAGCCGTAGTTCCAGTCGTGCTGGGCGAGTCGTTCCGCGGTGACCGCCTCGGCCAGGTCGTCGCCGACCAGTTCCCCGGCCGCCATGATCCGGCGCACCTGGGCGCCCATCTTGGTGTGGTGCTGCACGTTCCAGCGGAAGATGTCTCCGACGCTGATGTGGACCAGGTCCAGGTCGGCCGCGAGGAGGCTGCCCTGGGAACTCTTACCGCTGCCGGGGACACCCATGATGACGTATTTCCGCATGCAGTTACCTTCGCACACCGGCGGCTGATCACCCGTGGGTCTCCCGCAGCCGCTTCTTGAGGATCTTGCCGGTGCCGGTCCGCGGCAGCTCGGTGGCGAACCGCACCGACTTGGGGATCTTGAACCGGGCGATCTTGCCGTCCAGGAACGACAGCAGGTCCTCCTCGGTGGCTTCGGCTCCGGGCCGCAGCACCACCACGGCCCGGCCGACCTCGCCCCACCTTGTATCGGGGACACCGATCACGCCGCAGTCCGCGACGGCAGGGTGCTCCCGCAGCACGTTCTCCACCTCGGCCGGGTAGATGTTCTCTCCGCCGGAGATGATCATGTCCTTGATCCGGTCCACCACGAACACGTAACCGTCGGCGTCCGTCGTCCCCGCGTCCCCGGACTTCAACCAGGGGCCGCCCGTCAACGCCCCACCCGCCTCCCCTGCCGGCATGGCCGCGGCCGACGCGACGGAGTCGCGGGGGCCGCTGGGCCGCCGGGGGGTTTCAGGGCCGTCGGGGGTCCGGGGGTGTCCCCCGGATGGCGCTGTGTCCCCCCAGACCAGCACAGTGCCGGGCTGGTTCCAGTAGCCCTGCATGACGTTCGGCCCGGCCACCACGATCTCGCCGGTCTCGCCCGGCGCAGCCGGGCTGAGGTCCGGCCGTACGACTTTTACCTCGGTGAAAAAGTGCGGCACCCCGGCCGAGCCCGCCTTGGACTCCACGTGCGCGGCGTCGAGCAGCAGTGCCCCCGGGGAGGTCTCGGTCATCCCGTAGCCCTGGATGAACGTCAGCCCACGGCTGGTGTAGTTGCGGATGGTGGCCTCGGGGACCGGCGCGCCGCCGCACAGCAGCATGCGCAGGCTGGACAGGTCGGCGTCCGGCCACCGGGGATGCGCGGCCATCGCGTCGTACAGCGCGGGCACGCCGAACAGCGACGTCACCCGGTGGGTTTCGATCGCCTCGAGGGCGCGGCCCGGCTCGAACCCGGGCTCGATGAGCACCGCGCCGCCTTTGAGCAGGGTCGGCAGGCAGAGCATGTTCAGCGCTGCGGTGTGGAACAGCGGCGCCACGACCAGGGCGATCTCGTCCTGCCTGAAGTCGGCGTCCACCACCACGTTGAGCGCGTTCCAGGTGATGTTGCCGTGGGAGAGCGTGGCGCCCTTGGACCCGCCCGTGGTCCCCGAGGTGTACATGATCATGCACGGGTCGTCGAGCGCGACCGGCTCGTCGAGGTCCGGGCCCGGGCCGGCGGCGAACAATGCGGCGTAACCGAGTTCCCCGGCGCCCGGCTCCTCCAGCGCGACCACGCCGGACAGCGCGGGCACCGCATCCCGCAGCGCGGCCACCGTGCCCGCCTGCCCGGCACCGTAGATCAGCGCCCGGCTGCCCGAGTCGGCCAGGTGGCGGGCGAGTTCCGGCGCGGCGAGCCGGGTGTTCAGCGGGACACCGATCGCGCCCAGGGTTCCCACGGCGAACAGTGTCTCCAGGAACGCCGGGTGGTTGGGCCCGAGGTAGGCGACCCGGTCACCCCGCCCGATGCCGAGCCCGCGCAGGCCGTGTGCCAGCCCCGTGACCCGGTCGTGCATCTGGGCGTAGGTCAGCCGGTCCCCGGCGTGAATGACTGCGACCCGGTCGGGGGTGCGGCGGGCACGCCGGGCTATCCACGAGCCGACTCCGTCGTTGCGCAACCCCGGATCCCTTTCAGCCGGTGGCCCGCCCCCCACGGGCAGCGTAAAGCAATGACCCAGGCTCTTAGCTGGCCTGGTTGAGCCAGCGCTCGCAGCCCCGGCGGATCTTCGGGTCGAGCGAGTCGCTGAGCATCTGCCAGTCCTGGCGCAGCAGCCGCGCGTTGACGAACCGCGCCAGGTCATTGCGGCGGCCCCGGGTGAGCACGATCCCGTACAGGCTGCGGCGGCGGGCGTCGTCGGCCACGTCGAATTCGCGCAAGCCAGGCGGGCACAGGTGGCGGGGCAGCACGACGACCCCCCGCTCGGGCCCGTGCAGGTCGTCCAGGCTCTTGGGCAGCCGCCGTGCCATGGCGCCGCTCTGCCCGCGGCGGAGCAAATCCGTCAAGGACATGCTCCATTATCACCGCGAGTACCGTCCCTGCCGGTTGTTCCCGCGGACGTGGGGCGGGCGGTTCCAGGTTCGGGGACTACACTTCGGCCATGCCCGGCACCGAGGCTCCCAGCTGGCGCTTCCTGATCACACCCAAGTGGCTCGCCTGGCATCTCATCATGGTCGGCACTGTGATCGGAATGCTCGCACTTGGCATGTGGCAGTTGCATCGCGCGGAATCGGGCAACGCGCTGAGCTGGGCGTACACCTTCGAATGGCCGATCTTCGCGGTGTTCGCCGTGGTGTTCTGGGCCAAGACGATCCGGGACGAGTTCCATCCGCCCGCGGCCACCGGCCCCGCGGACTCCGACGTCGACCTGCCCGCGGGGGCGATTCCCGGGGCGCCGCGACCGGGTGCCACGATCCTGGCCGGGGATCCGGCGACCCCCGAGGAAGAGTCGGAACTCGCCGCGTACAACGCCTACCTCGCCCGGCTGCACAAGGAAGTGAGGGGCCACGGCAAGTGGCACGGCCTGCGCTAAGGCCAAGGCCCCGTGACGGAGGAACGGGGCCGCAGGCCACCGGGGGTTCCGGGGGGTCACTCCCCCGGGCTAGCACAGCCACCGGCAACCCCAGACACAAACGCCAAGGAGGTGGGGCGCGTGCGCCTCAACGTCACCCTGTACCGGGTGATGGCCTACATAACCGGTGTGGTTCTCATCGTGCTGTGCATATTCGCGATCGCCCAGGCGTTCACCGACGACAGCGCGATCGTCAACGTCATCGGCACGGTGCACGGGCTGCTCTACATCGTGTACCTGATCGTCTCCTACCCGCTCACCCGCAGGCTGCGGCTGCCGTTCTGGCCGACGATCGCGGTGCTGCTGGCCGGCACGATTCCGGTGATGACGTTCATCGTCGAGGCCAGGATCCGGCACCGCTACATCGAGCCGGCGCTAGCGGGTGTCACTGCGCGTTTACCGGTGGAGCACGTTTCGTTTTCACTCCAGCCGCGCCGGTAGCGCATAATCCCAGGTATGGCCATCGCATTCCTCGACGCGCCTGGCCCGCTGGCCTTCGCCCACCGCGGCGGCGCGGCCCACGCCCCGGAGAACTCGTGGCGCGCGTTCGAGCATGCCGTGGGGCTCGGGTACCGCTATCTGGAGACCGACCTTCAGGCGACCGCGGACGGGGTGCTCGTCGCCTTTCACGACAAGACGCTGACCCGCGTCTGTGGCCAGGACGGCCGGGTGTGCAGGCTCAGCTACGCCGAGCTTTCCGCCGCCCGGATCGACGGCACCGAGCCGATCCCGGTGCTCGAGGACCTGCTCACCGCCTGGCCCGGCATCCGGTTCAACCTCGACGTGAAGGACGTCCCGGCGATCGCGCCGCTGCCGGAGGTGCTGCGCCGCACCAACGCCTGGGACCGGGTCTGCCTGGTGTCGTTCTCGGCGAGCCGGTTGCGGGCCACCCGCCGTGCCCTGGGGCGCCCGGTCTGCATGGCCGCCTCCCCGCTGGGCACCGCCGTGGTGCGGTTCGGCGGGCCGCGCGGCCGGGAGGACAAGCGCGGCCCGGGGCGGGGCCAAGGCCCCGTGACAAAGGAACGGGTACTTGAGCCATCGGGGGGTTTCAGGGGGGTCGGCCCCCCAGGCCAGCACTGGCCGCTCACCGACTGGCTCACCCGCAGCGGGGTGTGCTGTGTCCAGGTGCCCGCCTCGATGGCCACACCGTCGTTCATGGGGCGGTCGCACGCGCTTGGCCTGCAGGTTCACGCCTGGACGGTCAACGACGAGCCCACCATGCAACGGCTGCTCGACCTGGGCGTAGACGGCATCATGACCGACGAGACCGTGGCGCTGCGCGATGTGCTCACCGCCCGCGGTCAGTGGCACCCCCGCTCTGACGCATAACCCAGGCCGGCAGAGCGTGGCCTGTCTCACGGTTGGATCGGGACAGAGCGGGAATCTTGTTCGCGTAGCCAGCGTTGATGTCGGGGAAGGCTGACCGCCTGGGAGGCAATGTCATATGGCCGAACGTGCACTACGCGGCACCCGGCTCGGAGCAACGAGCTATGAGAACGACCGTAACACGGACCTGGCACCACGCCAGGAAATAGCTTTCGACTGCCCTAAGGGGCATCACTTTAGCGTTCCGTTCGCCGCCGAGGCCGAAATTCCCGCAACCTGGGAATGCCGGGTGTGCGGCGCTGTTGCGTTCACCTCTGCCGCGGACCTGCCCACCCCCAAGAAGGTCAAGCCACCGCGCAGCCACTGGGACATGCTGCGCGAGCGCAGGTCCATCGCCGACCTGGAGCAGGTGCTCGCCGAGCGGCTTGCGCTGATCCGCGGTGACGGCGACGGCTCGGGCCGGTCCGAGCGCAAGAGCGCCTAGCACCTCTATTCGGGCCATTACGACGGCCCACACGCATGGATTGCCTTGGGCGAAGCCGTGCCCGTGGTGGGGTCAGTCCGGGGGCAGGCCCCCGGCCTCCATGGCCTGGATGCCGCTGTGGGGCTGGCGCCGGCGGAACCGGCGGCCGCGGCCGGTGAGGCCCCAGACGGTGACCCGCCACAGCGCCTCCACGACGATGGCCCGGCTCATCTTGGACGTGCCGTGTACCCGTTCGACGAACGTGATAGGCACCTCCACGACCCGCAGCCCGGCCCGTATCGCCCGCATCGCCAGGTCGATCTGGAAGCAGTACCCCTGGGACTCCACCTCGTCGAGCGCGATCGCGCGCAGCGTGGTGGCCCGGTAGGCACGGTAGCCGCCGGTGGCGTCCTTGAGCCCGATGCCGAGCATCAGCCGGGCGTAGGTGTTGCCGCCACGCGACAGCAGTTCACGCGACTTCGGCCAGTTGCGCACGGTGCCGCCGGCCACCCAGCGGGAGCCGAGCACCAGGTCCGCGTTCTTGAGCGCGTCCAGCAGGAGCGGCAGCTCCTCCGGCTGGTGCGAGCCGTCGGCATCCATCTCGACAAGCACGTCGTAGCCCTCGGCCAGGGCCCAGCGGAAGCCCGCGATGTAGGCGGCGCCGAGTCCCGCCTTCTGGGTGCGGTGCAGCACGTGGACGTGGCTGTCCCCGGCCGCAAGCTTGTCGGCGATCTCGCCGGTGCCGTCCGGGCTGTTGTCGTCCACGACCAGCACGTCGGCGTCTGGCACGGCACGGCGGATCCGGCCCGCCGTTGCCTCGATGTTGGCGCGCTCGTTGAAGGTGGGGATGATGACGGCAACACGCCCCGTGGGTTGCCCGCAGCCGTCCATAACTGTCAAGACTCCCTGCCTGCCAATGCCTACAGTTCCCGCCGTGCGGGTCATCTGCCACCGCTCCCGGCGGTGGGCGTCCCTGCAGGTTACCGTGCGACCTGGCAAGCGCCGGCCGGCAAGGCGCCCGCGCGCCGGGCGGAACAAGTGAAAAGAGGCCGGGCCGCCCTTCGGACCGGAGTCCACCCCGTCGGCCACGAGGCCGGCCCCGTTGTCTACTGGGTGCCCGGGCCCCTTTCCAAGTCCAGCCATCGCCTGCCAGAGACACCTTCGGCGGCCCAGCCGGTGCCGGACTTCGCAGTAACTTAGGAGTACCGCGCCAGCCGTGTCAACCTCGGCCGTCACGGCCCGTCCGGCCCGGTGCGCACGGAGGGCTGGGCCTGTTTCCCGGCCGGGGCGACGGCGGTACGATGAGGCCGTTCCAGGTGAGGGGCAGAGTGACAGCTGTGTCAGGCACGCGGCAACGATGAGAGTGCCGTGCGGCTGGGCCACCGAACTGGCTGAGCATCGCGCGGTGTGCCCATATCCGCAGTCCTGCACGTCCTCCCCCCTGGACCGCATCAAGCGGTTGCGACCGGCGCCCGAACGCTCTGGCTGGGGCAACCCGAGGCCCAGCCGATCCGAGCAGTGATCTTCTCGCAGGAGGTTCAGCGATGACCGATAGCTCCGAGCCCCAGGTCTCCGAGGAAGGCGAGCAGGAGGTCTCCGAGTCGCAGATCGCGGTGCACTGGCGGGAGGAGGAGTATTACTACCCGCCGGAAACGTTCGTCGCCCAGGCCAACGCGAACGACGCGGCCATCTTCGACCGGTTCAGCCTGGACAAGTTCCCCGACTGCTTCACCGAGTACGCCGAAATGCTGAGCTGGGACGAGCGCTGGGACACCGTGCTGGACAGCAGCAACCCCCCGTTCTGGAAGTGGTTCACCGGCGGCAAGCTCAATGCTTGTTACAACTGTGTGGACCGGCACGCGGCGGCCAGCCCGGACAAGACGGCGATCATCTTCGTTCCGGAGCTGGAGTCCGACGAGATTGTGCACATCAGCTACGCCGAGCTGCTGCGCCAGGTCAGCGAGTTCGCGGCGCTGCTGCGTGACTCCGCGGGCCTGAAGGCCGGCGACCGGGTGACGCTGCACATGCCGATGGTGTCGGAGGCGGCCGTCACGATGCTCGCCTGTGCCCGGCTCGGCGTGGTGCACTCCCAGGTGTTCGGCGGCTTCAGCGGCCAGGCTTGCGGGACGCGCATCGCCGACTCCGGCAGCCGGGTCCTCATCACGATGGACGGCTACTACCGGGCCGGCAACATGACCGACCATAAGGTCAAGGCCGACGAGGCGGTGGCCGAGGCCGCCAGGCAGGGCCAAGAGGTGGACAAGGTCCTGGTATGGCGGCGGCGCCCCGGCCAGTATGCGTCGCAGACGCCGATGGTCGAAGGCCGGGACTTCTTCGTCGACGAGCTGTTGCCTGAGCACAGCGGCAAGACCGTGGACCCGGTGTCCATGCCGTCCGAGGCGCCGCTGTTCCTCATGTACACCAGCGGGACCACCGGGCGTCCCAAGGGCGCCCAGCATTCCACCGGGGGCTACCTGTCCTACGTGACCGGGACCTCCAAGTACTACCAGGACATCCACCCCGACGACACCTACTGGTGCATGGCCGACATCGGCTGGATCACCGGCCACTCGTACATCGTCTACGGGCCTTTGGCTTTGGGGACGACGAGCGTGATCTACGAGGGCGTGCCCAACTACCCGGACGGCGGGCGGCCGTGGCGGATCGCCGAAAAGCTCGGCGTGAACATCTTCCACACCTCCCCCACCGCCATCCGGATGCTGCGCAAGGTCGGCCCGGACGAGCCGAAGAAGTACAACTATCACTTCAAGCACATGACCACGGTCGGCGAGCCGATCGAGCCGGAGGTGTGGCGCTGGTACCACGAGGCCGTCGGCAAGGGCGAAGCCGTCATCGTGGATACCTGGTGGCAGACCGAGACCGGTGGGTTCCTGGGCTCCTCGCTGCCGGCGCTGAAGCCGATGAAGCCGGGCTCCTGCGGCCCGGCGGTGATCGGCATCTTCCCGGTGATCCTGGACGAGAACGGCGACGAGGTCCCGGACGGCAAGGCTGGGAACATCTGCATCACCAACCCCTGGCCGGGGATCATGCAGACGGTCTGGGGCCAGCCGGAGCGGTTTATCAGCGTGTATTACGCCAAGTACAACAAGGACCCCGACTCCAAGGACTGGCGGGACTGGCCCTACTTCGCCGGCGACGGCGCGGTCCGTGCCCCCGACGGCTACTACCGGATCCTGGGCCGGGTCGACGACGTGATCAACGTCGCCGGGCACCGCCTGGGCACCAAGGAACTCGAATCGTCCGCTCTCACGGTGCCCGAGGTCGCCGAGGCCGCCGCGGTCCCGGTGATCGACGACATCCGCGGCCGGATGGTGGAGATGTACATCTCCCTCAAGCCCGGCTACGAGGCCAGCGATGACATGGCGAGAAAGGTGACCGGCGCGATCGAGACCCAGATCGGGAAGATCGCCCGGCCGAAGAACGTGTGGATCGTGCCGGACATGCCCAAGACAAGGTCCGGCAAGATCATGCGCCGCGTCATCGCCGCCGTCTCCAACTTCGCCGAGGTCGGCGACGTCACCACCCTGGCCAATCCCGAGGTCGTGGACGGCATCCGTCACCAGGTCCAAGCTGCCAAGGTGGCCAAGGGCGACACCCCCCGCGAGCTGAGCGAGACCGAGAAAGCCGAGATCCAAGCCTTCGGCTCCGAGTCGTAACCCCGCGCCACAGCCCAGACCTCAGCCGAAAACAAGCGGGTCGGCTACAGCGGCAGGCCGGCCTCCAGCAGCGCCAGTCCTCGCTCGAGCTTGGCGCCGAACCCGTCCAGGTCCTCGGGCTGATCGAACCAGGCGGCCACCGCGATCCCGACGACGGCCCCGGCGAGCGCCTGGACCGCGAAGTCGCTTGCGGCCTTCCCGGTCCGCTCGGCCACCGCCTGCGCGATGACCTGGGTGGTCCGGGCGAGTTCCGCCATCATCCGGGCCCGGACGGCGGGCACCGCGATGGCCATATCCATGGTCTCCCGCAGTTGCGCAAGCTCGTCGGCCCCCATGCCCTCGAAGGCGGCGCGGACCGAGACGCGCAGGGCGGCGATCGGCCCCATGTCCGCCGGCTGGGCCAGGAACACGTCCATCCACAGCAGTTCCATGTCGTCCTGCAGGACGACGTCTTCCTTGGTGGGGAAATAGCGGAAGAACGTGCTCGGAGAAACCTCGGCGGCCTCGGCGATCTGCTCCACCGTGGTCTCGTCGTACCCCTGCTCGCGGAAAAGCCGGAGCGCGTGCTCCCTGATGGCAGCACGCGTCCTGGCCTTCTTGCGCTCCCGCAGCCCAGGTCGGCTTATTGCGTCAGGCGACACGCTCATGCTGCGATTCTGCTCCTTCGAGGCCCCGGCCGGTAGCAGCCACGGCCTGCGCGTCCGGCGCGGCACGCCAGGGCAGGAACGCCAGCGCCAGCACGATCCCGGCCATGCCGACGCCGGCGCAGACCCACAGCATCGCGTCGGTCCCGTGCACGAACGCGGACCGCACCGAGTCCAGCAGCGCCGCCGAGCCGGTCTGGTGGGCCACCGCGAGGCCGGCGAACACGCTGCTTCGGACCGCGTTCGCCGCGGGCTCCGGCAGCCCGGTCAGGTCGAGCTGGGAGTGGTACGCCACGGACAGCACGCTGCCCAGGATCGCGGCCGACAGCGGCGCGCCCGCCTTCTGCACCGCCTGCATGACCGCCGAGCCGACCCCCGCGCGGTCCTTGGGCAGGTCCACCAGGGCGGTGGAGGCCGCGGTGGCCAGCGCCAGCCCGAAGCCGACCCCGGTGATCGCGGTCCAGGTGGCGATGAACGCGTTCCCACTGGCCACGGTCATCGTGGCGCCGAGTACCAGGCCGCAGGTCAGCAGCGTGAACCCTAGCGCAGCGGTGAGCTTGGTGGTCAGCCGCGCGGCCACCCGGTCGGCCAGGCCGGCCCCAAGAGCCAGGCCCACCATCAGCGGAAGCAGCCGGACCCCGCTGCCCATCGCCGACACTCCCAGGATGGCCTGGAAGAACTGGGGCGCCCCGAACAGCAGGCCGAACATCGCGAAGACGCCCAGCGCCTGGAGCACCGTGCCCCAGGTGAACCGGGCAGACCGGAACAGGCCCAGGTCCACCAGTGGCTGCCCGCCGTGCTGGTTGAGCCACAGCTCCCACAGCACGAAGGCCGTCAAGATGGCCACGCCGCCGGCCATGGCCGCGATCGCGATGGCCGAGGACCAGCCGTACTGCCCGGCTGCGATGAAGCCGTACACCAGCAGCGCCAGGCCGCCGCATGAGGCCACGATCCCCGCCGGGTCCAGCCCCGGCCGCTCGGCGGCCCGGGACTCCGGCACCAGCAGCGCCATCGCGACGAGGCCGATCACCACCACCGGCAGGTTCATCAGGAACACCCAGCCCCACCAGTAGTTCGACAGCAGCCAGCCGCCCAGAATCGGCCCGATCGGCAGGGCCAGGAAGTTGGCCGCCGCCCAGATTCCCACCGCCCGGGTTCGCTCGTCGTCGTCGAACATCACCGTGACGATCGACAGGACCAGCGGGATCATGAACCCGGCACTCAGCCCGAGCACCGTCCTGGCCGCGATGAACTCGCCGGGGTTCGTGGAGAACGCGCAGGCCAGCGAGCTCAGCCCGAACACGGCCAGGGTGGCCATCATGACCTTCTTGCGGCCGAACCGGTCCCCCAGCAGTCCGCCGGGCAGCAGCCCCACGGCCAGCGCCAGCGTGTACGCCGACACGAACCACTGCAGGTCGGTCGCGGAGGCGTGCAGCGACCCCGCCAGGGTCGGCAGCGCCACGCTCAGCACCGTCGCGTCCAGCCCGACCGCGAGCACGCCCAGCGTCAGCCCGGCCAGCGCCCACCACTTCCGCGCCCCAGCTCCGTCCATGACACCCACCACCATTCAGCAGCATCTCTAATCTGAATGCTACTGTCAGTTTAGAGTGTCACGCAAGCCCAAGTTGCTCCCAGTTTTCGCGAATCAACCCGGGGGCGCCGGAACGACGACCGTGCCCGTCGCCGTGACGACCGTGACCGGCGGGTCGAGTACCGACGATGCCGACTGCCCGCGCTCGGGGTCGGCACGGCAGACGACGCGGGCCTCGAAGGCAAGGTCACGGCTGCGCCGCCCGACCCGGGTCACGGTTGCCGTGGTCTCGATGACGTCGCCGCCGAGGACCGGCGCACGGAACTGGACGTCGGCGTAGGAGGCGAACAGGCCCTCGTCGCCGTCCATGCGGATGCAGGCCTCCGTGGCGGCGTCGCCGAACAGGGCCAGCACGTACGCGCCGTCCACCAGGTTCCCGCCGTAGTGGGCGTCGGCCGCGGACACATACCGGCGCTGGGTGACGGTGAGCCCCTCGGCGGTGGCGGTCACGCCGCGTTTCCCTGCGGCGCCGCGTTTTCCTGCGGCTCGGGGGCCAGGGTGTGGACCAGGTAGCTGGCGACCTCGCGGGGCGTGGTGCCGCGGCCGAACACGCGGTCCACGCCCAGGTCCTGCGCCATCGCCGGGTCGAACCTGGGCCCGCCCACGACGAGCAGCGGCCGGGCCGCGCCGCGAGCGGCCGTGAACGCCTCAGAGATCTGCTTGGCGGCCTTGATGTGCGCGTCTCGCTGGGTGACCACCTGGCTGACCAGCACCGCGTCCGCGTGCGCAGCGCCGGCCCGGCCAACCAGGTCAGCGACCGCGACCTGGGCGCCCAGGTTGACCACCCGGATCTCCGCGTAGGATTCCAGGCCCTTCTCCCCCGCGTGCCCCTTGACGTTGAGGATGGCGTCGATGCCGACGGTGTGCGCGTCGACGCCGACGGTCGCGCCGACCACCACGAGTTCCCGGCCCAGGGACGACCGGATCCGCCGGTTGACCTCGGCGGTGGACATCAGCGGGAACTCACGCCGCGCGACCTTGACGCTGGCCAGGTCGACCAGGTGCGTGACGGTGCCGTAGACGATGAAGAAGGTGAAGTCCGGGCCCATCGCCTTGGCGTGCACCACCATGGCTGGCTCCAGGCCCATCTTGGCCGCCAGCTGGGCCGCCGCGCCCTCTGCGAGCGCCCGTTCCTCCTCGGTGCCCGACGGCAGCGGCAGCGTGAACGAGACCTGGATCCGCCCGTCACCGGTGGTGTCCCCGTACGGCCGGATCACCGTGCCGCCCTGTTCCGTGGCGCTCATGACCGCCCCGCTTCCAGAAACTGCTGGCGGCCTTCGAGGAACTCGCTGGCCGGGTTGAAGTAGCCGTCCGCGCGCTCGACGACGCCGTCCAGGCCGCGGCCGCCGTCGGCCGGGCGGCGGGTCACCCCGAACGTGCCGTCGGCGATGGCGTTCAGCAGCCCCTCCGCGGTGATGCGGCGCAGCAAGTCCACCGACTCGGCCAGGACCTGCTGGGCCCGCTTCTCGACGAACCCGCCCGGCGGCGGCCGGAAGTTCTCGCCGAGCCGTCCCGCGGCCCGCAGCACGTACCGCACGTTCTCCAGGGCCAGGTCCCGGTCGGACAGGAACGGGGTGTGGATGCCCTCGGTCATCATCCCGATGAGCAGGATCGACTGCCCGGTCAGCGCGCCGCACAGGTTGAAGAACGCGTCGAGCAGGTACCCGGCGAACACGTTGCCGGTCATGTACTTGGTCGGCGGCATGTACTTCAGCGGCGCGCCGGGGAACAACTGGCGGACGAGCTGCGCGTGGGCCAGTTCGAGCAGGAACGAGTCCGGCACCGCTGGGTTGATCTCGAACGCGTGCCCCAGCCCGAGCTGCCAGTCGGCCAGGCCCGCCTCCTTGCCGAAGTACTCGTTGAGAAGCTGGCTCACCATGACCGTGTGCGCGGCGTCCACCGCGTCGGCGGTGGTCAGGTAGTTGTCCTCGCCGGTGTTGATGATGATCCCGGCGCGGGCGTGGATCTGCCGGGAGAACCGCTGGTCGATGAACGTACGGCGGGGGTTGATGTCGCGGAAGATGATCCCGTACATGCAGTCGTTGAGCATCATGTCGAGGCGCTCGAGCCCGGCCAGCGCCGCGATCTCGGGCATGCAAAGACCCGAGGCGTAGTTGGTCAGCCGCACGTACCGGCCGAGCTCGCGGGAGACGTCGTCGAGCGCGGCGCGCATCAGGCGGAAGTTCTCCCTGGTCGCGTAGGTGCCCGCGAAGCCCTCGCGGGTGGCGCCCTCGGGGACGTAGTCGAGCAGCGACTGGCCGGTGGACCGGATCACGGCGATGACGTCGGCGCCCTCCCGCGCCGCCGCCTGCGCCTGCGGGATGTCCTCGTAGATGTCGCCGGTCGCGACGATCAGGTAGATCCACGGTTTCGGCGGATCGGCGGTGGCCTTGATCATTGCCTCGCGCTCCGCTCTCCTGGCGTCGATCCGGGCGAAGCCGTCGGACAGCGCCGCGGTCGCGGCCAGCCGCGCGGCCGCGGCGTCGCCGCCCTCGGGCAGCCGGAACTTCACCTTGCCCGCGGCGGCATCGCTGGCCAGCGCGGCCAGGCTGGGATAGCCGCCGGTCACCAGCGCATCCCAGGCGGGCAGGGCCACTCCGTGCTGCAGCCCGCAGCTCTCGGCCACCGCGTCCACGAGATGGTTCACCCAGGGCATGCCGTCGCCCGGATCGGCACCGTCCAGGCCGCCGAGGCGCAGCACCGCCCGTTCCACCGACACGGTGGTGTGCGTGCGGGCCATCTCCACGATGGGCTGGCCCGCGACAGCGGCCAGTTCCCGCGCCTTACGGACCATCGCAGGGTCCAGGCTGAGCACGGGCGCCGTAACGCCGCCCGTGTGTTCGCTACCCGGCATGACGCCTCACCCTTCCGCCGTGCGGCTCTCGAAGATCTGCCGCACCCCTGGCTCGGCGCGGACCAGGTCCAGCGCGAGGGCGGCATGCCCCGGTACATACCCGTTGCCGATGAGCATGGTGATGTCGGCGGCGACCCCTTCGGCGCCGAGCGCGGCCGCGCTGAACGAGGTCGCCATCGAGAAGAAGATCACCGTGCCGCCGTCGGCGGTCGCCAGTACCGCGCCCCCCTCGCAGCCTGGGACGTCCACGCACACCACGGTCACCTGCGCGGGGCCACCGGCCGCCCGGACCGATGCGGCGACCGCCGCCGGGTCCCGGGCGTCCGCGATCACCACCTCGTCCACCAGGTCGGCCTTGGTCAGCAGGTCCGCCTCGGCCTGCGTCGGCACCAGCCCGATCACCGTCCGCGCACCGGCCTCGCGGGCCGCCGCGGCGGACAGGCTGCCGCTCTTGCCCGCCGCGCCGAGTATCGCCACCACCGGCGGGGTGCCGCCGCTCCAGGCGTCCCGCACCACCCGGGCGGTCAGCGCCGGCGCCCCGCACACGTCGAGCACCGCGAGCGCCAGCGGGACCGGCATGCCCGCAGGCAGCACGGCGGCGATGGAGCGGCCGAACAGGATCGCGTGGCCCTCGCACGGGACCTGCTCACTGCGGCCGTCCCAGCGGGCCAGCCCGTCGGTGATGGCCAGCGGGGTGAGGCTGAGCGACACCAGGGTGGCGATCCGGTCGCCGGGGGCCAGGCCCAGCGGTGAGTCCGGCCCGACCTCCTCCACGACACCGGTGAGCATGCCGCCCGAGCCGGTCACCGGGTTCTGCATCTTGCCCCGCTCGGCGACGATGCCGAGCACCGCGGCGCGCATCGCGGCCGCGTGGCCGCCTTCCGCGGCCGCTGTGTCCCCCTGTACAGCCTCGCTGAGCTGGCGGAACGAGGCGGCGTCCAGGTTCAGCCGCTCCACCCGGACCCGGACCTCGTCCGGCCACAGAGCGGGGCTCGGGTCCACCCGCCAAGCGGCCTGTGGCAGCGCGCCGGCCGGCTCGATAACGCGGTGCAGCCCCAGCGGTGAGCTCGGGAAGTCTTTTCGTTGCATACTATTTTCTCACAAGGTTCTTTCGTATCCTTCGTGCATACCAGGCTATCTTCCCGTTTCCTAAGCCCAGAACGGTGGTTATTCCGTGATCGAGCAGCCGTACGTGTACCGGCGTGCAGAGCTTGCCGAACCCGATTGGACCCGGTTCCCCGGCTGGGCACAGGTGACGCGCGAGGAGTGGGAGTCGGCGCAGTGGCAGCGGGCCCACTGCGTGAAGAACATCAAGCAGCTCCGCGCCGTGCTCGGCACCGGGCTCAGCGAGGAGTTCTTCGCGGACACCGAGCGCGACCAGCGCGAGCGGGCGACCATGTCCATGCTGGTGCCGCCGCAGATGCTGAACACGATGGCGCCGCGCATCGCTGCGGATGATCCCGGCTTCACCGAGGCGTTCTACGCCGACCCGGTGCGCCGGTACATGATCCCGGTGTTCAGCGACCGCCGCGGCGACTGGCCGTCGCACCCGTACGCGAGCCGGGACTCGCTGCACGAGGCGGAGATGTGGGCGGTGGAGGGCCTCACCCACCGCTACCCCACCAAGGTGCTCGCCGAGGTGCTGCCCACCTGCCCGCAGTACTGCGGCCACTGCACGCGGATGGACCTGGTCGGCAACCCGACCCCGGTGATCACCAAGCACAAGTTCAGCCTGGCACGCGAGGACCGGCTGGAGGCCATGCTCGCCTATCTGCGGACCACGCCTGGCGTCAGGGACGTGGTGGTGTCCGGCGGGGACGTGGCCAACCTGCCCTGGCCGCGGCTCGAGGCGTTCGTGGCCGCGCTGCTGGAGATCGAGAACATCCGCGACATCCGGCTGGCCAGCAAGGCGCTGATGGGGCTGCCGCAGTTCTGGCTCAGCGACGAGGTACGGGCCGGGATGGGGCGGCTCGGCGCGACGGCGCGGGAGCGGGGCGTGTCCATCGCGATCCACACGCATGTGAACGCGGCCCAGTCGGTGACGCCGCTGGTGGCCAGGGCGGCTAGGGCGATGCTCGACACCGGCATCAGGGACGTGCGGAACCAGGGTGTGCTGCTGTCCGGCACGAACGACAGCGTGGAAGCCCTGCTTGACCTGTCCTTCACGCTGCTCGACGGGGCGGGCATCATGCCCTACTACTTCTACATGTGCGACATGATCCCCGGCAGTGAGCACTGGCGGATCTCGCTGGCGCAGGCCCAGCACCTGCAGCACCAGATCATGGGTTACCTGCCCGGGTTCGCCACGCCGCGGATCGTCTGCGACGTGCCGTACGTGGGCAAGCGCTGGGTGCACCAGGTGGCCAGGTACGACACCCGGCTGGGCATCTCCTACTGGACGAAGAACTACCGGACCGCGGTGGAGGCCGACGACCCGCTCGCGCTGCGCCGGGAGTACGCCTACTACGACCCGATCCACACCCTGCCTGCCGAGGGCCAGCGGTGGTGGCTGGACCGCGACCGCGACCGCGCCGGGGCCGGCCTGGCGACGGCCGGGGCCGGCCTGGCCACGGCCGGGACCGGCCTTAGCCCGGCCGCGCCGTAGCATCCCGCGCGCTCGCATCCCGCGCCTGCGCGTCGCGCGCATTCGCGCCGCGCGCCGTAGCGTCCACGGCTGTGGCCGCATCCACCGCGGCTACCGGTACCAGTGCCGCGGCGATCAGCGGCAGGACTGCGGCGGCCGCAAACGCGATCGCATAGCCGTGCGCGGCGATCAGCGCGGCGATGACCGGCGGCGTGGCGGCGGCCAGCAGGTTCTGCCCGGTGTTCTGGATGCCCAGGGCACGGCCGGCCCAGTTCGGCCCGGCGTACTCGGCCACCGCGGTGAAGGCGAGCCCGTTCGTGCTCACCGCAAGCACCGCGGCGGCGAGCAGCGCGGGCACCGCCAGTACCGAGGTATCCGCCGCGGCGGCGGCCAGCGCCACCAGGATCGCCGAGATGGCCAGCGCCAGGGCCCGCATCGGCCGCATCCGGCTGCCGACCCGGTCCGACCAGTATCCGGCGGCCAGCCGCGACACGGCGCCGGCGGTCGCGGTAACCCCCAGCAGCGCCCCGGCGACCGGGGCCGGCCAGTGGCGCGTGGTGACCAGGAAGACCAGCGCGAACGTGGCCACGGTGAACTGCGGGACGACGAGCAGCGCGCTGGCCGCGTGGATCCGCCACAGCGCCGGGGCCCGGTACGGGGAGCCGTCCCGCTGCGCCCCGGCCCGGGCCTGGTGCACCGGGTCCCGCACCACCACGATCACCAGCAGCACCGCGGCCAGGCAGAACGCGCCAAGGAACGTCAGGCCCGCGGCCAGCCCGTGGGCGGCCAGCGTGGGCAGGCTGACCGCCGCCACCGCGACGCCGAGCGGCTGGGCGCTCTGCCGGATGCCCATCGCCAGCCCGCGCTGCGACGCGGCGAACCAGCCGAGGATGAGCCGCCCGCTCGCCGCGTACACCGACCCGCCCGCGGCACCGGCGGCCACCAGGCACGCGCCGAGCGCGGCCAGTCCCTGGACGTGCGCGGCCAGCAGCAGTATCACGCCCGCGCCGGCCAGGCCGCTGGCCAGCACCAGGCGCTCCCCGAACCGGTCCGCCGCCGCTCCCCAGGCGACCAGGGTGAGCAGTAGCCCCGCGGTGGGGCAGGCGACCAGGATGCCGGCCTGCTCCAGGGACAGGCCGTGCGCCCGCAGCGCCGGTATGAGGTAGGCGAGCCCGTACTGGAACGTGCAGCCAGCGGTCAGCGCGATCGTCCCGGCCGCGAGCGTCAGCCAGCGCCGTGATCCGCCAATATCCACATATTGATCCTAGCTGTCCGTTATATGAGACGCGCCAACAGCGGGGCGCCGGTGACTGTCGTAGGCGGCGGGGATACTGGTCCGCATGTCTGACTCGATCAAGTTCGCCTCGGTCGCGCTCGAATGCCCGGACGCCGGGAAACTGGCCGCCTTCTACGCGGAGATCACCGGCGGCACGGTGACCTCCGCCGACGAGGAGTGGGCGACGGTCAAGTGCCCGGGCGGAGATCTCGACTTCCAGACCGCCCCCGGCCACCAGCCGCCGCCCTGGCCCGACCCGGCCTCGTCCATGCAGATGCACCTGGACTTCCTGGTCGACGACCCGGATGCGGCCGAGGCCAAGGTACTGGCGGCCGGCGCGACGAAGTTCGACTTCCAGCCCGGTGACCACTTCCGCGTGTACGCCGACCCGGCGGGCCACCCGTTCTGCCTGTGCGTCGACGGCGGCTGAGCCAGGCCTGACGGCCGGTTCTCCCGGACCGTGACTACGCCGACGGCGGGGTCTCGGCGGAGTGGTCGCCCCCTACGTCCGCGCCGACCTCGGCGGGCGGTTCGCCGCCGGGGCCGGTATCCGCTGCGGGCCCGGCCACGCCTTCGGTGGCCGCGCGGTCGGCGGCCGCGTCATTACCGGCTGCATCACTAACGGCTGCGTCACTGGCGGCTGTGTCACCGGGCGGCTCCCCCGCCGTCCCGGCGGGCTGCTCCGCCTCGCCGGCTCCGCCGCCGTCCGCCCCGGTACCGTCACCGGCCCCGCGGGCCGCCGCGCTGCGTGCCACCGCGCCATCCGTAGCGGGCACACCCTTGCCGTAGCGCTGGGTATACCAGAACCACACCCCGCCCGCGATCGTGCCGGCGATCGCCACGTACATGTTCAGCCGCAGGCCGAGGAAGTGCTCGGACGGGTCGACCCGCAGCGCCTCCTCGAAGATGCGGAACGCCGAGTACCCGGTGACGTACAGCGCGAACAGCCCGGGCGCCTTGACGCCGCGGTGGTGGCCCAGCCACACCAGGGCGGCCGCCAGCGCCAGGTCGAAGATGAGCTCGTACAGGAACGTGGGCTGGAAGGTCTGGGCGCTGAGGTAACCCGGCGGCCGGTAGCTCGGCGGGATGTACAGCCCCCACGGCAGGCTGGTCGGACCGCCGAACAGTTCCTTGTTGAAGTAGTTGCCGACCCGGCCGACCGCCTGCGCCACCAGCAGCGCGGGGGCGACCGCGTCGGCGAACAGCCCCGCGTCGGCGTGGTGCCTGCGCACCCGCCAGATCCCGGCGGCCGCGCCCAGCGCGATCCCGCCCCAGATGCCAAGCCCGCCGTCCCACACCGCGAAGATCCCGTACCAGTGATGCGGGATGTACTTCGGCGTGGTGATGTCGAAGTAGATCCGGCCGCCGATGATGCCGGCCGGCACCGCCCACAGCGCGACATCCCCCACCAGCCCCGGATCGCCACCCATGCGCTGCCAGCGCCGCTGGGTGATGAGAATCGCGAGGGTGATCCCGATCACATACATCAGCCCGTAGTAGTGCACGAACACCGGGCCGAGATGGAAGCCGTTCTCCGACGGGCTGGGGATATGCAAGGCCATGGTTCCGAGCGTAGCCGCCCCTGCCGTGGCCGCGCGGCGTGCCCGCCAGGCCGCCCTCCACCTGGCCTCCGGTGCGGCCTCGACACGGCGGGGCAACCGCGAGACCCTTATCCGTCAATGGCGGGCCGGTACCGCGGGAGGACACGCGCCGATGATCGTCAGGCAAGGCCCCTGGACGGTGGCGGACGTGCCGGACCAAAGCGGCCGCGTCGCGGTCGTGACCGGCGCGAACTCAGGAATCGGCTTCGAGGCCGCCATGGTGCTCGCGCGGCACGGCGCGCACACCGTGCTGGCCTGCCGCAACGCCGGCCGGGCCGAGGACGCGCTGACCCGGCTGTCGGCGGCCGTGCCGGAGGCGGCCGTCTCCGTGGTGCGGCTGGACCTGGCCTCGCTGGCGTCCATCCGCGCCGCCGCCGACCAGATCCTGGCCACCCATGACCGGCTTGACCTGCTCATCAACAATGCCGGGCTGATGTGGCCGCCCTACGGCAAGACCGCCGATGGCTTCGAGTTGCAGTTCGGTACCAATCATCTCGGCCACTTCGCGTTCACAGGCCTGGTGCTCGAGGCGATGCTGCCGGTCGCGGGGTCCCGGGTGGTCACCGTGAGCAGCACCGGCCACCGGACGGGCCGGATCAACTTCGCCGACCTGCAGTCCGAACGGCGCTACGGCCGGATGGCCGCCTACGCGCAGTCCAAGCTGGCGAACCTGATGTTCACCTACGAACTGCAGCGGCGGCTGCACGATGCCGGGGCACCGACGGCGGCCCTGGCCGCGCATCCAGGCGTGGCCTTCACCGAACTGACCCGCAACCTGCCTGCCGCGATTCAGGCGGCCTACCCGGCGGTCGGCGGGCTGTTCACCCAGAGCGCCGCGATGGGCGCGCTGCCCACCCTGCGCGCGGCGACCGACCCGGCGGCGGCGGGCGGTGAGTACTACGGGCCCGGCGGGCTGGCCCAGGTCAAGGGCTATCCGGTGCGGGTCTCTTCCACTGCCAGGTCCCGCGACCAGGCCGCACAACGGCGGCTGTGGGCCGAATCCGAGCGGCTCACCGGGGTGACCTACCCGGTGTAACCAGGGATCAGCGCAGCCGCCGGCCCATCTCCTTGGTCGAGTAGCCGCCAAGGTCGGTGACCGCCGCCTGGAACCGGTCCGAGGCCAGCAGGGCCCACAGCGGGGCCAGCAGCGGTCCCTCCATCGCGTCCGCGGCCACCACCAGGTCGTAGGGCTCCCTGGTCACCGGGACGAAGTCCAGGCCGAATGCGCGCGCGGCGGCCAGGATGCCCAGGCCCGCGTCGCCGCGGCCCGCGGCCACGGCCGCCGCCACCGCCAGGTGGGTGGGCTCCTCCCTGGCGTACCCGTGCACGCCGTCCGGGGCGATGCCGAGCGCGGCCAGTTCATGGTCGAGCAGCACCCGGGTGCCCGCGCCGCGCTGCCGGTTGACGTACCGCACCCCGGGCATGGCCACATCGCCGACGCCGCCGAGCCGCAGCGGGTTGCCGGGCGCGACGATCAGCCCCTGGTCCCGGTGTACCAGCCGCACCACGGCGACCTCGGCGTCGCCGAGCACCCGCCGGACGTAGGGCATCGTGTACTCGCCGGTGGCCGGGTCCAGCAGGTGCGACCCGGCCAGGTGGCACAGCCTGTCGCGGAGCGCCACCAGCCCGCCCAGCGAGCCGACGTTGGAGGACGCCAGGGTGACCGACGGGTCCTCGGCGCGCAGCGCGGACGCGGCGAGGTCGAGCACCAGGTCGTGCGAGCCGATCGCGACGATCGTCCGCTCGATCTCGTCCAGGCCGCGCAGCAGCGCGATGTCCAACTCCTCGCCGGGATGGTGGCCCTCCTGCCCGGCCGGCACGACCAGCAGCCCGTCGGCGCGGACCAGGGAGGTGAGCACCCCGGCGCCGCGCGGCAGCGGCGTGGCGACCATGGTGCCGCCGACCACGCCCAGGCGCACCCGTACCCAGTCGTCCATGCCGAGCGGGGAGGCCAGCTTGCGGGCCAGCCTGGCCCTGGCCCGCGGGCGGCTGCGCGGCGCCGCTCCCTCCAGCTCAGCCAGCAGCGGCCCGGCGAAGATGTCGAAGGTCAGCGCGGCCGACACCGGGTAACCCGGCGCGCCAAGCACCGGTGTGCCGTCCACCACGCCGAGCACCACCGGATGACCGGGCCGCACCGCGACCCCATGCACCGCCAGCGTGCCCAGCTGGCCCACGATCTGGGCGGTGTAGTCGTCCCGGCCCGCGCTCGACCCGGCGATGATGATGAGCAGGTCGCAGTAAGCCACGGCCGAGCTGACCGCCTTGGCCAGTCCGGCCGGGTCGTCCGGCTCGATCGGCAGCGCGTGCGCCTCGCAGCCGGCCTCACGGGCCTGCGCGGCCAGCATCAGCGAGTTGGTGTCGAGGATCTCGCCGGGGCCGGTCTGCGTGCCGACCGGCCGTACCTCGTCCCCGGTGGGCAGCACGGCCACCACCGGGCGGCGGCGCACAAGCAGCTCGGTGGCGCCGGCGGCCGCGGCGGCGGCCACATCCACCGCCCGCAGCCGGTGCCCCTCGGGCAGCAGCAGCTCGGCGGTGCTGATGTCCTCGCCGATCGACCGCACATGCTGATACGGCGGCACGGCCGCGCGCACCTCGGCGGCACCGCCGATGTAGTGCACGTGCTCACGCATGACCACAGCGTCCCGGCCGTCCGGCATCGGGTCTCCGGTGTCCACCACGTCGTAGGCGCCCGGCTCCAGCAGGACGGGGGTGGTCTCGCTGGCGCCGAGGGTGTCGGCGGCGCGGACCGCGATCCCGTCCATGCCCGCGGCGTCGAACGGCGGCGAGGACCGGGTGGCCCACACCGGCTCGGCGGTGACCCGGCCGGTGGCCTCCGCCAGCGGCACCCGGTGCGCCGGCAGCCTGGCCGGGCAGCCGCCTGCCTCGCGCGCGGCACGCCAGGCATCGAGTGCGCGGGCGGCGGGCACGTCGCGGAGGAACGGGCTACCGGTCATGATCGTGGTCAACGGTACAGCGTGACGTCCACGTCCGTGCCGGAGCCCAGGCCCGTTGCGTCCTCGGGCACCACGACATACCCGTCGGCCGCGGTCAGGATGGACAGCAGTGCCGACAGCCCGAACAGCGGCTCCGCGGCGCCGTCTTCGAGCCGGACCTGGACCACATCGAGCCGCCCGGCCGCCGACGCCACGTCCCTGGCCAGCCGGGCCCGCACCACCGGTTCTGCGGGCGGGCTGGTGCATCCGCCGGCCCGGTACACCAGCGGCATCCCGATCAGCCGGAACACCACGAGCGCCGAGCGCGGGTTCCCGGGCAGCCCGATCACCGGCACCCCCGCGCACTCGGCCAGCAGGGTCGGCTTGCCCGGCCGGATGGCCAGGCCGTGGCACCAGATGCCCGGCGGGCCGAGGCGGGCCACCGCCGCGGCGGTCTCGTCGCGCGCCCCCACCGACGAGCCGGCCGAGATCACGATCATGTCGGTGGTGGCCAGCGCGGCGCGCAGCGCCGCCTCCAGCGCCGCCTGGTCGTCGGGGATGATCCCGCCCTGGCGCGCCTCGCCGCCGGCCTGCGTGATCAGCCCCGCGAGCGCGGTCGCCGTGGCGTCACGGACCTGCCCGGGGCGCAGCTTCCCGGTGTCCGGCGGCACCACCTCGTCGCCGGTGGAGAACACCGTCACCCGGGGCCTTGCGTACACGCTGACCTGTGTGACCCCGGCGGCGGCCAGCATGCCCAGGTCCTGGGCGCGCAGCGGGCGCCCGGCCGGCACCAGCTGGGCACCGGCGGCCACGTCCTCGTCGGCGCGCACCACGCCCTCACCGGGCGCCACCGGCCGGGTCACCTCGATGGTGCCCGGCATCGCCTCCTGGGTGTACTCGACCATGACCACGGCGTCCGCGCCGGGCGGCAGCACCCCGCCGGTGGGCATGACTGCCACCGTCCCCGGCCCGACCGTCACGTCGGGCTCGGCGCCCATCCGCACCACGCCGGCCACGTCCAGGTATCCGGGCAGGCCCTCGGACACGCCGTAGGTATCCGCGGCGCGCACCGCGTAGCCATCCACGGTGGAGCGGGCGAAACCGGGCAACGGGTGCGGCGCGGTGACCGGCACCGCCGGTACCCGGTGCAGCGCGCCGGCCAGCGGAACCGTTTCCGTCCGGGTGCGCCGGGCCGGCCGGAACCCGGCGAGTGCCTCGGCGACCGTCCGGGTGGTGAAGAACTCCCGGCCCGCGTGGCCGTGGACGTCAGCCCCTGTGGCCATTCCCCCGGCCGTTCAGCCGCACCACGCTCATCACCGGCCCCAGAGCCACCTGGCCGAGCCCGCAGATCGAGGTTCGCCGCATCGTCTCCTCAAGCTGGCCGATCCGCTCGTCCACGTCGCCGGGGCCGCCGCCGGACTCCAGCAGCTCGCTGAGGATCCGGTGCGCCTTGGTGGAACCGGCCCGGCACGGCACGCACTTGCCGCACGACTCATCGCGGAAGAACCGCAGCACGTTCGTGGCCGCGGCGAGCAGATCGGTGCCCTCGGCCAGCACCACGACCGCGCCCGAGCCGAGCATCGAGCCCGCCTTGGCCACCGCGTCGAAGTCCAGCGGCACGTCCAGCCCCTCCGGCCCGAGGAAGTTGGACGAGGCGCCACCGGGCTGTATCGCGCCGAGCGCCCGGCCACCGGACACCCCGCCGGCCAGTTCCAGCAGCGCCCGGGCGGTGCTGCCCATCGGCACGCAGTAGACGCCGGGCCGCTCGACGTGGCCGGACACCGCGAAGAACTTCAGCCCGGTGCCGCCGTTGACCCCCTGCGCCTTCCACCACTGCGCACCGCGCCCGGCGATGACGGGGACGTGCGCGAGCGTCTCCACCGAGTTCATCAGCGTCGGCTTGCCCCACAGGCCGTAGACCCCGGGGAACGGCGGCTTGTTGCGCGGCTCGCCGCGGTGGCCCTCCATGCACTCGATCAGCGCCGACTCCTCGCCGAGGATGTAGCCGCCGGGTGAGGTGAACACCTCCACAGATAGCCGGCGGCCGCTGCCGCCCGCATCCGGCCCGACCAGGCCCGCGGCGCGCAGCGCCTCGATCTCGCGGCGGATCGCCGCCTCCTCGGGGCCGTACTCGTGCCGGATGAACACCCAGCCTTCCCCGGCGCCTGCCGCGACCATGCCGAGCAGCAGCCCTTCCAGCACCAGGTGCGGCTGCTCGGCGAGGATCTGCCGGTCCTTGAACGTGCCCGGCTCGGACTCGTCGGCGTTGCAGATCGCGTACTTCGGCTGGGCGGCCTGTGCCGCGACAAGCTCCCACTTCCGGCCGGCGGGGAAGCCGGCCCCGCCCATGCCGCGCAGCCCGGCGTCCTTCAGCGCGGCGGTGACCCGCTCGGCGTCCAGGTCACCGGACAGCACCGCGCGCAGTACCCGGTACCGTTCCTCGCCCGCCGCATAGGGGTCGTTCGGCCAGGAAGTGTTAGCCCGGGGGGGCGACCCCCCGGAACCCCCCGCTGGCTTAAGGCCCCGTTCCTTCGTCACGGGGCCTTGGCCCTGTCGGCTAGCCGTGCCGGACCGGGCCGCGCCGATGACCGCGTCCAGATCCGCCGATGCGGCGACCGGGTTCTCGTTGACCGCGACCGCGGGGGCCACGTCGCACCGGCCGATGCAGGACACCTCGGTGACCTCCACGTCGGCGTCGCGGCCGTAGCGGTCCCGCAGTGCCGCGATCCGCCGGTCCGCGCCCTGCAGCCAGCAGGTCAGGTCGTGGCAGGCGTGCACCTCCACCTTGACCGGCGGCCGGGTGCGGAAGTGCGGGTAGAACGAGACCAGTCCCTCGATCTCATACAGCGGCCGCCGGACGTCGCGGGCCAGCGTGACCAGTTCCTCGCGGGGCAGCCAGCCGACCCGCTCCTGGATCGCCTGCAGCGCCGGGATCAGGCTCGGGCCGGGGAACTTGCCCGCCCTCGCCTCGACACCCGGTATCCGCTCCCGGGCCCTGGCCATCACCGGTCTCCGGCCGGGACGGGCTCGATCCGGACGGCGCAGAACTTGAACTCGGGAATCTTGCCGAACGGGTCGATCTCGTCGATCGTCAGCAGGTTGGCCGCTGCCTCGCGGAAGTGGAACGGGATGAAGCAGTTGCCCCGCGCTTCCCGGTGCGAGACCCGCGTGGCCAGCTCGATCATGCCGCGGCGCGAGGTCACCCGCGCCATGTCGCCGTCGGCCAGGCCGAGCTCCGCCGCGTCGTCCGGGTTCACATACACCTCCGCCCGCGGGCTGATGGCATCGAGCGCGAAC
>Ga0306925_10000694_pt1 | contig 25480 bp, 26 predicted proteins | sample flu12Cox44000176_FD_203755 | JGI IMG/M metagenome (GOLD analysis project Ga0306925, IMG submission 203755) | Lab enrichment of tropical soil microbial communities from Luquillo Experimental Forest, Puerto Rico - flux8day.12C.oxic.44.000.176 (v2)... | ecosystem: Environmental > Terrestrial >... | reverse complement strand
GTAGGTCTCGTGCTCAGCGGCGGCAATATCGATTTCGATTTGTTTAACCGATGGGTCGTTGCGGAGAACACCGCCACGACCGGCACGAGAGCGCTGGCATGATGATGGGCGCTAGCCACAATCGCTCTTTTCACCTCTCCCCGCGAGCGGGGAGAGGGAGTCTGTCTTCTTAGGGGACCATCATGAACCAGCCCGCATCTGCCTACTTCATGGAAGAGCGCCACGATCCGAACGAGTCCCACACGCTCTCGGTACTGGTGCAGAACGAGCCCGGCGTGCTCGCCCGCGTGATCGGGCTGTTCTCGGGCCGCGGTTACAACATCGAAAGCCTCACGGTGTCGGAGACCGAGAGCCAGAAGCATCTCTCGCGCATCACCATCGTCACCACGGGCACGCCGATGGTGATCGAGCAGATCAAGCATCAGCTCGACCGCATGGTCCCCGTCTATCGCGTCGTCGACATGACGCTCACCGGCCGCTCGATCGAGCGGGAACTGGCGATGGTTAAACTGCGCGGCACCGGCGAGCAACGCGTCGAGTCGCTGCGGATGGCGGAAGCGTTTCGCGCCCGCGTGATCGACGCCTCGATCGAAAGCTTCGTGTTCGAGATCACCGGCACCTCCACCAAGATCAACCAGTTCATCGACCTGATGCGTCCGCTCGGCCTTGTCGAGGTGTCGCGCACCGGTGTCGCCGCGATCAGTCGCGGAGCCGAGGGGATGTAACGCATGCTGGCGCGCGACTGGTACTACAACGAGCGGCGGCGGATCGGGCTCGATTCCGCCGTCGCGGCGATTTACGACCATCGCGACGACCGCGACCTGCGCGCCCGCGCCGCGCTCTCCATGCTCGGCGTCAAGCCCGGCTGGCGTGTTGCCGATATCGGCTGCGGCAATGGCATTCTGGCCTGCGAGGCCGCGCTGATGGGCGCCGAGGTCGACGCCATCGATATTTCACCCGCGATGCTGGCGCTTGCGGAAATCCAGGCGCGCGACCGCAAGGTCGCTATCCGCACCCAGGCGGCCGGGCTGTTGAGCTTCGACTATCAGCCCGACAGTTACGACCTGATCGTCAGCGAGTTCGCGCTGCATCATCTTCCCGATTTCTGGAAGGCGGTGGCACTGGCGCGGATCTTCGCCGCACTCAAGCCGGGCGCGAATTTTTACCTGCGCGACATCGTGTTCGTCTCGACCCCTGACGGCGAGGAGCGCAATGTCGAGCAATGGGCGGACTTCAGCATCAAGAATCACGACTTCGATCGCGACAGCGTCGTCACCCATATGCGCGACGAATACTCGACCTTCGGCTGGGTGATCGAGCGCATGCTTGCCGATACCGGATTTGCGCTGATCTCGGTCGACTATCACGCGCCGCTGCATGGCACCTATCTGTTGCGCAAACCCAAGCACGGCGAGCAGGGTTGAGCCTTGGTTCTATCGTCATTGCCAGGAGCGGAGCGACCAAGCAATCCAGACTGTTGTCATGGACGCTACCTGGATTGCTTCGCTTCGCTCGCAATGACGGCATCCGGCTATGAGCTCAGGAGCTGAAGGCGATATGAAACCCGCCGACGTCTGCCTTGCCGTCACGGTGGCGGTGATCTGGGGGCTTGCCTTTGTCGCAAGCCGGATCGCGCTCGACGAATTGCCGCCCGCGCTGATGACGGCGCTGCGTTTTTCCATTGCCGCGGTGCCGTGCCTGTTCGTTCGCAAGCCTGACGTCTCCTGGCCGCTTCTGATCGCGATCAGTTTCACGCTGTTTCTCGGCCAGTTCCTGGCGCAGGCTTACGCGATCGCAAGCGGCGTGCCGGTCGGCCTGTCCTCGGTCATCGTGCAGAGCCAGGCGCTGTTCACCATCGCCTTCGCCGTCGTCGCGTTTCGTGAATGGCCGACGCGGATGCAGGCCATCGGCATCGCCATCGCAAGCTTCGGGCTTTTGATGATCTGCGGCACCGTCGGCTACGATTTCAGCGTCGGCGCCTTTGCCGTGCTGATGATCTCGCCGGTCAGCTTCGCGATCGGCAATCTCTTGCTGCGGCGGGCGCAAGACGTGCCGATGTTCGACCTGTTCGCGTGGCTGTGCCTTGCGGCCGCGCTCCCATTGCTTGCACTGACGCTTCTCGGCGATGGCCTGCAGTCGACATGGCACGCGCTGTCGCATCTGTCGCTGACAGGAGTTCTCTGCATGCTCGCTCTCGGTGGCATCTCCACCTCGATCGCCTATTGGCTGTGGGGGCGGCTGCTCCGGGATTACCCGGCGGCGCAGGTGGTGCCATTTGCGTTATTAGTGCCGTTCGTGGGATCGGCCGCTTCCAGCATCGTGTTTGGCGAGAAGTTCGGGTCGCTTCGCCTTGCCGGCATGCTAACGGTGATTTTTGGCATTGCGGTGATGGTGCTCACCAAGCGACGGCAAGCCCTCGTGGAGGTTGCCGGCGCATGATTTCGCGTGAGCTGCTGTTCGCCTTCGTGCTGTTCGCCGCGGTGATGTTCTTCACGCCGGGACCGAACAACATCATGGTGATGTCCTCTGGCCTGACTTACGGCTTCCGCCGCACGCTGCCGCACATCGCCGGCGTTGTCATCGGCTTTGCCTTTATGGTCGGCGCCGTCGGCCTCGGCTTCGGCACGGTCTTCACGGCCTTTCCGGTGTTGCAGACCGTCCTTAAATACGCCGGCGCCGCGTATCTGGTCTATCTCGCGGTAATGATTGCGCTTGCCGGTCCGCCCAAGCCGGGTGAAGCGACGCGCGGCCCCATGACGTTCTGGGGCGGAGCGATGTTCCAGTGGGTCAACGTCAAGGGCTGGGTCGCGATCATCGGCACCGTCACGGCCTATGCGGCGATTGCGCGTTTTCCGCTCAACATCGTGATCCAGGTCCTGACCTTCCTCGCGATGGGCACGGCCTCGATCACGACCTGGACGCTGTTCGGCAGTGCGCTCCGTCCGGTCCTGACCTCGGCGCGCGCGGTGCGGCTCTTCAATGTCGCGATGGCAATTCTGCTTCTGGCCTCGCTGATTCCGGTATTCATGGACGCATGAAGAGGAGCCGCGCCATGCAGAAAGGGACTTTCCCCTGGATGAGAAAATGCTTTAGACAGCCCGGGAAATTCGAAAGGCCCGGCTGTCTGATCCGCCCAATGCCTGATCCAACGGCCGATTACGGCCCCTGAAAGAGGAAACCACCATGCGAGTTTATTACGATCGCGACGCTGATTTGAATCTGATCAAGGGCAAGAAGGTCCTCATCGTCGGCTATGGCAGCCAGGGCCATGCCCACGCGCTGAACCTGAAGGATTCCGGCGTCAAGGACGTCGCCATCGCGTTGCGCAAGGGATCGGCATCGGCCAAAAAGGCGGAGAATGCCGGTTTCAAGGTGTTCGAGGTCGCCGAAGGTGCCAAATGGGCTGACCTGGTGATGATGCTCACGCCCGACGAGTTGCAGGGCGACATCTACCGCGAGCATCTGCACGACAACATGAAGAAGGGCGCGGCGCTGGTCTTCGCCCACGGGCTGAACGTGCATTTCAACCTGCTCGACCCGCGTGCCGATCTCGACGTGCTGATGATCGCGCCGAAGGGGCCCGGCCACACCGTGCGCTCGGAATATCAGCGCGGCGGCGGCGTGCCCTGCCTGATCGCGATTGCCAGGGACGTCTCGGGCAACGCCCATGACCTCGGCTTGAGCTATGCGTCCGCGATCGGCGGCGGCCGCGCCGGCATCATCGAGACCACGTTCAAGGAAGAATGCGAGACCGACCTGTTCGGCGAGCAGGTGGTGCTGTGCGGTGGCCTGGTCGAACTGATCAAGGGCGGTTACGAGACGCTGGTGGAAGCCGGCTACGCTCCGGAGATGGCCTATTTCGAGTGCCTGCACGAGGTGAAGCTGATCGTTGACCTGATCTATGAGGGCGGCATCGCCAACATGAATTACTCGATCTCCAACACCGCCGAATACGGCGAATATGTCTCGGGCCCGCGCATCATTACCGACGAAACCAAAAAGGAGATGCGCCGCGTGCTCGCCGACATCCAGTCCGGCCGCTTCGCCCGCGACTGGATGCTGGAGAACAAGGTGAACCAGACCTCGTTCAAGGCAACCCGCGCCAAGCTTGCCACGCACCCGATCGAAGAGATCGGCGCCAAACTCCGCGATATGATGCCGTGGATCAAGAAGGGCGCGCTGGTGGACAAGACAAAGAACTAAATTAAGCCCAAAAAGCCGTCGTCCCTGCGTGTGCGGGGACGACGGAAGGATTGGCCGCTCCGCGGTCGTCATGCCCGGACTTGATCCCGCAATGACGAGTCTAATAACGCCGATTAGAGCGGCGATGTCTTTTTTTGGACTATTTATGGTTGAGGAGGCTCTGCGGCCGGGGACACGAGATGTCTACACCGCCGCGATGCAGTCGATCTCGATATCAAAGCGCCCGAACCATTCAGGCACGCAGACAAAAATGCGCGCCGGCGGGTCTTTCGGGAAATACCGCGCATAGATCGCGTTGACGGCGGCGAATTTGTCGGCCGAGGTGCAATAGACGTTACACTTGAGAACTTTTTCCAGCGAGGAGCCTGCTGTTTCCACGCAAAGCTTCAATTGCTCCAGAACCAGCTCGGTCTGCCGCTCGATCGGGGCAATCACGACCTCTCCGCTTTGCGGGTCGAACGGCGGCAGACCCGACACGTAGATCGTATCGCCGTGCAGCGTGACGACCGAGACCGGCGCCTTCACCCGTTCCAGATAGGTCGACAGGGGTTCGACCCGGATGGTTTCTTTGGTCATCGACGTTCTCCGGTGGAAGGCCCGGGTTCCTCGCACGGTTATGACACCGCAATCTGACGAGATGCTTCGATAATGAACGAAGCATCTCAGGCGGAACGAGCGCTGAAGCGCGAGGTGATCGCTGCGAGCGGGGCCGCCGTCAGGGCAGGGTAGCACGCAAGGAGCGGGCGAGCGTCTCCGAGGGGCGCTCGCCGAAGGCTTTGCGATAATCCCTGGCGAAGTGCCCGAGATTGCCGAAGCCGCAGGAAAACGCAATCCTCGTCACCGATGCTGCCGGGTCCGGCCGCGAAAGCATTTTGCGCGCGTGCCTGAGCCGAACCATCCTTGCAAAAGCCATCGGCGAATAGCCGCGAGCTTGCCGGAAGGCTTTGAAGATCGCGCGGGCGCCTACGCCGGTCTCCGCCACCAGGCTTTCGATTCCGAGCGCCTGATCCCAGTGCGCCTCGATGTATTCTTCCACCCGCCGCACATGCGAGGGCACGGCGTCCTTTGCCTCGCGATCCAGCAGATGGCTGAACGTGTTTGGGTTGGCGTACAGGAACGCCACCAGAACGGTCTCTTCGAGTTCGCGAAGCACCGGCGTCGGCAGCGGATCGGCAGTTGCACCGAACTGTTCGGCAAAAAAACGGATCAGGCGCCAGAGGCTTTGCACCTGCGGGTGGTTTCGGTCCACGGCGGCTCCGAATTCAAGCCTGCCGCTTGGCCGCGCACCCAGAAGACTCGCAAGCTTCCGCTCCAGGACGTTGGGCTCGAAGCGGATGTTCAGCCACTCGTGGCTGCCTTCGACGGCAAGGCCGGTGGTGCGGCCCGGCGAGACGATGCAGGACCAGTGCGCGTCGACGGCCACCCTGTTCCTGCCGATGGTTGCTTCACCCTTGCCGGTCATGGGCGTCAGCAGGCGGAAGCGATCTCCCTCCGGATAGTCGACGATCGCGCCGAAATTGCAGGCGCCGTAGACGAGCGCGAGGTTTTGAAGCTGGACCAGGTTTCCCTTAGCCCTGAGGTTTGGACGATTTGTAATCTCGGCCCTGCGCGCGCCGAACCGGTTCAGGAGAGTGTCCCGGAACTCTTCGGGATCGTTCGTCTTGAAAACCGGAAACCGCTGAAGCGGATCGGCGTAGTGCTGGATGGGGGTGATTGAGTCGGCTTGCATCGGGTTCCCGTGCGCATTCAAGTCATGATGAGCGTAATATACTGTCGGGGTGGACGCCATATGTCAAAATGCGCAATGCACCGCCCGAATCGGGAAGCTTCGGTTGCGCTCGTCTTAAGTTCAACTTGCCGGGAATTTTGCGAGAGAGCCTACCCAGGTTTCCGGCAAATTTCCGACGGAATCGGGTGGAAATAAAGTGCAGGAACTCGTTGCAGGAAAAATCATGCGATCTGTCGTCATCACCGGGGCGCAGCCGCGATGTTCGTCTCCGTGACGACGGAGTTCGTGGATGCCTGAAAACGACCTGAGGCGGACGTTTGACGCAGGTCAATTAAGCATCCTACCCAGCCCGACGGCACTACAGCCACTTCTTCCACCGGAAGAACACATACGGACCAATCGCCGCGAAAGCCATCAGTGCGATCGCCAGGGGATAACCCCATTGCCAATCGAGCTCCGGCATCGCCTTGAAGTTCATGCCGTAGATCGAGGCGATGACGGTCGGTGGCATGAAGATGACCGCGATCACCGAAAAGAGCTTGATGATTTCGTTCTGAACGAGGTTGATCCGGCCGAGCGTCGAATCCAGCAGGAACTGCACTTTTTGCGATTTGAAGCTCGCGTGCTGTTCCATCGTCTGCAGATCGCGCAACGCCGTTTTTGTCGCCTCGCGCATGGACCTCGGCCCATCATCGGGGCGCCCTTCCGACATTAGAAAGAGCAGAAGGCGCTCGACCGACACCATGCTTTCGCGCAGGTTCGAGATTTTTTCGTCCTCGCGGCCGAGTGCATCGAGCGTGTCGGAATAAATCCGATTGCGCTTGCCCTGATCGCCCTTGGCCCGGAAGATCCCGCTCGCGATCAGATCGAGACTTTCGCCCGCCTTGCTGAGCGCGCGAGCGGATCGGTTAAGGCCAGTGTTGATCAGGCCAAGCGCCACCGCGTCTGGAGACAGCGCCCGTGCTGGCGCCTTGCAGAGCTTTTGCGAGAATAAATCGAAAGTTTCGATGGGATGATACCGTACGGTAACGAGCGCGGTCGGTGCGATGACGAAGGTGACACCGGCGACGTCGGGCGTGTCCTCTGGTTCGCTGACAAAGAGCGCATGCAGGTAGTGCACGCCGTTTTCTGAATAAAGCGTCTCGGCTGGCTCGGTATAATCGGGATCGGCCCTGGTTGGCACGGGTACGCCGACGAATTGCTGAACCTTCCGATCCTCCTCGATCGTCGGCTCGATCAGGTCGATCCAGATCGCGCATGGTGGGATCTGCAGCTCCGACGGTTCGAGCAGTTTGCACCGGACAGTTGCGGTCGCGCATCCGTCGCTTGCAGCCGCAGGCTTGACGATGTCATGGACAATGATCACGTCGGGGTCTCCCTCGGTTGATAGGGGAGCACGCAGGCAAAGAGGCTGCTAGAAGCTCTTTGGGATGGCATTGGACAGCGGCGACCTCGGTCCCCTGCCGTCATCGATGCGCGAGATGAACCCCGCCTGCTTCTTGGTTCGCTGGCCGCACGGGATTTTCCTCAATGACTTTGAGCAAGGCGACATCGGACCGGACCTGTTCCGGCCCCCTGCCGCGTGGGCCTTGAAGGTCTTGCTTCGAAGGGCCGCGACCACTCTTGTCGGCTCGGCCGGTCGAAGTTTTGGGTGGAGGCGAGGAACCGGAAGCATCCAGCGATGAAGCGGGTAACGGCTTTCTTCCCAACTGCTGAATGCTGTTGCCTCTTTCCGCAGCGCTGCTCGCTTTCTTGGAAGCGCGACGACGAGGCACTGGTGGATACTTGTGCTCGGGCGACAACACCAGTCGGAACGACTTGCGGCGCCGATCACTCCAGGTTGCCAGGGTATTCCCGCAAACCGCGCAATCCTCTCGGCCAAGCGAGGCTCTCACCGAAACGGACTCGGCCATCAAGTACAATGACCCGCACTTGAGGCAGGTTACATCGGAGATTCTCATGACGCGATACTCAACGCGCGTACTGATTGTAGATTAGTGCACAGGCGCTTGACGGTGGAATGACGGTGGCGTGACGTGCCCGAACAGGGTTAAAGAAATAATGCGGGTTCCGAGACCCGCCCGTCGTCCCCGAGTTCAGGAGCCACTGCCGGTGCTGGGGATGAGGGAACCCCGATTGGTATATGCGCTGTTGTGCTAACCACGATGGCAGGCTGGTCGTCCGAAGCGTGACTAAGAAGAGTCTCCAGGAGCAGGAAGAACTTTTCGGCAAGCACGGGGATGACCTCGCATCATCGTTGGTCGACTCGCATCGCAAATTCAATCACTCGCAAGAGACCGCCGCAAATTAATTCGCTAGAGACTTCGCAAAAGAGACGACGCCTGCGTCTCTGCCATCACAGTTAGATGCGAATGGAGGTCGACGATGTGACTCGTTTCCGAGCCGGTTGGACCGTGAGACGGTAAGCGACCTCTGTCGAGCCGTCGAATACCTCCAACAACGTATCGCAAATCGGGCAACGGTACTCACCTCGCGCGCCTCGGCGGCTGGAAAGCTCGATCCGTCGAAAGCCGGCGCGGCAATCGGGACAGGTGACATCGTCCTTTTTCATATATCTGTCATACTTTGCGGGAATCCGGTTGCCAACGCCCACGTTGGTCGCGGGGCTAGCATCGCGAAGCGTCGTGACCGGCTCATGACGGAGGCCGACCGGTCGTCCAGGCGGTCAACTCTCCGAAGGCAGCCTCGGTCGGCAAGGAGGAAACGTTCGATGCCGATTCATATCTGCAATACTTGCGGCACCTCCTATCCGGACACGTCAATGCCGCCGGCCTGCTGCGCGATCTGTGAGGATGAACGGCAGTACGTAGCCCGCAGCGGGCAGGCCTGGATTACGCGAGAAAAGCTTGCCGCAGGGCACGCCAACGCCTGGCGCAAGCTGGAGGCGGATCTGTTCGAGATTCATACCCAGCCGGGATTTGCCATCGGCCAGCGCGCGCTGCTGTTGCGGACACCGATGGGCAATATTCTCTGGGACTGCATCGCGTTGTTCGATGATGCAACCGAAACCCTCCTTCGCAGCCTTGGCGGCATCGAGGGAATCGCGATTTCGCATCCGCATTACTACACCTGCATGCAGGATTGGGCGCGCGCTTTTGATTGTTCCATCCATCTGCATGCGGCCGACGCCGAATGGGTCATGCGCGGCGATCCCGCGATCCGCCACTGGCAGGGCGAGACAAACGAAATCCTGAAAGGCGTAACGCTGGTGCGCCTCGGCGGCCACTTTCCGGGCGGCACGGTGCTGCATTGGGCCGATGGCGCGGATGGGCGCGGGGCGCTCTTGAGCGGTGACGTCGTCCAGGTCGCAGCCGATGTCGGCCGGGTGTCGTTCCTCTGGAGCTATCCGAACATGATGCCGCTTGCGGGGGCAACCGTGCGCCGTATCGCCGACACGCTGAAGCCGTGGCCGTTCGAGCGGATTTACGGCGCCTTTCCCGGCCGGCAGGTGATGGCCGACGGTGCGCGCGTGGTCGAGCGGTCCGCAGCGCGCTATATCGAGCTTTTGGAAAGCAGGCAGTCTTAACGCGGGATGATTTCAGGCGGGACGAGCCTCGGGCTCCGTCCTTTCGGGGAGAGGTGGGCCCTTCGATTGCCTAAAGTTCGGAGTGATGGCACCCGGAAAGCTTGGTCGAAGAGGGCCTGGCGGCGATAAATAAACCAAACGGCAACCGGTGATTGATGTCCGTGTTGCATCGCCATGACGGTTCAATTACATTTTTATGACACGTCGCGGGCTGCCCGGCGCCGCCGTGCGCCTCCTGGTCGTCGCCAGCCAAGGCGAAGCTGTGGCCGGGCGCAGTTTGCGTCCCGATCCATGGCAATGCCGCCAAATTCTGGCCCCTTCGCACCCGCGGCCGTCGCCGGCCTGGCCGCTCATGGCATCTGGCGCCTGCTTGCGGTTGCTGCACCGCACCTGGCCGCGCTGGTCGTGATGTTTGAGACCGAGATCGACTTTCCCTCGCGGCTCGGCTTCCTGCTGTCATGGGGAATTCTGAACTTCTTCTGGATCACCCTGCTGCGGCGCCCGGCGCTCTCCGGCGCCTTGTCGCTGACGCTTGTCGTGGTGCTGATCCTGTTGTCGCGGTTGAAGCACGACATCGTGCAGATGACCGCCAACTTCGTCGACCTGATGATGATCGATCGCGACAGCGCGGCGTTTCTGTTTACGATCTTTCCCAACCTGCGCTGGTCGGTGATCGCCTCCGCGCTAGTCATCCTTCCGTTGATGTATGCGCTGTGGTGGCTCGATCCGTTTCGAATTCCGCGCCCGCCGGCGCTGGCCGGCAAGCTCGCCTGCCTCGCCGCGCTGGTGGGATATTCCATCACCATGCCGGAGGAAGCCTGGCGCGGCTATTACGATGACGGGTATCTGTCGAAATTTGCCCGCTCGGGCGTGACCGCGGTTTCGGACTTCATCAATTACGGATTCCTGGAATCGGACGCGGTCGCTGCCGAACGGTTGAAAGTGCCGCTGCTCGATTCCTGCCGTCCCAAGGGACTGCGGCCGAACATCATCATGGTTCACGACGAGTCGAGTTTCGACATCCGGCAGGCGAGCGGCGTCAAGGTGCCCGCCGGTTACGGCAGTCATTTCAAATCGTACGACGGGGCGATGCGCAAATTCCTCGCCGAGAGCAATGGCGGCCCGAGCTGGTTCACCGAATACAACGTGCTTGCAGGCCTCTCGTCGCGCTCGTTCGGCCGGTTCTCTTATTTCGTGACCCGGATCGCCTCCGGCCGCGTCGAGCGCGGGCTGCCGCTCGCGCTGCGCCGCTGTGGCTACGAGACGGTTTCGCTCTATCCCGCATTCGGCGCGTTCATGAGCGCCCGCAGTTTCCAGCTCACTACCGGCATCCAGCATTTCTACGACGCGCACGATCTCGGCGCAAAAGACGTCGAGCCCGACAGTTTCTTCTACGACAAGGCGCTCGGGCTGATGTCGCAGCACGCGCCCAACACGCCGCTCTTCATGTTCGTCTATCTCGCCGCCAACCATTTTCCATGGGAAACGCGGTTTCGTCCCGATCTGACACCCGCCTGGCGCAACACCGGCAACGGGCCGGTGGTCGACGAATATCTGCGGCGGCAGGCGATGAGCGCTGCCGATTACGCTGCCTTCGTCGCAGGCTTGAAGAAGAAGTTTCCCTCGCAGCCGTTTCTGATCGTGCGCTATGGCGATCATCAGCCGGAATTCTCGCCGCATCTGCTCGATCCCGCTCTCGATGAGGCCGGTATCGGCAGAAAGCTCGAAAGCTACGATCCGCGCTACTTTGCGACCTACTATGCCATCGACGCCATCAATTTTGAACCCGTGAAAAGCCCCACGGTGATGGACACGATCGACGGACCCTATCTGCCGCTCGTGATCCAGGAGGCCGCCGGCATCCCGCTCGATCCATCCTTCGAGGAGCAGAAGCAGATCATGCTGCGATGCAAGGGTTTGTTCTACGCCTGCAAAGACGGGGCCGAAGCCCGCCGCTTCAACCGGCTCCTGATCGACGCCGGTCTGATCCAGGGATTGTAGGTTCCGCAAAACAACGCGCGACCTTTCGCCTCGACGCGCTGTCCGCGAGCCTTAGGAACATGGGTGCTTTCGCGGCGTTGGCCCTCGTCATCTCGGCGAGTTGATCCATGAACGATCGGAAACTTCTGCAGGAGGTCGCGTTTCATCTCATGATGGGAGCGGCTTTGGGCGCGATCTTCGCAATCCTGCTGCTCGCTTTCGACGCGCAGCATCTTTTGCATGTGATCCTGCACGGCACCGCGCCGACGCCGACACTGATCGTGTTCGTATCCTTCATCTCCATGTATTTCGGATTCGGTGCCGCGATCACCGGATTTCACTTCGTCATCAGCGACGACAATTTCGACCGCAGGCACTGACGCCTTTTCGCCCGAAACGATCCGCCTTGCGTTGCCACGCTCGCCAGCAGGTGCGCAGCGCCGGGTCCGTCGGCTCGCGACGAAGCTATTGCTCCCGGCGGTTCTCATTTTATGATTGGAGGAAGGCTGTAGGCGGGCTGCGCCCGCAAAACCGGGAGGCGAAATGAAGCAGATCAGGATCGGCGACGTCACCATCGATTCGGTGATCGAGCGCGAGGGGCCGTGGCGGCGTCCGCAGGATTTTTTCCCGGCTTACGACGAGACGGTGTTCCGCCATCACCTGCCCTCGATGGAACCCGAGGTGTGGGCCGAGGCGCTCGGCAAGATCGTCATCACCTACCAGACCTTCGTGGTGCGAACGCCGCGTCACACCATCCTGGTCGATACCTGCACCGGCGAGGACAAGGGTCACCCGCCGCCGTTCGATTTCCCCGGCAAGGAGCGCTGGCGCAACGAGCTGTTTGCGCTTGGCATCGGCTACGAGACGGTCGATTACGTCTTCTGCACGCATCTTCACATCGATCACACCGGCTGGAACACCAGCTTGCGCGATGGGCGCTGGGTGCCGACGTTTCCGAACGCGAAATACATCTTCCACAAGCGCGAATATGCCGCCTGGGAAGCCGAGCACGCCAAGGGCAACAATCCGCCCGGCACGGTGTTCCGCGACAATTGCCTTCCGGTCGTCGAAGCCGGTCAGGCGCTGCTCGTGGATGACGACTACGCACTCGACGACACCATCACGCTGACGCCGACGCCCGGTCATTCGCCGTGCCATTGCTGCGTCAACATCTTTTCGAAAGGCAAGCGCGCGGTAGTCGCGGGCGATCTCATGCACCACGTGATCCAGTGCCGCGAGGTCGAATGGTCGGCGAAGCCGGACTGGGATCCGAAACAGTCGGCGGTGTCGCGGCGAAAGTTTTTTGCCTCCGTCGCCGGCACCGACACGCTGATCCTGCCGGTGCATTTCCCCAAGCCGACGGTAGGCCTGATCACGGCGGATGGCGACCGATTCGACTATCGCTTCAAGCGCGAGTAGATCGCGCATAGAGGCGTGTCAAAGGAAGGAATTCCGGACTTCAAGACGGGGTTCCATAATGGGTTCGTTGCGGGAGGTTCGAGGCAGGCATGTCGCTTTTGGGTCAGGCAGCGGTCGCCATGTGGTGGAATATTCGCCCCGAGCAAAGATCGGAGTTCGGCGATTGGCATTCTCATGAACATTTTCCCGAGCGAATGAGCATCGCCGGCTTCCGGAGAGGCTCACGATGGACGAGCACTCTCGATACAGAAGGTTTCTTCGTGCTGTATGAGCTGCAGCACTACGAAACCCTTGCGTCCAACGGATATCTGGATCGGTTGAATGCTCCCACCTCCTGGTCGACCCGGATGATGCCTCACCACTTGAACATGATCCGCAGCCAATGTCGGATCGCCGCAAGCTTCGGCGGCGGAATTGCAACGTCACTCGCAACCATCAGAGTCTCTTCCGAAAGCAAAAAAGAGCAGGATCTGAAGTCAGCGCTGATCCAGTTGCTGACCGACTGCGCCTCGAAGCCGGGATTGACCGGGGCCCACCTGCTCATAACCGATACGCCCCGGACGAGCGGTCTGACGACCGAGCAGCAGATACGCGGATCGGACGGCGTGGCCGATTGGATCGTGCTGATCTCAGGTTATGAACCGGCGGTCGTCGCAGACGTTGTTTCAACTCAGCTGTCTGCGACCTCACTTCGCCGCATGGGCGCAAAGGAAAATCCTGCGATAGGGCAATACAGGCTCGCCTTTGCGATGACTCCTCAGGACGCTACGGCCACTTTGTAATCGCGCCGCCTCACTGCAAACATTTCCTGACGAACTGAAGGCGCTCCGTCAGCCCGAGGCCCTGCGCCCTGGCCACCTTGCGGCAGGCCTCGGCCGTCCCCAGAACGATCTCGGCCTTCTCCTTCAGGTTAAGGCCGGTATCGCTCGACACCGGAGTCCCACCGGCTGCGGCTTCGGCGCTTCCGGCGTCGGTGGATGGTCCGTCGCCGGCCGCGCGGGCGGTTTCCACAAGACGCTTGACGTCCTCGGGGCTGAGCTTCGGCCGGTCGATATCGAGCGAGACCTTGTTCAGCTTGCCGGTGAAGACGAACGGGGTCGAATAGTCGTCGTCGTCCACCGGCGTGCCGGTGTCGGAGCCGATATCGAGCGACTCGTCCCATTGCAGGATAAAGGGGATCGTGTGCTCCATCTTCTCGGTCGCCACCGCCGTGCCGTCGACTTTCAGCACGCCGGTGCCGCTCTGGCCGACGCCGCTTGTGCTGCCGAATGCGATGGTCGCAGGCCCCATGCCGTCATATCTAAAATCGAACTCGAGCACGTGCTTGCCTGGCGTCAATTCCGGTCCTTCCCAGCGCACGCGCTTGAGATCGACCAGGTTCCAGGTGAACACCGGCTTGTTCTTGACGACATAAAAGCCGTAACCGGCGAAGCGTCCGCCTTGCGTGATCAGCATGCCTTCGGCGCCGCCCTGCGGAATCTCGACGTCCACCTTGAAATTGTAGGAGGCGTTGAGCAGGCTTGGCGCGTCGCCATTGGGAATGCCGGTGATCGGCCGCGTCCAGGTGAAGGAGGTGCGCCCGGCGCTCAGGCTCGGCCGCTGGGCGATGATTCGCGAAACGACGGAGGAATCCAGCGGCAGCACCTGATACTTCTCCGCTTCCTTCCAGAACAGATCCTGCAATTCCTTCAGCTTGGCAGGATTCTTCGCCGCAACATCCTCGAACTGGGTCCAGTCACTGCGCAGATCGAACAGCTCCCAGGGATAGTCCTGCGGGCTTGCCATTTTAGCAATCGTTACCCACGGCGGCCGCATCACCTTGGTGCTGGCGATCCAGCCGTCGCTGTAGAGCGCGCGGTCCGCGAACATCTCGAAATACTGCGTCTTGTGCGTCGATGGCACGTTCGCGGCATCCTTGTCGAACGTATACATCATGCTCACGCCCTCGATCGGGCTCTGCTTGATGCCGTCCACCACCGTCGGCTGCTTGATTTTCGCCGCTTCCAGGATGGTCGGAACGATATCGATGACGTGGTGGAATTGATTGCGGATCCCGCCCTTGTCGGTGATCACCTTCGGCCATGAGACCGCCATGCCCTGGCGCGTGCCACCGAAATGCGATGCGATCTGCTTGGTCCAGGAGAACGGCGTGTCGAACGCCCAGGCCCAGCCGATCGACATGTGGTTGTAGGTCTTGTCGGTGCCCCAGACGTCGTAGAAATATTTGAGCTGCTGCTCGACGCTCGGATTGGCGCCGTTGAACATCGCGACTTCGTTCGGCGTGCCGTTCGGCTGGCCCTCCGCGCTCGTGCCATTGTCGCCTTCGATGTAGAAGATCAGCGTGTTGTCGAGCTTGCCGAGGTCGTCGATCGCCTGGATCACGCGGCCGATCTCGTTGTCGGCGTAGGCGACATAGGCGGCGAACACATCGACCTGTTTCAGGAACAGCTTCTTTTCATCGGCATTGAGCTGGTCCCATTCCTTGATCAGATGCCTCGGCCACGGCGTCAGCCTGGCGTCCTGCGGAATCACACCAAGCCGCTTCTGATTGGCGAAGATCGTCTCGCGCAGCTTGTTCCAGCCGTCGTCGAACAGGTGCATGTCGCCGATCTTCTTCACCCACTCCGGTGTCGGATGATGCGGCGCGTGCGATGCGCCGGGCGCGAACTTGATCAGGAAGGGCGTGTCCGGCGAAAGGGCGTTGATTCGGTTGACATACTCGATGGCGTCATCGGCCATCGCCGTCACCAGATTCCAGCCGGGCTTTCCCTGATAGGGATAGATCGGCGTGGTGTTGCGGACGAGGTTGCCGGGCTCCCATTGATTGGTGTCGCCGCCCATGAAGCCGTAGAAATATTCAAAGCCCATGCCGGTCGGCCATTGATCGAACGGGCCCGCCTGCGAAGCCTGATATTCCGGCGTGTTGTGGTTCTTGCCGAACCAGGCGGTGTGGTAACCGTTGTCGGTCAGGATGCGCCCGATCGTGGCCTTGTCCCTGGTGATGACGCTGTCGTAGCCGGGATAGCCAGTCGCCTGTTCGGCGACCACGCCGTAACCGGCCGAGTGATGGTTTCGGCCGGTGATCAGCGCCGCGCGCGTCGGCGAACACAGCGCGGTCGAATGGAAGTTGGTGTAGCGCAGGCCATTTCGCGCGATGCGGTCGAGCGCGGGCGTCGGAATGACGCCGCCGAAGGTACTCGCCACGCCGAAGCCGGCGTCGTCGGTGATGATCAGGAGCACGTTGGGCGCGCCCTTCGGCGGCACGATCCGCGCCGGCCAATACGGCTTCGATTGTTTCGCGTCCCGTTCGATTCTGCCGTCGAATTTCTGTGGCGGTGGCGGAAGCTGGTCGCCGGGAATGGTGATGGTGGCGCTGGGCGAGCCAGGTACGCCGTTGATCTCCTGCGCGTTCGCGGCTCCGCACAACGCAAGGCTCAGCGTCGCCGTCGCAACGCCCCATGCAAAATTCTTCATGGCAAATCCTTCCCGCAAATATACCGCGCAAATATCGTGCTAGGATGCACCGCGCTGTGTTTAGTGGGATTGATTTGGGTCAACCGGCGCGTTCATGTCTCGAAGACATGTCGTAGTTTGAGCGGTGGCGTGTAGATAAACCGGGGAGGGAAAAAGTCCCGATGTCCAGATTTCAGTCGGCGGCATTGCCGATCGTTTGCGCGCTGCTCTGCCTCGATGTTTCCGTCGCGAATGCCGGGCCTTGCAGCGCCGACATTGCTCAATTCGAGAAAGCCATCCGCGATTCCGCTGGTAATCCATATGCTGGATTGATGGCGCCTCAGTCGGTCGCCGCGCAAATCGATCGGCAACCGACGCCGGAATCCGTCAAGCAGACCCAGGATCGCCTGCGCTCGCAATTCGCAGCGACCATGGCGCGCGCGAAACGGTTGAACGCCAAGGGCGATCGCGCCGGCTGCACGTCCGCGCTCAACGCGGCGAGGCGGATGTATATACTTTGATGCAAACGACAGGTGGTGGCGGGAAGCAAAGGGAGCGCTTGAAGATGAAGAAGACAAGTCTGCGCGCGATTCTGGCGATTTCGGCATGTCTGATGCCTGCTGCCATGGCAACGGCCCAAGCAGAGGTCTTTTACCTGCGCGGCCCGTGTCGCATCTATATCGATACCGATTTTATCCGGCTGCCAAACCAGTGCGGGACGGCGATGCCCGTCTATTTGCGCACGACATTTGCGCCGCATATGAGACGGCTGTTCCGTTTCTACGATTGAGCAACTGACCGTAGGCGAGTAACGCCTGACGAGCGATAGGCACGACTGCGGCTATTTCGGCTGCACCTGACTGGTTGCCGTGACCTTCTTCGCCGTCTTCTTTGGCTTGACGGGCGGCGGTGGCGGCGTAAGCGGAAGCAGCACGATCGGCGCCTGCACGGTCTCAAGCGCAGGCGGTGGTTCGCGCACCCCGTTGCGCAGATCCTGCAACCAGTCCTGCAGCCCATAACCGGCGTGAACGACCGATCCCGGAATGGTCGCAGCAAATTCGCCGGTCTGTGCCAGAACGCTTCCCGACGAGACAAACAGTGCGGCCACCAGAGCGGCCGAAGTGGTCAAATGAGATCGCATCGGAACGGTCCTTCTGCAGGCGCGACGCCGGGTGCTTGGCTACCTTGAGCCGTTGCTGCCGAGGCGAATCTTAACCCGGCGGTGGCAAAGCGTACAGTCAGTTGTCGTCATCACGAAAGAGCCGCGCCCGGGATATACGCGTTGGCCGCAGACCGGATCGTTGACGACAGCTCTCTCGCACGGCCGTGAGCCGTGCGAGAGAGGCTCAAATCGGCTAATCAGTAGCAGGGCTGGTAAGGATAATATCCGCAGCGATAGGCTCCGTAGGCTCCATAGGCGGCGGCCCCGACGGCGGCAGCGCCAACGCCGACGGCCACGCCACGCCGCACGGCCGCGCCGCGATAGTAGGCTCCGCGATAAGCGGTCCCACGATAGGCCGCCCCGCGATAGGCGGCCCCGCGGTAAGCGCCACCGCGGTAGGCGACGGCGCCACCGCGATAGGCCGCGCGATAAGCCAAGGCCTCGTCTGAGATCATGGCGGCGCAGCCGATGCCAACAATGATGGATGCGCAAAGCGAGATAAGGGTTCGACGCGACATGAGCGATCTCCATTTCCGGGCTGATCACTCTTCACCCTGACAGGACGGTTGCGGCTCGGCTTGACTTGAATCAATGGAACTAAGGCTGCGCTTCGTCGATCGGTTCGTCGAGAATCTTTGCATTGTTGCCGAGTTCCTTTTCCATTGGGGGAATTAGAAATGAAACCCGTTGTGATCTTGATCTTGCCCTGCGCGCTTTGCAGACCGCGGCCGCCCAGACGTCGGAATGCCAGTCGGCACCCAAGGCCAGCGATCGTCTCGCCTGCTACGACCGGCTGATGCCGCCAACGAACAGGTCGAAATCTTCCTCGTCGTCCTCCGCCAAATCTTCCGATGCGGCCGCGTCGGCGCCGCAAGGCCAGTCCGGCGATATGCTCGCCAACCAGAACGCGCGCCTCGACTCCAGGATCAAGACGATTTGCCTTGGCTGTTGAGCCGAAAGTGCCGCCTTGTCGGCGGCTTTGCGCCTGCCTGTTCGCATCATATCAAGGGCATCAAGGCGCAGCATTCGCCGTTTTCGGCCATGATTTGGCGTGCTATTCTTCAGGCCGTGGGGAGACAAGACGGGGAGGGGGCCATGTCAGTCGGTTTTCGTCATGCTTGCGCCTGCATGATCGCAGTCGGTTCATTTCTTCTGGGCGGGACCTTTGAAGTCCGCTCGGCAGGCGATGACGCCAGGCTCTGCGCCAAGGAATCCGGCGATACCGCGATCGACGCATGCTCTCGCGCCATCAAGTCGGGCCGCTACAAGGGTCGCGACCTCGCGCGCCAGTATCTTTATCGCGGCGTCGAGCGCGGATTGAAGCAGGAATACGATCTCGCGCTCGCCGACTACGGCGAGGCAGCGAAGGTCGACAAGAAGTACGCCGACGCATTTTACAATCGTTGCGTCATCTTCAATCTCAAGAAGGATTACGATGCCGCGGTAGCCGACTGCAGCCAGGCGATCAAGCTCGGGCCGACACCCAAGGCAACCACGGCAACTGGCGGCGAGGAGCTTGGAAACGACCGCACCATCTCGGACTATTATGCCGAACGTGGTTTTGCCTACTTCAAGAAAGACGACTACGTCCACGCATTGGCGGATTTCGACAATGCCGTCCGCAGGAATCCCAGGAATGGCAGGGCGCTGAAAAACCGGGGGCTCGCCTATCAGGCCAAGGGCGACGCGCGGGCCGATGCCGATCTCGACGCGGCAAAACAGCTCGGGGAGTGAGGTCCACCGGCAGCCGATGCTGTCGGCCCTTTTCAGGCAGCCAAAAGATATTAAGCTCATGGGGGGCGCTTCGCGCGCCGCACGGGCGGCGGGTCGGTCAACGGAATCGATTCATGAGCGAGGAAGCCAGCAAGACCCATTGGGAAACGGTCTACACCACCAAGGCTGAAAACGAAGTCAGTTGGTTCCAGGACAATCCGGCGCTCTCGCTCGAATTGATCGACCTCGTGCGGCCGGCACGCGATGCCGCCATCGTCGATATCGGCGGCGGCGCGTCGCGCCTGGTTGACTGTCTCCTTGCGCGCGGGTTCGAGCGCGTCACCGTGCTGGACATCTCGCAGGCCGCGCTCGACGTTGCCAAAGCGCGGCTTGGCAAGCGCGCAACCAAGGTGCAATGGATCGCCGCTGACGTCACCAGATGGCGGCCACCCGAGACCTTCGACCTCTGGCACGATCGCGCCGCCTTTCATTTTCTGGTCGATGCGGCCGACCGCGCCGCCTACATCGCGCGGCTGAAGAAAGCTGTAAAGCCCGGCGGCCATGTGATCATCGGAACGTTCGCGATCGACGGCCCGGAAAAGTGCAGCGGGTTGCCGGTGAATCGCTACGACGCGGCGAGGCTTTCCGAGGAATTGGGAACACCCTTCGCGCTGATCCATGCGCGGGCGCACGATCACATCACGCCCTGGCATTCCCAACAGCATTTCCAGTTCTGCGTCTTTCGGCGGACGGACTGAGACGCTGCTTCTCTCGCCGAGTGTTCTTTCCGCCGGCGCCTGCCGAAAGCGGAGAAGCGAGCCTGGGACCGATCAGAGGCCGCACGATCATGAAGAACTTGCTGCTGCTTGCGCTTTCCATGGTTGCCGTCGCCTGCGAAGCGACTGCACAGGACGCACAATGCGTCAGCGAGCGCGCGGCCATGGTCGAAACCATCCGCGCCTATGCCCGACCCTACGCCGCTGTCTTGGGGCAGCAAGGCTTTTCGGAGCGGGTGCTTCAGGCCATGGGGGAAGTGAAAAGACATCTGTTCGTTTCCGAACGATCTTGCTCCCTCGCATATGCAGACAGGCCGCTTCCGATCGGCCACGGCCAGACCATATCGCAGCCGTTCATCGTGGCCTTGATGACCCAGCTGGCCGAAGTCGGGCCCAATCACGTTGTGCTGGAAGTCGGCACCGGCTCAGGCTATCAGGCTGCGATCCTCGCGCAGCTGGCGCGAAAGGTCTGCAGCATCGAGATTGTCCCGAAATTGGCCGAGGCCGCCGCGAAAGCGCTCAAGGACCTCGCCTATGACAATGTGAGCGTCAGGCTTGGCGACGGCTATGATGGCTGGGCGGAATGCGGTCCGTTTGACGCGATTGTCGTCACCGCCGCGCTCGAGCAGTTGCCGCCGCCCTTGATCGAGCAGCTCAAGGTGGGTGGCCGGCTCGTCATGCCGGTCGGGCCCGCCTACACCACTCAGCAGCTCACGGTCGTCGAAAAGACCGCTCCTGACAAAACGTCAACGCGCAGCGTCGCCCTCGTGCGCTTTGTGCCCATGACGCGTTCAAAAAATTAACAGCGGGAACGCTCGCGCTCCTGAGGGCAGGACTTTGCGCGGCTCGGAGGTTGCCTGCAAGACCTACATTCGCGCCACGGGCTTCGACAGCCCGGTGTTCGATCAGACACTCGCGCGCATGAAGACGACGCAGGGCTGGAAGACCTACGAAGTGCCCTCGGGCCACGACATGATGGTCGACATGCCGGAGCGCCTCGTTGAAATCCTGTTAGAGGTGGCGTGAGAGGAGGCGCCTTCAACGATTGACGCTACCGACGAGGTGATCGAATAGGGCTCAGCTCAGTTGAAACTGGCCGCCAACGGTTCCTCTCGCCGTGAATAGTAATATTCGTATCGCGGCGGCGGACTGACCGCGATCACCGGCCGTCGCGGCGGCGATGGCGCCGCTGCGGGCGCGCTCGCGCTCTTCTCGGAATGCGGCTTCGCCGCAACCACGGATGCCGGCTTGGCGGGATGGGCCTGCTTTTCGATCTGCTTGGCGTGGGCGATATCGGCGAAGGCGCGATCGAATTTTCTTAGGCGATAAAACACGATTCCGCGGTCGATATAGGAGACCGAAAGGTTGGGATCGAGCTGGATCGCCTGGTCGAGATCGGCGATGGCGCCGTTGAGGTCGCCGTTGCGATAGGCGAAGATCCCCCGTGCGTGGAAGAAGGTTGCGTAGTCGGGGACCGAGGCGGGTAGTGCGGCGAGACCGAGCACGGGTGCGCCGTTCACATTGCCCGGCACGGTGGCGGCGCCTGTCGTGGTCACCTCGGCAAGGACGGTATTCTCCGGCTTTGCCTCCGCTGCATTCACCTCGGCCGGACGCGCAGGCTCGGATGGGCTTGCGGGGGCGGTTTCGGTCGCCGCGCGTGACGGCGCTTCAGCCTTGTTGGCGGTCGCAACCAGCGTCGTCGACGAAAGGTGCATGAGCAGCAAGAAGCTTCCAACCGACACGATCGAAGCCACCGCAAACGTCATCACGCCCGAGGCTACCCGGTGAACCGTGGCCGCGATCGGCAGTTTGGCGGCCTGCTCCTTCTCGCGCTGGGCCAGCGCCAGCAAATGGTCGTAAGCCGCACGCTGTTCCGCATCGGTAAGGATTCCGTGCGCGCGGACGATCTGCCTGAACCTCAGCGCGGCGTCCGGATCGCCCGGCTTGAGATCGGGATGGGCACTTTTGACGGCCCGCCGAAACGCGGTCCGAAGACCTTCGGCGTCATCGCGCGGCAGAGCGCCGAGCAAATCGTAAAGCGTGTCCATCGCCGCTCTCGCTGCAGGATTTCCACGTCTCCGCCGAAATTCTCGCCGCGAATTTGGCTGCGGAGCACGCGTCAACTAGTTTCACCGCGCCTTAAGGATGTTGATCCAGTGGGGCAAAAAAATGACTAAGAGATTAAGGGATGCGAGGTCCGCTCCCTGCCGAAACACTTCTACTGCGCAGGCTTGGCCTCGCACGCTGCCTGCAGCAACCGCAAGCGGTTACGGGCGGTCTTTTCCGCATCCTTATAACATTTTAGCTCGTATTCGAGCTTCAACCGCGTCCATTGATCGGGGTCGAGTGTCTTAAGATTTGCCCGCGCGAAGCCACAATCTGGCGCGGGTTGTGGCGCGAGCAAGGCGTGATCTGGTCGACATGTTTGCGCGCCCGGCGCGATTGGCGAAGCCGCGGACACGCCGATCGGGTCGGAACCGGGCGCGCAGGCGGAAAGTCCGGTCGCCCAGATCACCACACAGAGCGTCCGAAGCGAAGATATTCTGGATTTGTCGTGCATTTCTTTGGGCCCAGCCTTGGCAAAATTGATTACGAAAAGTGATCGGCAACATTCGGTTGCACGAACACGAATTGAAAGCATTGCTGGCGGCGGTGATGCGCACATCGGTCCGAACTAACCTCGCTCAGCAATGCGCCTGGGCCCGCCGACCAAGCGATCGCGGTTCTGAACGGAAAGATTGAATCGCGGTCTAACTTTTATGGAAAATCGGACGCTAATCGCCGCAAGCGGCAAAGCTATCGCCGCTTGAGGGTTTTGCGGGCCGCGGCAGCGGAGGCAAACCAGACCATCGCCCGGTCAAAAGATGCTCAGAGCCTTGCTTTGAGGACCATGTTGAACGGCGTCTCCGCCGCGCGTCGGAAGTGCTTGAAGCCGCTTTCCATCACGACCTTCTTCAGACGAACTCGCCGGCCTGCGCGCCGAGCGCGAGACCGACTTTCTGCTTTGTGGCTGGCTCAGCAGTGTCTTTTTTTGCGTGCGTCCTGCGGGCTCGAATTTGGTTCAAGCCACATCAAGCGAAAATGCTGGATCACTCCACTGGCGCTGTCACGCGTTCGTTACGAGCGACGCCGCTGTTCGTGAGCGCGCCTGGAGCTGGTGAGGTCGTTGTCGATCGATCGGGCATGATGCGAATCTCGCAGCGACGAGCGGGCCGCTTCTTCAATAAACATTTCTTTAATTGGGCTGGCCGATGGCGGGAGTATCATTTGACACGGACCGGCTCCGCCAATGCATCGCCGGTGCAATGACGATTTGAGCGATGGAGTGATTTACGAGTCGCGTCCGCGGTTGGCTTTCGCCTTTACCGAAGGAGAATAGCATGACGAAACTCGCACTTCTTGGCGCCGCCGTCATCGTGATGACGTACACGTCAAGCCCGGCCACTGCGCAACACAGGGCCGCCCCGGCCGTCAACCCGTACACCGCAGGCGACTGGTGCCCCGGCAGGGAGCCGGGAAATCCGTACAGCAAGGAAGAAGACTACATGGCCTGGAGCGGCTGGCGGGCCCGCGGCGGATGGGATGACCGCAACGACTTCAACTGCGTCTCCCCGCGTATCCGCTATCACGCCTACGGGTTCTGAGCAGGATTGGCTTGATTTCGGTGTGACGGAAATCGCCTGCCTCCGCTGAGGATAGGCACTCGCCGGGTGCAGGCGTTCCGTTTCACATGTTCTGAAAAAAACCAAACTCGCCCATCGGGCGTACCCGATAGCGTGATGATCGACGACGTCACGCCCGCGATTAGGCGATCAAGCCGCCTGGTCGTCCCGCCGAAAATCTTCTTCGTCGGCGAGGCGGGTCCAATATTGCGCGAAGCTCCACAAGCGGCGCGCTTCGTTGGCGTCCTTTTCGGTCCTGGCTTGCTGGGCGGCCTCAGCTGCCCATTTCCTGAGCTTTGACTCTTCCGCCATGCCCGCCTCGGTCATCTCGGCTCTCTCTTATGTACGTTGCAGTGCCGAAAAGGTTCAAGGCCGCCGATCGGCCGGAAGACAATGTCCCGATCGTCGGGCGGGGACACGGAAATATGACCGTCTGCGGAACGGTGCCAAGCGTAACGGGCGGTGAAAGATAATTGCCTTCGCGGAGTTAACGGTTGCCGCTTCAAGGCTTTGCGATCTTGTCCCACAGCCAGCGCGCCACCGCTTCCGGCGAGGAGGCATCGTTGCCGCCGGCGGCGCGCAAATTCGCCTCGCGCATATCCGCAATGTCGATGCGGCCGATCAGGGGTTGCAGTGCCGATCGCAACGCCGGATCTTGCGCGCGTTTGGGCGCAAGCAGCACGATCGCGTCGTAGGGCGGGATCGCCTGCCTGGGGTCGCCGAGTGCCACGAGATCATATTTCGCGATCAGCCCGTCGCTGGTATAGCCCGCAATCACGTCGACTTCGCCGGAGGCGACCGCGGCATACATGAAGTCCGGCTGCATCTGCCGCTGGGCGCGAAACTTCAGCCCATAAGCCTGCCGCAGGCTTTCCCACTCCGGCCGCGAGAAGAATTCGTAATCGGCGGCGATCGACATCGTGGGCGCCTGCGCAGCGAGGTCGGCGATGGTGCGGATATGAAGCGCTTCAGCCCGCTTCCTCGGCATGACCAGCGCATAGGCGTTTTCGAAGCCGAGTTCGCCCAAAAGCGTCACGCCTTGCTTGGCAAGCATCGTCTTGAGCTCGGCGAGCAATTCGGCCCGCGGCTTGATTTCGCTGACATGAAACTGGTTGACCCACAGCGTGCCCGAATAGTCGACATAGACGTCGATGTCGCCGTTCACCAGCGCCTGATAGATCACGTTGGAGCCGAGCCCCTCGCGTGCGGTGGCCGAAAGCCCGGCTGCGCGCAGCCGCTGCGCCATCAGCGCCGAGAGCACGTATTGTTCGGCAAAGGTCTTGGCGCCGACGACATAGGCCGACGTGCCCGCCACCGATGGCACCAGGGTTGCCGCAACCAGTGCCGCGATGCCGAGGCCGCCAAGGCCGGCGCGCGCGCGGCTTCGTGCGCGTATCCCGATCTCGATCAGGGCCAGTAACTGGTCTACCGCAAGCGCAAGCAGCGCAGCGGCGATGCAGCCAAACAGCACGAATACCCAGTTCTGCGTCTGCAGGCCGGCAAAGATATAATTGCCGAGACTGGTCTGGCCGATCGGCGTCGACAGCGTCGCGGTGCCGATCACCCAGACCGCCGCGGTGCGGATGCCCGCCATCATCACCGGCAGCGCCAGGGGCAATTCCACCGATACCAGCGATTGCAGCTCGGTCATGCCGACGCCTTGGGCAGCCTCTAGGATCGAGGGCTCGACACCGTTGAGGCCCGTGATCGTGTTGCGCAGTACCGGCAGCATCGAATAAAGCGCCAGCGCCAACACGGCGGGCAAAAATCCGAACGCGGAAAAACCGAAGCCGAACCATTTGAGTGATACTGACGCCAGCGCCAGCAGCAGCGGAT
>Ga0306925_10000692_pt1 | contig 25481 bp, 25 predicted proteins | sample flu12Cox44000176_FD_203755 | JGI IMG/M metagenome (GOLD analysis project Ga0306925, IMG submission 203755) | Lab enrichment of tropical soil microbial communities from Luquillo Experimental Forest, Puerto Rico - flux8day.12C.oxic.44.000.176 (v2)... | ecosystem: Environmental > Terrestrial >... | reverse complement strand
CCGAAGCGTTGCCTTTGCCGAAGAAGCCGAGATTGACCGGCAGCCCCTCCGCCGCTTGCAGAATACGAGCCAGATGCCATGGCCCCGGCGTGCAAGTCGTTGCGGCGGTGCCGGCGGCCGGACCGGTGCCGCCGCCCAACATCGTCGTGATGCCGCTGTAGAGCGCCTCCTCGACCAATTGCGGGCAGATGAAATGGATGTGCGAATCGATGCCGCCGGCGGTGACGATCCGGCCCTCACCGGCGATCGCCTCGGTCCCGGGACCGATCACGATGTCGACCCCGGGCTGGATGTCGGGGTTGCCGGCTTTGCCGATGGCACTGATCCTGCCTTCGCGGATGCCGATATCGGCTTTTACGATGCCCCAATGGTCTAGGATCACGGCGTTGGTGATGACGGTGTCGACAGCACCTTCGGCGCGGGTCGCCTGGCTCTGTCCCATCCCGTCCCGGATCACCTTGCCGCCGCCGAACTTGACCTCCTCGCCGTAGATCGTGCGATCGCTCTCGATCTCGATCACGAGTTCGGTATCGGCGAGCCGCAGCCGATCCCCGGTCGTCGGACCGAACATCGCGGCATAGGCGGCGCGTGGCATCTTCATCGGCATCGGGCTATCCCGTCCGCCCGAGACCGGCCGCCTCGGATTCCCGCCGAGCACGAATACAGCGAATTCCGATAGCGGCCCGTTCGTGTTGCCTTGTCGCCCAACCAGGATCTAGCTTAACGAACGGGTTGCGCGCAAAATTCCCTAACTTAGGAAACAGGGAAACTTTGCCGCCCGAACAGGCAAGCATTTCGCCGGAACAGGGAGGGAATTTCGCCATCTGCGGCTCCAACAGGCAAACAACAGCGAACCGGCTGGCTCGGCCGAAGCTCCGGGCGGCCGCCATCATAGCCTTCCGTTGACCTTGCCGTTGAAGCCGACGACGCGGCGTTCCCCGGCGTAGGCTACAAGCCTCACCTCGCGGCTCTGTCCCGGCTCGAAGCGCGTCGCCGTCCCGGCCGGGATGTCGAGGCGGTAGCCGCGGGCCTGCTTGCGATCAAACGCCAGGGCTGCATTGGTTTCATAGAAATGATAATGCGAGCCGACCTGGATTGGGCGATCGCCGGTATTGGCGACGGTCAAGGCCGCCGTCGGGCGGCCGGTATTGATCTCGATCTCGCCCGGTGCGGTGAAGAGCTCTCCCGGGATCATGACATCCTCACCGGATCGGCTCGTGGACGGTGACGAGCTTTGTCCCGTCCGGGAAGGTCGCCTCGACCTGGATCTCGCGGATCATCTCCGGCACCCCCTCCATGACCTGCTCGCGGCCGATGACGGTGGCGCCGTCGCGCATCAGCTCGGCCACACTACGGCCGTCGCGCGCGCCTTCGAGCACGAAATCGGTGATCAGCGCGACCGCTTCGGGGTAGTTCAGCTTGACGCCGCGCTTCAGCCGACGCTCGGCGACCATCGCCGCGACCGACACCAGGAGCTTGTCCTTCTCGCGAGGGGTCAGGTTCATCGCAGTCGCCGACGTGCATCAGTCGTGCCAAGTCCACCGCAAGGCTTTATAAACCCGATCGTATCGGGATGTCTCCGCCGCGAACCGACGATTCTAACTTTGGCCGGAAGCGGTCGCGGAGTGCGGATATTTCCGCTCATCCAGCGGATTCACCCCGACAGTTTGATATTCCGGTTGCCGGTCAAGAAATTGGTCTGGTCAAATCGGTTCTTCAGCGCGGCCAACCGTCCGAAGTTCGGGCCATAGGCGTCGCGCACCGGCTGTTCGCTGTTCCCGCCGGCATCCTCCTCGCGTTCACATATACAGCTCGGTCGACAAAGGGCTGTATGGCGTCCCAGCATTTCCGGCCTCAATGAACACCGCTCGTCGAAGCGCACGGGGCTCGCGGCACCATGAAGCTGTTGGAAGGCGATAACGCTGAGCAGCGTCGGTATCGTTCGGGCGTAGTCCCGATACTTGTTTCGATCACGGCCTCTTCCAGACGTCGACCACACTTGATTTGATGTAGTAGAGCCGTCTGGTCGGCCTTTCTGGACACGTATCGAACTATGGGATGGCTGGCGATAACGTCTGCTATCTGGGGCCATGCTGGGAACATACACTCATTAAGAGCATGCGGTTGACCCTCAGGGAAAACCGCTAAATGCAATTTATGGTAGTGTAGATGCTCAGCAAATCCGATCGTCCATCTAGTGAGCATGATCGTGAGCCAATCCGTGATCGGACGGCCTGTTCATCATGCGCAACATCGCCGGGCCGCCGGTCTTGAGGAAACGCCAGACCAAAAGCCCGGCGAGAACCAGAAAAAACAGGTTCAGCCAGGTCGTGTAACCCCAACTGATGGAGGCCTCGACCGCCCGCGCCTTCCGCTCCGACGGGATGAGGGCGCAGCCGCCGAAGATCAGATCGATAATGAGCGCGGCCGCCGCCATGGCGGCGTAGAACGTAGCAAATAGAAAACTCGCCATCTTCAGCCCGTAATACTTGCGATAGATGTTCAAGATCGGGATGATGATCAGGTCGGCAAAGATGAAGGCGATCACCCCGCCAAAGCTGATGCCGCCGTTCCACAGGACCGCCGCCACCGGAATGTTGCCGACTGAGCAGACGAAGGAGATCACCGCCACCAGCGGGCCGACTATCGGTCCCCACAAGGTGCCGAGAACCGGGTGCCCGGTCAGAAAAAGGGATTGCCAGAACGTGTTCGGCACCCAGGCCGCGAGCGCGCCCGCGATTGCCAGCCCGCCGACGATGTCCATCCAGACTGCCGCCCAATCCATCACGAAATAGTGGCTGATCGCGGTCAAACCCCGGTCGGATGTCATCCGCTGCCAGAGCGAGCCGCCCCCGGTGACGGACATGTCCATCTCGGCGTGGCCTTCCATGCGGCCGGCAACGCCCTTATCCGCCTGCGCCTTGGCTTCTTCGAGAAGCTCCCGGCTGAGAAACATCCGAAAGAGCAAGACCAGCAGGACGACCATCAGTGGGGCGCCGACGAATTCGGCCAGCGTCAACTGCCAGCCCAGCAGTGCCACCATGATGATGCTGAGCTCGAGGACGAGATTGGTGGAAGCCATCTCGAACGCCATCGCGGCGGTGAAATCCGCGCCCTTGCGGAAGATCGAGCGGGCGAGCGCCACCGCCGCGTAGGAGCATGATGACGAGGCTGCGCCGAGTGCCAGAGCAGTCGCGATCGAACGCGGGCGATCATCCGGCAAAAGCTGGCTCATTTGCTGCTTCGAAACGATAGCCTGCACGACCGCGGAGAGTGCAAAGCCCAGGATCAACGGCCAGAGAATTTCCCATCCCATGGCCAGCGCCATTCCCATTGCGCGCATGACTGCATCGATCATCCGCCGCTCTCACTTCTTCCCGGTTAAGGCGTTGCGCAGCCCTGATACATGAAGGTCATCGGCTTTGGCCCCTGCATGTAACCGGTGTGGATGTCATCGATTCGAAACCCACCGGCTCGTATTAGGTCGTCCATTTTGTGGTTGAGATGGCAGCCGCCGCCGAGCTGCCGCCAGCACGGTGTGAGCCAGTTCTGCCAATTCTGGATTCTCGGCTCGGGTGCTAGCCCATGCTCGACAAACAGCAGCCGGCCATCCGGCTTGAGCGCGCGGCGCATCTCGCGCAACGCCTTGATTGGATCGCGAATGGTGCAGAGGGTCCAAGTCGTCACGATCGTATCGACCGAATGATCCGGCATCGGAAGCTCCTCTGCCGAGGCCCTTAACAATGTGACCGGACGCCGAGCTTTCCGCGAGCCGGCTCTCGGCCATCGTCAGCAGTTCCTGCGAAGGGTCGAGGGCGAATACGCGATCGACCGGACTACCGTAAATCGACAGATTGCGGCCGGAGCCGACACCGATCTCGACAACCGTCCCGCGAGCGGTCGAGATCGTTGCCCTTCGATAATCGACCAGTCGCTCCTGCCGCATCGACAAATCGACCAGCCGCGGCAGGATGTGCTTTTCATAGAGTCGCACGACAGGGCTCCCTTATTCCGCCCGCGAGGGCGCCTCAGCGCATTATCGGGCGGCAACCCCTGGTCCGGCCGCGCGATCGAGCGCCTTCATGACCAATTCGGTCGAGAGCAATTCGGGCAATAACTCACCTTCCGGCCGACCCGGTCCATAGACCACGTTCACCGGTATGCCATAGCGGCCGAAGGACTGGATATAGGCGGTGATCGCCTGATCGGGACGCGTCCAGTCGGCGCGCATCGCAACGACACCCGGCGAGCGCAGCCGGGTGGAAACCGGCTCGCGTTCGAGCACGACCGCCTCGTTGACCTTGCAGGTCAAGCACCACGCCGCCGTCACGTCGACAAAAACGACTTTGCCCTCGCCTAGCTGCCGCTTGATTTCGGCCGTGTCGAACGGTTGCCAAACCGCGGCCTGGGACTTCATCGACGTCACGGAGCTCGCGGCAAGCTGCGGCGTGATGATCGCCGCGATAGCAAGGACGGCGACAAGCCCGCCGGAGAGACGGCGCAGCGGGATGCCGAGCGACGGCTGAGCGCGCCAAGCGAGGATTACCCAACCGGCAACAAGCATCACACCTGTCAGAGCCGCCGGCCCCGTGCCGACCTCCTCGGCAAGGACCCAGACTAACCAGGCCGCGGTGCCTGCGAGCAACAGCCCGAACAGCTGTCGTAGCCGGGTCATCCACCGGCCGGGCCTCGGCAGGAAGCCGGCCAGCCGCGGCGCCGCCGCGACCAGCAGGTAGGGAAACGCAAGTCCGAGGCCGAGAGCTGCAAAGATCCAGACGATTTCGACCGGGCCGCGCGACAGCGCGAAACCGACGGCGGTCCCGACAAAAGGCGCTGAGCACGGCGTTGCCAGCAATGTCGCAAACATTCCAGTCAAAAAGGCATTAACGAGCGGCCGACGTGTCTCGTGCGTCGCGGCGGCGTAGGCCGCGCCGGGTAAGCCGACCGCGAACCAACCCCACAAATTCGCCGCAAAGAGTGCAGTGACGACGGCCATCCCGGCGATGAACCAGGGTTGTTGGAACTGAATGCCCCACCCGATCGACGCCCGTGCCGCCTTCAGCAAGATCAGCGTCGCGGCGAGCGCCGTAAATGCGCGAGTACTCCGCCTGCGGTGATCACCAGGCTGAGCCGCAGCAATCGCCGATCGACACCGGACAGGCGTGCAACCGCCAGAAGTTTGAGCGACAGGACCGGTAGCACACAGGGCATCAGGTTGAGGATGAGGCCTCCCAGGAGCGCGATACCCAAGATCGCCAGATTGCTTGGTGCAGCGACCGAGCCCGCCTGCAAGACCGGGGTAGCGGTGAACTCCGCCGCTCGGTTCAGGCCGTCGGTGAGGGTGAATATGAGCGGCTCCGCCGCCAAGACGGCTGCTGAAACCCCCGTGACTTGCACACGCAGCTCCACGCTGCGCCCGGTCTCGCCCAGCGTGATCTCGGGACGGGCGATTGTCCCATGGTCCGGACCCTCGATGAACAGGTCGGGCTGGCGGAGCGGCGCGCCGGTCGAGCGGAGGCGGACGTCAACGACCGCGTCTCCTTCCCGCGCCGGAGCGACTGTCGCCGCGACCAGCGCCATCCCGGCCTGATCCAAGCCGCCCGGCACCCTGGCGCGCGCGGTCCCGATCAGTGGCGCCTCCACGCCCGGCGTCGCCACGCCCGCGGGAAGCGCGAGCGATAGATCCGCATGGTAGGGAATGCAGACCTCTGCACAGGCCGCGTAATCGACCGAAGCGCGCAGGCTCAACGACTCGCCGGGTCTAGCAAGCTCGATTGTAATCGGCGCCAGCGCGTGGTCGGGATAGACGTAGCTTTCGAGACCATGTTCGGAAAGGCGCGTCGGTGCCGGCCAGGCGATCTCGGCGCGCGCGAGGTTTGTCGAGCCGGTCCAGTCGATCTCCGGCGGGATCCCGGCATCACCCGGCGTGCGCCAATAAGTATGCCACCCGGGGGCCATGCGGATCTCAAGACCGGCATCGATTCTGCGGCCGGAGCCGGTCGCCTCGACTGCGGTCACGAGCCGCGCCGCGGCGTGCTCGTCGCCGACCCAGGCGGTCGCGGCGGCACGGGCCGCGCCGAGCGGCGGCGCCACCAGGGCCATACCGCCGAAAATGGCGGCGATGACGTTTGCCGTCATTCCGGCCTTCAACCGCGACGAGCGCTTGGCCGCGACCCAACAGGCAGCCATTGGCGATCGAGTCATTTCGTCCCGCCGGATCGCAGGTATTTGACCAGCGCCGCCGCCGCGAGGACCAGGACGATGACGAGGAGCAGCCACAGGAGCCCTGCCGCCCACATCATCCCGCCCATGCCGTCCATCATCGCCGCTCATTCCGACGATGATCGGCCGCGCGGCTCGGGACTGAGCCTCTCGCCATCTGTTCGCGCCGCCACTGTCGGTTAGGCCATTGGCCCGCGCCGCCGTTCAATAATTTCATCCCGATCTTCATGGAACAGTCCGGCCCATTGCCTCAACGTGTCCAGGACGTCGGGCGGCGGCTTGTCGTAATAGATGACAACGTCGCCTCGCTCGAGAGAGTGAACCAGAGCGGTGCCCGATCGAGGCGTGTTGTAAAACCCAGCATCTGCCCAGTTTGGATCGTATGCACCAGACGTGGGAAATTTCTCATCGTACACGTACACGGCATCTGCAGGCAGAAGCCTTCGCCCCCGGTCTTCTAGCTTCTCTATTGCCGATAGAGCGGGCTTGCCGCGCGCAACCTCCGCAGAAAACGCAAGTTTCGCCTGAAAATACTCCCAAAAATGGATCACCGAAAAAACAACACAGGTGCCCAATAGACCGAAACCAACGAGATAGAGAGCCAACTCGCGATACCTTGCGGGCACCCAGGGTCTTTTGTGGCCATACGTCGCAGTCTTAAGAACTCGCGATCGTGGCATTTCGATTCAACCGAGCGTGACGTTTGACCCACCGTTGCCGGGGAAGGCCGTGATTATCCTGAGTCCGAGCCCTCGTGACTTTTATGGGGCTTCACCGCAACGAATTCGCTTTCCGTGTCGATTGTCTGCAGGAGACGAGTCACTCCGCGGGGTTGTACTGCGTCGCGAGGCGCCGCCGATGCGCCGCCGGAATTGCTAGCAACTTCACCTGTGAGTAGATCGCGGGGATCACTATAAGCGTGAGAATGGTCGATGAAATCATGCCGCCGACCATTGGCACGGCGATCCGCTGCATCACTTCCGAGCCGGTTCCGGTGCTCCACAGGATCGGCAGCAGACCAGCCATGATCGCCGACACGGTCATCATCTTCGGCCGCACCCGCTCGACCGCGCCTTCGATAACAGCGTCGTGGAGATCGCGAGCGCTGACCGGTCGCGCTTGCTCCTTGCGCTCTCGAACAGCTTCGGTGAAAGCGTGGTCGAGGTAAATCAGCATGACGACGCCGGTTTCTGCTGCTACCCCGGCCAGCGCGATGAAGCCGACAGCGACCGCGACACTCATGTTGAAGCCCATCAGGTACATCAGCCAGAGGCCGCCGGTAAGCGCGAACGGCACCGAGAGCATCACGATCAGCGTCTCGGTCAGCCGCCGGAAGTTTAAATAAAGCAATAGAAAGATAATAAAGAGGGTCAGTGGGACGACGGTCTGCAGCCTGGCCTTGGCGCGTTCGAGGTATTCGAACTGCCCGCTCCACTCGATGTGGTAGCCGGGCGGAAACTTGACCCGCTCTTGCACCGCCCGTTGCGCGTCGGTGACGTAACCGCCGAGATCACGGCCCTGCATGTCGACGTAGATGTAATCGACAAACTGCGCATTCTCTGTGCGGATCGACGGCGGACCCTGGGTGATCCGGATGGAGGCCACTTGCCCGAGTGGGATGGCTGCCCCGTCGCTCGCATTGACCAGCACCTGGCTCGCGATCGACTGCGGATCGTCTCGCAGCCCGCGGGGATAGCGAACATTGACGCTGAACCGCTCGCGGCCTTCCACCGTATTGGTGACCATTTCGCCGCCGAGCGCGGTCTGAACCACATCCTGGACATCGTTAATGGTCAGCCCGTAACGGTCGAGCGCGGCGCGGTCCGGCTCGATATTCAAATAGAACCCACCGAGCACCCGCTCGGCGAAGGCGCTCGTCGTGCCGGGCACGGTTCGCACCACGGCCTCGATCTCCTTGGCAAGCCGATCGATCTCGGCGAGATCGGACCCATAGACCTTGACCCCGACCGGCGTACGAATGCCGGTCGACAGCATGTCGATGCGCGCCTTGATCGGCATCGTCCAGGCGTTGCTGACGCCGGGGAAATCGAGCGCCTTGTTCATGTCGGAGACGAGCTGGTCGACGGTCATGCCGAGCCGCCACTCGCCTTCGGGCTTCAAGTTGATGACGGTCTCGAACATTTCCGTCGGCGCCGGATCGGTCGCGGTATTGGCCCTCCCGGCTTTGCCGAACACCGACTCGACCTCAGGGAAGCTCTTGATAATCTTGTCCTGCGTCTGCAACAGCTCGGCCGCCTTGGTGATCGACATGCTCGGCAGGCTGACCGGCATGTAGAACAAGGTGCCTTCGTTCAATGTCGGCATGAACTCGCTGCCGATATGCATGATCGGGTAGATCGAGGCGCCGAGCGCTACCACCGCCGACGCTATCGTGATCTTCGGCCAACGCAGCACGACATTGATGACCGGCCGGTAGATCCAGATCAGGGCCCGATTTAGCGGGTTCTTCCGCTCCGGCATGATCCTGCCGCGAATAAACAGCGTCATCAGCACCGGGACGAGCGTCACTGAGAGCAGCGCGGCCGCCGCTAGCGAGAAGGTGTAGGTGTAGACAAGCGGCTTGAATAGCCGTCCTTCCTGCGCTTCCAGGGTGAACACCGGCGCGAAGGAGACGGTGATGACGAGCAGGCTGAAGAACAGCGCCGGCCCGACCTCGATCGCCGCATTGACCAGCACGTCCATCCTTGACGCGTCCGGCGGCGCCCGCTCGAGACGCTTATGGGCATTCTCGATCATGACAATCGCCGCATCCACCATCGCGCCGATGGCGATGGCGATGCCGCCGAGGCTCATAATGTTTGAGCTGATGCCGATTGCGTGCATGACGATAAAGGCGATTAGCACGCCGATCGGCAGCATGATGATTGCGACGAGGGCGCTGCGCGCGTGCATCAGAAATATCACGCAGACCAGCGCGACGATGATGCTTTCTTCCAGAAGCGTGTGTTTTAGCGTGTCGATGGCGCGGTAGATCAGGCTCGACCGGTCGTAGACCGGCAGGATCTTGACGCTTTCCGGCAGGCCACCGGCGATCTCGGCGATCTTCGACTTGATGTTCTTGATCACTGTCAGCGCCTTTTCGCCGTCGCGCTGCAGCACGATGCCACTGACGACCTCACCTTCGCCGTCAAGCTCGGTCAAGCCGCGGCGCTCGTCGGGGCCGAGCTCGACGCGGGCCACGTCACGGATGCGCACCGGGGTGCCGCGCTCGGTCTTGAGCACAATCTGCTCGAGATCCGGAATACCTTTCAAATACCCGCGGCCGCGCACCATGTATTCGCGCTCGCTCATCTCGACGACGCGGCCGCCGACATCCATGTTGCTGGCGCGGATTGCCTCGGTGACCTTCGACAGCGGGATGCCAAAGGCGCGCAGCTTTGTCGGATCGACGATAACCTGGTATTGCTTGACAAAGCCGCCAACGCTCGCGACTTCGGCCACACCCTCGGCCTTGGTCAGCTGATAGCGTACGAACCAGTCCTGGAGGGCGCGTAATTCGGCCAATGTCTGCTTCGCCCCGAGGACCGCGTATTCGAAGACCCAGCCAACCCCGGTCGCGTCCGGCCCGAGCGACGGAGTGACCCCCGCCGGCAGCCGCTTCTGCGCGAAATTCAGGTACTCCAGCACGCGGCTGCGCGCCCAGTAGATGTCGGTGCCGTCTTCGAACACGACGTAGACAAACGAAACGCCGAAGAACGAGAAGCCGCGGACGACCTTGGAGCGCGGCACGGCGAGTAGCGCCGTGGTCAGCGGGTAGGTGATCTGGTCTTCGACGACCTGCGGCGCTTGTCCCGGGTATTCGGTGTAGACGATGACCTGAGGGTCGGAGAGGTCAGGGATGGCGTCGAGCGGCGTGCGGCTTACCGCATAAATACCGGCGGCCGCGGCAAAGACCGTCGCCATCAGCACTAGAAGAACGCTGCGGCTCGACCAGCGGATGATTGCGGCGAGCATCGTTCACTCTCCGGGCTTCTGTTTCGGCACGCCGCCGCTGTCGGGGGGTACGAAGGCCTTGAGCGCAGCCCTGAGGTTGCTTTCGGCGTCGATCAGGAAATTCGCGCTGACGACGACCCGCTCGCCGCCGGCGAGCCCCTTGCGGATCTCGTAGAAGCCATCCGCGTGTGCTCCAAGCGTGACCTCACGCGGCTCGAAGGTGCCTTCGCCGCGTTCGATCAGGACGGCTTGGCGGGTTCCACTGTCGATGACCGCCGAGTCCGGCACCGCAAGGATTGGTCCGTCGCCGACAGCGGTATTGACGGCGACATTGGCGTACATGCCGGTCTTGAGCTGGGCGTCGGCATTGGCGACGACGATCCGAACCTTGCCGGTTCGCGTCTCTTGAGACACGGTCGGATAAATGAAATCGACCTTGCCACCAAACTTGGTGCCGGGATAGGCGTTGACCGCGATCGTCGCGTCCTGGCCGCGGCGGAGCAAGCCGATATCCTGCTCGAAGACGTCGGCGGTGACCCACACAGTCGAGAGATCGGCAATGCGGTAGAGCGGGTCGCCAGCCGTGAAGTGCATTCCTTCGACCGCCATCTTCTCCATTACTGTGCCGTCGGCCGGCGCGCGCAAAGTCAACGTCCGGGTGACGGTCCCGGCGCGCTGAAGCCGCTTCACCTGGTCGGCGGATATGTCCCAATTCGAGAGACGCTGCAGCGCAGCCTCTGCGAGCTGGCCGGCCGAATGGCGGATATCGGGGCCGGCGCCCGCCAGGTCCTCCTGCGAGCGCCAAGCCAGCAAATACTCGCGCTCGGCGACGACAAGCTCGGGCGCGTAGATCTCCATTAGCGGCTCACCACGCCGCACCGTCTCGCCGGTCGCATTGACGTAAAGCTTTTCGATCCAGCCCTCGAATTTGGTGTTGACGATGAAGAGGCGCCGCTCGTCGGCTTGCACGGTGCCGACAGCGCGGACCGTGCGGCTGAGTGCACGTCGTTCGACCGGAGCGATCTGCACGCCGAGCTTTTGCACCTTGGCGAGCCCGATCTTGACCGCGCCGGTTTCGTCGGGCGCCTCGCCTTCATAGACGGGGATATAATCCATCCCCATCGAGTCTTTCTTTGGCACCGGCGAGGTGTCGGGAAGCCCCATCGGGTTGCGGTAATAGAGGATCTTGCCCGTTGCCGCGGCGACCGGCGCTGCGGGCGATGGTGGCGCTTGGCCGCTGTCCTCCTCGTCTTGGTACACGGGAATATAATCCATCCCCATCGAATCCTTCTTCGGCTCGGCAGAGTATTCAGGCTTCCCCATCGGGTCGCGGTAATAAAGGACATTGCGGCCCTGTTCTTCTCCCGGAGGCGCAGCGGAAGAACCGAGCCAATATCCGCCGGCGGCGATCGCCAAGCCAACGGCGAGCAGCGGTACGGCGAGGCCACGCCTCACCGCTCGACTCCGACCAGGCGTTCCATCGCCGCAAACGCCGTCTGGGCCTCGGTTCCGACGCGAAGAACTTCGAGCCGTATCTCGAGCCGGCGGCGAGCCGCGTCGAGTATCGAGGTGAGATCGCCACGCCCTTGCTGGTAGGAAGCGAGCGCCGACTGGTAGGCGGCATCGCTCTGCTGGCTCAGCCCATGCTTTAAAAGATCTTCTGTGCGCTGCGCCCGGTCGAGACTCGCCAATGCCGATTGCAGCTCGCTCTCGATTTTCAGGGCCGCGGCCTCCTGGCGCAATTGTGCCGCTCCCTTTTTGGCGGTAGCCTCCCGCGCCTGCGCTTCGCGGACGCCCCATTGCAGCGGGACCTTGATCCCGACGGTTCCCGTTACTCGCGACCCGATGTCGGCAAGATCATTGGCGCCGAGGGTCAACGTCACGTCCGGATACCAGCTCTTGTCGACGAGCCGGCTTTCGCCCTCCGCGGCATCGATCTCGGCGCGCGCCGTCGCCAGCAACGGATTACTTTCGCGCGCGCGGGCCATCAGCCCGTCGAGCTTGAGCGACCCGGTGGGCGGCAGCATGCGAAGCCCGCGCGGCGGCGCGAGCGCCGCATCGGCGGAGCGGCCGATCAGAGCGTTGATCTTGGCCTTCGCGGCCTCCTCGTCGCGCTCGAGCGCCGACAGCTCGGGATCGAGGCGGGTTCGTTCCAGCTCGGCCCGTATCGCGTCCGACTGGGTGCCGAGCCCCTGCGCGTATCGCGCGCGCACGGTCTCGGCGACCGTGTTCAACAACGAACGGATCTCGCCGGTCACCCGGATCGCCTGATCGGATTGGTAATATTGGGCAAAGACGACCTTGGTCTGCTCTTCGAGCCCGGCGGTGACACTGCCCTGGCGACCTGCGGCCGCTTCGGCGTTCGCTTCGGCGACACCGCGGCGAAGATCGCGTTTGCCCCACAGCGGGAAATCCTGGGAAGCAGTAATGAGCCACTGGCGAAAGCCTTGGTCGCGCGACAGATTGACCATCGGGTCGTCGAGCGCGCCCGCAGGGTAGATCTTTGCCACGGCCGCTTCCCGATCGAGCGCTGCTGCCGCGAGCTCCGGGTTGAACTGCCGGACGCGAGCCAGGAGCTCATCGACCGTAGCCCCCGGGACGCGCTCGCCACTCCATGCCACTTGCGTCGAACCAACTAGGAGTGCGACGGCGGCACTGCCCACGCGGACGAGGGGTTTCATGTCACTTCGGGATCGTGATCGGCACCGAGCCAGAGACCGTTTCGGTCTCGCCCTGCACCTTGGCCGAAAGGCTCAGCGCCCAATTGCCGCCCATCTGCGGCTCCAGCTCCAGCTGGTACAGATTCTTATCGTTCGAGCGCGCGAGCTTCGCCGGCGCCGTCATCTCGGCCATCCCGTCCGGTCCCATATCGAACCGGGTCTGGAAGATCACCGCTCCGGGTACGGGTTTGCCGTCGGGGAGGTGGACCAGGCGGATCTTGACGATCGTCGCTTTTCCCGACTTGACCGGTGGCCCGGCGGCTTCGAAACGGTAATCCTGCGCGGCGGCAACGGCCGCAGGGGGCACGAAGGTGGTGGCTACTGCGTAGCCGAGGGCGGCAGCGCCGGCGGCGGAACGAGTGAATGACACGATCTATCTCCCTTGCCTCGGCCGCATGAAGATGCGGATGGGCACAGCTGCTGATTGACAGCCGCGGGGTTTGCCCACGGCACCGGACGCGCGCCTGCGGCGCGCCGCCGAGATCAGCCGGCTATGGGAGGAAAAACTTCGGGCTCGACGTTTCGCCCCAATAGCGCCGAGCCGGGCGCCCAGTAAGCCACGATGCTATAGGCGATCGGCACACTGACCGCAGCGGAGCGATCCGGGAGGGCTGGGGTGCCAAGGCAGCCCATCTGCTTGACGCAATCGAGCATGATGCCCTTACAAGGCGCAGGTACCGGCATGATCGGGCTGTGGTGACCCATCGCCATGCGCGGGCACTCGGGGTCGTCCTTCGCGCCCCCTGCCATCGACCTCATACCCAGCGCTCTGGCCGACGGAACCGCTTGCACCGTCATCCCGCTGATAAAGGCGAGAACCGACAGCGCCACCACCAGGCGGCGGAGGATGATCGGCATCATGGGGCAGGCATATATGCGATCGAGGCTATCGACTCAAGTGACCGGCGTCGAGCGTGGCGCCCGGTGTGGCCAATGAGACCGCCGCTTCGGCGACGGCCGGTTCGGCCGTAAGCAGGATCGCCAACCGAGCGCAAGCGCGAACGTGACACGCGGCGGCGATGAGCGGGAAAGCTGGCGCGGCATGGTCACTTTTGGCGCATGTGCTCATGGCAGCGCATGATCAAATCTCCCTATATCCACGGCCTCGAATGAGGCTGGCCGCGTTCGCCTGCAACACCCGCCGTCGAGGGCGCAGCACCGGGTTTCGCTCAGGCCATCGGCTTCGGCGACCGACGCTACGCGCGTCGATAGCGTCGGAAACAAAGGCTGCCGAGCGAGAGAGGGCGCCGACAGAGTCGGCCCGCTCCAGTTCAAGCGAGGGAGATAGGAGGGCCTAGGGCAGGCTTGATTGTGCGACCATGCAATGCATCGGAGGCGCTATCGTAAATCACCGACGACCATTGGTATATGTCTCCCGGAACCCCGAAATCTGCCCGAAAAAAGTGCTATTTGGGGGGCGTGCAGATGGCCGAACGCTCCCATATTTAACCGAGTCGGGAAAGTGAGGTTTCCCGTGAGCGGCTGCGATCACGATTGCGAGCCTGCCGATCTGAGATGCTCGCTCGCGCGAATAAAAATATGGCCGGGGCGGTCTATCTCTGCGGTTCGCGTCGGATTGGCAAGCGCTTATACTTAAGCTGAGGGAATGCCTTGCGCCTCTTTCGCAGGGTCATCGTGTTCCTGACTGTGGCGGCGTATCTGGCCGTCACCGGTCTCATGCCCGGCATGGCCGGGACGGCGGCCGCTGTGGATAAGGCCCCGCACTTCGCCGGGAGCGCGATCGACGGCCCTCTGCCGTGCGAAGAGAGGATTGGTGGCTGTTTTAGCGCGGCGGGGTGCATCTTGTTGACGGGCGTGCCCACGCGGCTGATTGGCTTCGCGATACCGACGGCCTGGTCGTCTATCGCCTTTCATCCGGTCGTGCCGGTGTTGCACGGCCGTAGCCTGGCGCCTGCTCTCGATCCTCCGATCTCGCACGCCTGAACCGAGCCGCCGATAGCTCGGCGGATTTTTCTATCTCGGATTTCTTGCCCGGCATCACGCGCAACCAGCCGCGATCGTCCTCACGGCATGAATTCCCGAGCGTTCAGGCAAGCTGCGGCCGCCTTCGGGCTGCCGCTAGATCGGAGATCCCTATGATTTCGCGTTATCCTGCCACTCGGGCTGTCTTTGGCGCGGCTGTTCTTGTTCTGGCTACAGCACAGGCATTCGCCGCGCACCCGCTCGCGAGCACCATCCTCGGCCAACCGGACTGCTACACCACGATCGAGGCCGCGAACGCCGAGTGGCGATCGCTCAGCCACGGTAGCCACATCGCGGCCCAACAGCACATCGTCACGAGCGACGGACGGCATCTCGCCGGGTCGCAAATCAACTACGCGAAGGTACTGATCGATCGGGCTGCGGATGCGTGTCTGGCCGTGCGTTACCATGAAGCGCTCGCCCAGGTCGGCGAAGCGCAAGCGCTGCTTCAGCGTTCTGGGTCTTGAGCCATGCGAGATGCGGGAGGGAGTACTCCCTCCCACATCCCATCCGTGCCAGGTGAGTTGGCCCTCGGCGCCGTTTTGAACTTGCGCGGCGCCGTCTTTGCGGGAGAAGGCGTGTGATCCTTGTGTCGGTCATGATTTGTCCTATCTGCGGCATCTCCGAAAAGCGCGACGATGCTCATCGATGCATGCTGTTTTTTACGAGCGCACCGGCTGTGGCGCACTCTTTCGTCCGAAGACAGGGGATTGCTGCATGTTCTGCTCTTACGGATTGGTCGCGTGTCCGCCGGTCCAGCGGATGGCGGCGCCGTAATGCGCCAAGCGGGCCAGGGGTCGCTGAAAGGCAGGAGATAGTAAAGCTTGCTTTGAGAAAGGAAAATAAAGCAATGGCGCAAGGTCAGAGACGAAAGATAGAGATATTCAGTGCCGGATGCACGATCTGTACTGAAACGGTTGAACTGGTCAGACGCGTTGCGGGATCGGCGCACGATATCGAAATTCACGACATGCATCGGGCGCAGGTCGCCGCGCGGGCAAAAGCAGCTCGGGATCCGAAGCCTGCCGAGCGTCGTCGTCGACGGTAAGCTTGCAGGCTGCTGCGCCGCCGCAAGCGGTTACTCACGATCAGCGGCCTAAGAACAGGTGGCGCACCCGCATTCCTCGCCGCGACAGGCCTTCTGCCCTTCACGCACGCAGATCACCGAAATCGCGATCGCAATCGCCGGATCGAGCCACCACAGACCAAAGAGCGCGTTCGCAGCCAATCCGATCAGCACCGCGCCGGCGAGAAGAGCGCACAGCACGTTTTGCGTCCCCTCGCCATAGGTGGCGCGCGAGCGGAGCTTTTCGGCGACGCGTTGCTTGGCCCGCCCGAGCCATGGGCAGATCAGGAGCGTGCCGGCGGTCAGGCCGATGCCGAGCCACGAGGTTTCGGCGGCGGCCCCTTCAATCAAGGTCTCGATCGCTTCGACCGCCACGTAGGGGGCCAGCAAGAAAAAGCTAATCGCCACCCATTTCTGAGCGCGGCGTTCGGCATCAGCCGAGATCGTCCGGCTTCCGGTGAAGCGCCAAATCACGATGACGCTCGCAAGGCCCTCGATCGCGCTGTCCAGCCCAAAGGCGACGAGCGCAATCGAGCCGGCTATAACGCCTGCCATAACACCGATTGCGCCTTCGATGCCCAGCCAGACGAGCGTCACCGACGACAGAAGCCTTGCAATGCGCGAGAGGCGGAGCCACAACGGGCTACCGGGAGTGACATCGATATCCGCAACCGTCATCCGAGACTCGCGTGGCGGCCGTCATTGATGTCGCCAGACCTTGACGGCCGAGAGAATCAGGATCACCGTAAGAAGCGGCGACAGGACGGCGTTTGGCGCAAGGCCGAGCAGCCGGCCGCCGATGAAACTACCACAGATCGAGCCGGCGGCCATGACCAGCACGAAGCGGCGGTTCTCGCCGAGCACCACAAAACTCCGATCCCGGCTGTAGCACGCGAAGCCGACCAGCATCGTCGGTAGGCTCACGGCGAGCGACAGGCTACCGGCGAGCTTGATGTCGGCCCCGAACAGCAGCACGAGCGTCGGGATCAGCAGCTCGCCGCCAGCGACCCCGAGCAGGGCGGCGACAATGCCGATGACAAATCCGGCGCCGACACCGGCGATCATCTGCGCCGCGCCCGTGAGCATCGCACCCGAGGCTGGCCCTGTGTCATGTCCAAGCACGAGGACGACCGCGATCCCGAGCAGCAGCACAGCGATGACGCGGTAAAGCGTCTGCGAGGCGAGCCGGGTTGCCCACCCTGCGCCGAACCACGCGCCGAGCAGGCTGCCGGTGAGCAGGTTGACGATGATCGGCCAGTGGGCCGGCGGCGCAAGGAACCGTCGCCGCCCGGAACGGCAACGCCGAGGCGACAACGGAAAGGCTCATCGCCTTGTTGAGGATCACCGCTTGCAGCGCGCCGAAGCGAAACGTGCCAATCAGCAGCGGCAACCGAAACTCCGCACCGCCAAGGCCGATCAGCCCACCGAGAGCGCCGATGACCGCGCCGACGCCGAAGGCCGCCTGAGAGCTGCGGCCGGCATCCCCGATCTCGCGGGCGAATGTGGGCGCGGTAAGACGGTCGCTCATTGTTGTCTTGCGCTATGGCGATTAGGCTATAGCGCAGGTAGTCGCTATGGCAGGTTCACCATAGCGAAAATTTTCAGACCTTCGGCCCAGCGTCCGGGCGCGCGCGCCGTGCGAGCGCCGCGAGATCATCGACGGCATTGGTTGCGGCGCGGTCGAGGATACGGTTATAGCGTTCGAGCACTTCGATGCCGAACGGCGTGAGACTCGCCCCGCCGCCTCCCGCCCCGCCCGGTGCGGCGGTCACGACCGGCTCGGCGAATGCCTGATTGATGCTGTCGAGCAGCACCCACGCGCGCTTGTACGACATGCCCATGTCGCGCGCGGCGGCCGAGATCGAGCCGGTGTCCCGGATGCTTTCGAGCAGCTTAGCCTTGCCGGGGCCAATGCGAGAGCCGGACTCGAAAACGATGCTGACCCTCAGCTGCGCCATCGCGGCACTATGCCACGCGCGACGGTTCGAATCGCGGCCAATTTTCCGGGCGGGTTCAGCCCGCCGTCCACGTGGATGCAGGCAGTAAATCTGGAAGTCTAAAAGGCCGGCTTCTAATAACGGCGGTAGTCATTTTTCATATCATCGCTGATGCGGCTTTTGGCGCGAGGGTGAGCGGCGGCGGAAACACAAATCTGGTAGAATCGGTTAGATGGACATGCTCACCGCCTTTGGGTTGTTCGCCGTCACCGCAATGCTGGTGACCTATGCTCTGGAAGAGCATAGGCGAGGGTTCATTTTAGCATTTGCTGGGTCCTGCGCCTTGGGTTCGGTTTATGGGTTCCTGCAGGGAGCTTGGCCGTTCGGGGTTATCGAAGCAATCTGGACATTGGTTGCGGTGCGCCGCTGGTGGATGAAGGGATAGCGCTACGATGCGGCCAGAAATTGGCGTTGGCGCCCAAAGGGTGATTATTCATGGACACCGACCGGTCAGCACTCCCCTCATCGACGATGTAACGGTAAAGGATGTGTTCGCTGACTTCTGTACGCGGCTCAATTTCGTGCACGGCAATTTGCATATGACATTCGCCTCGGTTACAGCCGATCACAGCATCGACGACGCCCCACCTAGGCGGATCGTCTCAGCCCGACTTGTCATGCCGATAATCGGCGCTGTGGAGCTGAGGGATTTGCTCACCCAAGTCATCGATGCGCTTACCGCACAGGGAGTGATCGTACCTGAAACGCCATCACCAACGGTGATGACGCCGCCCGGCGGCAAACCGCACTGACCGATTTTTGGTGCGGCTACAACAGTTGTCGCTGAAAAGCTGACCATCAGGGACAGCACGACAATCTGGACGAATGGCCCCGTGCTGAAGGCTTGCCAGCGATCAGACAATTGGCAGCGGACGATTAGATCAGATCTTCAGCCATCGGTGCCTGGCGGCGAAGGGAGCGGGACGCCAACGATGAAGGCCGCGGCCGGATTAAAAGCAACGGCGAGCGCGGCCATCAACAGTACGAGGAACAGGCCTGCGTCACGATATTCTTGGCTTGAACGACAAGGCGAGTTCGATGCCGGAAAACAGCAGCAATCCGCCAAGCACCGCGTCTGGAATGGTTTTTAGCAGCGCATAGCCGCTGTCACCGAAACCGAGGCCAAGCGCAACGAACACAAGTCCGATCAGAAAGGACGCGGTTGCTGTGTCCTTGACATGCTGCACCGCGCCGATAGCCCGATGATGGCGCGAGAGATCGCTGCCAAGCTCGCAGCGCGCTACCAGATAGATGCAAGCAACATGGATACGATGAACGCGCTCGTCGCCAAGGTGCGTAATACCCTCGCGCGACAGAGGGGGCTTCGCGAGCGAAATGCGGGGCGATGCGAGGGCATGGCGGGTCCAAGCCTGAAGAGAGATCAACTTCTCTGCCATCCGTACGGCTGTCTTAGAGCCCTGGGGACCGAATGCGCCGCCAATCGGCGCGGGCGAGGAAGATAGCGACGACAGCGGATATCGCCGTAAGCTCCATTATCAACCATTCAAGCGAGCCGTTGCCAAAATCGGGATCAACGCCGAAGACGATCTCGATCCATTCAGGCCACAGCAGCGTAGCAAAGAAGAGTAACACGCTCAGTATTGCCAGTCCCACTTCGATCCGCAGTCGCCGTCTGGAGACATTACTGGCCCGGTGCGACGGTGGGGTGGTCAAACCCTGATCCACTCGTGTTGGAGTGCGTAAGCGATCGGCAATCCGACTGCGAATGCGGCCGCTGGGTTGAGGGCAACGCCGATTGCCGCCATCAGGAGAACGAGGAATAGATCCCCGCCCTTGTGCTCGTGGAGCTTCGATGACAGCGCAAGGTCGGTCCCCGAGAAAAGTAGCAGACCACCCAATACCGCGTCGGGGATCGTCTTGAGCAGCGCGTAACCGCTGTCGCCGAATGCGATCCCGAGCACGATAAACACGAGGCCGATCAGGACGGGCGCGGTCGCTGTGCGCCCCCCGAACCGAAAGTGGCCTGTGATTCCACCGGCACCGTGGCACATCAGATAGCCGCCGAACGGCGCAGCCAACAGATTGCCGAGACCAGTCGTGAGCGCAAGATTGCGCTCGTTCACCGGATGCACCTCCCTCGGGAAAAGCTGGCGGGACACTGCAGCCGTCACGATGATGGCGTTGGTGAGGGTGAGCGGGATCTGGGGAAGCACGGCGAATTCGGTGCCATGTAGGATTTGTGCCCAGGTCGGCACGACGAGATGTTGCAGATGCAGCCCGAAATCGAGCACCGGGAACGGCGGCGCGATCCCGAGGACCTGCCCAACAATGATGCCGACAACCACGGCCACAAGGGCCACGGGCGCGCGCTTGTAGCGCATCAGCAGCAGCATAAGCGCCGAAATAACGACGCCAAGCCAAAGCTGCTTTTCCATCAGGCGCACACCAAGTCCGGCAAGCGACAGCCCGAGGCCGAGCTGGAGGCCGGCCGCTACGGTCGCGGGCAAGATGCGCGCAATGCGGCTGACCAGGCCGCTTGCACCGATCAGCAGGAAGAAAGCGCCGATAACAATTCCGGCCCCGGCAATCGCGCCCGGCTCCATCGGTTCGATCAGCGCGGCAGCCGAAGCCGCTTTCATCGGCTGCACGGCCATGGGCACGCCGTAAAATGCTCCTGATAGCGCGTAGAATAGGCCGAAGGTCGTCAGGATTCCGGTCAGGGCCATCCCGACAACCGTGATCGCGCCGACGATGTGCGGCAGGAAAGTGCCGAGATCGCCTAGCGAACCTGAAACCTCACCGGCATTCCAGGCGAAGCGCGAGCGCGCGAACATTGGGGGGTCGCCGGCGGCTTGACGTCGGCAGCGAACCTTGATGTCGGGGAAAACCCGTGCGAGAGGCCGCACATCGTCAATCAGGTGCACGCCTGGCGGGATACTCTCGCGTTGCAACGGCTCGGAATCGGCTGGGGCCATGTCCTATTCTTCCACCTTCAACGCTGAAGGTGAACTATGCCGCATCGCATCCTTTTGGCAGCTCTGACCATCTGCTTTCTAACCGCCTCGGCACTGGCGGCCGATATCCCCGCCAGTCCCTACGCGGGCGAGCAGACCAGAGCAATCAAGGCCCTTTCGCCCGAGGATATTGCGGCGTTGCGCAACGGTGAGGGCATGGGCATGGCCAAAGCAGCCGAGCTGAACGGATATCCCGGTCCCGCCCATGTGCTCGCGCTCGCCGCGCAGCTCGGTCTTACCGAAAACCAGCTACAACGAGTGACTGCAATTTTTGAGGGTATGAGCGCCGCAGCCAAACCGCTCGGCAGCGAGGTGATCGCGCGCGAACAGACCTTAGACCAGCTTTTTGCAAAAGGCGAAATCACGCGCGATCGCCTCGCGACGGAGACGGCGGCCATTGGTGAGCTGCAAGGCCGCCTGCGGTCAGTGCATCTGTCGGCGCACCTGGAAACCCGAGCCGTGCTGAACCCCGACCAAATCGCCCGCTATGAGCAGCTCCGGGGCTACCGCGAGCCGGCAGAGATGCCGCAGCACCATCACCATCACGGGTAGAGTGCATAATTCCAGCAGACCGTGCGGAAACGCGGCGTTGCAGTGTCGCGGGCGATGTCAATCGGCACCGTACCTCTGATTGCGCACTCGGAGCCGGGCGATGTTTGAGAAAGACCTGTCGCGAGACGTAATATCCCAAACGTCGTGGATTTAAGCGGCAAAACGGCTTCAAGTCCGGCTTCAGGTGCCGCAGCAGCCACGCGCGCAGCGCGCAGATCAAACTGATAGCGATCCAAGCTATCGCTGACTTCCGGAATTGGCACTGAAGAGCCGATTGATGTAACGCAAGCGGTGGTCGGCTTGCTGGGGTGCAGCTGACGATTTTGGGTTCGTTCTAGCTAGGTGGGCTCTATCAACGAGCGTGAGCCGTCTTCAGCATGCGACATCTGCATACCGACGAGCGTCACGAGCACGAAGAGGCGATCCGGCGCCTCCAGGCTGAGCACAAGCGCCTCGGCGATCGTATCAATGCATGTACGTCGACAAGCTCGACGGCCGTGTCGACGCCGCGTTCTTCGACAAAATGTCTGTCGAGGCCACGGCCGGATTAAACCATCATGCCGAGGCCCCGCCTGGTCCGCCGATGACCCGTGGCAGTGCTGCTGCTGCCCAAGTCCGGTTGATCGTGTTGTGCAAGGCTCGCCAGCATCAGGTAGAGTCCGATCCGGCCGGTGGCTGCGAGGTACGGCGCCGAAACGTCCGCGCTCGATTGGCGCTAGCGACTGGTCTGTTCGCAGTGTGGGAGCCGGCGGGTTGACATGGTCGTAACGGCAAGCGGAACCCTGCCTTGCGGCGGGTCCGTCAGTTCAACCGCGCTACATCGAATACGCCAGGGACCGCTAACCGGATCGCTTCTGCGAAGAGTTCGCCAGTCGTCAAATCGAGCGCCCTGGCCCGCTCCACCAGCTCACGCGAAATGGTAATGGTCACTTTCGCATGACCCTCTCGCCGAAATTCAATCCGCGCGCCAACACCGCGCTCGTTCGCGTCGGCAAGCTCGGCCTCGTCAACGGCGGCGGCGATAATCTGCTCTTCTGGATCAAGTCTCATCTCTTGCCACTCCTCACGATTGGGCACCGACGACCTTCTTCGTCAACGAGGGGACCCGCGTCGCTTATGCCGCCGTACCCCCATCTCGGGAAGATCCTCGTAGCGCGTTTTCGACGTCCGCGAGTGCAAGAGTTTGCGCAGGGAATCGTCTCAAAATATTCGTAGTTAACAAAAGAAAGACCCCGATTGGCGCGAGCGGCTCGTCTATTCGCAGTGTGGGAGCCGACACTCGTTAAGAGAAACGTCCAGCGCTGGGCCGACATGATCGGCGACCCGGTCGGCGTGAAGCGCGGGCACATGGTCAACCGCTTTCCGGCGAGCCAATGGCACCAGCGCCACGACGCCAGCCACTTCGACATGACGACGCAGAACAAGCTTGTGCCCGAGTTGAGTAAGGTTTTGCTGCTGCGCCAAAATAATCCGTCAGGCGGCGCTAGATTTCGCGGTTGTCGACGTGCCACCTTGATCGAACGGCTGGGATTATTATCCCGGTTTTGCGTAAAGCGCTAATGCGGAAGGCTTCGGCCGCGCGGGAAAATTCCGTTGATCCGCCGAGGAACGAAATTACATCTAACCCGCTGATATCCATCCTATTTTTCACGCCAAACCGGCCGGTGGGGCGCCAAAATGGCGATTTTCGCGGTATTTGCCTGCTGCGGGCAGGTCGGCCGCTATCATCATGCCGTGTGCCGGGTCGACAGAGTGCAGCTACTACAGCAACTCAGCGGGTGCATATATCGGGCGACATGTCCGGCCGGAGCTTCTCGCCGAGCCGCGACGCGAGCGTCGTTGACGAATCGCGTCGCTTAGCAGCGCCAAGGTCGAGCTGGCGATATTGGCGGAAACCTAAGCAAGCCTGTTCGTTAACGGCTACGCCCAAGATTGTGACCCGGCGGATCCGTGTCGGCGCCAGGCGCTCCGGCCGTTACGTCGGCGAAAGCGAGACGTACCCCCTCGAAAGAGCAACCCCGGGAGGCGCCAAAGGTCTCCCGGGGTTCTCGCCGGGGCTACGCGGCGTGGAGGAGTTCCAGATACTCCTCGTAGACCGACATGTTCTTGCCGAAGGAAACTGCCGCGGCCCGGGCGCCGCACACCAGATGCATCCAACGCCACGGCTCGCGCGTCGCGTTGTACTCCTCAACGATCGACTGGTGATGCTTGAAGGCGTGCATCTCGGTGAAATTGTCGTGGCAGACGATCTCTGCCAGCCGTGCAATAAAAGCCTTCGGGTCGTAGCCGGATTTCACATACTGCGTGGCGAGGTTCATCGTCTCCTCGACCTCCGGCACCGCCTGCATCAGCCCGAGATTGGTGACCGTAGACCAGTCGACCGGCGGCTGGTGGTAGACGCTGTAGGCGATCGCGTCGAGCAATTCACCCTGCGTGCGCGCCGGCAGTTTGGCAACCGCAGTCATATCGGGCCGCGGCGGCGGTGCCATGCGTGTCGCAGTCGAGCGGATCTCCGGACCCGACTGCCACGTCAGCAGCAGCAATACCTTGTTGCGGATGCTGAGCCCGTCCTGCCGCAGCAGCCAGCGTCGCAGATTGATGCTGGTGTGCAAGTGGACATCCATCGGGTTCCCGCCAAGGGAGCGCATGAACAGCCCGGCGGCGCCAATCGACAGCGCCTCGCCGCCGCCTTCGAGCGACAGCCCGTCGGCCAGCGCCTGGGCCATCAGCTTCGGGATCTCAGCAAACACGTCGACCCGGCCGATTGCTTCGCCGAGACCACCGATTGCAGCCGTCTCATCCTCGCCGGTCCGCTGACGGAGGATACGGACCATCAACTGGTGCTCATCGATCAACGCTTCGATCGCCGGAATTGGCGAAGGCATCGGATTGTTCGGGGCGACCGGACTGCGGGTTACAAAGCGCACCGCCGGCCGCATCAGCACCGGCAGCAATGCCTTGTCGAGAACGCCGGTCTCGAAGGCGCGCCACATGGTGCCCGGGAACATAAAGTAGTGGTCGTCGTGGAAATTTTTCGGGATCGCCACGGTCATCAACAGATTGAAAACCTCTGGCGTTGGCGCGTTTTTCCACATCCACTGGAACAGGTGGTCTCCCTTGTTCCACTCGCCGCGCTGCACCGCCATCAGGTAGGCAGCTTTCGCCGCCTCGAATCCGCCGGCATCCTCCTCGGCAAACTCCAGCAGCTGGTACGGTCCCATCGCCGGATGGTTGATGTGCTTGTTGGTCAGCGCAACGTGCTGCAACACCGGGACAAACCGCTGCTCGTCCTCCAAGCGCTCGACCGTCTTCGAGACCGCATAAAGGCCGGCCAACGGATGGAGCGGGCCGCCGTGATGACCCGGGGGCATCTCGGTCGAGCGGGTCACCGCAAGTGCCGAGGCTGTCAACATCGACTCGGTCGGGACCCCGGCGCGCAGCTTCTCCAGGGTGCGGTCGAGGATCTCGGCTGGGGGCGTATCCTCGATGAACTGCACCAGCGGCTCGATCGCGGCGGGATATTCGACTCGTCTCGGCATCGGCATTTGCGGGTTCTCCTTAAGCGCGATCTCGCAATTTGATCAGGGTCACTCCTTCGCGAGCTCGACAATCGTCAAGCGCGATTTGCCGACTGTCAACCCCAGGAGAAGCATGGCTCGGGGTCATTTTCCGCAGACCCTGTGGACGCCTCAGGGCAGGTTGCGATAGGACAAGTGTAGAAAAGATGCGGGTCAGCCGATCATCGGCGCGGCGTCGTCGATCGCGAGCTGTACTGCGTCGCCGCCACGCCAATTGTCACGACGCAGACGACCGGCAACGTGGATAGCAGCCCCGCTCGTCTCGGCGAGGAATTGGCCAAGCGGGGTTCCGACGGCGCGGAAGGCGATCGCCCGCAGCCGGGCCGTGTCGAACGGATCGGCCAATGCGCAACGCAAATGCCCGTTCCCGACGGCCTCGGTATGCTCTACGCGCACTCCCAGGAGGACAAAACGCGGCTCTGGATTCCCGGCAC
>Ga0306925_10000690_pt1 | contig 25504 bp, 21 predicted proteins | sample flu12Cox44000176_FD_203755 | JGI IMG/M metagenome (GOLD analysis project Ga0306925, IMG submission 203755) | Lab enrichment of tropical soil microbial communities from Luquillo Experimental Forest, Puerto Rico - flux8day.12C.oxic.44.000.176 (v2)... | ecosystem: Environmental > Terrestrial >... | reverse complement strand
GCGGGACCTCCTATTACGCCGGGCTGGTCGCCAAATACTGGTTCGAGCGGTTTGCGCGCCTGCCGGTCGAGATCGATGTTGCGTCCGAATTCCGCTATCGCGAGGCTCCGCTTGATCCCGGCGGCCTGGCCATTTTCGTGTCGCAGTCAGGCGAGACTGCCGATACGCTTGCCACGCTCCGCTACACCAGGGAGCAGCGCCAGCACACGCTCGCCATCGTGAACGTCCCCACCTCGACAATCGCGCGCGAGAGTGACGTTGTGATGCCGACGCTCGCCGGGCCGGAAATCTGCGTCGCCTCCAGCAAGGCGTTCACCTGCCAGCTCGCGGTGCTGGCCTGCCTCGCGGTTGCGGCCGGCCGCGCGCGCGGGTTCCTGTCGGAGGCGGACGAGCGCAAGCTGGTGCGCGCGCTGACCGAGGTGCCGCGGCTGATGACCGAAGCGCTTGCGCTCGAGGCGCAGATCGAGCGGCTCGCCGTCGATCTCGCGAAAAGCCGCAACGTGCTCTATCTCGGCCGCGGCACCAGCTTTCCGCTTGCGCTCGAAGGCGCGCTCAAGCTCAAGGAGATCTCCTATATCCATGCCGAGGGCTATGCCGCGGGCGAGCTCAAGCACGGACCCATCGCGCTCATTGACGAGAACATGCCTGTGATCGTCATTGCTCCGTTCGATCGGATATTCGAGAAGACCCTCTCCAATATGCAGGAGGTCGCGGCGCGTCGCGGCAAGATCATCCTGCTCACCGACCCGCAGGGCGCGCACGAAGTGCGCGCAGACGCATTGCCTACGCTTACGCTTCCGGCTATGCCGGCCACAGTGACACCGCTGGTTTACGCGATTCCGGTCCAGCTCATCGCGTATCATACGGCGGTCGTGATGGGCACCGATGTGGACCAGCCGCGCAACCTTGCCAAGTCGGTCACTGTGGAGTGAACTTGTTTCCTTGCTGACATGAGCGAGCCTGATCCAAATCCGCAGCAACCGCGGCGCATCGCAGCCGGTGAGGTGGTGCATGACCCGGACAAGCCCCACCATGGGATGGTGAGCCGGTTGCGCAATTACTTCCTCACCGGCCTCGTTCTGGTCGGTCCGCTCTACATCACCGTCGGGCTCACCTGGTGGTTCATCAACTGGGTTGATGATCTGGTGCGCCCGTTCATTCCGATCACCTATCGGCCGGAGACCTATCTGCCGCTGCGCATTCCGGGCACCGGCCTCATCGTTGCGCTGGTGACATTGACCCTGCTCGGCTTCCTCACCGCCAACCTGGTCGGCCGCAAGCTGGTGGAGGCGAGCGAGAACATTCTCAACCGAATGCCGGTGGTGCGGCCGCTTTATAAGAGCCTCAAGCAGATCTTCGAGACCTTGTTCGCGAAGGGCGGATCAAGCTTCCGGCGGGTCGGTCTGGTGGAGTTTCCTTCGCCCGGGATGTGGTCACTGATCTTTCTGGCAAATCCCGCAAGTGCCGATATCGCCTCTCGGCTGCCGGACGGCGAGCACGTCGCGGCATTCATGCCGTGCACGCCCAACCCGACGACCGGCTTCTTCTTCTATGTGCCGCGCCGCGACATCATCGATCTTGACCTCTCGGTGGAGGCGGCGATGACGCTGATCATGTCGGCCGGCATGGTGCAGCCCGGCGGTTCCGACCCGCAGAAGCTCGCCGCGCTTGCCGAAACCGCGCGCGCCGCGCGTGTCATTTCGGCTCCGCGTACCGCACCAGTGAAGTAGCATCAAATCGAAATGCTGCCGTCGCACGGCACGGACGGAGGGCAATCAATGAATTTCGCCGACGCGGTCAAGTCGGGCTTCCAGAATTACGTAACCTTCTCCAGCCGAGCGGTGCGCTCGCAATACTGGTACTGGGCGCTGTTCTGCATTCTGGTGGGCATCGGCTCGGTCGTGATTGATGCCGCATTGTTTTCGCAGTCGTACATGCGGCCGGTCAATGCCATTGCCGAGCTGGTCCTTTTTTTGCCTACCTTGGCCGTCTCGATTCGGCGACTGCATGATCTCGACCGCAGCGGCTGGTGGTTCCTGCTCATCTTCATTCCGCTCATCGGCGGGATCTGGCTTCTTGTGTGGTTCTGCATGCGAGGGACCGTCGGACCCAACCGGTTCGGGCCGGATCCGCTGGGTGCCGCGGGTCGTTAGAGCAGGATGACTTTTCTTCGAATCGTCATCCTGCTCTAACTCTTTGTTTGAGCATGTCCTTTTTCGCAAAACCGGTTTCCACTTTTGCGGGAGATGCTCTAAGACCAGGTCCGCTTCAGCCGGCGCGCAGCAGCCTCACCGCGTCATCGCGTTCGAACAAATACAGCAGGTGGCGCAGCGCCTGTCCGCGCGCCGAAGCAAGCGTCGGATCGCGCGCCAGCAGCAGAGCGGCGTCGTCGCGTGCCGGTCCGACAAGCTTGGCGTGCGCCTCGATGCGCGCAACGCGGAAACCGGGCATTCCCGACTGCCTCGTTCCAAGAACATCCCCCTCTCCACGCAGCTTGAGGTCCTCCTCGGCGATGCGAAAGCCGTCCTCGGTTTCTCGCATGATGGCAAGGCGCGCCTTGGCGTTCTCACCCAACGGCGGCTTGTAGAGCAGGAGGCAGGTCGAGGGCTCGGTGCCGCGACCGATGCGACCGCGCAATTGATGCAGCTGCGCAAGCCCGAAGCGCTCGGCGTGCTCGATCACCATGACTGTTGCCTCCGGCACATCGACTCCGACTTCGATGACTGTCGTAGCGACCAGGAGACGCGTTTCGCCGGCCGCGAAACGCGTCATGACAAGATCCTTCTCGGTCCCTTTCAGGCGACCATGAATCAGGTCGACCATCGCCCCGAAGCGCTGTTGCAGCTCCAGGTAGCGGCTCTGCGCCGCCGCCAGATCGACGTTCTCGGACTCCTCCACCAGCGGGCATACCCAGTAGACACGATGGCCGGCGACGAGCGCGCGGCCTACTGCTTCCACAACCTCATCGATCCGGTTGAGGGGGATGGTCCGGGTATCGATGGGTCGCCGGCCGGCGGGCTTCTCGCGCAGCTCGGAGACGTCCATGTCGCCGAAATAGGTCAGCACCAGCGTGCGCGGAATAGGGGTGGCGGTCATCACCAGCACGTCGACGGCCTCGCCCTTCCTTGCAAGCGCAAGACGCTGGTGCACGCCGAAGCGATGCTGCTCGTCGACAATTGCGAGTGCGAGGTCGCGAAACTCCACCTCTTCCTGAAACAGGGCATGGGTCCCAACGAGCATGTGGGTATCGCCGAGAGCGATCTGCTCGAGAATGGCGGCGCGCTCGCGGCCACGCTCGCGGCCGGTCAGAATGGCGACACTGACCCCCGCGGCGGCGGCGAGCGGCGCAATGGTGTTGAAATGCTGACGAGCCAGAATCTCGGTGGGCGCCATCAACGCGGCTTGCCGGCCGCCCTCGATCACGGCGGCGGCAGCGATCAGCGCGACCACGGTTTTGCCCGACCCCACGTCGCCTTGCAGCAGGCGCAGCATGCGTTCGGGCCTGGCCAGGTCGGCAGTGATGTCGGCGACCGCGTGTGCCTGCGAAGGAGTGAGCGAGTAGGGCAGCGCCGCGGCGAGCTTTTTACGAACTTGCCCGCTACCCACGGTGGCCCGTCCGGCCGGGCGGCGGATATGCGCCCGCACCAGAGCGAGCGCAAGCTGGCCCGCCAGGAACTCGTCGTAAGCGAGGCGCGACCATGACAATTGCTCCGGCAACACGTCATGGGGGTGTGCCGGATGGTGCAGCGCGTTGAGCGCCTCAACAAATGAAGGGAATCGCTCGCGCGCGACCCAGCTCGCGTCCTGCCATTCCGGCAAGTCGGGCACCCGCGCGAGTGCCGCATTGACTGCCTTGCCGAGCGCATTGAGACTCAGTCCTTCGGTCAGCGGATAGACCGGTTCGATCAGCGGCAATTTTGCGAGATCCGACTCGGCGACGATGCGGTCGGGATGCACCATCTGCCGCATCCCGTCGTAGAGCGCGACGGTGCCCGACACGTAGCGCCGCTCACCGACAGGAAGGATCTTCTGCAGGTAATCGTTGCGCGCATTGAAAAACGTAAGAATGAGATCGCCGGTCTCGTCGCTGGTGTAAACCTGATAAGGCGCCCTGGGCCGGTGCGGTGGCGGTGGGCGATGACGATCGACGGTGACAGCAACGATCACCACGGTGTCGAGCACCACGTCGCGCAGTTTCGGTCGGGCGCGGCGGTCGATTGCTCCACTGGGCAGATGGAACAGGAGATCGATGACGCGGGCACCGTCCTTGCGATCGAGCAGGCGCGCGTAGAGCTTTTCCAGCCTCGGCCCGATGCCCGTCAGCGTGCTGACGGCAGCGAACAACGGATTGAGCAGACCTGGGCGCATCGAAGGCTCGTTGGTTCCCTTCTCCCAATAGCGTGGGAGCGTCCCGGGAGCCGGGCGCCGTCCCCGTTGCTCTCTCGCGACTGGAGCGGCAATCACTATATGAATAACCTGCCCGGCACGTCCGGGCATTCGGCGTTTTTCGCTCGCGCAAAGAGGCATCGAGATGACGGGTCGCCCGAACGACGGACTGGATGCCCGTCGCCGCAGGCTCATGTTCCGCGCCTGGCATCGCGGCATGCGGGAGATGGATCTGATCATGGGGCGCTTTGCGGAGAGCGCGATCGGGCAATTGACGGCCGGCGAGCTCATCGATTTCGAGAACCTGATGGAGGTGCCGGACCGCGAAATCCTTGGGTGGGTCACCGGCGAGACGGATGTGAAGGCGGATTTCGACACCGCATTGTTTCGCAGGCTGCGCGATTTCAATCGACGGGGTGAAGGCGCCCGATGAACGTCGCGCCCAATTTGGCCGGTACGCTCGTTGCCGGCCGCCCGCTCGCCCTGACCGGCGTGGCCGACGGCGCGCAAGGACTGGTGATTGCCGATCTTGCCCGCACGCTCGCGGCACGTCTCGACGCGCCTGCGATAAGCCTTGCTGTCGTCTGCCGCGACGGCGCCAGAATGGCGGCGCTTCGCCGCGCACTCGAGTTCTTCGCGCCGGATCTCGCGGTCCTCGAATACCCCGCCTGGGATTGCCTGCCCTATGATCGGGTGTCGCCGCACGCGGGCTTCGTCGCCCAGCGCATGGCCGTCCTTTCGCGCCTGGCCCATGTCAAGGGCCACGATCGGCCGTCGGTTCTCCTCACCAGCATAAACGCCGCGCTTCAGCGCGTGCCGGAACGCGAATTCGTCGCGCGCCAGTCGCTCTCCGTTGCGCCTGGCAACGTGCTCGCCATGGAACGCATCACCGGCTGGCTCGAGCTTAATGGATTCGTGCGCGCATCGACCGTGCGCGAGGCGGGAGACTACGCCGTGCGCGGCGGCATCATTGACCTCTATGCTCCCGGCAGCATCGAGCCTGTGCGGCTCGATTTCTTCGGGGACGCGCTGGAAACGATCCGCAGCTTCGACCCGGAAAGCCAGCGTACCACCGGACAGCTGCGACGCCTCGATCTCGTTCCGGTCGCGGAGTTTCAGCTCACCACGGAAACGATCAAGCGCTTTCGGCTAGGCTATGTGGAGGCGTTCGGAGCGCCTGCCCCCGATGATCTGCTCTACCATGCCGTCAGCGAGGGTCGCCGCCATCCCGGGATGGAGCATTGGCTCCCGCTTTTCCATCAGCGGCTCGAGACGCTGTTCGATTACGTGCCCGGCTCGCCCATCGCGTTGGAGCCGCTTGTGGAGGATGCGGCGCACGAGCGCCTGGCGCAGATCAAGGATTATTACGACGCCCGCCAGCAGGCGCTCGCGCAGCGCGGCTCGGGGCCCCCGTACAAGCCGCTGCCGCCCGGAGCGCTCTATCTGGCGGAGGCCGCGTGGCGCGAACGGCTCGAGCATTCCCCGCTTGCACGGCTTACGCCATTTTCGTTGCCCGCGGGGCAGGGTCAGGCGATCGACATCGCTGCCCGGCAGGGCCGCAACTTTGCCGCCGAGCGCGCGCAGCCCGGCGGCAACGTGTTCGCAGCGGTGACGAGTCACGTCGCCACGCTGCAGGCGGCGGGCAAGCGCGTGATCGTCGCGCTATGGAGCGAAGGCTCGCGCGAGCGCATGTCGCACGTGCTTGGCGATCACGGGCTCGCCAACCTTTCGCCCGTTGCTTCCTGGCAGGACGCCGCGCGCCTGCCCAAATCGCAAGTCGCGCTCGCCGTGCTCGGGCTCGAAAGCGGCTTCGAGACCGCCGACGCCGCAGTCATCAGCGAGCAGGATATCCTGGGCGACCGTCTGGTGCGGCCGCGTCGGACTACGCGCCGCGCCGAGAACTTCATTGCCGAGGCGACGAGCCTGTCCGCCGGGGATCTCGTTGTTCACGTCGATCACGGCATCGGCCGCTTCGTGCAGCTGCGCGCGATCGAGGCCGCCGGTGCGCCGCATGATTGCCTCGAGTTGCACTATGCCGGGGGGGACAGGCTGTTTCTGCCGGTAGAGAACATCGAGCTGCTCTCGCGCTACGGCTCGGAAGAGACCGAGGTCGACCTCGATCGGCTTGGCGGCGGTGCCTGGCAGGCGCGCAAGGCGCGCATGAAGAACCGCATTCGCGAGATCGCCGGCGAGCTGATCAAGATCGCGGCGGAGCGGCAATTACGCGAGGCGGCCCGCCTCACCGTCGAGCCCGGCCCCTATGACGAATTCTGCGCCGGCTTTCCCTACGAGGAAACCGACGACCAGCAGGCTGCCATCGATGTCGTCGTTGCCGAGCTCGCATCCGGCCGGCCGATGGACCGTCTGATCTGCGGAGACGTCGGGTTCGGGAAAACCGAGGTCGCGCTGCGCGCCGCCTTCGTCACCGCCATGCAGGGCAAGCAGGTCGCGCTCGTGGTGCCGACGACGCTGCTTGCCCGACAGCACACGAGCACCTTTATGCAGCGTTTTCGCGGCTTTCCCGTGAAGATCGGCCATGCCTCGCGCCTGGTCTCGGGCAAGGAGCTTGCACGGGTGAAGCAAGGGGTCGCCGGCGGCGACATCGACATTGTCGTGGGCACGCACGCGCTGCTGAGCAAATCCATCAAGTTCCGCGACCTCGGCCTTCTCATCATCGACGAGGAGCAGCATTTCGGCGTCGCGCACAAGGAACGGCTCAAGCAGATCCGCGCCGAGGTCCATGTGCTCACCCTCACGGCGACGCCGATCCCGCGCACGTTGCAGCTCGCGCTCTCGGGCGTGCGGGAGCTTTCGCTCATCGCCTCGCCGCCGATCGACCGGCTGGCGGTGCGCACGTTCGTTTCCCCGTTCGACCCCCTGATCGTGCGGGAGGCGCTGTTGCGCGAGCGCTATCGCGGCGGACAGGCTTTTTACGTCTGCCCGCGCATCGAGGATCTCGCGGGCGTCAAGGAGTTTTTGGACAAGGACGTGCCGGAGCTGCGCGTTGCGGTCGCGCACGGGCAGATGCCCTCGACCGTGCTCGACGACATCATGTCCGCCTTCTACGACGGCAAATACGATCTGCTGCTGTCGACCACGATCATCGAATCCGGTCTCGACATCCCGAACGCGAACACGCTCATCGTTCACCGTGCCGACCGTTTCGGGCTCTCCCAGCTCTATCAGCTGCGCGGACGGGTCGGACGCTCGAAGCTGCGGGCCTATTCGCTGTTCACGCTGCCGCAGATGCGCAAGATCACGGCGCAGGCCGAGCGGCGGCTCCAGGTGCTGCAATCGCTTGACACGCTGGGAGCAGGATTTTCGCTTGCCTCCCACGATCTCGACATCCGCGGCGCCGGAAATCTCCTGGGCGAGGAGCAGTCAGGCCACATCAAGGAAGTGGGCTTCGAGCTCTACCAGCAGATGCTGGAGGAGGCGGTTGCAAGCCTCAAGGCCGGCATTGCTGCGCCTGTCTCCGACAAGTGGTCGCCGCAGATCACCATCGGCGCCCCGGTCATGATCCCCGACGACTATGTCGCCGACCTCCCCGTGCGGCTCTCGCTCTACCGGCGGCTCGCCGAGATCGATGATGAACGCGAGATCGAAGCATTCGGGGCCGAGCTGGTCGATCGTTTCGGGCCGCTTCCGGCAGAAGTCCAGCACCTTCTGCAGATCGTCGGCATCAAGGCGCTCTGCCGGCAGGCCAACGTCGAACGGATCGAGGCCGGTCCCAAAGGCGCGGTGATCTCGTTCCGCGATAGTACCTTTGCCAATCCCGATCGCCTGGTGGCCTTCATTCGCGATCAGGGCGGCGCCGCACGGGTGCGGCCCGACATGAAGGTCGTGTTCTTCGACGATTGGGAGGAGCCCGAGCCGCGCCTGCGCGGGACTTTGGCGATCCTGCGCAACCTGGTGGCGCTCGCCCAACCAGCCAAGGCGGCCTGAAGGGATCGGCTTATTCGGCGGCTTCGCGCTTGGCGTATTCCCGCACGGCGTGATCGATTGCCTGCGCCAGATGCTCCGGCGACTGCGCGCCCTGCACGGAGATCGCGCCGCCGAGGATGAAGCAGGGTACGCCGTCGATGCCTGCCTCCTTGGCGGAGTTGGCCTCCTGCTCGATCCGCGCGATGTCTGCATTGCCAGCAAGCCGGTCGCGCACGCCTTCGGCATCGAGTCCGCAGCTGGCAGCCGCCTCCGAGAGGACATCGCGATCGGATAGATCTGCGCCCTCGGCGAAATAGAGCTCCATCAGCCGCTGTTTCATTCTGGCGGCGTTGCCGACCTCTGCGGCCCATAAGATCAGCCGATGGCAATCGAGCGTATTGGGCTGCCGAACGATCTTATCGGGTGCATAGCGCAGTCCCTCGCCCGCGGCTGCCCCGGCGACACGTTGAGCGATGGTGCGATAGCGCTCCGGCGAGCCGAATTTGCTGGTGAGATATTCGTCCCGGCTCATTCCTTCGCGCGGCACCCACGGATTGAGAAAATAGGGACGAAAACGCACCTCGGTCGCAACGTCGGGCCGCAGCGCAATTGCCTTTTCCAGCCTGTGCTTGCCGATGTAGCACCAGGGACAGACGACGTCGGAAACCATATCGATGGCAAGCGTCATGGCCGGCTCCTGCTCGGTACGGCGGGAGAGTAGACCGGATTGCATCGATTTGAAATCGGAAACCGAATCCCGGGCAAGCCGCCTGTCAATGCGCGGCAGCGACCTTGGGATAGGCGCCGACGCGGGCGACCAGCGAGCTCATATTGTCGGTCGGCTTGAGACTTGCCAGCGTGATCGTGGGCCTGATGGCGTGGCGGTCGTGGCCGGGCGAGATCATGGTTTGCCGCAGCACGCTTGCGATCCGGCGGGCAACAAGATGCGCACTGCGCAGATCGGTCCCGGTGAAGGCGGCGAGAATGGAGCCGTCTTGCTCCCGGCAGGCAAAATCAACGTTGCGCACCAGCCGGCTGAACAAGCGAGCAGCATCGATATGGGCGCGCTCTTCGCCCACGCCCTCGAGCGAGAAGCGTGCAACCGAAAGCGCGGAGCCGGCCTCGCCGGCCTCCTCGACGGCGCGCCCGAGATCGCGCCAGAAGGCGGAAACCTGCAGCAGCCCGGTATGGGGATCGATCCCGCCTGAGCTGTCGAGCGATTTGAGCATGCGCTTGAGGTGGTTCTCGAACGCCTGCATGCGAACGAACGCGAGGATGCGCTCGACCAGCTGCGCGTGGTCGCCTTCGACCCGGATCAAATTCGGCAATCTCTCGTCGTCGCAGGCGCTATTGTTGAGTACTGCGACCGGCAGGTCGCGAAAGCGCGCGTCCTCGGCGAGCAGCGTAAGGAACGCATCGACGGAACGCGCGCCCAATCCGTCGCCGATGACCACCCCGTCGATATCGCGAACGTTGAGATAACGCGCGCCAGTCTCGACGCTGAAGGCGCCAATGAGGCCTACGCGCTCGCCAATTGCCACTGAAAGCGCGGGGTAAGAGGCACCCCGGCCGACGCACAGCACGGTCGCATCGGCAAGCAGATTGGCCGGAACGGTTATCTGCCGGGTTGGGTCGATCGCGCGGGCGCGGCGCAATACCGTTGCATGCATGGTGCGGATGCGCAGTGCCGAGCGCAGCCGTGCAACGAGCCGCTCCGTCGAATCATCGAGGGTAATCGGCAGTGCACCCGGAAACGCAGATTTGCCGTCTCTTTCGACGAGCGCGACGACCGGCATGATCGGACCGCCGCGTGCTTCGATGCATTGCGCAACCGCCCGGGTATGCCGGGCCGAGGGCTTTCCGTCCGGATCGGCGATGGCAAGCGCAACCGGCTGGATCTCGACAATTGCAGCCGGCGCATGCGACCAGGGAGTTTCGACGACGGGGAATGCGCCGGCGGCGGCGAGCACATCGATGAGATCAGCGGCCGAGCTCTCGGCGACCACCACCATCGGACCGATGAGCGCCATGATGACGATACCAGTTGAAGCGTGCGAAACGCATTATCCTAGGCGATCGCTGTTAACGGCCCGTCAACGCTCATGACCGGCTGTTCGAAAGCAGACGGATAGTCGCCGACCGTGGCCATGCCGGGCGGCGGACCGGTAACGACCATGGCTGCGGTGTTGGGACGACAAGGGGATCCGGTATCGACATAGCCGTTCGCTGATATCCGCAGGTAGGGAGCGCGACCGCGTTCGGCGCCGGAGGGGAAGGGAGCCTGGGGCACCATGGGTCCGCGCATTGCCACCGTACCCTTGGCGGTCGGCCTGATCTCGGCGACGATGATGTTGTTGCTGGCGGCAGCACGGGGAGCCGGCACCATCCCGAACGGAATAATAGCGGGCTTGCCGCTTCGCCCACGCCGTGCGGCGACCAGTCCGACTTCGCCGAACGCGAGAATGTCCGTCATCCGGGCCCCGGCATCGCGCCAGGGCAACGCTTGGGTCAGCCGTTCGGGCGCCCGCCACACGGCGATGATATCGGGCGAAACGGTGCCCATGCGAGGCCGGCTCCCTTCCGCGAGCTGCCCGGCGATCGATCCCGGCAGGAGGACGCAATCGGCGTTGAGCGTCGTGAACTGCAAGGTACGCATCCAGATCGAACGGATGGTGCAGCGCGAGCGTGCCGCCGACAAGAAGCCATGGCACCATGGTGCTGGCGATTTCCGCGAACGAAGACAGGGTCAGGGTCGAAAGCAGATTCGCGTCCTGGCGAAGACGGCTTTCGAGGGTGACGGCGAGCCCACCCGCAATCAATTCGGCATGGCTGCGTGCGACCGGGACGAGGCCATCGGTCGACATGCCCCATGTGACGGCAGCGAGGTGGGCGCCGGGGCCGGGCTGCGCCGCCCGCCCTTCGCCCCACGCGGGCAGCGGATCGATCTCGTCCACTGTGAAAAGATCGTCGAAGCAAACCAGACCGTCGGGCGTATTGCGCCCGTAGCCGCAGACATACCTGATTGGAAAGACCTCCGCGGCAACCCGAATGGCGAGCTGATAGTGATCGCCTGCGGCGATGCGGCTGCTCACGATCAAGGCCATGGGGCCGATCCGGTTGAGTGCTGCGATGATGTCGGCACGCCGCCACCACACGGGAAGCGGCATCGCAATGAGGCCGGCGCGCAGCACGCCGAGAATGGTGAGCACGTTTTCCACCGTACTGGCCATCTGGATGGCGACGATTGCGTCCGTGTGCAGTCCCATGCGGCGCAGGCGTCCCGCGATTGCAGACACCACGCGGTCGGCTTGGCGGTAGGTGAGGGCGCGCGGCTCTCCGTCCGAGACGCGCTCGCGATCGGGAGCATCGAGCAGCGCCATCGCGTCCGGACGCCGCCCCGCCGCCCGTTTGAACAGATCGTCGAGGGTCGCGCGGCCCCCAATGCGTGGCGCGCAGGGCCGCCCGCGCGCATCGACGAGAATCACCTCATGGTCCTCACGGCGGCCGTTTGCTCCACCAGGTTTCCGGAAGATAGCCGTACAGCGATGTCGTTGCCGGTCGCGCTATCCTGGTCCAGCGGGCGACCCATTGATCGGGAAGGTGAAACAAGGGGATTGTGTACATGCCGGAGAGCAGCACGCGATCGAGTGCGCGCACCGCCGCCACAAAGTCTTCTCGCGATTGCGCCTTGAGCAGGGCCGCGATCATGCCGTCGACGGCGGCGCTTTTGATGCCCATGTAATTGCGGGTGCCCGGCTGGTCAGCGGCCGCCGAGCCCCAATAGAAGGCCTGCTCGTTGCCGGGCGACAGCGACTGGTCGTAGCGGTTCTGGATCATGTCGAAGTCGTAATTCAGGCGCCGGCCTTCGAATTGCACGGCATCGACGAGCCGCACACGCGCAGTAATTCCGGCGCGCCTGAGGTTTTGCGAGAACAAAAGCGCAAGTCGCTCTTCGTCGCGGGCCGTCACCATGATCTCGAATGCCAGCGGCTGGCCGCTGCTGCGCTCGACCAGCGCCGTGCCGCGCAGCTCGTATCCCGCCGCGGCGAACAGCTCGAGTGCCCGCTTGAGCGTTGTCCGGTCGCGCCCGGAGCCGTTGCTGGCCGGCGGCGACCATTCGCCGTTCAGCACGTCGGGACGCACGGCGTCGCCGAACGGGGCAAGCAAGTCCCGCTCGCGCGCGTCGGCGGGGCGCCCGTGCGACGAGAGCTCCGAGCCGTCGAAATAGCTCGCGGTTCGACGGTAGAGATCAAAAAAGTAGCTGTGGTTGATCCACTCGAAATCAAACAGGTACGAGATCGCCTCCCGCACACGCACGTCGTGGAACACCGGCCGGCGCGTATTGAACACAAAGAAGCTGCTTGGCTTCGGCAGCCCGGTTGGGAACGCCTCCTTGACAACTGCTCCCTCGCGTACGGCGGGAAAATCGTATGCCGTTTGCCAGCGTGCCGGATCCTGCTCAGTGCGAATGTCGTAAAGACCGCGCTTGAACGCCTCCATGTAGGAATTGGTGTCGCGGTAATAATCGAAGCGGACCTCGTCGAAGTTCCAGAAACCGCGGTTGATTGCGAGGTCGCGAGCCCAGTAATCGGGATTGCGCTTGAGGGTCACGCTTTTTCCCGGTGCGACCTCGTCGACCACATAAGGGCCGCTTCCGAGCGGTGCCTGGAACGAGGTTTCCTCGAACCTGTCGGGCGCGACCGCGTGCTCGGCAAATACCGGCATCAGTCCGAGGATGAGCGGCAGCTCGCGGTCGTCGCCTGCGGACAGATCGAAACGCACCGCCTGCTCGCCAATCGCCTCGGCGCCGGTGACCTTGGCGTAATAGGTGCGATAATTCGGCCGTCCGCGATCTCGCAAAAGCTTCCACGAGAAGATCACATCCTCGGCGGTAACGGGCTTCCCGTCGGAGAAGCGGGCAGCGGGATTGAGCTGGAAGATGACGTAGCTGCGTTGCGGATCGGTTTCCACCGAGCTCGCTATCAAGCCGTACAGCGTGAAGGGCTCATCGTACCCGCGTGCCATGAGGCTCTCGACGACATATCCGCGGATCAAGGGCAGCGCGATCCCTTTGACGACAAAGGGATTGAGACTATCGAAAGTACCGAGCACGCCTTGCACGAGCCGGCCGCCCTTCGGCGCTTGCGCATTCGCATAGGGCAACCGATCAAAGTCCGCGGGCATTGCCGGCTCGCCATGCATGGCAATGGCATGGCGCGCCTCGCCGGCGCGCACGCCGTTCTGCAACACCGCGAAAGCTGCCAAGGAGAGCAGCAGGGCGAGCGGCAGCGCGTGCCTGACCGTGCGCTGCCGGCGCCCAAGCGGGCGCGGAGCGGGTGCGGTTACGAGGCCAGGCGGCTCGCTGGGTCGAGGTTGGGCAAACATTGCGCAGATTGCCGCAAGTTTGCGCCCTTTGGTCTGCTTCCCGAAGCTCATGCAGGCGGTTATCACCAATCTTTCGTGCTTTTTTTTAGGTTCCATTAAATGCGATACCGCTCGCTGTCGTGAGGGATGAGAGCGGTAAATCTTGGCGTCGACGTGGTCACGCTCCTGCCGCATTTGATGACGACACCACCGTATGATGGGGCGACCGCTCCGGCTGCGGCGTCGTGTTGGGGCGGTAAGCAAGAGGGATTTTGTAATGGATTATCGGTTGGTATTGGCGCCGGCCCGGCCGGTCGCGCGCTCTTTTGCCGCGGCTGCGGCCACTACCATGCTCGCCGCGGTGCTCGGCACCAGCGCGTTTGCCCAGACGCCCCCCGCCCCCAAGGGACCCGCGCCCAAGGCGGCGCCGAAGGCCGCCCCGAAGCCCGCGGAAACTCCCGCCCCGCAAGCTCAGCAGGCCCCGCCCGCCCAGCAGGGAGAGCAGCCTCAGCTCATATTCTCTCCCTGGACCAAATTTTGTCTCAAAGGGCAGGAGGCAAATGCCAAACAGGTTTGCTTCACGGGCAAGGACGGCCGGGTCGAATCCGGCATGCCGGTGGTCGCGGCCGTTCTGATCGAGCCGGAAAACGAGCCGAAAAAAGTGCTGCGTGTCACCTTGCCTCTCGGCATGTCCATTCAACCCGGGACGCGCGTGATCGTGGACAACGGCCAGCCCATGACCGGACCCTACGTCATCTGCTTCAACAACGGCTGCATGGCAGACTACGAGGCGAGCGGCGAACTCATCGGCAAGCTCAAGAAGGGGCAGGGCCTGGTGATTCAGGGGATCAACGGCGCTGGCCAGCCGATCAGCCTGGTCGTGCCGCTGTCCGACTTCGCCAAGGCCTATGACGGACCTCCCACCGATCCAAAGGTGTTCGAGGAGCAGCAGAAGAAGCTGCAGGAGGAGCTGCAGCGGCGTGCCGAGGAAGCGCGCAAGAAGCTCGAAGGCCAGCAACAGGCCGCTCCGACCCGGTGACGAGCCGCAACAGAAGACTGACAAAAAGCGACAGACAAAAGGGCGACGCATGCGTCGCCCTTTTGTTTTTGTGATGGGCCGTTGAAGGTCGTTTCTGGTCCGCCGCGTCAATTCAGCATGGGATTGCGGGGCCGGTAGCTGCCTTTCTCGTCCTGCTCGAACACTTCGGCCACCTGCGGATGGCGCATCGGCTCCCCCGATGTGTCTGGCAGCAGGTTTTGCTCCGACACGTAGGCAATGTACTCGGTTTCTGCGTTCTCTGCGAACAAATGATAAAACGGCTGGTCCTTGCGCGGACGCACCTCCGCGGGGATCGACTGATACCATTCCTCCGTGTTGTTGAACTCGGGATCGATGTCGAATACGACCCCGCGGAACGGAAACAACCGGTGCCGGACCACCTCACCGATCTTGAATTTTGCGCTGCGCGTTTTGCTCATGCCTGCGGCCCGCGATCAAAGTCCGTATTGCGCCGACAGGTGCGGGTCCTTGGCGGCGATCTGGCGAGCGAGGTCGAGCAGAACCTTCGCCTGTTTCCAGGTGGCATCATCCTGCATCTTGCCATCGATCATGACAGCACCGCTTCCGTCCGGCATGGCATGAAGGATTTTCTTGGCGAATGCAATTTCGGCCGGATCGGGTGAGAATACCCGCTTGGCAATGGGGACCTGGCTTGGATGCAGCGTCCACGCGCCGGCGCATCCCATGAGGAAAGCATTGCGAAATTGCACCTCGCACGCCTCGGGATCGGAGAAATCGCCGAACGGCCCGTAAAAGGGCTTGATTGCCGCCGCTGCGCAGGCGTCGACCATCCTGGCGAATGTATAGTGCCAGAGGTCCTGCTGGTAGACCGGGCGGTTTCCTCCGTCGCGCGTTGCATCCGCGAGAACCTTGTAGTCGGGATGTCCCCCTCCGACGCGCGTCGTTTTCATGGCACGCGAGGCAGCGAGATCGGCCGGCCCAAGGCTCACGCCATGCATGCGAGGCGATGCCGTCGCGATGGCTGCGACGTTATTGACGCCTTCGGCGGTCTCCAGAATGGCGTGGATCAGAATGGGTTTTCCAATCGCGTGCCGTGCTTCCAGCTGAGCAAGCAGCTGGTCGAGGTAATAAATATCCCAAGGGCCCTCCACCTTAGGCAGCATCACCACATCGAGCTTTGCTCCGACCGCGCCGACGATCGCGATGACGTCGTCGAGCATCCACGGAGAGTTGAGGGCATTGATGCGCGTCCAAAGACCGGTGTCGCGGAAGTCGTGCGCCTTCGCCATTTCGATGAAGCCGGCGCGAGCAGCCTCCTTGGCGTCGGCAGGAATCGCATCCTCGAGATTTCCAAGCACCACGTCGACCTGCGCGATCAGCTCCGGCACCTTGGCGCGCACTTTCTCGATATGGGGCGGCACGAAATGAATCATGCGCTCGAGCCGCACGGGCAGCTCGCGCAGGGGTGCGGGTGCGCCAAGCGCGAGCGGCTTGAAAAAGTTGCGCGGCAGCTTCATGCCTCGGGGCCTTGCAAGCGTGTCACCAAATCAACCCGGAATCAGAGCGCTGGATTGCTACGGTATGGGCACAATTAGACTACGCCAAGCTGCTTTTGCGGGGCAGGAGAACAGTGGCGCCCCGGTTCAGAGGGCCTCACCACGCATGAGCCGTGGCTGCGAGGCGAGCGGCATGACGCCCTCGCGCATGGCGGCCCGACGCAGCGCGGCGCTTCGCCGCATGAGGAACAAGCCTACTCCGCGCGCCGCCTGCAGCGGCAGGAAGTCAGAGAGCAGGCTGCGATTGAGGAGATCCACCGCAAGCGAGCGGCTCATGATGTCGGCACGCCGCATGCGATCATAGCGGTCTGTGAGCTCGTTTGCTCCGACGTCACGACCGTCTCGGCGAGCCGCGACCACAAGCTCGCTGATGGTGGCGGCGTCCCGCAGTCCGAGATTGAGGCCCTGCGCACCGATCGGCGGCACGACGTGGGCTGCTTCTCCGACGAGCGCGACCCGGTGGGCGGCGAAGCGTCTTGCCCGCTCTACAAACAGCGGGAAGCTGCCCGGGCCCGGCTCAAGCTCGACCGCGCCCAGAATCGAATGCGACCTGCGTTCGATCTCCTGCGCGATCGCAGCTGCGGGAAGCGCCGCGAGAGCCCCGGCTTCGCCGGCATCGACCACAAAAACCAGGCTCGATCGCTGGCCGGGCAGCGGGACCAGCGTGAACGGGCCGCTCTCGCTATGAAACTCGGTCGAAGTGTCGTGGTGTGGCCGGCTGTGCTGGAGGTTGAACGTCAAGGCGGTTTGCGCACAGGCCCGGTGCTCGGTCTCTATGGCGGCGCAGGTACGGCACAATGAGCGCCGACCGTCTGCCGCTATCGCGAGGTGGCCCGTCACGGCCTCCCCGCTCTGCAAGCGGATTCTGACGCTGCTATCCGTGAAATTCACCGCGGCGGCCTCGTCCTCGATCCAGGCGAGCGAGGCGAGCTCGCGCGCCCGTGCTTCGAGCGCTGCTACCAGGAAAGGGTTCTCGATGTTGTGACCAAAGGCTTCGAGCCCGATCTCGCTCGCAGCAAATCGGACCTCCGGCGCGCGCAGCAACCGGGATGTGTCGTCGACGATGCGCAGGACCTTGAGGGGCGCCGCATGCGCCCGGCAGCGCTGCCAGACCCCGAGTGCGGTGAGCGCATTGACTGAGCCGTGAAGGAGCGCAGTCGTGCGCCGATCGGAGGCGGAAGCGCGTTTTGCGATGAGCGCCGTCTCCACTCCGTTACACGCAAGGGCGATGGCCGCGGTGAGACCCGCGGGGCCTGCGCCGACAATCACGCATTCGGCGTCGATCTTTTCCACTATGGCTTCCGGCAGGTATCGCGGCCGCGTGGCCTGACATGTCGGGCCGCGCGCGCAATATGCAAGATGGCAGACGAGGATGCGAGCCGGATGCGGGCCGGCTGACCACGACCGAGCATCCGATCTATAGTGGCGGGTTAAAGGGAGCGTTGCTCTTGCCGCTGCTCGTCAAAGCCTGCGCTTTTTCCGTCCATGTCTTCACGTCCGCCGGAGCCGCACTCGCGCTGGCGGCGCTGTTCTATGCGGCGTCGGCGCAATGGACCGCGATGTTTCTCTGCCTTGGCATTGCGCTGATCGTCGATGGAATAGACGGCACGATTGCGCGCCATCTCAAGGTCGCCACTGTCCTTCCGCGCTGGTCGGGTGACGTGCTCGATCTCATTGTCGATTTCGTCACTTACGTGTTCGTCCCGGCCTATGCAATTGCCGCCGGCGGGTTCTTGCCGGCTCGATTGGCGCTGCCTGCGGGCGTTCTTATTGTGATCACCGGCGCGATCTACTTCGCGGACCGGGAAATGAAGCTTGCCGGCAATTACTTTCGCGGCTTCCCGGCGCTGTGGAACGCGACGGCTTTCTATCTCTTCCTGATCAAGCCGGCGCCTTGGCTCACCGTCCTCATCATCGTCGCGCTGGCAGCGCTTACCTTCGCGTCATTCAGGTTCCTGCACCCCATGCGCGTGAGAAGGTTTCGCGCGCTCAATATCGCTGCCATGATCGCCTGGTCGCTCCTTGCGATTGTCGCACTGCTGCGCCAGCTCGATCCCGGGCCTTGGGTGACGGGGGGATTGCTGATCATCGGGATGTACTTTTTCGCCGTCGGCTTCACTGAGCGGCCCGGCGAAACGCGATACCCGCCGCCCCATCCCATGGCTTGATCCACCGGCCCCGGTGATAGACATTGCCGCCGCCCGCTTCGCGGCGCGCAAACCGGAACAGGAGTGACAGCAATGGTCGCAGCAGTGCGAGTACACAAGGTCGGCGGTCCCGAAGTGCTCACCTATGAGGACGTGCCCGTGCCGGCGCCCGGGCCCGGCCAGATCAAGATCAGGAACCACGCTTGCGGCGTCAATTTCATCGACACCTATTTCCGCATGGGCATGTACCCATCGCCCGTCGGCTTGCCCTTTGTTTCCGGCAACGAGGGCGCGGGCGAGGTCATCGCCGTCGGACCCGGGGTTACCGACAGCAAGGTTGGCGACCGCGTAGGTTACGTGGCGGGGCTTGGCGGCTATGCGGCCGAGCGCGTGCTGCCAGCCGACCGGGCGGTGAAGCTTCCCGACAGCATCAGTTACGAGCAGGCCGCCGCCATGATGCTCAAGGGCTTGACCGTGCAATACCTGCTGCGGCGGACCTACCGGGTCGCCAAAGGCGACAACGTGCTCATTCATGCCGCCGCCGGCGGCGTCGGCCTCATCGCGTGCCAATGGGCGAACCATCTCGGCGCCAACGTGGTCGGAACCGTCGGCTCGCGGGAGAAGGGCGAACTCGCAAAGAAGAACGGCGCCCATCACATCATCCTCTACCGGGACGAGGATTTTGCGGCCAAGGTGAAGGAGATCACCGGCGGGAAGCTCTGCGAGGTGGTCTACGACGGAATTGGCAAGGCGACCTTTCCGGCCTCGCTCGACTGCCTCAAGCCGCTCGGCATGTTCGTGAGCTTCGGCAGCGCCTCGGGGCAGATCGATGCGTTCAACATCAACATTCTCCAGACCAAGGGCTCGCTGTTCGCCACGCGGCCGACGCTGAACCACTATGCCGCCAAGCGCGAGGATCTGCTCAAGATGGCGGATGAGCTGTTCCAGGTTGTCGCGAGCGGGGCGGTGAAAATCCCGGTGAACCAGAAGTACCCACTCAAGGATGCGCAGAAGGCGCACCGGGACCTTGAGGGCCGTGCGACCACCGGCTCGACCATCCTGGTGCCCTGACGCCAAGGATCGGGATTGAGCCGCCCACTGGTCACTGATTATTGACCACCGACCACTGCGGCAATCCGCGTCCAGGCCGGATGCTCGAAGTTGCCCGCCGCAAGGCGGGCAACTCCTATGACCTCGATGCAATCCGCGAACCGCTTGAGAGTGGCAAGCGTCTCCTCGAGAGATGCGGCGCTCTGCTCGCTTTGGTTCACGACCACTGCCGCAATGTCGAGATTGCGCCGGGCGAGCACTTCCAGCGCCGTCAAGGTGTGGCTGATGGTGCCGACATAGGTCCCGGTCACCAGGAGAACGGGTATGCGCAGCACGGACATCCAGTCGAGCACGGTGCGGTGCTCGTCAAGCGGGACCATGATGCCGCCGATGCCCTCGATCAGCACGAGACCGGGGTGCGTTCTCAGGGTGTCACGACAGAACTCGATCAGTTGCGCGAACGCGATCGCGCGTCCTTCGCGCCGGCCGGCCATGTCCGGCGAAAGCGGCGCCTTGAACCGCCAGGGCGAGATGCCTTCGACCTCGTGCAATGTGATGGAGCGCGCAAGCGCTGCCAGCAATACGGCTGGGTCGCTGCTCGCCCAGTCAGCCTGATCGAAGCCGGTCACGACCGGCTTGATGGCATGGACGGCGTGCCCGTGGCCGCGAGCCTGACGGATCAAGGCTGCGGTGACGAAGGTCTTGCCGATATCGGTGCCGGTCGCGGTGACGAAGACGGCGCTCATTGCGCTGGGATCGCCATGGCGCCGGAGCGCACCAGGATGCGCGTGCGTACGATCTCGGCGAGCCGCTCGATCTCGTCATCGGGATGTTGCGCGGTGAACGTCAGGCGCAGACGCGCCGTGCCGGGCGGCACCGTTGGCGGCCGGATGGCGGTGACCAGGAAGCCGTTTTCCTCAAGCAGGAGAGAAGCCGCCAGCGCCGTCTCGGACTTTCCCAGAACCACCGGGACAATCGGGCTTTCCGGCTCCGGCAGCCAGGCGCCGCGCGCAAACGCCTTGGCTTTTGCGAGCGGAAGCGCCGCGTAATCGGGCTGCTGCTCGATCAGCGCGAGCGCGGCATTTGCTGCAGCGGCGGCGGCGGGCGGCAGGCCGGTCGAATAAATGAAAGTGCGTGCACGATTGCGCACAAGGTCAACGACCGCCGAGGAACCGCAGAGATAGCCGCCATAGGCACCGAGCGCCTTGGAAAGCGTCCCCATTTGCAGAGGAATCTCGGCTTTCTTTGCCTGCACGAAACTCGAGCCCCGGCCGGCGCCCACTACGCCAAGGCCATGGGCGTCGTCGGAGAGGAGCCAGGCATCGTGCTGCTGTGCGAGCGCTGCAAGGCCGTGCAGAGGCGCGAGATCGCCGTCCATGGAAAAGACGCCGTCGGTCGCAATGAGGACGTGCCGGTGGCGCCGACGCAGCTCCACCAGCAGCGCCTCCGCATGCCGCAGGTCGGCGTGGCGATAGGCGATCACGGTCGCTCGGGCGAGCCGGGCACCACCCCACAGGCAGGCGTGCGACAATTCGTCGATCAGGATGAGGTCGTCGGTACCGACCAGCGCCGGGATGATTCCGAGATTGGCGAGGTAGCCGGAGCCGAAAACGCAGGCCGCCTGCGCGTCCTTGAAGCGCGCCAGCCGCCCTTCGAGCTCTGCGAAGAGGGGATGATTTCCGGTCACCAGGCGCGAAGCGCCCGCGCCCGCCCCATAGAGCCGCAATGCCTCGGCTGCGGCTTCAACGACTGACGGATGATGCGTCAGGTTGAGGTAGTCGTTGCAGCAGAAGGACAAGAGCCGCCGGCCATTGCGCAACGTCCAGATTCCCGTCACCCGAATGGTCTCGACCAGCTCGCGGCGTAGACTGTTGCGCTCGAGCTCGGCGAGCTTGACCGTGGCGAATTCATCGAGGGAACGCATACGATCCTTACCAGGGCGGGCCGTGCAGGGTTGAGAATGCGGGCAATGATCCAAACATCCATCGGCACGTTGCCCCGCGAGAATATCGAAGGGAAGCTTGTAATGTCACGCAAGGCGGAAAGCGGGGGAGGGGCGCCGGTCTGGTACGAGGCGGGCCTGCGCCATGCCTGGCTGCCCTATGCGCAGATGAAGACCGCGGCGGCGCCGCTGCCGGTCGTTCGCACGCATGGCTGCCGCATCGCGCTTGCCGACGGTCGCGAGCTTATCGACGGCGTCGCATCGTGGTGGACGGCCTGCCATGGCTACAATCACCCGTATCTGCGCGCCGCAATCGAGCGCCAGCTCGCCGTCATGCCGCATGTCATGTTCGGCGGCCTTGCCCATGAGCAGGCGCTCACGCTGGCCCGCCGGCTCGCCGCGTTGACGCCGGGCGACCTCGATCACGTCTTCTTTTCGGAGTCGGGCTCGGTCGCGGTCGAGATCGCCATGAAGATGGCGATCCAGTTCTGGCGCAACCGGCACATGCCCGCGCGCCGGAAGTTCATGGCATTCCGGGGCGGTTATCACGGCGACACGACCGGCGCGATGTCGATCTGCGATCCCGATACCGGGATGCACAAGCTGTTCGCGCCGCTCCTGCCCGCGCATCACGTCATCGACCTGCCGCTCGACGAGCAGGGTGCAGAACGCTTTGCCCGCTGTCTTGACCGGCATGCCGGCGAGCTTGCCGGGATCATCGTCGAACCATTGGTGCAAGGCGCGGGCGGCATGCGCTTCCACGACGCGACGGTGCTGCAGCTCCTGCGCAAGTCGGCCGACCGCTACGAGCTGCTTCTCATATGCGATGAAATCTTTACCGGCTTCGGCCGAACCGGAAGCCTGTTCGCCTGCGAGGCCGCGGGCGTTGTGCCCGATATCATGACGCTGTCGAAAGCGCTCACCGGGGGGATGCTGCCACTTGCCGCAACCATTGCGCGGAAAAAGGTCTTCGACGCATTCTGGTCCGACGATCCCGCGCACGCGCTGATGCACGGTCCGACGTTCATGGCCAATGCGCTGGGTTGCGCCGCCGCCAACGCCTCGCTCGATCTGCTCGAGCGGGAGCCGCGGCTGCGTCAGGTCGCGGAGATCGCCGCCGGCCTCGCGCGCGGCCTTGCGCCATGCCGCGGTCTTGATGGGGTGAAGGAAGTGCGGGTGAAGGGGGCGATCGGGGTGGTCGAGCTCGAGCGCATTGGCGATCTTGATCGCTTGCGCGCGCAGTTCGCGCAGGCAGGGGTGTTCGTCCGTCCCTTCGGCTCGATCATCTATCTGACGCCGGCGTTCACCATTGCACAGGACGAGCTGGCGATCTTGACCGGAGCCATCGTAGAGGCCGTGAGCCGCGGGGTTTGCTAAAATCCGACCACTGTTCCGTGCAGATCGTATTGGTCCGCGCGCTCGATCCGCACAGTGGCGATCTCGCCGACCCGCAACGGACGCCGGCTTGCGACCGTGACCGTCCCGTCGATCTCCGGGGCATCGCCACGGCTGCGGCCCTTTGCAAAAAAACCGCGATCCGGCGCGGTGGCTGTGCCGGTGCGCGGGGAGAGCTCGTCAATGATGACCTGCTGACGGGAGCCGATCTTGCGCTTGAGGCGGCGCGCCGAGATCGCCTGCTGGTGCCCCATGAAGCGGTGCCAGCGCTCCCCTTTGACTTCATCGGGAACGGGTGGCGCCAGATCGTTGGCGTGCGCCCCCTTCACCGGCTCGTAGCGGAAGCAGCCGACGCGATCGAGCTCGGCGGCATCGAGCCAATCGAGCAGCAGCTCGAAGTCCGCTTCGCTCTCGCCGGGAAACCCGACAATGAAGGTCGAGCGGATGGTCAGCTCCGGGCAGATCTCGCGCCAGCGCGCAATCCGCTGCAAGGTCTTCTCCCGGGCGGCTGGTCGCTTCATGTTTCGCAGCACGGAGGGGGCGGCATGCTGGAACGGAACATCGAGATAGGGCAGGAGGTTTCCCTGCTTCATCAGGCCGACGACCTCATCCACATGGGGGTAGGGGTAGACGTAATGCAGGCGAATCCAGGCGCCGAGCTCGCTCAAGCCTTGCGCAAGGTCCAGGAATCTTGCCCGCACCCTGCGTCCCTTCCAGTCGCTCGGCGCATATTTGAGATCGCTGCCGTAAGCGGAGGTATCCTGCGAGATCACCAGAATCTCCTTGACGCCGGCAGCGACCAGGCGCTCGGCCTCGCGCAGCACGTCGGCCGCCGGCCGCGAGACGAGGTTACCGCGCAGCCTGGGGATGATGCAGAACGTGCAGCGGTTGTTGCAGCCCTCGGAAATCTTCAGATAGGCATAGTGCCGGGGCGTGAGCTTGATTCCTTCCGGCGGAAGCAGGTCGAGAAACGGGTCATGACGCGGCGCAACCGCGCGGTGCACGGCCGCAACAACGCTCTCGTATTGATGCGGCCCGGTGACCGCGAGCACCCCGGGATAGGACGCCGTGATTTTTTCCGGCTCGGCGCCCATGCAGCCGGTCACGATGACCTTGCCGTTCTCCTTGAGCGCCTTGCCAATGGCCGCGAGCGACTCCGCCTGGGCGCTGTCCAGAAACCCGCAGGTGTTGACCAGGACGACATCCGCACCGCCATGGTCGCGGGAGAGCTCATAGCCTTCCGCGCGCAGCCGCGTGATGATGCGCTCGCTGTCGACCAATGCCTTGGGGCAGCCGAGCGATACGAAGCTGACTTTGGGCGCAGCCGCATGAGCCGCCGTGAACTCTCCGGCTTTCATGGCCCAGCAGCTAGCCGAGCCGGAGGATTGCCGCAAGGAGGGCTTGCACTGGCGCAGTCAGGCTATTTTCAGCGGTCGCCAAAAATGCTTCATCAGCGTCAGCGGCAATTCGGGACTGAGTCCGTTCCCCTGGCTCACTAGAAAGCGTCAAACAGCAGGCTCTTTTCTGTTGGTATTGTTGATTTACATTGGACGCAGCGGCGACTCGCGCACAAGATGCCAGCATGGCGGAACAACAGCTCGACCTTTTCGCGGATAGGGGCGCCGCGATAGAGCGGGACCTGTCGCATCGTACTTACCAGGCTTTGCTGCCAGCCGAAATCGATGACGAGAGCTTGGTCGCTGCCATTCCGGAATCAACTCTTGGCGAGAGCCGCAAGCTCGTCGCCGAAGCCGGGCGGCGACGGCTTGCCACGGCCGTGCCGGCACTTGCCGCGCTGTGCCGCAGCTTCACCGGGTTCGGCGCTCGCCGCATGGTCCCCGATCGCTGCCATCGAAGCCCTTACCATCATCGGTGGGTGTGATGCAGCGCATGCCGTCTCAGAGATGATTGAGCGAGCGGTGGTGCAGGGACCGGGATTGCAGGTCGCGGTAAGCGCGGCTGCGAACCTCGGGACGGTTTTATCGCCGGGTGCTCTGTGCCGGCTGCTGCGAGACGCCGAGCCGCGCATCCGGGCTGATGCGTGTCGCTGCGCCCGTCCATTGCCGCAGCTGATCTCGCTTTTGATCGACCTCCTCGATGACCTCGACCAACGCGTGGCCACGTCCGCCGCCTGTGCCCTGGGTCGAATGGGGAAGATCGAGGCTCGCGGCAGGCTCAAAACCCTGCTGCGCCATGACCCATCGGAGGACGTGATCGATGCAGTAACGCCCAATCGCCGACGAGGAATGCGCGGTGTTGCTCGGGCGGATCGCTCGATCCGGATCGGTGCTGGCCGATGCAGCGCTTGCCAGTCTGGAGAACATCGACCATGCCCGTGCCGTTGTTATCACGGCTGCGATCCGGCGCTTGCGACCGTCAAGCAGTGATTCGTGAATCCGGAGATTGTGATGATTGATAATCGAAGGAAAGCAGTCCGGCTACTAGCCCGCGATGCGGATTGATCGCGACTCTTGATTCAAGCCGCATCGACGGAGCGAGCGCGTAGCGATCCAAGGAGCTGCAGAAACCCACATACCGCCGCCTTGTGCCAGCAGCGGCGCTTGGCAGCACGACGACAATTGTAGTTCGGCTCTAACCCAACAAGCGGTCAGTAGTCCCAGAAGGCCGGTACCCAACGAAAGACGTCGCCGGCGACCGCCACATGGCAGACGGACGGGAACGACAGGTGAGTGGCCACCAGCGGCTCGCCGGTCGCCGC
>Ga0306925_10000689_pt1 | contig 25511 bp, 20 predicted proteins | sample flu12Cox44000176_FD_203755 | JGI IMG/M metagenome (GOLD analysis project Ga0306925, IMG submission 203755) | Lab enrichment of tropical soil microbial communities from Luquillo Experimental Forest, Puerto Rico - flux8day.12C.oxic.44.000.176 (v2)... | ecosystem: Environmental > Terrestrial >... | reverse complement strand
CGCAGCAGGTTGATGCCGACCAGGGCATCGAAGGCGCCCAGCCGCAGGTCGCGGATGATCTCGATGCGCTCGAGCGTCTCGATGTCGCTGTGCATGTAACGCACCCGGATGCCCTGCTCATGCAGGTACTCCGTGAGGTCCTCGGCCATGCGCTTGGTGAGCACGGTGACGAGCGCACGATAGCCTGCGGCCGCCACCTGGCGCACCTCGCCGACCAGGTCATCGACCTGGGTGCGCGCCGGCCGGATCTCGACCGGCGGATCGATGAGCCCGGTCGGCCGGATCACCTGCTCGGCAAAGATGCCGTGCGCCTGCTCGATCTCCCACGGCCCCGGCGTGGCGGAGACCCCAACGGTCTGCGGCCGCATGGCATCCCACTCCTCGAAGCGCAGCGGACGGTTGTCCATGCAGGAGGGCAGCCGGAAGCCGTATTCCGCGAGCGTCGCCTTGCGGCGGAAGTCGCCGCGGAACATGCCGCCGAGCTGCGGGATGGTGACGTGGCTCTCGTCCACGAACACGAGCGCGTTGTCCGGAACATATTCGAACAGCGTGGGCGGCGGCTCGCCGGCCTTGCGGCCGGTGAGATAGCGCGAGTAGTTCTCGATGCCCGCGCAGGAGCCGGTCGCCTCCATCATCTCGAGATCATAGAGGGTGCGCTGCTCGAGCCGCTGCGCCTCCAGCAGGCGGCCCGCGGCATTGAGCTGCACCAGCCGCGACCTGAGCTCGTTCTTGATGCCGGCGATCGCCTGCAGCAGCGTCGGACGTGGCGTCACGTAGTGCGAGTTGGCGTAGACCTTGACGAATTCCAGCTCGTCGGTCTTCTGCCCGGTGAGCGGATCGAACTCGTGAATCGATTCGATCTCGTCGCCGAACAGCGACACACGCCAGGCGCGGTCCTCGTAGTGGGCGGGAAAGATCTCGATGACGTCGCCGCGCACCCGGAACGTCCCGCGGTAGAAGTCGCCGGCGCTGCGCTTGTATTGCAAGGCGACGAGGTCGGCGATCAACCGGCGCTGGTCGATGCGCTCGCGCTGCTTGAGCGTGAACGTCATCGCCGAGTAGGTTTCGACCGACCCGATGCCGTAGATGCACGATACCGAGGCCACAATGATGACGTCGTCGCGCTCGAGCAGAGCGCGGGTGGCGCTGTGGCGCATGCGGTCGATCTGCTCGTTGATGGAGGATTCCTTCTCGATATAGGTGTCGGTGCGCGGCACATAGGCCTCGGGCTGGTAATAATCGTAGTAGCTGACGAAATACTCGACCGCGTTGTCCGGAAAAAAGCCCTTGAACTCGCCGTAGAGCTGCGCCGCGAGCGTCTTGTTGGGGGCGAGCACCAGCGCCGGACGCTGGGTGTCCTCGATCACCTTGGCCATGGTGAATGTCTTTCCCGACCCGGTCACGCCCAAAAGAACCTGCGTGCGGTCCTGGCGCCTGACCCCCTCGACGATGTCGGCGATGGCGCGGGGCTGGTCGCCGGTCGGCGCGAACTCCGCCTTGATCACGAGAGGCCTGCCGCCTTCGGTTTTTTCCGGGCGCGGCGGCCGGTGCGGCATCCACGGGTGCTCGCCGAATTCGGGCCGGCCCTCGCGCAGCAGCGTTTCCAGCGCCTGCACGGTCGCGGATGCACCGGTGACGCCCCGGAACGCGGCGAGGCCCCTGCTCCCGGCAGAGACGTCCTGCGGCGCCTCCTCGGCGCCAAATCCAAGCGCCTGCGCCAACTCGGCATCCATGCCCAGCGGTTCGGCACCTTTCGCGGCATAGCCGGATTGCGCAGCCTCGTTGAAGCCTTGCGGAGTGGACTTGCGGGCGCGATGGGCGGCGGCGAAATCGGCGCGCCGATCGAACGAGTTGTCCGCGGGCGGCTGCAATCCGGTCTGCGAGCCGGGCCCAGCGGTTCCTTGCCCGATCCCGGGATTGAGCAGGTCGGCAAGCGCGGGCGCAGTCGGGGGCAAGTCGGGCCGCGAAGCCTTGGCGCGCGTCGGCTTTGCCGGGTCCTTCTTCGAATGTCGCGCCGGGTCGCGCGGCGTCTTGTCAGGTGGCTTCCCCATCAACGCAATATGGGCGGAGACCGGGAGCGATGGAAGGGCGACGCGTTCGCCTTGTAGGCCGGATTGAGCGCAGCGAAATCCGGCCTACGTCGCAAGTCCTTTCCCGGGTTTCGCGAAGCGCTCAACCCGGGCTACGGCACTACGATCTAACCCGCTCGAAACGTCGATCAGGCTGCGGCCTTGTCCAGCCCGCGCCGAAGGGACGCGATCACCTCATCGATCGTCTGCACGTCGCCGAATATGGAATAGAAAGTGCGCAGCGTGGCATTGTGCTCTTCGTCGGTATAGGTCGCGAGCACGTCATGCACCATCACGACCTTGAAATTCAGCATCATGGCGTCACGCGCGGTGCTTTCGCAGCAGACGTTGGTCGCGGTGCCGCCGATCAGCACGGTATCGATGCCGCGTCCGCGCAAATACGATTCGATCTGCGATGATCCCGGCAGGAACGCGCTGAAACGCTTTTTCACGATCTGCGCATCGGCCGGCCGCACGTCGAGCTCCGCCCACAACGCGTGTCCCTCGTGCGCCAGCTCCATGCCGGCATAGCGCCGATCGCGGCGATCCGGTGTCTGCAGCCAGTCGTGATAGACGCTCCAGCTTTCGCGTGTATCGTTGGTCGCATTCTTCACCCACACCACGTGCCCGCCCAGCTCGCGAACCACGGCAGCGAGACGGTTGACCGCCGGCACGATGGCGCGCGCCTTCGGCACCTCGCCCTGGAAGCCGGGCTTCATGAAATAATTCTGCATGTCAACAACGACGAAGGCGGCCTTGCCCGGCTCGATCACGTCGAAGGGGTGCGCACGTCCGGCGCGTTCAGTCACGCGCGCCACGAGATCGGCGGGCAGCGACAGTTCGTGCATGGCATTTCTCCTCGAGCTCTGACGCCGATTGTCGACGTTTGCCGGCGGTTGCGCAAGCGCATCGACGCGCTTCGCTTCGGAGCAAAAGAAACGGGTGCGAGAATTCTGCGCAAGCGGCATTGCGCCCGCTCGGGTGCGCGCGCCCCGCAAGAATCAGTATTGAGCAACGAGCGGCGGCGTCGGCCCGAACTTGAAGTTCAGCCCGACCTTGACGACCCCCTTGGTCTCCCTGATGTCCACGGGAAGGGTCACCGCCCCGCACAGCGCGACCGTGCAGGTGTTGAACGTGCTGGTGCTGGTGCCGAAGTCGTAGTAGTCGAATTCGAGAAACCCGGTGAGGAAGTCGAGAAACGCGTATTCGCCGCCGATGCCGACCGTCCATCCATGACGCCAATCGCCGGCATTCGCGAGAGAAAAACCGGAAACGAGAATGCTGTAGTCATCGTTCTCCCATGCGCCGCCGCCCTTCACGTAGATCAGCAAACGATCCGCGGTATAGCCCACGCGAGCGGTGACCGAAGCGAGCGATCTGAGGTTGGAACGATCGTCAAGCAGCGGCAGAATGGCGTTCGTATTGTCGCCGGTGGCGAGCGCCCAGTGGTAGTCGCCCTGGATGCCGAGCACCCAGCTGCTGCCGACCTGATAATTGCAGCCGCCCTGACCGCCGGCCAGGAAGCCCCTTCCGTCCTGCGAGCCCATGCTGGTTCCGGCAAGGCCGGGCGCGTTGTCGAACCATTCCCTCGTCACCCACACGCCGCCCACAGTGCCGCCGACATAGCAGCCGGTCCAGGTGAAATACCTGACCACCGGCGGGTAATAGACCGGTCCCGGCCGCGGAAGGTCGGCGGCCTGTGCCGCGCCGCCCCACAGCGCGATGATCGCGGCGGCGCGGAGCACGAGCTTCTTCATTGCGATCCCCCGTCTCGGCCGCGATCTGATACGCAACAGGCTGCAGCCGTTGCGATGACATTACCGCCGAAGCAGGCCTTGAGTCTGTTGCATGCGCGTTACAGCTTGCGAAGTTTCGAAACTGAAAGCCGTTTACAACAGTGCTCGCGTCGACCTGCCCGGCGCGCAACCCTGTTGCGCTGAACGCACGCTTTGAGGCAACAAACGGGCGCAGCGGCGGCGAAAGCGCGCCCCGCGCGAACGGAATCCGGCAGTGTCGAGGCAGTGTCGCAATCGAGACAAATTTGCCACCTGCAAGCACATATTCAGCGCGGCTGCGGCTGCGCCCGATCGGAGATCCGACGGCGCAGAACGATGATCAGCGCCGCAGCCATCAGCAGCCCGGCGAGGCCGTCGCCGAAGCGGGCATAGATCGTCGGCGCGAGCGCTTGCGGCAGCGGTGCGTCAAGAACGCCTTCGGCGCCCAGCGGCAGTGAGCCGGTCACGCGGCCCAGCGGATCGATCACCGCGGAGATCCCGGTGTTGGCTGCGCGCACCAGCGGCAGGCCCTGCTCGATGGCGCGCATGCGCGCCTGCACCAGGTGCTGGTAGGGACCGCTGCTGATTCCGAACCAGCCGTCATTGGTGAGATTGAGAAGCCAGCCAGCCCGCTCGCCGCCGCGTGTCGCCGCCTCCTGCGGGAAGATCGCCTCATAGCACAACAGAGGCAGAGCAGGAGGTGCGCGCGGCAAGGCCAGGAGCTGGCGGCGCTCGCCGGCAATAAGACCGCCGGTCACCTTGGTGAGCTGCTGCAGGCCCAGTCGTTCGAGCAGATTTTGAAACGGCAGATACTCGCCGAACGGAACGAGATGCACCTTGTCATAGAGCGCGAGCACCGAGCCGTGATGATCGATGACGTAGATGGAGGTGTGCGTGTCGGAGCCGGCGGCGCCTGCCGGCGGCGCGCCGACGCGATCCGCCCCGGTGATCAGGACCGTGCCTTCCGGCAGCAGAGACGCGATCTGGGCAAGCGCGTCGGGCTCGGTAGTGAGATAGAACGGGAATGCGGATTCCGGCCAGATCAGATGGGTGACGTCGCGCAACCCCTGCGGCCGCAGGTTGCTGGGTCTGCCGGAGAGCGCAATGTATTGGCTCATCACCTGCGCCTTGGCCGAATAATTGAACTTGCTGTCCTGCTGCAGGTTCGGCTGCATGATGCGAAGGGCTACGCCCTCTACCAGCGTGGTGGGCATCCGCGACAATCGCAGTGACCCGAACAGCGCCAGCGTGATGAGAGCGGCAAGCGCGCAGAGCACCGGCAACCAGCGCCGGACACCTTCGGCGCGGTCGTCGGTCAGCGTCGCCGGGCTCGCGAATACGGCAACCGCGATGAACGTCAGGCCCCAGATCCCGACCGCGGATGCAGCCTGCGCCAGCTCCAGCGGACTCGCGAGCGCATAGCCGAACGCATTCCACGGCAAGCCCGTGAGCACGTGACCGCGCAACCATTCGGCACCGGTAAGAGCAACGGCAAATGCCAGGATGCGCGCCGCCCCGCGCACCCACAAGAGACGCGCGCAGGCAAAGCTGACGGCAGTGAAGATCGCGAGGACCGCGGGCAACCCGATGACTGCGACCGGGAGTAACCAGGCGAAGGTCTCCGCGTCCACCAGGAACGCGTATCCCATCCAATACAGTCCGGCGACGAAATATCCGAAACCGAAGCACCATCCGGTCAGCGCACACACCCAGGCTCCGCGCCAGCGCTGCGCCGGCGCGCCATCGATCAGCCAGACCAGCGGCGGAACAGTCAGGAACAGGATCGGCCAGAGATGGATCGGCGCCTGACCAAGAGCGGAAGCCGCTCCGGCTGCAATTGCGATCCATGCGCGATGGCGAGCGGGCGCACGGGTAACCGCACGCATGAGCCTCCTTGGCGTCAGCACAGCTGCACGGACGGGCCATAAATCGGCTGCGGAGGTGGTCAAAATCTGATCCGATCGATAGACTCGGTGCTGGAATTCTATCGGAGTTGTCGCCGCGATGCCACCGAGCGACCGTGCAGGCAGTTTTGCCGTCGTTACCATCGCATGACGGGAGTGAGCAAACTCATTTGGGTTCTATTCGCCCTTTGCTGGGGCGTCATTCGCTATCGCTATGCGCGGCGGGCCCGGCGCAACAGACAAATTGAGGAGCGGGACCGCAATTATGAAATTGCGCTGCTGGTATTGAGCTTCGCCGGCTATGCCGGTGTTCCGGTCCTCTATCTGGCGACATCATGGCTGGCGTTCGCCGACTATCCATTTCAGCCGGTCCTGTTCTGCGTCGGGATCGCAGCCAGCGTGGCATCGCTCTGGCTGTTCTGGCGCAGTCATGCGGACCTGGGACGCAATTTCTCGATCAAGCTCGTGATCCGGGAGAAGCACGCTCTCGTGACGACGGGCGTCTACCGGCTTATCCGCCATCCCATGTACGCCTCGGCTTTGCTGTCGTCGCTGGGACAGGCCTGCTTGTTGCCGAACTGGGTAACGGCGCTGGCGGGCCTCGTCGGCTTTTGCATTCTCTATTTCGGCCGGGTCGGTCGCGAGGAAACGCTCATGCTCCAAACATTCGGCAATGAATACCGTGAATATATGATGCACACCAAGCGGCTGGTGCCATACGTTCACTGACGCTCGGGTCGGACAGCACGGCAGCGGCCAGATGAAGCCAGTCGCGAAATCGCACGGGCGTGCAATCCGATTGTTGCCGTCACGCCGGGTACAGAACGATTTCCTGCATTTTGCGGTCAAAGCACCGATCCTGCCCGTGCAGCGCCGCATGTCGCTCGGCGCGCTGGTGGCGGCTCGCAAGGCCTGCCCGCACCGTCCGCCGTGGACGGTGCTGTTTCTCAAAGCCTACGCAATCCTGGCGCAGCAGATCCCCGAGCTTCGACGAGTCTATGTCGGCCTGCTGCGGCCTCATCTCTTTGAGTACCCGTCGAGCGTGGCGATGATCGCGGTCGAGCGAAGGGCCGAGGAGCAGGCGCAGGTCTTCGTCGGCCGAATAAAAGATCCCGCCGAGCGGACGCTGGCCGAGCTCGTCGAGATTGTGCGGCATTTCAACGAAGCGCCGCTTTCGGAGATCAAGGAATTCCACCGGGTGCTGATCCTCGGCCGTCTGCCGTGGCCGCTGCGGCGCTTCCTGATGTGGCTCGCGCTCAATATCGGTCCCCGGCGGATCAAGTTCTTCGGCAATTTTGCGCTGTCGGTCTATTCGGCGCTCGGCGCCGATTCGCTACGCCCGCTTGCCCCGTGCACCGTCGTTCTCAACTACGGCGTATTCGACGCCGACGGCACGGTCGACGTACGCTTCAACTACGATCATCGGGTCATGGACGGGGCGACCGTCGCCCGCGCGCTGCAATCACTCGAGAAAATTCTCACGCATGACATCGTCGGTGAATTGGCGGCCTGGCGCTGAACGAGCCGGACGTCGGCTCGCCAAAAAAAAGCAGCCCCGCTTGGGGGCTGCATGATGGAAGGAATTTATGTCGACAACAGCGACCCGATCACTGGACGCTGCCGTAAGTAAACCCCGTCGGCTGCGAAGGTGCAGGGGCTTGCGCCGCGGCAGCGCGGCGTACCTTGGCTGCCGGCGCGGTCTGCTGCTCCGCCTGTTGCGGACGGGACGAATGTGCAGCGCTCTCGTGAACTGCTTGCTGCCGCGCGAGCTGCGGGTTCATGGATGCAAGCCATGAGCTGGGCATTGTCGTTCGCCCGCCATTCATTTTCCTGATGCCTTCGATGTATTCCTTGGGCATCACCCAGTGGAAGGGGTGCTGCATGCCCAGGAACGCAGCGATGTCCCCGACAAACGCCACGCAGTTGTAGACCGGGGCGCTCCAGAGCGGCGTGCTGGCCTGCATCTGGCGCAACTTGGAGAGCAGGACCCGGTATTCGGCCTCGGTGAGATACACGCGATACTTGGCCGTGATGTACTTGTCGTTGTAGCCGACGTCGCCGTCGCTCCAACCGGTCTCGGAAGGGACCGGGATGATGTGGCCAATCATCCATGGAACAGGCGAGTCGCCAGCCGGATGCAACCCAACGACGGATTTCTTCGTAATGGGCTCGCCGACCTTTCCATGCACCACGAATGCGTGCCCGTAGTTGTAGGCGGCGCGCGCCCGGAATTCGATGAAATATGGACGCGACGGATCAGGCGCGACCTCCGCGGATTTGCCCGGGTGCACGTCCACCGGCTTGAGCGGGGTCACTTCGGACGCGGCTTCCGGGGCCATTGCCTGCGGCGCCGGTGCGCTCGCTGCCGCGGCCGCGCTAGCTACTGCGCTCCCGGTCGTGACCGGGCTTGCCTCCTCAGCGATGATGTTCTGCGCTCGTGCAGTCGACATTTCCAGCCCGACCGAGATCGCAAGCGCGCACAACCCGGCCACCAAACGAAGGCTGTTCCTGTTTTCTGAATTATGCAGCATTGTCCCCTCCAGCACATTGCGGAACAGATCGGCCTGAGGACCGTTCCATCCCGCCCGAAAACCCGAATAGGGCCGGCGTTACGCCGGCCCTATCGGTTAACATTAGCCCTTGGTCACGACGGGTGGAGCCTTGCCTTTGCCGACGCCGACACAGCCAGAGACGCTCACCGCGACGAGAGTTGCAACCAAAGCAAACAGAACTTTCTTCATTGGGTACCCCCTGTGTTGACAGATTCCCCTGCGCTGAACCGTCGCGATTACAAACACAAACAACCGCTGTGCTCTAGTGCGCAAAAGCCACACTCGCAGACTCTTTAGCTGCGCGGGTCATCAGCGGATGCTCCCTTGCATCGCTTGGCCGCAAAGGCGATTTTGTTCTAAACCTTTGAAATCACATGCAGTAATTCGGCAAGCCAAGCGCGAGGGGCGCCGGCCAGCCGGGGGTGTCTGCCAAGCTACCGATTTGCCGGAAGGGCAACGCTTTTTGAATAAAATCGCGGGCCTTTTAAAGAGGCGGCCGAGGCGCGAAGCGATTTGCGCGTTTCGGCATTCGATCAGTTGTTCGTGTGCAGCAAAATCACCGTTTGTCCAGGACAACGGCCCGCGCCAGGGCGCGGCCGATGCAGTCGTAGCCCGCGGCTGAATTGTGCAACCCATCCCAGGAAACGAGCGCAGTCGAGGGAAGTCCGGCCTCGATCGACCGGCGCATGAGTGAGAAGCGTGAAAACAGCCCAACCCGCTCTTCCCGCGCGGCCTCGGCGATCGTCGACTGCATTGCCTCATGCTGTGAGGAGGCAAGAATTATCGGGGCATATTGCAGGTCCATCAGAATCACGTCCGCTCCATCAGATTTGAGCGTGCGGACGCCCGTCACGATCTGATCCTTGAGACCGTCGGCACGGCCTCCCCAGGCCACGTCGTTGGTGCCCAGTTGCCAGACGATGAGGTCGGGACGGTACGCGAGAACATCATCCTGGAAGCGGGCCATGCTCCCCGAAACTGTATCTCCTATGCGGCCGCTGTTGACGACTTCAATCTGCAGGCCAGGCCGCAAAGCGGCGAGCTCGCGTCGCATGACCTGCGGATAGGTCGCTTCCGGACTGAATGCGACCCACAATCCCGTGGTCGAGGACGACCCGACCGCAACGACCTTGAGCACGCCCGACTTGAGGCGCGCTTGCGTACGAGGAAGAGGCGCGCCGAGCGAGAGATTTCGGTTCGCCATCAGGCATACATCGGCCTCCGATTGCGCCCCCGCGCGCCCAGTCGGTGAAAATATCAGGGCAGTCGCCACGCAGGCGGCGGTGATGGTGCGATCGATGCCCGTCACAACACGCATCATTGTTGCACGATGACTTCGTCCCCCGCGGATGCCCGAATGCCGTTCGGGCCACAGGCGCGATTGCTCGCAGCGCCGCCACCTCACCCTGCAATTTCGGCGAATGCTGGACCGGAAAAGGAGCCATACGTGGCGACGATTGAACGCGCGGCGCGCCGGGGCCACTTCCATGTCCGGCCATCTTGCAGCATCATGCTGCGGTCCGCAGCAAGCAAGGGAACCAGTCGATGATAGACCTCTACTATTGGACGACGCCGAACGGACACAAAATTACGATGTTCCTGGAAGAGACCGGGACCAACTACAAGATCATTCCGGTGAACATTGGCAAAGGCGAGCAATTCGCGGCGGAGTTCCTCGCAGTGTCCCCCAACAACCGCATTCCAGGGATCGTCGACCATGCGCCTGCCGGCGGCGGTGCCCCCATTGCAATATTCGAGTCGGGCGCCATCCTGCTCTATCTGGCGGAGAAGAGCGGACAATTCCTGTCGCGCGATCTGCGCGCGCGGACCGACGCCATCCAGTGGCTGTTCTGGCAGATGGGCAATCTCGGACCGATGGCCGGCCAGAACAATCACTTCAGCAACTATGCCGTTGAGAAGATCCCTTACGCCATGGATCGCTACCGCAACGAGGTCAACCGCCTCTATGGGGTCCTCAACAAGCGGTTGGCCGACCGCGCCTTCATTGCCAAGGATTATTCGATCGCCGACATGGCGATCTATCCCTGGATCGTGCCTTACGAGCGCCAGGGACAGAACCTCGCGGATTTCCCGCATCTCAAACGCTGGTTCGAGGCGATCCGCGCACGGCCGGCAGTAGCGCGCGCCTACGAGAAAGCCAAGGCTGTCAACCCGAACGCGGGAGGTATCCGCACCGCGGAGGAACGCGCGATTCTGTTTGGCCAGACCGCTGCTTCGGTCGAGCGCGCCGCCGCGCAAGCAGGCTGACCGGCGCCGTTAAGCCCTCGTCCGAAGCTTGTAGCCCGGATTGAGCGCAGCGAAATCCGGGAGCACACTAAAGCGGGAGACTTTTCTTCGAATCGTCATCCCGCTCTACCTCTTTGTTTGAGCATGTCCTTTTTCGCAAAACCGGTTCCCACTTTTGCGGGACATGCTCTAATGTAATACTTCGCGGGACCTTTCCCGGGTTTCGCGAAGCGCTCAACCCCAGGCTACGACACTACGCAAGGTGTGGAATTCTTGGTCGCGGGCCGCGCGCCTTGCCCGTGATCGGAGGTCGCGGCAGCCGATTGCGCCCTGTTTCCATGACGAAGGTGTGGTCGAGCGAGTACCAGGGTCCGGCAACATCCGCTGCCGGCGCTTTCTCGTTCTCGTGACGTACGTAGTTACCGATCAGATGGCGCGTGACGCCAAACTGCACGTCGCTATCGATGAACCGGTCATCGGGCACGTAGAGCTGCGAGATCAGCGTCTTGAAGCCTTCCTTGCCGGCGAGCACATGCAGATGCGCGGGCCGCATATTGTGGCGATCTTGCGCCCGCAGCAGCTCGCCGGTCGGCCCATCGATCGGGATCGGGTAACCGGCCGGCTTTACGCTGCGGAAGCTGATTTGGCCCGCCGGATCGGTGAAGAACTTGCCGCGCAGGTTCATGTCGGCCTGCATCGGATCCTGGTTCTCGTAGAAGCCTTCCGGCGAGGAATGCCAGATATCGACTTCGGCGCCAGCGACGGGCCGCGCATCGGAGTCACGAAAGGAAAGAGCGGCGAACAGCGCAGGGCCAGGCGTTGCGGACCGCACGATCGAGCCGCCGTTCGCGGTGACCGGCGACTGCATGCGCCAGAACGGTCCAAGCATGTTCTGGTCGGTCTCTGTCGCTCCCCTGTTCCCATTGTTGAGGAGGCAGATCAGCGCCGAGAGGCCCAGTGAACCCGCCATCAGCACCGCCTCGTTATGGGATTCACTGCTGTGCTTGCCGACGGCGACGAGGTAGGCGAGCGCTGCGTGAAACTCCTCCTCGGTGAGTTTCGCCTCGCGCACGAAATCGTGCAGGTGGCGCACGAGCACCGACATGATCTCCCGAAATCTGGCATTCGGCGCGCGCGCAAGCTCGGCCAGGACCGCGGTTGTCACATCGTTCTGGTTCTCAATGATCATTGGTTGTTTCGCTACTGGTTCGGTTCACCGCCGAGAAAGCCCGCAATCTTCCAGGCGGATTCTTCTTTCACATAGCACAGCTGCTCGCCGCCGATCGGCAGGACCGAGTCGACCGCCACGTAGCCGACCTTACCGGCCGGCGTCATCACTTTGACGAACGCGGCGAGCACCGCGTTGAGCGGCGAGTCGTCGGGAAGGACCCGCACAAGGTAAAGCCCCAGCGTGCCGACGACCTCAGCATCCCGCTTTGCGGCCGAGCGCACCTCGACGCCGTCGCGCGTGGGGAACACCCAATCCGAAGCATCGGTCTGGGTGGCGGTGGCAAGCTCGTCTGCCGCCTTGTCGTCGAAGGCGGCCTCGGCCGGTGCGCAAAAGACACCGCTGCGCTGGGGCTCGGCCATTGCACTCGCCTCACCGGCGTAGGCTGCGAGCGCATCCCAGCCGAGAGCGTCGGCGCCATCAAGACCCAGCGCCTTGGCGGCGTTGTCGATGGCCGGCAGCTTCTTGTCGGCGAGGTCAGCGCTTTCAGGCACCCAGAAGAAGCTTGCCGCAATCATCTCGGCAAGCGCGCCGCGGTCTTTTCGTTGCGCGACCTCGGCGAGCCGCTTGCGGAAAGCCTCGAAGCTCGCATCGTTCATGGGCGGCGGCAGGGTGATGGGTACCGCCTGGTACGGACCAAGCGCCGATGTCGGAGGCGGGGCCGCTGTCGGGTCGGTCTGGGCGAGGCCTGGCAGCGGAACAACTGCGGTCGCCAGCGCGAACGCGGCGACAAGGAACGCGGTTGAACGGATACGTGAATGCCGCATCAATCTCTCCTGGATGCAATCCAATCATGTGTGGGGAGCAAACGACCGGACCTGCGCGCCCCTTGCACCGACGTCGACCGGGGGCCGATCTCGACGAAGTTCCATGCATCATTCTAGCATGTCCACGCGCTTGGGGCACACAACTGTTTGCGAGTGGCAAAGGTTCGCTGACCAAATTAAAGGCGTGCTTGCGCCGACCGGCTTGCCGACAAACGGGACGACTGCCGGCAGCACGTGACGCATTCGCGGTTTACAAGAAATATACAGCACGGGATTAACGGACGCCGTTCATCTGTTGTTCAGTTACGCAGCACTCGCTTACCCCCGATTCATCCTTCCAATTTTTCATGCTGCGGACAGGATCGGGAAAGGCCGCGTGCCGCAATATTGACATTGCCATCCCGGACCATGCCTGAAAGTGGGGTGGCGTGCGTTGACCGAGGAGCAATGACGCATGGCCCTCGAAGGGAAAGCGAACGCCGCGCTTTGCTTGCACCGCTTCGGGGTTGGTCCGCGCGCCGGATCAATCGAGGCCATTACCTCGGACCCTCGTGGCGCGCTCATGGCCGAGATCGACGCGCCTGACGCCGGCCGCATCAGCGATCCCACATTGCTGACGAGTGCCGAAGGTGCGCGCGCCGCATTCAAATTCCGACAGGAACAGCGGGCGCAACGCCTGGCCGCGCGGACCGCACGCGAAGACGGTGCGGCAAAAACCGGGGACGGCAGCGCAGCGCCGGACATGAAAGCACCTGATGCGGCGAGCGCGGCACCTGCAATCGCGCCGCCCAATCCCGGACCGGGCCTGCCACAGAGGCTCTATCTCGCTGAAGCCAGGGCGCGCATCCATGCGGCACTTGAAGCAAAGATCGGATTCGCGGAGCGGCTGGTCTGGTTCTGGTCGAATCATTTCTGCGTATCCGCCGATAAGGGCAATGTGCGTCCGATCTGCGGCGCTTATGAGCGCGAAGCCATTCGCGCGCATGCGCTCGGGCGGTTTGGCGACATGCTGCTGGCAGTCGAATCCCATCCGGCCATGCTCGTCTATCTCGACAATGCGCGCTCGATCGGCCCCGACTCGATGGCGGGTATGAGGCAGAAGCGCGGCCTGAATGAAAACCTTGCACGCGAAATCCTCGAGCTGCATACGCTCGGCGTGCGCACCGTCTACACGCAGGAGGACGTCACCGGCTTTGCAAAGGTCATCACCGGCTGGACATTGGTGCCGCCGCGCCAGGATTCCGCGCGCGCCGGCGAGTTCCAATTCAATCCGCGCATGCACGAGCCGGGTGCGCAGTCGGTGATCGGCAAAAGCTATCCTGAGGGCGGCGCCGAGCAGGGCCGCACGGTGCTCGCCGCGCTGGCCCGCCATCCCACGACCGCAAAGCACGTCGCCGCCAAGCTCGCGCGCCATTTCGTCGCCGACGAACCGCCCGACGCACTGGTCCAGCGGCTCGCCAAGCGATTTCTCGACACCGATGGCAACCTCAAGGAGCTTGCGAAGACGCTGGTGACGGCGCCGGAGGCCTGGGACCCGACGCGCGCCAAGCTCAAGCGTCCGAGCGAATGGATTGTCGGCGCGTTGCGCGCCGGCGGCACGCTGGCGCCTGACATCGGGCCGGTCATGCAAGCGCAGAACCTCCTGGGCGAGCCCTTGTGGCGGCCGTCCGCCCCCAAGGGCTTCGCCGATGAGAGTGGCCCCTGGCTCGATGGTCTCTCGCAACGCGTGGACATTGCCAATCAGCTCGCGCGCCGCATGCCAGCCGAGGCGGATCCGCGCGAGATGTTCGAAGAGGCGCTGGGCCCTATCGCCTCGAGCGAGACGCGCCAGGCGATCACACGCGCGGAAAGCCGCCCGCAGGCGCTCGCGCTGCTGTTCATGGCGCCGGAGTTCCAGCGCAGATGACTTTCCGACGCGTAATTCGGCGCTCCGGTGCGGGCGCCGGGAGGTGAGTGAGCCCATGACGATGCATGCTCCAACCCGCCGCGAGCTGCTGCTCGCTTCCGGCACGCTTTTCGCCTGGGCCTATGCGCCGAGGCTCGCGCGCGCCGAGGGCCGCGACCCGCGTTTCCTTGTGGTCGTGTTGCGCGGTGCGCTCGATGGCCTCGCCGCGGTGGCCCCGGTCGGCGATCCCGAGTGGCAGCGGTTGCGGGGTGACAAGGCGCTGATGCCCAGCGGCGCGAGCGCCGCGTTGCCGCTCGATTCGTTCTTCGCCCTCAATCCGGCGATGCCGAATCTTCACCGCCTCTACAAATCCGGCGCAGCGACCATCGTGCATGCGACCGCAACCCCGTACCGCGAGCGGTCTCATTTCGACGGACAGGATGTGCTGGAAAGCGGGCTGGGATCGCCGGGTGCGGCCGACAGCGGCTGGCTCAACCGCGCGCTCGCCTCGCTGCAACCGGCCGGGCGAGTGACCGGCGGCGGCAAGGACGCGTTCGCGATTGGGCCCATTGCACCACTGGTCGTGCGCGGGCCCGCGCCCGTTCTGTCATGGACACCGCGGCGGTTGCCGCCGGCAAGCGACGACACGCTGACGCGCGTGCTCGATCTCTATCGTCACACCGATCCCATGCTCGCGCGGGCGCTCGAGGAGCGCCTGGGGCTTGCCACCATCGCGCGCGCGGGCGGCATGGACGGACAACAACCGAGGGCAGCGGGCGCCGGGCAGGTGCGCGCATATTTTGCCGAGTCCGCGGGCATGGCCGCCAAGTTCCTTGCACGGCCCGACGGGCCGCGCATTGGAGCGCTTGCTTTCGACGGTTGGGATACCCATGCCGACGAGGGTGTCATGAGCGGACGCCTCGCCAACCTGCTGGCAGCGCTCGACGGTGCCATTGCCGCCATCGAATCGGAGATGAAGGAGACGTGGCGCGACACGGTCGTCGCCGTGATCACCGAGTTCGGCCGCACCGCGCACATCAACGGCACGGACGGAACCGATCACGGTACGGCGACGGTGGCCTTGCTCGCAGGCGGCGCGCTCAAGGGCGGGCGTGTGGTGGCCGATTGGCCCGGGCTCAAACCCGCCAACCTGCACGAAGGACGCGATCTCAAGCCGACAACGGATTTGCGCGGCGTCCTCAAGGGCGTGCTCAAGGACCACTTGCGTGTCGATGAAGCGGTGCTGGCGAGCAAGGTTTTTCCCGAAAGCGGCCGCGTAAAGCCCGTCGCGGGACTGCTGGCTTGAGGCTCAGCTCAGCCGGCGGTCTCGCGGAAATCCTTGGCAAAGGTCTCGAGGTCCGCAACCGCAACGTCGGATACGGCCCAGTAGACAATGCCGCCCTGCCGCCAGGTCAAAATATTGTAACCAGCGACGGAGCGGAGTGCTTCGGTTGGGGCAGCCGCCTGGTCCTCGGGGATCGCCAACAGGCTGATCACATGCTGGCGCCGATGATAGACGAGCGTCGGCACCGGAACGCGGCCGATCACGTCGACACGCCCGCCGACCAGGGGGAACCCCTCACTGCTCAGATCGATGACGCGCGGCGCCTCGCTCACACGTCCGTTGAACCAGGGCTTGACGGTGTGACGGTCCGACGAAGGAACATCGATGGGCTGCGGCGCCTTGAGCGCGCGAAGGTGACTCGCGAGCACCATATCGGCGGTGACATCCTCCGGATTTGAGCCGGGCATCTCCGGTCCGACCAGCATCCAGGTGGAGCCGCTCGCGAGTACCGCCGCCAACATCACCGAGGCTGCGAGCGCGCGCCACGAGGGGCCGGGAGATGCCGACGCGTGCGGGAAAGCGCGAGCGAGCAGGCGCCGAAGCAGCGGGCGGTCGGGCGCATCTGCCACCACGGCTTCGATGCGCCGTGCAAACCCCGGCGGCAGGGTGACAGGCGGCAACCGTTCACGGATGACCTTTTGCAGGGCCTCGACGCGCTCGCGCTCGGCAGCCAATGCGGGATTCGACGCGAGCTCGCGTTCCAGCTCGAGCGCATGGGCAGGGTCGAGCTCGCCGTCAATGTAGGCCTGAAGGAGCAGGTTGGGTTCGTTTTCCATCGCAGCCTTTGTCTCTCCTTCACCCGTTTCCAAGGTCGACGATCAGCCGCCTGCGTGCGCGCGCCAATCGCGACATCACCGTGCCGATCGGCACATTGGTCACCTGCGCGATCTCCCGATAATCCAGTCCTTGCACATCGCGCAGCACCAGCGTCTCCCGAAACGGAACCGGCAGCTGCGCGATGGCGGCCTCTAGTCGTGCCGCGTCCGCCTTCGCAATCAATGCCGCCTCCGGCGTTTCCGTTCCTTCGAGCGGCGCTCCACGGCTGAGCTCCTTGCGCTCCGCCTCCTCGAGATCGTCGACTACGACCAAAGACGGCGACCTGTTCTTGCTTAGCCACGTGTACGCGGCGTGCCGCGTAATGGTCAGCACCCAGGCTCGCGCATTGCCGCCCGCGAAACCGCCGATCCCGCGGAACGCGCGCAGGCACGCCTCCTGGACCACGTCCTGCGCATCGGTCGCATTGCCCGTGAGCCAACGCGCCAAGGCATAGGCATCGGCAAGATGCGGCAGCACGACATTGCGAAAGCGCGCCTGATCGCCGTTTGCCACCACGCTCTCACTCGTGCCCCGATCCCTGAGTTCGTGGCGCCTTGCTACCGCGATACCAAGCTCGGAATCAAAGGTTTGCTCCCAAACGACTGATCCTGCTGTCATTTCTGCGTGAGACATTCGCGATTCACTCGTAGGTTCCGCACCTTGGTAGGCTCTCCGCCCCCGTCTGCCCATATGGACCGGCAGACCCGCCGCTTTATTCCCGGCGGTTATCCCGCGGCCTGCATGCCGGCTTCGAGAAATCCGCCGGACTGGCGCCGCCACAGGGCGGCATAATGGCCGCCCAGCCGCATCAGCTGCTGGTGCGTCCCCTGCTCGACGATCCGGCCGCGCTCGAGCACGATCAGCCGGTCCATGCGCGCTATGGTCGAAAGCCGGTGCGCGATGGCAATGACGGTCTTGCCGGCCATGAGCGCGCCGAGGCTCGATTGGATGGCCGCCTCCACTTCGCTGTCGAGTGCCGACGTCGCCTCGTCGAGCACCAGGATCGGCGCGTCCTTGAGGATGACGCGTGCGATGGCGACGCGCTGGCGCTGGCCGCCCGAGAGCTTGACACCGCGCTCGCCGACCTGCGCGTCGTAGCCGCGCCGCTTCTTCCAGTCCTCAAGCTCGCGAATGAACTCATCGGCATGCGCGAGCTTCGCCGCGGCGACGACTTCCGCCTCGCTGGCCAGCGGACGGCCATAACGGATGTTGTCGCGGATCGAGCGGTGCAACAGCGAGGTGTCCTGGGTCACCATGGAAATCTGCGCACGCAGGCTCTCCTGCGTGACCGAGGCAATATCCTGTCCGTCGATGAGGATGCGACCGCCTTCGAGATCGAAGAAGCGCAGCATGAGATTGACCAGCGTCGACTTTCCGGCGCCGGAGCGTCCGAGCAGGCCGATCTTCTCGCCGGGCCGCACCGTCAGGTTCAAGCCCGCGATCACCCCGGATTCGCGGCCATACCCGAAGTGCAGGTCTTCGAAGCAAATTTCGCCGCGGGTCACCTTGAGCGACGCCGCGCCCGGCGGGTCGGTGAGCGTGATCGGCCGGGCGATGGTCATCATGCCCTCCTGGATGACGCCCACATTCTCGAAGATCGACGTGATCTGCCAGGCTACCCACCCGGCAATATTGACGATCTGCCAGGCGAGCGGCAGCGCCATTGCCACGGTGCCGACCTCGACCTTACCGCGCGTCCACAGGAGGAGCGCCATCGCGCCCGTGCCCGTCACCAGCAACGCATTGAGCGTGGAGAGGCAAAAGCCGAACAGGGTGTTAAGTCGCAACGAGCGATAGAACAGCCCGGTATGCTGATCGATGGCGTCGCGCACATAGGCATCCTCCTCGCGCGCGCGGGCGAACAGCTTAACCGTGAGAATGTTGGTATAGCTGTCGACGATGCGGCCGGTGAGCATCGATCGCCCCTCGGAAACCTCCTTGGAGCGATCGCGCATGCGCGGTACCAGCGCGCGCAGCATCAACAGATAGCCGGAGAACCAAAGCGCGACCGGCAGCGCCAGGACGGGATCGGCCGACGCGAGCAGGATCATCGCGGTCGTGCCGTACACCATGATGTACCAGACGCTGGTGAGAAGGGCGACCAGCGTCTCGCGGATGGCAGGCCCCGTCTGCATCACCCGGTTGGCAATGCGTCCGGCAAAATCGTTCTGAAAGAATGTCCAGGACTGCCGCACCACGTACCAGTGGTTCTGCCAGCGAATCCGGTTCGACACATTCGCCGAGATCGCCTGGTTGGCGATCAGATTCTGCGTGGTGAGCGCAAACGGCCGCGCGATCAGCAGTACCAGCGCCATGCCGAGCAGATGCGGCCAGAATTTGGAGAACAGCTCTTCCGGCCGACTGGCTGTGATCAACGTGACGATGCGGCCCATGAACACGGGAATGGTGGAATCGAGCAGCGCCACCAGCAGACCGGCGGCGAACAATGCAGCGAACAGGCTTTTGGCCTGCCGGGCAAAATGCCAGAAGAACGCGACGAACCCGGGCGGAGGGGCGCTGCGCTCGGGCGCGTCGGTCGGCTTGAGCAATCGCTCGAAAATCGCAAACATGGTATGAGCTCAAAACGGGTCGTCACCGCTGGCGGCGCATTGCGCCGGCGAGCGGTACGGCCCCATTCGTTTCTCGCGGTTCGGATGCGGCCGGGTAAAGGAGCTTCGTGTCCGCACTATGGCCTTTTCCCCGAGCTCTGCACCAGCGCATCACACACTTTGCGCGCAGGCGCGCCTCGTGTAATCGTGCGCGTTCCACGACAAGGAGCTGCACATGAAACGAACGGCCGTGGCCGTGGCCCTTGCATTTGCCGCGGGACTTGGTTTCGCCGTGGGAGCTCAAGGCAGCGCATATGCGCAACCCTACCCGTCGCGCCCGCTGACCATTGTCGTGCCGTTCCCTGCCGGCGGCCCGACGGACACCCTGGCCCGTATCCTGTCCGAACCGATGCGCAAATCGCTCGGCCAGCCGATCGTGATAGAGAACGTCACCGGGGCCGGAGCCAGCATCGGCGTTGCCCGCGCTGCGCAGGCTGCCCCGGACGGCTACACGCTCGTCCTCGGCAATTGGACGAGTCATGTCGGGGCCGGCGCGATGTATCCGCTCGCGCACGACGCGATCCTGGAAATGCGGCCGGTGTCGCTGATCAGCTCCACCCCGTTGATGATCGTCGGCAGGAACGCACTGCCGCCAAAGGATGCAAAAGGACTCATCGCCTGGCTCAAGGCGAACCCGGGCAAGGCGGCTGCGGCAACGGTCGGAGCAGGCAGCGCTGCGCATGTCTGTCTGCTCTATTTTCAGCAACAGACCGGGACGAGCTTCCAGCTCGTCCCTTACCGGGGCGGCGCGCCGGTCATGCAGGATCTGGTGTCCGGGCAAATCGACATGTTTTGCGCGGAAGCGTCACAGACCCTGTCGTTCCTGCGCGCCGGCAGCATCAGGGCGTTCGCGGTGATGTCGAGAACGCGCTGGTCCGCAGCGCCGGAGATCCCGACCTTTGATGAGATGGGGGTACCCGGCATGTATATTTCATTCTGGAATGGCCTGTGGGTGCCCAAGGACACGCCCGCTGGTGTGATCGCCACGCTCGATGCCGCCGTCGTGGAGAGCCTAGCTGACCCGACGCTGCGTCAGCGGCTGACCGAGCTCGGCCACGTGATTGCGACTCGCGAGGAGCAGACGCCTGAGGCGCTCGCCGCCTTCCACCACGCCGAAATCGAGCGATGGTGGCCGATCGTCAAGGCGGCGAACATCGCTCCGGAGTGAACTTGAAAACGACCAGGCTAGACCCGGTCGAGCTCCTCGCGCGTGCCAAACAGGCCCCAGGGACGCACGAGAAGCATGCCAAGCAGCACGGCGAAGGGTGCGACGTCGGACAACAGCGGGTCGATATACTGGATGGACAGCACCTCGGCTGCTCCAATAATGAGGCCGCCGACCAGGGCTCCGGCGAGACTGTCAAGACCTCCGACCAAAGCAGCGGGAAATGCCTTGAGCCCGATCACCACCATCGATTGGCCCAGGCCGGAATCGAGCGAGATCAGCATCCCGGCCAGCGATCCCGTCAGGGTGGAAAGCGCCCAGGCCAGCGCGTAGGTGGCGTGCAGATTGATGCCGCGCTGCTCGGCCAGAAGCGGATTTTGTCCGGCAGCGCGCATGCGCACACCCCAGCGGCCGAACCGCAGAAAAATGAACAGCCCGGCATAGACGAGCCCGGTAACGCCGACGAGAATCGCGGCGAAGGTCGAGATCCGACCACCGAGCGGAAGCGCGAGCGCCGGATTGGGCAGATTGAGCGTTTGCGCCGGATACTGCTCCTGTCCCGACCAGACCAGCACGATTGCCCCGCGCAGCAAAATCCCGAGCGCTAAGGTGGTAAGCACGGCAGCCAGCACGCTCTCTCCCGTCATTTTTCGCATCAGCAGGACATAGACGAGGATGCCGACCACGAGGGCAAGCACGATCGCACAAGCCATCGCCGCGAGCGGATGCGGAGCAAACAGCCAGGCAGTCATCAGCAACAGATATGAGCCCAGCATCATCAGCTCGCCGTGCGCAAGATTGAGCACGCGGCTGACGCGGTAGACGAGCACGTAGCCGCAGGCGATGAGCGCGTAGATCGCGGAAAGCACGACAATGTTCACCGCAAGCTGCAAGGTATCCCCGCCTTACCTGAGCCGCTCATCGACTCAATGCATCGCCCGCGCTCTGCGCCTGCAGGCGCTGCTCCGTGTCGTCGTACATCTCATCGACCAGCGACTGGAAGCGGCCGTGCATCAGGTTGCGCTTTACCTTGCGCGTCGGCGTGACAGGCTCTCCTTCCTGCTCCGGGTCCAGCTCTTTCGGCAGGATCCGAAACGCCTTGATCTGCTCGACGCGGGCAAGCTCCGCGTTGGCGCGCTCAATCTCGCTTGCGATCAATGCCCGTACCTGCTCGCTGGCAGCGAGGCTGACGAACCCGGTATAGGAGACCTGGTTGCTGCGTGCCCAGTCGGCTACGCTGTCGACATCAATCTCGATCAGCGCAGTAAGATATTTTTGTCCGTGCCCGAAAACGACGGCTTCTCCGACGTACGGGCTCGCGCGCAGCAGGTTCTCGATGAATGCAGGCGAGATGGTCTTGCCGCCCGAGGTCACGATGAAGTCGCGGGCACGATCCACAAGACGAAGATTTTCGTCCTGCCAATCGCCGACGTCGCCGGTATGCATCCATCCCTCGCAGTCGATCACCTCTCTTGTTGCTTCCGGCCGTCCCCAATAGCCCTCGAACAGGTCCGGGCCGTTGACAAGGATCTCACCGCCCTCTCCAAGCTTGATCCGCCAGCCGCGCACCACACGACCGACATTGCCGGGCTTTGCAAACGCGGCATTCTGGCCGGAAATGAAGGCGCCACCCGCTTCCGTCTGGCCGTAGGCCTCAACGAGATTGACGCCCCATATTTGCCAGAGCGCCGCCGTTTCGGGCGGCAGCGGCGCCCCGCCGGATACCATCAGCTCAATCCGATGCAGCCCAAGCTTGCTCAAAATGCCCCGAAACGCGAGACCCCACGCCAGGAACGCGAGGGCGGAGGCGGGGAGCGAATTCTTCCCCGCCCAGCGCCATCGCGCGCATGTGCGCCCCAGCGCCATGGCGGCGCGGTAGGCCGCGCGCTTGCTGGCGGTCGTGTTGCTCAGCCCGACCAGCACTTGCGATGCGAACTTCTGGGCATAACGAGGGACGGTGAAAAGGATGCTGGGCGCGATCTCAAACAGCGTCTGGCGCAAGTCGTCGATGTCCTCGCCGAAATGCGGCACGAGGCCGGAGATCAGCGGTAACGTAATCGCCACGTCGCGTCCAAACACGTGGCAGAGCGGGAGAAACACCACGGTGCGATGCGCGGATCGCGCGAGCGTGGGGTAGTGATCGACAATGGTGTAGGCCGCTGCCAGATGCTTTCCGTGCGAGATGAGCGCTCCCTTGGGCGGACCCGTGGTCCCCGATGTGTAGACGATGAAGGCCGGATCACTCGGGTCGAGCTGTCGCGCCATGGCGCCCAGCGCGGCAAGACAGTCTTCAACGTTGCAACGATCCGATTCGGCAATCTGCGAATATTTGCGCAGTTTCGGGTGAAGATAGGAAAACAGGGCGGAGTCATCGATGACGACGACCCATTTCAGCTGCGGCAGGTCCTCGAGCAGGGGCAAAATCTTGTCGACATATTCCTGATTTTCGGCGACGAAGACCGCAGCGCCGCCGTCGTGCATCTGATATTTGAGCTCCGAAGCGGATGCGGTCGGGTAGATGCCGTAGGTGATGCATCCGAGAGCCTGCGCGGCGAGATCGCAGATCACCCACTCCTCGCAGGCGTCACCCATGATCGCGACACGGTCGCCACGATCAAGTCCCAGAGCGCGCAGCCCGAGCGCGCACGCGCCGACCAGGAGCGCATAATCGCGCCACGTTCTTTCCCGATAGATCCCCCGATGCTTTGATCGAAACGCAACCATGCCGGCCTTGTGCCTCGCATGCTCTGCGAGCAACGCCGGAGCTGTCTCGGATCGAAGCCTGCCGAAGGTTGCAGGACCGTGCTCGATTGGATTCCTGATCGTTCGCATGCAATCCACGGAGATGAGCTGCGCGATGGTGCCGGGCTCGCCTATCCGACGCGCTGTGTGCTTCCTGCCCTGCCAAGGATACAATGCCCGGAAGGCATCCGTCTCGATTTGAAGCCGCGATCAGCGACAGGAGGGACGCAGACGCAATGAGTGCAACCCGTCGAGATTTTTTGCTTCAGGTCTCCCGCATCGGCGGATATCGCCCCACCTATCTCAGCATGCAGGCGCTGGGCCTGCTGGGGAGCGCAGCGGATGCCGAGCCGCTGTCGCTCGAAAAAGGCACCGCCCACGCGATCAAGGTCGTCGTGCTCGGTGGCGGGATGGCGGGCCTGTCGGCCGCATATGAGCTGGGCAAAGCCGGTTACGACGTGACCGTGCTGGAGGCGCGCGATCGTGTCGGCGGGCGCAACTGGACCATCCGCAGGGGCACCAGGCTCGAAATGAGCGATGGCTCGCGGCAGGTCTGTGAATTTGATCAGGACCTCTACTGGAACTGTGGTCCGGCGCGTGTGCCCAGCCATCATCAAGCGGTTCTCGGCTATTGCCGCGAGCTCGGCGTTCCGCTCGAGGTCGAGGTCAATACCAGCCGCGGCGCGTTGCTGCTCAATCCAGCCGCAAACAATGGCAAGCCGATCGAGATTCGTCAGGTCGTCAATGACGCGCGCGGCGAAATCTCGGAGCTCCTGGCCAAGGCGCTCGACAGCGGTGCGCTGGATCAGGAATTGAGCGTCCATGACAAGGAGCGGATGATCGCGTTTCTGCGGCAATACGGCGACCTTTCGCCGGACCTGCTTTTCAGAGGCTCGACGCGTTCGGGATTGAGGACCTTGCCGGGCGCCGCCGGCCAGACCGGGGTACCGCGCGATCCGGTGCCGCTTGGCGTGCTGCTCGATATGAACATGTGGGCTGCCGTCTTGTTCGAGGAAGGCTTCGACTTCCAGGCCACCATGTTCCAGCCGGTCGGCGGGATGGATCGAATTGCGATGGCTTTCGCAAGAAAGCTTGGACGCGCCGTCCGCCTGATGAGCGAAGTCACCGCGATCCGCCGGACCAACAGTGGGGTGAGCATTTCCTATTTGGACAAGCGATCCGGAAGGAGAAGCTCAATCGATGCCGCCTACTGTCTCGTTACCATTCCGCTCAAGGTTCTCTCCGCGATCGATGCCGACTTTTCAGTCCACCATGCCGCTGCAATTCGCGGCGTCACTTACGGAGACGCCGTCAAGATCGCATGGCAGTCACGGCGGTTCTGGGAAACCGATAACCAGATTTACGGCGGGATCTCCTGGGTCAGGGGGCCCACCGTCATGGTTTGGTACCCCAGCGACCGCTTTTTTTCAGAGAAGGGAATCCTTCTCGGCGGCTACGGATTCCGCGATGCCGCCGACGGGCTCGCAGCGAAGCCGCTCGCCGAGCAGCTGGAACTGAGCCGCGCCGCGGTCGAAGGGTTGCATCCGGGGCACGGTCGCGAGCTTGAAAAGCCGATGGCGATCACCTGGTCGAAAGTGCCTTACAGCCTCGGCATTGCAGCCCGATACGCCTCCGATCAGGATGGCAATTACGCAGTCCTGAGCGAGCCTGACGGGCCATTCTACTTCGCAGGAGAGCATCTCAGTCACGTCGGCGCCTGGCAGGAGGGGGCGCTGCTTTCCGCCCGCCATGCCATCAACATGATTGACAGGCATCGACGGCAGCAACCTGCCCGAGCGGCAGGTCGCGGCGCTTAGCCTTTCTTGGTTGGCTCAACGGCTTAACCGTTTTCCGGCCGGGAGTTTTACAGGCGGTTTTACAGCTTATGTTCGCCTTCTGGCCTCGTTGAGCTGCTGGATGGCCGCTCGCGGTGCCGTACCGCGCGCGACATATTTGCGGATGATCTTTTCCACACAGACTTAAAGTCGGCGGGAAGGCTTACCGCCGGTCTGGTACGTTCAAAGCGCCTTCGGCGATGACATCGAGCAGGCCCAAAAGTAGCTCTATCTGGCCGTGATGCCGTGGGGAAGTTCGCACCCCCGTCTAAAGGGGCCGCGCGCTTGGGCCGGAATGGCTGAAACAGATCAGCAAAATGACCTTTCTTGGAAGGTGAATCATTTGCGTTTCCGGGGGACGTTGTCGAAGATGTGCGCCGGAAATTCGGCACGAAGCGCGGCCAACATCGCCGATCCTGAGTTGTCTTCGTTGCTGGGTTTCGTTTGAGGACTGCCGTGTGTGCCCTCACTATCGATGAGCTGCTTTACGAGATCAACAGCGGTTTCTGCCGTTGGGTGAGGAAACGGCGTGGCAATGTACTCAGGATTGGCATCGAACGGCCTCTTGGCCT